>ENA-OYYB01000279-OYYB01000279.1-human-gut-metagenome-genome-assembly--contig:-NODE-279-length-34165-cov-6.032542_pt1 | contig 34165 bp, 28 predicted proteins | sample MGYA00244059_ERZ653440 | MGnify/ENA primary metagenome ERZ653440 (study PRJEB26926, sample SAMN06164994) | human gut metagenome | biome: ENVO:00009003; feature: ENVO:2100002; material: ENVO:00002003... | reverse complement strand
CTACTAAAACTTCTGTATTATGAAAAATGTATTTTTAAAAAGTGACATAGCATGGAAATCTTGCATGTTCCTGATATTTCTGTTTATAGGTAATGCGTTTATATCTTGTTCTGACGATGACGTGGACAATCCTATCAAGGGTGATCATTGGATGATTGTGGAAGATGTTGTTAGCTTGGAGACTGGTGATGAAATGGCTATTAATCCAATTTTTAGCAGTACGGAAGCTGAAAACCTGGAATATATATGGACATCTTCCGATCCGGAAATACTGAAAATCATAGAGGACAATGGTACCAATGTAAAGGTTGAAGGTGTGAAAGCAGGAAAGGCTTTCATCAAAGTGGAATCTCCAGGAGAGACTAAACGGCTTTCTAAAGTAATATCTGTAACGGTCAAACAATCTCCGCTTCGTATTTTGGCAATTGGCAACAGTTTTTCGCAGGATGCGGTCGAGCAATATCTGTATGAATTGTTGAAAGCGGAAGGCATTGAAGCTATTATCGGTAATATGTACATCGGAGGATGCTCTTTGGAAACTCATTGGGTCAATGCTAACGGTAATCAGGCAAAATATAGTTATCGCAAAATTGAGAACGGGAGCAAGACTACTAAGGCGAATACTACACTGGAAACAGCTTTGAAAGATGACAAATGGGATTATATCAGTCTTCAGCAAGTGAGTGGCAAATCCGGACAATATGATACATACAAGCCTTATTTGAGTAATTTGGTTAATTATGTAAAAGGGGGTGCCACTAACAAATATATGAAACTGATGTTGCATCAGACGTGGGCTTATGCGTCTTATTCAAATCATACTGATTTTAAAAACTATGATAATGATCAGATGACAATGTACAGTGCTATTGTCAATGCAGTAAATGAAGCAGCGTCCGACCAGAATATCAGTATAATTATTCCTGCTGGAACTGCTATTCAGAATGGACGCACTTCCTTTATCGGCGACAATTTCACTCGTCTTGACAATGGTGACGCCACGCGATACTATCATTTGGAAACAACTTACGGACGCTATACTGCTGCTTGTGTCTGGTTTGAGAAGATTACGGGAAAGAATGTGGTAGGTAATACATATGCCCCGAAAGGGTTGGATGAGAAAACTATAAAGGTTGCTCAAACAGCAGCTCATATGGCTGTACAGAGCCCGAATACCGTGACGGAGTTAGTTGATTTGAAGAAACGTGTCGATTCGGACCTATTGGCTGCTCCTATTTATGTTGATTTTGGTAGTTCGACTATAACGTCCGCTACTCCATGGAATAATTATACTTCTTCCGTAAGTGCTGCTCCATTGTTATTGTCTGATGCAAAGGCTAATGCTACGAATGTAAGTGTGAGAGTAGCTGGCGGATTTACTTCTGTCTATAATGGAATATCTGGAGAACCGGATAAAGTAATGGTTGTGGATGAAGTGGAATTTCCGATGTCGGCATGGAAAGACGGGCTTATTGTAAGTGGCGTTGCTAACGCCGGAAATACTGAACCGGCAACAGTTGAAGTAACAGGCTTGAGTTCTGCAAGTAAATATAATTTCACGATATTGTCTGTTCGCTTTGGTGGTAGCAAGGCGGCCCGTACATCTGAATATACGTTGAAAGGAAAAAATACTATCGGTCCGAAAGAGATTAGGACAGGTTTGAAGTTAGGTACTAATGAGGGAGAGTATGCAACTTTTGAAGAAGTTCCTTATGGAGAATATATCACTAAGTTTGAAAATGTAGAGCCAACTGCTGACGGTAAAGTTGTTATTGAGGTTGTCGGTTTGAGCGGAGCTGCGACAGAGGGACATTTAAATGCGTTGTCTATAAAGCAGGTGCAGTAATTGGGTCTCATTCTCTTCTATATTCAGATAAAAATGAAACAAAATAAAGTTCTGATTGTAATTCTGCTTTTGTTGCTATCATTTCTTGCGAGTGGAGCATGTGCGCAGCAAAAGGCTATTAAAATATTGGCTATCGGGAATAGCTTCTCACAAGATGCGGTGGAACAGTATTTGTATGAGCTGGCAAATGCGGAAGGTATTCCTGTGATTATTGGAAATATGTATATAGCAGGTTGTTCTTTGGAACGTCATGTAAAGAATGCTCGTAGTAATGATTCCGCTTATGCCTATCGGAAGATCAGTCTGGACGGTAAGAAGATAGAAAAGAAAAAAATGGCGTTGGGAACAGTACTAGCGGATGAAGAGTGGGATTATGTCAGCCTTCAGCAAGCTAGTCCTTTCTCAGGCATGTATGAGACTTATGAGACATCGTTGCCGGAATTGGTGGAATATGTGAAAGTACGTCTTCCTAAGAAAGCGGAATTGATGTTGCATCAGACATGGGCATATGCTGCAAATGCAACAAATACCGGATTTAAGAATTATGGGCGGGATCAGCTAACGATGTATCATTCTATTGTAAAAGCAGTAGATAAGGCATCGAAACTAACAAAAATAAAAATGATAATCCCTACGGGTACAGCTATTCAGAATGCCCGTACTTCATTTGTCGGTGACCACATGAATCGTGACGGTTATCATCTCGATTTGAAAATCGGACGTTATACGGCCGCTTGTACATGGTTTGAGAAAATATTCGAGCGCAATGTCGTAGGAAACCCGTATTATCCGGAAGGTATGAATTATGATCAGCGGGAAGTGGCTCAAAAAGCCGCCCATGGAGCAGTGATGCATCCGGACCGGATTACGGAATTAACTGAATTAAAAGAACCTGCCGCGAAAGTCAATTATGATGAAAGCAAAGTTCCGGCTTATACACTTCCTGACGTATTGACCCTAAACAACGGGCAAAAAGTGGTTACCATAAAAGAATGGGTGAAGAAACGTCGTCCCGAATTGATTCATCTTTTTGAAACGCAGATGTATGGCAAAGCTCCGGCACATCCGAAGGATTTACATTTCCGGGTGCTGACCGAAGACAAAAACGCATTGAATGGCTTGGCTACCCGGCGGGAAGTGGCTGTTTATCTCACAAAAGATGAAAAGCATTATATGACAGTACTTATCTATCTGCCTAACCAACGGCAAGGAGCGGTACCCATGTTCTTCGGAATAAACTTTAAGGGTAATCATGCCATTCACCCGGATGAAGGCATTACTTTGCCGTCGGAAGAAAAATTACTGACTTATGGCAGAAAATACATGTTTCCACGTGGTAATGCTGCTTCCAGATGGCCGGTAGAAATGCTGATGAAACATGGTTATGGGCTGGCTACCTTTTATCGTGGAGATATTAATCCGGACTTTGATGATGCATTCCGTAATGGGGTTCATCCGTTATTTTATAAGAAAGGGCAAAAACGACCGGCTGACGATGAATGGGGAACTTTGGCTGCTTGGGCATGGGGAATGAGCTGTGTAATGGACTATTTTGAGACAGACAAAGACATTGACGCAAAACGTGTAGCAATTTTCGGACATTCGCGCCTTGGAAAAACTACTTTATGGGCTGGAGCGATAGACCCGCGTTTTGCATTGGTCATCTCAAATGATTCGGGTTGTGGTGGTGCAGCGTTATCGAGAAGAAAAGTCGGAGAAACCGTGCGGGCTGTAAATCGGCAATTTACACATTGGTTCTGTCGGAATTTCTGGCAATATAACGATAAGGAAGAGAACCTGCCTGTTGATCAGCATGAACTCATAGCTCTGATAGCTCCTCGTCCTGTTTATATCGCTAGCGCGGAAGAAGACTGTTGGGCCGATCCTAGAGGAGAGTTCCTTTCCGGACTTTATGCCTCTCCTGTTTATGAATTGTTCGGTCTGCCGGGATTACCGGTGAAGGAGATGCCGGCTGTCAACGAGCCAGTGTTGTCCGGGACCATTGGTTATCATATCCGTTCGGGGCAACATGACATTAATTTGTATGACTGGACGCAGTATGTACAGTTTGCTGATAAACATCTGAAAAAAGATAATTAGCAGAGCTTTGCATGAAAAACAATGATAGACAGTACGTCTGTTTGAAAAAGCTATATTTGATTGATTAAATAATAACTAACCGACGAAAACACAATGAAAAGAAAAGTATTAATTTTCGGTTTATGCCTGTTGGAAGTAACATGTGCCCTTTCGGCAAAAGATAAAAAAAGTATTCCTTTGTATAAGGATGCCAAAGCACCGATTGAAAAACGGGTTGATGATTTGTTGTCACGCATGACTTTGGAAGAGAAAATTCTGCAACTAAACCAATATACCATGGGGCGGAATAACAATGTGAATAATATAGGAGAAGAGGTTAAGAAAGTGCCGGCGGAAATCGGTTCGTTGATTTATTACGATACGAATCCGGCTTTGCGTAATAATGTGCAAAAGAAGGCTATGGAAGAATCCCGCTTGGGTATTCCTATTATTTTTGGTTACGATGCCATTCACGGATTTCGTACTGTATATCCTATTTCCTTGGGACAGGCTTGTTCATGGAATCCTGAACTGGTGGAAAAAGCATGTGCCGTTACTGCACAGGAAGCCCGTATGTCGGGAGTGGACTGGACGTTCTCGCCGATGATTGATGTGGCGCGTGACCCTCGTTGGGGACGTGTAGCCGAAGGATATGGTGAAGATCCATATGCTAATGGAGTGTTTGCCGCCGCTTCGGTGCGTGGTTATCAAGGAGATGATATGTCGGCCGAAGACCGAATAGCGGCTTGTCTGAAACATTATATCGGTTATGGCGCTTCCGAAGCCGGACGTGATTATGTTTATACTGAAATCTCTGCTCAAACTCTTTGGGATACCTATCTACTGCCTTATGAAATGGGTGTGAAAGCGGGGGCGGCCACCCTGATGAGCTCTTTTAATGATATCAGCGGAGTTCCCGGATCGGCCAATCACTATACGATGACGGAAATATTGAAAGAACGTTGGGGGCATGATGGATTTATAGTTTCCGATTGGGGGGCAATCGAACAATTGAAAAATCAGGGATTGGCAGCTAACAAAAAAGAAGCTGCAGTGTATGCTTTTAATGCAGGGCTTGAGATGGATATGATGTCTCATGCTTACGACCGTTATATGAAAGAGCTTGTCGAAGAGGGAAAGATAACGATGGCGCAGGTTGATGAATCAGTTCGTCGTGTTTTGCGGGTGAAATTTCGTTTGGGCTTGTTTGAACGCCCTTATACCCCGGTTACAAATGAGAAAGAACGTTTCTTCCGTCCGCAGAGTATGGATATCGCAGCCCAGCTTGCAGCAGAGTCGATGGTATTGTTGAAAAACGAGAACGGGATACTGCCTCTGACAGATAAGAAGAAGATTGCCGTAGTAGGCCCCATGGCAAAAAATGGCTGGGACTTGTTAGGTTCCTGGTGTGGACATGGGAAAGATACGGATGTAGCAATGCTCTATAACGGACTGGCAACCGAGTTTGTGGGAAAAGCTGAACTGCGTTATGCGTTAGGTTGTAGCACACAAGGGGATAATCGAAAAGGTTTTGAAGAAGCATTGGAAGCAGCCCGTTGGTCTGATGTCGTTGTTCTTTGTCTGGGCGAAATGATGACTTGGAGTGGTGAGAATGCTTCTCGTTCCTCTATTGTATTGCCTCAAATTCAGGAAGAACTGGCAAAAGAGCTGAAGAAAGCCGGCAAACCCATCGTACTGGTATTGGTGAACGGACGCCCGTTGGAATTGAACCGGTTGGAACCGATTTCGGATGCTATATTGGAAATTTGGCAGCCGGGTGTGAATGGTGCGCTTCCAATGGCTGGAATATTGTCTGGACGTATCAACCCTTCCGGTAAACTGGCTATGACTTTCCCTTATTCAACCGGGCAGATTCCTATCTATTATAATCGTCGCAAGAGTGGACGTGGACATCAGGGCTTCTATAAGGACATCACGAGTGAGCCCTTATACTCGTTCGGGCACGGACTGAGCTATACAGAATTCAAATATGGCACTGTTACTCCTTCTGTAACAACAGTCAAACGTGGTGGAAAACTTTCAGTAGAAGTATCTGTTTCGAATACAGGAAAACGTGATGGCTTGGAAACGGTACATTGGTTTATCTCCGACCCTTATTGTTCTATTACCCGTCCGGTGAAAGAGTTGAAACACTTTGAGAAGCAATTAATCAAGGCTGGTGAAACGAAAGTATTCCGTTTTGATGTTGACTTGGAACGCGATTTTGGTTTTGTTGACGGGAACGGCAAACGATTCTTGGAAATCGGAGAGTATTACATCCAGGTAAAAGACCAGAAAGTAAAGATAGACTTAACAGAGTAAAATTCGATAATGAGAAAATTAATACGAAGCGTAGGTGTGTTTTTATTTATGGTAGGTATCACAGCCCATGCACAGACAATCACTCCCCAAGCCGAACAACGTGCGAAGGACATTGTATCAAAAATGACTTTGCAAGAGAAAATAGAGTATATCTCCGGATATACCAGTTTTTCTCTGCGTGCCATTCCCCGTTTGGGAATACCTGAAATCAAGTTGGCTGACGGGCCGCAGGGAATTCGTAATCATGCTCCCAAGAGCACTTTATATCCTTCCGGAATACTTTCCGCTTCTACTTGGAACCGGGAATTACTTTATAAGTTAGGGCAAGGCTTGGGACAGGATGCCAAGGCAAGAGGAGTTAATATCCTGTTGGGGCCGGGCGTGAATATCTATCGTGCTCCATTGTGCGGCCGTAACTTTGAATACTTCGGTGAAGACCCTTACTTGACAGGTGAAACGGCGAAACAATATATCCTCGGCGTGCAATCGGAAGGAGTCATTGCCACCATCAAACACTTTGCTGCCAACAACCAGGAATGGAGCCGCCACCATGCCAGCTCTGACATAGACGAGCGTACTTTGCAGGAAATCTATTTCCCGGCTTTCCGGAAAGCAGTACAGGAAGCCAATGTCGGCGCCGTAATGAACAGCTACAATCTGTTGAACGGTGTCCATGCCACCGAACATAAATGGCTGAATATTGATGTCTTGCGCAATCTTTGGGGCTTCAAAGGTATTCTGATGTCGGACTGGACTTCTGTATATTCCGCCGTAGGCGCTGCTAACGCCGGACTTGACCTCGAAATGCCGAAAGGACGTTTTATGAATTTGGAGAATCTGTTGCCTGCTATCAAGACTGGCACAGTGACAGAAGAAACCATCAACCTGAAAGTACAACACATCCTGCAAACTTTGATTGCTTATGGTATGCTGGATAAGGAACAGAAAGACAGCAACATCGCAGAGGATAATCCTTTCTCCCGCCAGACAGCTTTAGAACTGGCGCGCGAGGGTGTAGTCCTGTTGAAGAATGAAGGAAACTTGCTCCCGCTGAAAGGAAAGACAGCCGTGATGGGGCCTAATGCAAATTTGATTCCTACCGGTGGCGGCAGTGGGTTTGTCACTCCTTTTTCTACCGTCTCAGTGGCTCAAGGCTTGAAAGAATTGAAGAAAAAGAATCTGTTACTATTGACGGATGATGTGATTTATGAAGATATTGTCCATGAGTTTTATACTGATGCTAATCGTCAGATGAAAGGCTTCAAAGCTGAATACTTTAAAAACAAGACTCTTTCGGGCCAGCCTGAAGTAATACGCACGGAATCCTCTGTTGATTATGACTGGGGATATGGAGCACCTTTGGACGGCTTTCCGACAGATGGATTCTCTGTCCGTTGGACAGCCTGCTACATGCCACAAACTGACGGCCAGTTGAAACTTCATATCGGTGGTGATGACGGTTATCGTCTGTTTGTGAATGACAAGCATATTACAGGAGATTGGGGAAATCATTCATACTCTAGCCGTGAAGTTGAACTGCCGGTTGAGGGTGGTAAGGAGTACCGTTTCCGGATTGAATTCTTTGATAATATTTCTTCGGCCATCATTCGTTTTAATGCTTATAGCCTTAATGAGGCGAAACTTCGTCAAGGATTGGCAAAGGTGGATAATGTTGTGTTCTGCACAGGTTTCAATAGTAATACCGAAGGCGAAGGCTTTGACCGTCCGTTTGCCTTGCTTCGCTATCAGGAATTGTTTATCAAGAAGATTGCGTCTATGCATCCCAATGTTGTGATTGTACTGAACGCCGGTGGCGGTGTGGATTTCACCAACTGGTATGATGCTGCAAAAGCGATTCTTATGGCCTGGTATCCGGGGCAGGAAGGGGGTCAGGCAATTGCTGAAATCCTGACCGGTAAGATTTCTCCAAGCGGAAAGCTACCGATTTCTATCGAGCGGAAATGGGAAGATAATCCGGTGCACGGCAGTTATTACGAGAACTTAAAGGCGGAGATTAAGCGTGTAGACTATTCCGAAGGTGTCTTTGTCGGTTATCGTGGATACGACCGTTCGGGAAAAGAACCTTTCTATCCGTTTGGCTACGGTTTGTCCTATACTACTTTCGCTTATAGTAATATGGCTGCGGAGAAAACGGGTGAGCATCAGGTTACCGTTAGCTTTGATATAGAGAATACAGGTAAGATGGATGCTTCGGAGGTGGCACAAGTGTATGTGCATGATGTACAGTCTTCTGTTCCCCGTCCGTTGAAAGAACTGAAAGGATATGAAAAGGTATTCTTGAAGAAAGGGGAGAAGAAGCGGGTTTCTGTTGTGCTGGATGAGGATGCATTCTCTTTTTACGATATGAATCAACACCGCTTTGTAGTGGAAAAAGGAGACTTTGAGATCTTAGTCGGTCCTGCTTCCAGTCAATTGCCTTTAAAGGCTATGGTTGAACTGTAATGACCGAATGATAAACAAATAAATATATAATGAAAAAAACACTTTTATTGGGAGCGTCTCTGTTATGTTCCGTTTTTATAATGGCAACAGAGATTCCTTTTCAAAAAGCAGAAATAAAGTCTATCATGCGAAAGGTGGCGGATTGGCAGATTGCCAATCCACACCCCGCTCCTGAACATGACGACTTGAACTGGCCGCAAGGTGCTCTTTATGTCGGCATGGTGGATTGGGCGGAATTGGCTGAAAAAGAAGACAATGATGATACATATTATAAGTGGCTTACCCGTATAGGCCGGCGGAATTGCTGGCAGCCGGACAAACGGTTTTATCATGCTGATGACATCGCTGTATCACAGTCCTTTTTGGATTTATACCGCAAGTACAAAGACGAAGCAATGATTATCCCTACGCTCGCCCGTACGGAATGGATTGTCAATCATCCGTCCGAAGGTAGTTTCAAGCTGGTGGAGGGAGACTTAAAGACCTTGGAACGTTGGACTTGGTGTGATGCTCTCTTTATGGCTCCCCCTGTATATGCCAAACTGTATATGCTGACCGGAGAGAAAAAATATATCAAATTTATGAATCGTGAGTATAAAGCGACTTATGATTACCTGTTCGATAAAGAAGAAAACTTGTTCTACCGTGACTGGCGTTATTTTGATAAGTGCGAAGCCAATGGCAAGAAAGTCTTTTGGGGACGTGGCAACGGTTGGGTGCTTGGTGGTCTGGTTGAAATATTAAAGGAACTGCCCAAGAAAGATAAGAACCGCAAATTCTATGAGGAATTATTTGTAAAACTGGCTACACGTGTTGCCGGATTGCAGCATCCGGACGGTTTCTGGCATGCCAGTCTTTTGGATCCTGCCTCTTATCCATCACCGGAAACGAGTTGCACTACTTTCATTGTCTATTCCATTGCTTATGGAATAAACGAAAGTTTATTGGATAAGGAAATTTATCTTCCTGTAATGATAAAAGGCTGGAATGCATTAGTCTCGGCTGTGGAACCGAATGGGAAACTGGGTTATGTGCAGCAAATCGGTGCCGATCCGAAGAAAGTGACTCGTGACATGACGGAGGTTTATGGAGTTGGTGCTTTTTTGATGGCAGGCAATGAAATTTATAAAATGGCGAGATAATCTGTTCCCTCTGTGAAGATAGTAGACAATAATCATAAAAACGCTGTACTGTGATGAAAAAATTCTTATTGACATGCATAGCCGTAGCCTGTAGTCTTGTGGCTGTAGCCGAAGAACTGCTCATCGAAGCAGAAAGCTTCAGCCAGCGAGGCGGCTGGGTGCTCGACCAGCAGTTCATGGATCAAATGGGTTCGCCCTATCTCATGGCACATGGCATGGGCATCCCTGTGGCGGATGCTACGGCAGAAATCAACATTCCCCAGGCGGGCACTTACTACGTATATGCCCGTACTTACAACTGGACTTCACCTTGGACCGATGCCGAGGGCCCCGGAAAGTTCCGCCTGGCTTTAGGCGGCAAATTGCTGAAAGCTACATTAGGACATACCGGTAATTCCTGGCAATGGCAATTTGCCGGAAAGACAGTATTGAAAGCAGGGACTACTATCCTTGCCCTGAAAGATCTCACCGGTTTCGACGGTCGTTGCGATGCCATTTACCTTACGACCGATGCGAACACGCAGCCCGCTACCTGGGATGCGGCAGAGACAGCCGCACTTCGTGCCCGCTTGCGACAACAACAGACGGTGCCCGCTCATCAATACGGCTTTGTGGTAGTAGGAGGGGGAATAGCCGGAATGTGTGCTGCCGCATCTGCTGCCCGGTTAGGCTGTAAGGTGGCATTAGTGAACGACCGTCCTGTATTGGGCGGCAATAACTCGTCAGAGATTCGTGTACATCTCGGCGGTATCATCGAAATGGGGCCTAATCAGGGATTGGGTCGTATGATACGTGAGTTTGGCCATGAGCGTTCCGGCAATGCCCAACCGGGCGACTACTATGAAGACCAGAAGAAGGAAGACTTTATAGAGGCCGAAAAGAACATTACCCTTTATGCCTCTCAGCGTGCGGTAGCCGTGAAGATGCAAGCAGACCGCATTGCGTCAGTCACTATCCAACACATTGAGACGGGCGAACAAACCGAACTTACCGCTCCTCTCTTTAGCGACTGCACAGGTGATGCTACCATAGGCTATTTAGCCGGTGCCGATTGGGCTATGGGGCGTGAAGGTCGCGATGAATATGGCGAGAGCCTTGCTCCCGAGCAACCCGACTCATTGGTGATGGGGGCTTCTATACAATGGTATAGTAAGGATATGAAGAAGAAAACCTCATTCCCTCATTTTGAATATGGCGTGCGCTTTGACGCTGAAAACTGTGAGCCTGTAACTATGGGCGAGTGGAAATGGGAAACGGGTATGAACCGCAATCAAGTCAGCGAAGCTGAACGTGTACGCGACTATGGACTTTTGGTGATATATTCCAACTGGAGCTATCTGAAGAATCACTATAAAGACCATAAGAAGTATGCCAACCGTTCCCTCGACTGGGTGGCGTATGTTTCAGGCAAACGCGAATCACGCCGTCTCTTGGGCGACAATATATTTAATTTTATAACAATCTGACACTTTGAATTTTATAATAGTTATATAATGGGGGATATATATTTTAGTACCATTTTGGTATCACTATTTTATCCCGCTTTTTATTATGTGTCATACCATACAAGTAGCATATAATTCAAAAATAAGGAAACTTAAGTTTTATCCAAAATAGAATAAGCATTTAAACTTATAACAGCAAACAATAAGTTAAAACGCTTATTTTACAGTATTATAAGTTGTTTCACTTATAAAATCTTGGCTGATAGAAATATTATTCATACCTTTGCACCAAACAGTAATCAAACGAAATCAATCCATGTATGCAACCATTTCTGCTGATATAGTTTCTTCTACATCTTTAAGCATTGAAGAAACCATTGCTTTGAAACAGCGAATAGAAGAATTGTTTTTTATCCTTGAAAAAAAATCTCCCGGATTTTGGGGCAGACTAATAAAGGGAGATTACATAGAGTGCCTGCTACCATCAGTTAAGGACAGCTTCAGGGCTGCTCTAATTATTAAGAGTTGCATCAAATCTTTTCCAGTAGCAGAATCAAAGGGGAAAAAACTATTTCAAATATATGGAATCCGTATGGCTATGGGGATAGGCGATATGCGTATTGTAGATAAAGAACACGGCATAATGGATGGAGAGGCTATTTATTTATCAGGACGGACATTAAGCGGAATGGGTACTCCCAATAAAAACGGTACGTTTCTTATTGAAACAGCCTGTAAGAGACTGAACCCTGCTTTACATACCGTCGGCATTCTGACTGATGCCTTACTTAACAATGCAACAAGACGACAAAGTGAAGTCATTTACTATAAACTTTTATCCAAAAGTGAGCAAGAAATAGCAAATATATTAGGGGTAAAACAATCTGGAATAAACCAGCATTCGACTTCTGCCAAATGGTACTGCATAGAAGAGGCATTGAATTATTTTGAGCAACTAAACTTTGAAAACGCATGAATAACGGGTTATTGTTAAGCTTATTGACGGCTCACGTGATAGGAGATTTTTATCTGCAAAACGATAAATATTGCAAGAAGAAAGAAGAACTAAAACTCAAAAGCCACTTTTTATATATTCATTCTGCAATTATAGGATTGCTTTCATGGGCATTTGTTCCGGCTGCGGATTTCTGGTCTTTTGCTTTGCTCATATTTGTGACACATTTGGTGTTTGATGCTATAAAATCATCTATGTATAAAGGACTATGGTCGTTTTTAACAGACCAAATAGCGCATATCACGATTTTATGTTTTATTGCGTATCAATATGCACCGACAAGCCATTTGCCGATCCAGAACATAAATTTCTTTGAAAATATGTCCGTTCCTGCATTTATGTTTACCACACTATGTTGCTTGAAACCTACAAATATTCTTATTAAACTGATATTGGAGCGATACAAAATAGGAGAAACGGAATCTTGTGGAAATATAAAAAATGCAGGCGCACTTATCGGAAACTTGGAACGAATTCTGACGTTAGTGTTTGTACTGATAGGTCAATATGAATCTATCGGATTCATCATTGCTGCCAAATCCTTACTTCGATTTAAGGACACCGATACTGCTAAAACAGAATATGTGCTGGCTGGAACATTATTGAGTTTCGGCATAGCGACCCTTTGCGGATTAGCAGTAAAACAATTTTTCCACATATCCTAATTTAGGATTTAAGAACAATCATATAGGATTTTCTGACGAGTCTTTTCAATTCATTATCCGGCATGTCATCGTTGAATCGAATGCTGATCCAATGACGGGGACTCATGTTGTAAGGCGCACCCACCGCATTGTAACGGGCTTTCAGTTCGTCAATCATGTAAGGGGTGCATTTAATGGTGCAGGTATCGAATTTATCAATATCGAAGAAACAGAAAATCTTGCCTCCGACATAAAACGCCAATATAGATTGCGCGGCACGAAATGCCTGAAACGGCATCTTTTCGTTGCTGCCGGGCAAGGAAAGGCAAAATTCCCTGAATTCTTCTATATTCATATTGCAGAATTGCTTAATGGTTTCCTATGCTTTCTGAAAATATGCAGAATAGTTAATGCTATTCGAGTCGCACCAGTTACAAATCCCGCGATTGAATTCCAACAATCCGGATTTGTTGCCGCGATAGTAGATGTTGAGATAATCTTCATAAAATTGAGGATATACGGTGCGGATATAACTCATTATATCGTTGGCATAGCTGCCACGAAGATTCAGACCGTCGAGCCAGTAACAGTCCACAAAATCGCGTGTCCGGCAGATTATTTCCTTCCAGTCGGTTATGAACGGGAATATCGGGGCCATGAACAAGACGGCGTGTATTCCCGAATCGTGCAGGATGCGCAGGGTTTCCATCCGGTCGGCTATCGAATCAGCCCGATCCATGTCACGGCGAAATTGTTCATTGGCGGTGTTGATTGATACAGCCACGCTTATATGACGCATTTTTTGCAATAAGTCTATATCTCTTAGTACCAACTTGCTTTTCGTGATTATTTGCAAATGGCAATCAGAATATACAAGTTGTTCGAGGATGCGCCGTGTCACCCCGTATTTTGCCTCCAAAGGATTATAGGGGTCGGTAACGGAACTCATCACCACGCTCTTTCCGCTGATTCTTTTCAGACTGATCGGTTTCGTGACGGTCTTAATATCAGCGAACTCTCCCCACGGTTCCCGGTGATTCGTATGACGCATCATAAACGATGCGTAGCAATAACGGCAGGCATGTGGGCATCCGACATATGGATTTATGGCAAATGCACCGAGTTTCGACGGAGTGACATAATCTTTGGCAAATATTTCATTTACTACCATCTGAATATCTGTTTATAACCGGATTTCGATTCTTTTCCCAAGGGGCGGGTCATTTTATTCCGTATCCCATGTCGTATGCCGTTTTGAGGGAGGGATGCCCTTCGATTTCGTTCGGTTCGTTAACCCCTCCGGCGAACACCGTTCCGGACAAACGGGCATTCTCATAGCAATCAATCCATCCGGAAAGCCCTGCTATGGCACGTTCTGGAGTTGTTTCCTTATTTTCGGCTGCGCTTGTCAATATATAAATGTCCCGGAAACGATAGCCGGAAGGATAAAGCGGATAGCTTCGGTCGAGAAGAGTCTTAAGCTGACCTGCAAGTTCATAAAAGTAGATGGGCGAGGAAAATGCTATCGCATCGGCATCATACATTTTCCCCACAATTTCCGGAACATCGTCCCGGAGTACGCATTTTTGAGTTTTTTGGCAACTGAAACAGCCCATGCAAAACTTTATCTCTTTTCCGCGAAGAGTAATGTATTCCACTTCGTTACCGGCATCTTTCGCACCACGGGCAAATTCTTTTGCCAATGTTTCCGAGTTGCTTCCATGTCGGAGGCTTGACGATATTACAAGAACTTTTTTCATATACACGTTTGAATTTTATTTATATCTTTCAATGATATGGCGCGGAATTTCCTTGCCACCCTCGTATCGTTCGTCATCTTCCGTGATTTTGCGGAGTACACGTGCAGGATTTCCCACGACAATCGTATCGGGGGCTACATCTTTTGTAACCACGCTGCCTGCGCCTACGATAGAGTTGTCCCCGATGGTTATTCCGGGCAAGATTGTGGCTCCGGCTCCTATCCATACATTGTTTCCGAGCCGGACGGGTTTGTTGTACTGAAGTACGTGACGGCGAAGACGGGGCGATACCGGATGGACGGAGGTCGCAATGGATACTCCCGGACCGATAAGACTGTTGTCGCCGATGTATATGTCGCCGTCATCCACAAAATTGCAGTTGAAGTTTATAACCACATTTTTACCTACGTGGACATTGGCAAGTCCGCAGTTGGCATGAATAGGCGGTATGATATAAAGTCCCTCACCATAGGTTCCGAGTGCCTGACGAAGGATCGATTCCCGCTTTTGCAACCCTTCGGGCGTTTCGGGCGTGTGGTTGAACTCATAAATACGTTGTACCAACTTGTGCTGGTATTCAATCCAGTCCTCATCTACGCTGTCGTATATTTCTCCTGATTTTGTTTTTTTCTTGAAAGTTTCCACTTTCTGCTTATCGTATGCCATAGCCTTATCTTAATTTTCTGATTACTTTACACGGATTGCCTACAGCAAGACAATCTTCGGGAATGTCTTTGACCACCACGCTTCCGGCTCCTATCACGGAACGTGCTCCGATGGAAACCTTGCCGACGACAGTCACGTTACCACCCAGCCAGCAATCATCACCGATTACGATGGATTTCGCTGTTTCTTTGGGTTGGCGACGTTCAAGGTAATCCAACGGATGTTGTGATGTGTAGAACGAACAATTGGGACCGATTAGCGTGTGGCTGCCGATGGTTATATCGGCACAGTCCATCATCGCGCAGTTGAAATTGACAATGACATTTTCGCCGATATGAATCCCGTTTCCGTGGTCGCAGCGGAATGGTGGAGCAATGATAGCGGATTTCGGAATTCCGGGTATCATATTTTCAAGAGCCTCCCTGTAATCAGGATCATTAGTACTTATGCGGTTAAATCGCTCGCAGGCTTCGTTCGCATGCTTCAAACTTGCTTCGACTTCTGAATCCAACCAACTGTAGGGTTCTTCGGAGCGCATTTTTTGAAATTCAGTTTTCATGTTATCTGATGTTTTATTCTTCCAAATATTTCCCAGTTATACTATTTTTATTTTTTGCAATCTCTTGGGGAGTACCTGTCGCAACAATTGTCCCTCCGGACAAACCGCCACCGGGTCCCATATCGACAACATAGTCCGAATTGGTTATTATGTCGAGATCATGTTCTATCACGATAACAGTCGCCCCGTTGTCAACAAGACGGCGGAATACTTCGAGCAATACGCGCACATCGTCCGGGTGCAGACCGATTGAGGGCTCATCAAAGATGAAAACAGCATCGTCTTGAACTTTCCCCATCTCGGATGCAAGTTTCAGCCGCTGTGCTTCACCACCGGAAAGAGAGGGTGTTGCTTCTCCGAGCGTAAGATAGCCCAATCCCAAATCACGGAGGATTTCAAGGCGTTCACGGATTCTCTTTATATCTATCCATTTCAGAGTTTGCGCAACAGTCATACCCATCAGGTCCGGAAGCGACACGCCTTCCGAATATATCTTGTCGTTCTCCGGCATATCCCCGCCCTTGCATCGCTTCGGTACGTATCTTATCTTTTGCGCAGCCTCGGCATAACGCAATCCCTGACAGTCCGGACATATTATATCGACATCGGGAAGGAATTGCACGTCGAGCGAAATCTGTCCTGTGCCGTCACAAGTCGGACAACGAAGGGCTCCCGTGTTATACGAGAAATCCGCTGTTTTGTATCCGGCTTTCTTTGCCGGGGATAGGGCGGAGAAACTTTTTCGCAGTTCGTCGAGCACATTGCTGTACGTGGCGACCGTCGAACGGACATTTATTCCGATGGGTGTGGAATCGATGAGATTTACGCGGTGAATCCCTTCCGCCTTTATTGAAACAATATGTTCCGGTAATTTCATGCCTTGAATGAATGCGTCCAATGCCGGTACGAGACTTTCCAGAATCAATGTGGTTTTTCCGGAACCGGAAACACCGGTTATTGCGACCAGCCGTCCTTTCGGTATTTTTAGTTCAAGAGGATGGACGGTGTGAATAGCGCCGGTTTTGAGCGTAATCGTTCCGTTTGCGAACATATCTTTTGCTACCGCGTTGCGGTTGAGGGTTATGACTTTCCGTCCCGAAAGATAACCGCCGATTATCGAGGCTTCATTGTTTTCCAGCTCTTCGACCGAACCTTGAGCTATGACCTCTCCGCCCATTCGTCCAGCACCGCGTCCCATTTCGATAATGTGTTCGGCGTGACGCAATGCCCTTACGTCGTGATCGACCATGACAACGGAATTGCCCTCGTCGAGAAGGCCCTCTATGACGTGCATAAGTCCGTCTACATTGGCTGGATGCAGCCCGATGGAAGGCTCATCAAGTATAAACAATGCGCCTGTAGTACGGCTTCTTACCGCCTTGGCCAACTGAACACGCTGACGTTCTCCGTTGGACAATGTGAAAGCCGCCCTATCAAGAGAAAGATAGTCAAGTCCAAGGCGCATAAGGTTTTCGGCATTGCTCATGAACGACTGGGCGATATTTTTTGCCATATCACGGAGTGCGGGTGGCATTTGATCAGGTATAGTCGGAATCCATTTGTAAAGTTCACCCAATGTCATGGCGGTAGCTTCGTCAAGGTGTTTGCCACACAGGATTGTTGAGCGCGCCCGCTGGTTGAGCCGTGTGCCGTGACAAGCATGGCACACGGAGGCACGCATAAATTTACCGATACGTTCAAGATTAGTTTCCGTATTGGTCTGTTTCAACGAATATTCAAGAATTTTCCGGGCATTGTAGTATGTTAGATTAAGGTCAAAAGCCTTGCCGTTTTTGGCTATCCACAGCACCGGAACCTTCTTCTCCGGGCCGTTGAAGACAATATCACGTTCTTTTGACGTAAGTTCCGAGAACGGCACATCGGTACGCACACCTAACTCCTTAACAGCTTTGGGCATACCGCCTGAAAACATACTGTTCCAAGGAAGCACCGCTCCCTCGTCTATCGTTTTGGATTCATCGGGTACAATAAGCGAATCGTCAATCTCCATCACCGTTCCCGTACCATGACAAACATCACAGGCCCCATCGGAATTGAACGAGAAGGATTCCGCACTGTATGGACCGAACACTTTTCCACAATTTGGACAAGTATATGGATTATCCAACGCCGTGTCCGTCGATGGCGGCAGGTAGTATCCGCATGTCGGGCATTGGTGGGAACCCAGTCGGGAGAACATCAGACGGATGCTGTTGAGCAGTTCGGACGCTGTTCCGAATGTGCTTCTCACGCCCGGAATACCCGGACGCTGCCGCAGGGCAAGTGCAGGAGGTATGTATTCAATTTCATCCACAAGGGCTTTTTCGCTTTGAGCGATTCGCCTTCGGGTATAAGTTGAAAGGGCTTCAAGATACCTGCCGGAGCCTTCAGCATACAATACTCCCAATGCCAAAGAAGATTTTCCGGACCCGGAAACACCTGCTATGGCTACCAAACTGTCAAGAGGAATATCCACATTTACATCTTTGAGATTGTGGACTTTCGCTCCTCTTATCTTGATTTTTACCGGTTTTTCTCTTTTCTTTTTCATTTCGGCTTTACAGCTCATAATTTTCTATTTTAAGCGACAAAAATAAGAAAACGCATGAACAGTATCGTTGCACGAACAAAGCCGAAAATTTCACTTTTGCGGACTGTTTATGTTTTGCCTGTATTGTAAAGGCGTCCTGTCGGAATGTTTACGGAAGAAACGGACGAAATGAGAAGCGGAATCGAAATGCAGCCATGCTGCAATCTCGTTTACATTCAGTATCGTATAAGACAACAACCGTTTAGCTTCTGCAAACAGTTTTTGATGAATGTACGATTTGGCGGTTATACCGAGCGACTGTTTGACGATTTTATTCAGGTAATTGGGCGTGATGCACAATTTGTCTGCGTAATACTCCACCTCATGCCGCATCATGTATTCCGCATCTACTGCGTGTATGAATCCATTGATGTAACGGCTGACGAAAATATTGTTCATTGGTTGTCCGTTGTCCTCCACTTTTTCGGCACGGTTAAGCAGCACAAGTGCTTCATAAAGCATCGCACGAAGGATATGTTGATCTTTTTCCGTGTAGTCATCTATTTCGGCCTTCATTTGCATCAACAAGGAGCGGAAGCGTTTGTTCAGCGATTCGCCGAGATGCAAAAATGGCGAGTTGCGGTTGGCTTGCAAATAAGCGAAGCGATCGAGGAAATGCGGGTCGTTGAAGAACGAAAGTAAAAACGACTCCTCGAATATCAGCACCAACCCTTCGAGTTTCGGATCAGGTTGCCAGTGCCATACCTCTCCGGGGCGGGAACAGATGACATCCTTCGCTTGAACGAGCCGAGTATGTTCGTTTACCGTTACCTTTTCCCGATCGTTAGTAATGAGTATGACACAGTAAAACGTTTCACGATGTATTGGATTGCGGCGAATACCCGTCTTGATATAGTCGAGGTCGAGAACATCGATCAGAAGTTCGGTCCCATATTTATGCTTGTAGAATTTATATAGCGGTATCTGCTTCATTACATGTTATTTCTTGCCGCAAAAGTAATGTTTTTATAGTAAAGCGCAAAGAAAAGATATACTAACTTATTATATAACAATGCTTTATTATTTATTTGCTATCGCTTTTGCCTTATGCATTTCATCAACTTTCCTATGGAATATGGTCAATGTGGAATCCACACCGACCGTTTCCACCAGTTTTTCGTATGCCCCGACAGTCACGGCCAGTTCCGGGTATAATTCATTGAGCATAATCGTAGTCACTTCGTATTTGTCCGCAACCGCTCTCAACCGTCTGTTTTCCTCCCGGTATTCATGCCATTGCATCCAACTGACGGCAAACAGCGCAAAGAACACGAGCGTACAAACGATGCCAGTCCAAGCGTAAGGGTTCTTGTACCATCCATAGGGGATTTTGCGCCATAAGGATTTTATCCGCTTGGATATGGAACTGAATTTTAACGGGCGCAGAAATCCATTCGTCCGCCGTTGGCTTTGCTGTCCGTTTTCCGAAATCCGCTTGCCTTCATCTATATGCTCCGCCAGCATCTTGCGTATGTCTGACAAGAGTTCTTTCGTGGTCGGTATGCCACGTTTGCGCATATCCTTCTCGTCGGCTTTGGTGTATGCCAGCCAACTGACAACCATTTCATCGCCCAAGGATTTTTTGTAGTCCTCTATGGCGTCCTTGCTCTTGAAAATCTCATTGATGTTCTCCGGCGTGCTGCCGCCAAAGAAACGAATGACAGGCTCCAGCTTCACCGCCAGCCTTTTCACCGCCTCGTCCTTGTCCGAAGCGTCCTTTGTTTCCAATTTCGCCTTGACGGCCTCGATGTCCTCGGCCAATGCCCCTATGAGGTCTATGAGATTTTGTATTTCGTCTTTCATCTTCTTCTCCTTCTTGGTTTAAGTTTGTCCTTTTCCTTGTCATTCTCGCCCCAGCCGCTTTCATTTCCTCCACCTCCGCCGCCGGATGATACCTTGGCTTGGTGTGGCTGGGCGCACAACTCGACAAGCACGCCGATACCCGCTTGGACTATGCTTGCACCTGAACCGGTATCGGCAAAGTCCCCGTTGCCGGAGGGTTCTGCATGGTTATCGGTATAAGTGGGGTTCGCAGCCTGTTCAAACGGTTCATCCGTATATATGGCCGCCTTGTCTGCCCCGGCTTCATCCATTTGCCGGGTGTTGTCATGCAGGTTGTTTCTCCATTCCACATTGTCAATGATACGTCCGCCCAACAGACTGTCTATTTTATAAAATCCCATGCTCCGGTCTATCCGTGATCCGCTGAACGAAACCTCGTCTTTGGTGAACGACACGCCGATGATTTTGCCGTTTCGACGGTCAAACTTGAAGCTGGTTTCAATACCCTGTCGGGCCAGCCTTTCGCACAATTCCGCCCAACTGCTGCAACGTGGCAAGGCAGCTTTGACAGCATCATAGATTTGGTATTTCACCTTGTCCTTGCCACGCAGCCGGTCACGTTTCACTTTCATTTTGCCCTTGGCGAAATGCAGCCCGTACTCCCGTGTGAGAGCCTTGCACACCGCCACGTTGCGTATGGCATCGTTCCTGTCGCTTATGGTGTTCCCGTCGTTGTCTACCCTGTTGGCCACGATGTGCAGGTGTTGGTGTTCCCTATCAGTATGTCGGCATGTAATGTACTGGGTGTTCACAATGCCCATGCGCCGCATGTACTCACGGGCTATTTCGACCATAAGGGCATCCGTTATCTTGGGGGTGTCCTCGTGGGCGAAGTCCAGCGATATGTGGTATACCGGATTTTTCAGCCCTCGCCCCGGCTTGTCGTCCGCCTGCCCCTGCATACTTCGGGCGATGGTGGCGTTGCTGTCAAGCCGCACGTCCTTGCTGTCGATGAGCCTTGCTTTTTTCGGGTTGTTCACGTAGTTCACCAGCTTGGCGAAGCTCGCCCGTTTTTTCAAGTCGCCCATCATATCCTCGCGATGATTCTGTTGAACTCGTCCAGCAAGGCGGTGATTTTTTCCTTGGTTCTCGGAAATCCCTGCTGGTGCGCCATCTTCGCCAACTGGTTCAGGTTGTTGCAACCTCCCTCCAGCATCCGTATCTGTTTCCTGTCCTCCTGTGTCCGTGCCGCCGTGACCTTTCCCTGTAAAAGAAGATCACGCAGGAAATGCGACGGTTTCTTTCCGGCATCGGCTATCCGTTTCATGACGGTTTTCCATTCGGCAAGCGTGAGCCTCGTGGACAGGGTCTTTGTCCGTGCCTTGCCTTTTGCCGATTTCGGCCTTCCTCCTTTATGTGAATTTTCATTATCTGTCATACGCCTGTTGTTACCGGTTATAATTGGAATGGTGTTTTAGGGCTGTGATTGTGCCTGCCGTTATCCGCGTGGCCGGGTCGCCATCTGTGGCGTAGTTTTCGTGGACGAAAACATTAACTTGCCAGCCCTAAAACACACCACTGTAAATGCGCCACTCTCTGCCATGTCTGCCATTTATATATAAGAGCAATTGCCATCAGACAGGGTACATCCGTCTTGTGCGGCAGGCAATCTGTCCTCCGGTTGTTCCGCTTCAATCGTTTGCCTCGCTTGGCCGGTCTCTTTCTCGTCTTGGGCTTTCGGCTGTTTTTTCCTTGCCGCCGAACTCTTCCGCAGGGTTTCCAGCTTCTGGCCGTTGAAGAGGTAGATGCGCACACCTTCGTAAGCCTTGACGGTTAAGGTGCATGTCGGATTTTCCGTCAGCCGCCCGTCTTTCATCCACGACTTCACGCACACCATGTCTATAATGGTGGTCACGGGATTGGAAACAACACGGATTAGTCCCCGTGCAGAGAAATCCTCCAACAGACGGCAGACGGCTTTCCGCCCGATGCTCCACTCCTTTGCCAGCGAGAGCATTGAGCCGTCGGCCTGTCCGGGATGGATGATATACTCCATTCCACGCTTGCTGTTTGACACGTCCCCCGTTGCCATCCTCGACAAGAGGGAAAAGAAATAGAAAAGGTTGCACACTCCGCCGGTTGTCCCGTGCAGGAAGAACCACGCTTCCACGGTCATGGTAACTTCCATTTTATAGCACGTCAGATTCAGTTGTTTCTGTTGTCTCATAGGCTCATTCATTGCTTGGTGTTCCTTTTTGCTGTTGTTTCCCGGTCTTGCCGTCCGTGTCCCTGCTGGTGGCTTTGAGGCTCTTGATGCGGTCTATCTGTTCTTTCGGGAACAGGACTCGCCGACCGATCCGCTGTCCTTTTATGTGCCCCAGCTTCTCGTGCCGCCAGATAGTGGCGATGCTCACGCCCCATTTCTCTGCCAGTTGCCTGATGGTGTAATACTCCGATGCGTCCTGCGGTGTCTGCGCCTGTCCGTATTCTTCCAGCGCGCACCTCACGCTTGCGCCGATGAGCTGCTGAAGCTCGTCGCGCGATACCAGTACCATTTCCGTTTTATCTGCCATAATAATCGTGGTTTTGAATTTATGGCGGCAAAGTTAGACAGGGTATGAAACGGGTGAATTTGTGGTGTCTTGTGAAATGGACGGGCACAAGAAAAGCCGTCAAACGACTGTCGTTTAGCGGCTTGTGATATACAGTGGCTTGTGGTGAGTTGTAGCCACGTGTGGATTACGCCATTATTTTATCATGGGGAACAGTTCCTTGAGTTTGGCGATGAAGGTCTTTTCCACGTTGAACTTGGCAAGGCTTTCCACGGTAAGCCCCATAGAAGCGGCTGCCGCTTTGCGGTATTCCTTCCAGTCCTTGAAATATGCCCGTGAAAAGAGTGTGACCACGCAGCGGAGTTTGCCTTTCACGCCGTTTGGGTATATGGCGGAATAGTCGGCACGCATGATATGGCAGATGAAATCCTTGTCGGAAACGGCGTTGCCGTCCAGTACGGGCTTGCCCTTGTCGGGGCCGCTCTGTACTGTAAAAGTGGTGAGGAACTGGTATAACCTTAAAACCGGTACTTGCGCCGTCGTGGTGTACGTCCCACCCTGTATGTCATCGGAACCGGTAAAAGCGGGGTGTGTTTCTTCCTTACAAATGGTTGCCGGCTTCGATGCACCCTCGTGCAGCACGTTTCTTTTGATGTAGCCCATAGCCATTGCGATAAGGAACATCTTGATTCCTGCTAATTGTGCCCTTGGATTGCCGTTTTGAAACAACACGGAAAGGTGGGCGGCTTTTGCGAAGTCCTCCGTGAACAGCCGCGCCAAATCCTTGTCATTGGCGTTTGTGATGTATTCCTTGACGGTTTCGATTTTGTCCTTGCCGGTGTCCGCGAGCAAGGCATACGTCTTGTTTCCGGCTTCTTCTTTCCCTTTGTTCGCTTCGGTTGCCGCCTCGCATTCCCGGATGGCGGTTCGGATAGCGTCGATGCAGTCCGTGGCTTCGGCACGTGTCATTGTTTTCCGTGCCTTAACGGTGGTGTCGTCTGTGTCTTGGCCTGAAAAGAAATATTGACCGATGACTTCCATCGTGGCATAGGCGATGCCGGAACGGTATGCTTCCGTTTTCAGTTCGGGCTGGAGTGCGGAACAAAGGCCGTGCAGCCGCTTGGCGTCTTCATGCAGGGCGACGAACTGCCGTGCCAGTTCCTTGTCGTCATGCTCGGCGATATAATTCCGTATGTCGGACAGATAGAGTGGCACGGGTTTCATGCCCCGCCGGATTTCCCGGTACGCTTCCATGCGCCCGGCTTCATCCCCGGCCTTGCCGCGAACAAGGCTGTCAGCCGACTTCAAACAGCCGGTGATACAACGGGACAGTCTGAACAAGTCGCTGATGATTGCAAATCTCGTCTTCTCCATAAGCCCTACATTTCTATGACACCCTCGAAGTCCTTCAACGCTATCACGGCCTTTTCCTCCGCGTCCAGTTTCAGGTAGCGGCGCAGTTGCGCCTCGCTGCTGTGTCCCGTGATGGCTTGGATGGACGACAAAGGAACTCCGGCCTTGTATGCGTTGGTGGCGAAACTTCTTCTTGCCGTGTGTGAAAGGAGCATGTCACAGAACCTCCGTCCCCGTTTCGGGTTGAGCCGTTTCCCGTCAAATCCGCAATCCCATGTCCAGCCCAGCAACAGGCCGACGGTCTTTATCAGCTTGTTCATTTCGTTGGGGTTGATGTGCGGTAGCTTTCCACTATATTTGTCAAGTATCTGCCTTACACGCCTGTCCACGGGGATATAGACTTTCTTGTCCGTTTTCTGTTGTGTGAGCAATATGAACTCAACGCCGTTTATCCCGGTTATCATGTCCTCGCAGATCCTCGCGTAGTCGGACACGCGCTGCCCGGTCAGGCATCCGACAATGAAAACATCCCTCGCGTGTTCCAACGTGCGTATGTGGGTGATGCGGCATTTGGACAGTTGCAAAGCCCTCTCGTCCTCGTCTATCTTCAGTCTCTTCAGTTTTTCCCTGACGGCCTCCTTGGTGGAAAGGTCAAGTTCCAGCATTTCCTGTATCTGCTCCGGCGTGATATAGATGTTATCCACTTCCTCTTTCTTAGGCACGAAGTCCGAATGCCGGAAATCGTCACACTTGGTCAGCTTGTCCTCGTAGGCCGCTTTCGCCACGGTACGGACGCTTGTCATATAAGAGTTGATGGCGTTGGGCATCAGTCCGCGTTCTTTCCAGTAACCCACAAGGCTGTTGCGCGTTTCCATAGTCATGTCGTCCAGCCCGATTTTGCGGCGCGTTTCCTTTTGATAGTTGCGGATTTGGCCGAGGATGATGCGCAGCCCCTTGATGTATGCCGGGGTGACTTTCACGGTACGGCCTTTCTTGGTACGCCGCCCGGTTTCCAAATCCTCTATATAAGTGGTGATGAAGTCCTCGAACAGCATTTTGCCCTTGGGCTTGACTTCCACGACCTGCATCATGCCGTTTAACACGTCGTGCTTGACGCTCTCGATGACGGACTTCGCCTTTTTCGGGTCGAAATCCTCCGCCTCGAACTCCGCCTTTATCCTTGCGAGGACTTGGGCGAACTGCCCGTACTTTATCCCGATGCTTGACATGAGGGCGGACGATGTGTATTGCAGGGAGCGGTATTTCTCCCATTCAAGCTGCCGGATGGTGAAACCGGTAACGGCCTTCATGTTGGCCTTGCCTGTACGCACACGGGCATAGACCGAACCGAAGTCCTCCTTGCCTGTCTTTGCCGATTTTACGAAGATGAAATCCATACGCGAAATGTCTTTTGTTACTGGTACAAAGGTACGAAATATATTCTGAAATATCGTACCAAATAGTACCAATATTTTCTAAAACCGTGAAATTCCGTGAGTATTCCAATCAAGTGAAAATATCTGCAAATAACTGATATATAGGAATAATTAATAAAACAAGATAGCACTAAATATAAATAGTGAATAGTGGGCGACTACGTACTGTCACAGGACGATATTGATAAGAATGTGGCGCACGAGGATGCTTCGTTTACCACAACTTGGAGCATCGACCTTCACTTCCCCGACAGCGTGAACAGTGTCCGCTTTCCCGGCAATGAATTCAAGTCGGCTACGGTGCATCGTTGGATTTATCCTTATGCCGTTCCCTATCGCTGCCTCTATTCTCGCAATGTGGACAACCTTTTTATGGCAGGTCGCAATATGAGCTGCACCCATGTAGCTTTGGGTACGGTACGTGTGATGCGTACTACCGGCATGATGGGTGAAGTAGTAGGTATGGCAGCCGGACTCTGCCACAAGCATAGTGTAGAGCCGCGCGACATCTATCATCATCACCTGCCGGAACTGAAGCAACTTATGCAAGCGGGTCTGGGCAAACGCGATGTGCCCGATAACCAACGCTTCAACGAACCCAACAAATTGTTGGAAGTTCCGGGAGCTTACATCAAACCGTAGACAAACTATGAGCAAAAAAAATATTATTACGATATTTCTATCGGCAATATGTACCTTGCCGCTTTGGGGAGGACAACAGTATTACGCTTTTCTGAAAGGTGACACGCTACGTATAGGCAATAACTATATGGAACGCGCCATGCTGTGGAATAACGGTGCACCCGTTACCATCAGTCTTACTGACAAGCAACACGGAAAAAACATTCCGGTACAGGGCAAACAACCCGATTTCTCGATTGTGAAAGGTATCCCTACGGATGCCACGCTCACCGTGAACGAGATACCGACGAACGGCATCCACGCCAGTTATCTGCAGGCTACCGTGGCTTGCACTATCGGTTCGCTGAATATAGAGCGTCGCTATCGCATTTATGCAGACTGTCCCGCCATTGCTTGCGACACCTATCTGAAAGGGCAAGTGGAACTTTATCAGAATAAGGAGGATAACCGCTCTAACGCTGACCGCAAAAATATAGAGCACACGGCCGATATGGCTACGGGGGTGAAAACTCCCACGCTCGACAGGCTGCAACTATCCGGCAATCATTGGAGTGCCCGCACAATAGAGTTTTTCGACTACACCGATTGGAACGACAATCTGGTGACCGGGCGTACCTGGCTTCCTTACCGTCGCAATACGTATCGTGGTAATTTGCTTTTTGCTCATGACGTAGTTACGCGTCAAGGCTTCTTTTTTTTGAAAGAGGCTCCTAGCAGCAGTACCCAATTACATTATCCGGGTTCTGACTTCGTGGCGGACTTTAGCGATTTTATGGTAGTGGGGCTGGGCATTGCGTCTCATGATGTAAAGCCGGATAGCTGGACCCGCGTTTATGGATGCGTTACCGGCATCTATACCGGCGGCGAGCAAGAAGCGCTTACTGCCTTGCGCCTCTATCAGAAACAACTGCGCCATCATACCGCCGCACAGGATGAGATGATTATGCTCAATACCTGGGGCGACCGTAGCCAGGATGCCAAAATAGATGAGGCTTTCTGCCTGGCAGAACTGGACCGTGCCGCACGCATGGGCATCACCCTCTTTCAACTGGACGATGGCTGGCAGAGCGGAAAAAGTCCTAACTCGAAGACTGCCGGAGGTAGTTTTAAGGATATTTGGAAGAATACCGGTTACTGGACGCCCAACCCCACGAAATTCCCTCATGGTCTGAAACCTATTGTAGAGAAAGGCAAGAAATTGGGTATTCGCATCGGATTATGGTTCAACCCCAGCATACAGAATGATTTTGCCGATTGGCAAAAAGATGCGCAAGCCATTATCGGACTTTATAAGAAGTACGGCATCTGTTGTTTCAAGATAGACGGCCTGCAGATACCTACCAAGACAGCCGAACAGAATCTGCGCCGACTGTTTGATACCGTGTTGGAGCAAACCAACTATGAAGTGATTTTCAACCTCGATGCCACTGCCGGTCGTCGCGGCGGGTATCACTATATGAACGAGTACGGCAACATCTTCCTGGAAAACCGCTATACCGATTGGGGCAACTATTACCCTTATCGCACCTTGCGCAACCTCTGGATGCTGTCTCGCTATGTACCGGCGGAGAAGATGCAGATAGAGTTTCTTAATAAATGGCGTAATGCCGACAAGTATGACGCTGCCGATCCTTTTGCCCCCGCCCGTTACAGTTTCGATTACCTCTTTGCTATCACCTTGGCGGCACAGCCGTTGGCTTGGATGGAGGCTTCGAACTTGCCCGAAGAGGCTTATATTACGGCATCTCTGCTCAAGAAATACCAACCCTTGCAACTCCGGTTTCATCAAGGCGTCATACTGCCTATTGGTGAAGAACCCTCGGGACGCTCGTGGACCGGATTCCAATCGACCGTCTCCGGCACGCAAGGTTATCTTGTTGTTTACCGTGAAGACAACGAGCAAGCTAGGGGGACTATTGACACCTGGCTTCCTGAAGGCAAGAAAGTGGATTTTATCCCTGTGATGGGAAGTGGCAAGAAGTTTGCTGCAAAAGTCGGCGCACAGGGTAGAGTAAGTTTCGAGCTAAATGACAAGAACTCTTTCGCACTCTATCAATACGAAGTAAAACCATAAAAAGGCGGCTATCTGCATTCTACGCTAATAACGAGTGATGTGTTAACTTCTGATTCGCAGAGTAGTATGTTAGGTGGAGAGAAGCATTAATACCTCTGCTGTTGGATGTTAATAGTTGAGTTGTCAGGTATTAATAGCTGAGCGGATAGGTATTAATAGTTGAGATAATGGGTATTAATAGTTTGAGACAATGAGTATTAATAGCTGATAAATGGGATATTAATATAACAACGACAAATGAAATAAAATAGGGAACTATGGTAAAAAGTGTACGTTTTCTTCTTCTCCTGATAGCATTTGTCTCCATGCAGATAGTTGCATGGGGACAGCCGCAGGAAAGACTGGTTCAAGTGCAGGTCACTCCCGACCACACCAATTGGCTGTATAAACCGGGAGAAAAAGTGAAATTCAAAGTGGCGGTATTGAAATGCAATATCCCGCAGGATAATCTGGAAGTGCGTTATGAGATTTCGGAAGACATGATGAAACCTCATCAGACAGGCAAACAGCCTTTGAAGAATGAAAAACTTGAAATTAACGCAGGGACTATGAAAAAAGAAGGATTCCTGCGTTGCCGTGCTTTTGTCACTTGCCAAGGGCGTGAGTATGAAGGCGTGGCTACCGTCGGCTTCTCTCCTGAGAAATTGCAACCGACCACTCCGTTGCCCGCCGACTTTCTGGAATTTTGGAAAAGCACCAAAGAAGCCGCAGAAAAGTGGGCACTGGAACCGATAATGACTTTACTGCCGGAAAGGTGCACAGATAAGGTGAACGTATATCATGTCTCCTTCGCGAACAATGACTATGCGTCCCGTATGTACGGCATCCTTTGTGTTCCGAAGGCTTCCGGGGAATATCCGGCGATTCTGAAAGTGCCGGGCGCAGGCATCCGTGCCTATAACGGAGAAGCTGAACGTGCCGGAAAGGGTTTCATCATATTGGAAATCGGTATTCACGGCATTCCGGTCAATATGGAGGGGGATGTGTATCACCGGCTTTATAACGGTGCTTTGAAGAATTACCACTCGTTCAATATGGATAATCGGGACAAGTACTATTATAAGCGGGTCTATACCGGCTGTGTGAGAGCCATTGATTTCATTTACACACTTCCCGAATTCAATGGTAATCTGGCGACCTTTGGAGGAAGCCAGGGCGGTGCGCTTTCCATTGTAATTGCCGGACTGGATGCTCGTGTCAAGGGATTGGTTTCTTTCTATCCTGCTTTGTGTGATATGGCGGGTTATGCCCACGGTCGTGCAGGCGGTTGGCCGCATCTGTTTAAGGATGAGAAGAACCGGACACCGGAAAAGATTAAAACCATTCAGTATTTTGATGTAGTCAACTTTGCCCGTCAGGTTAAAGTGCCGGGATTTTATATCTTCGGATATAATGACAGAGTTTGTCCGCCTACCACCACTTACTCCACTTATAACGTGATTAATGCTCCAAAAGAACTGTTTGTAGCTGAAACGACCGCTCACTATGCCTATGCCGAACAGTGGAGCGCAGCCTGGAACTGGGTAATGAATTTCCTAAAAAATAAATCGAAATAGGCACGGATTACACGGATTAACACTGTTGTTTTACCTATTCTATTCTAAAAGCCGTGTAATCCGTGCCTGAACTTATTATATACACTAATTATAACAACATACTTAAATGAAAACAGGTGAGAAATTAAGTCTATGTCTATTGTTGCTAATCGCTTTTGCCGGAAGCGTTGCGGCACAGGAGCTGATAACGAATGTATATGGTCGCAACATCCATTCGCTGAATGGTAAATGGAATGCCATCATCGACCTGTACGACCAGGGACAACGGATGAAAATCTATGAAAACCGGCAACCGGAAGGAAATATTGATTTCTACGAATATGCGTTTGAAGGCGGGTTGCGTCTTAATGTTCCGGGAGACTGGAACTCTCAATCACCCGAATTGAAGTATTACGAAGGCACTGTATGGTATGCCCGTCACTTTGATGCCAAACGCTTGGCAGACAAACGCCAGTTCCTTTATTTCGGTGCTGTCAGCTATCGTAGCAAAGTCTACCTGAACGGAAAAGAGATAGCAGAGCACGAAGGCGGTTTTACTCCTTTCCAAGTGGAAGTGACAGACCTGTTGAAAGACGGTGACAACTTCCTGGCGGTAGAAGTGAACAACCGCCGTACCAAAGACGCCATTCCTGCTATGGCATTCGACTGGTGGAATTATGGCGGCATCACAAGAGATGTATTGCTGGTGAAAACTCCCCGGACATTTATAAAAGATTATTTCATCCAATTGGATAAAAACACTCCAGACCGCATCATCGCGCGCGTGCATCTTTCTGATAAAAAGGCTGGTGAGAAAGTAACAGTTGCCATCCCCGAACTCAAAATCAACGCGGAGCTCACCACCGACGCAGAAGGAAAGGCGGAAACCATATTGAATGCGAAGAGGCTGCAACGCTGGTCGCCGGAAGAACCGAAACTCTATGGCGTGACTGTATCTTCAAGTGCCGACCGTGTGGAAGAGCAAATCGGCTTCCGCAATATCACCGTGAAAGGAACTGATATTTACCTGAACGGGAAGCCGACATTTATGTGCTGTATCTCTTTTCACGAAGAAATCCCGCAACGTATGGGACGTGCTTTCTCGGAAGCCGATGCGGCCATGTTGCTGAATGAAGCGAAAGCGCTTGGCGTGAACATGATTCGCCTGGCTCATTATCCGCAGAATGAGTACACGGTACGCCTGGCGGAAAAGATGGGCTTCCTTCTCTGGCAGGAGATTCCCATTTGGCAAGGCATTGACTTTACAGACAATGATACCCGTAAGAAAGCGCAGAGGATGCTTTCTGAAATGATTAAGCGTGATCAGAACCGCTGCGCGGTAGGTTATTGGGGTGTCGCCAATGAAACACAGCCTTCCAAAGAACGGAATGAATTCCTTACTTCCCTGCTCGAAACGGGAAAACAGCTGGACACTACCCGCTTGTATGTTGCCGCTTTCGACCTTGTGCACTTCAATAGCGAAAAACAGCGTTTTGTAATGGAAGATTCTTTTACTTCCCAACTGGACGTCGTAGCTATCAACAAATATATGGGCTGGTATCATCCGTGGCCTGTGGAACCGAAAGACGCTATATGGGAAGTAGTGACGGACAAACCGTTGATTATCTCGGAATTTGGCGGCGAAGCATTGTACGGTCAGTCCGGTGATGAGAATGTAGTCAGCTCTTGGAGTGAAGAATACCAGGCACGTCTGTATAGAGACAATATCCGTATGTTCGACAATATCCCGAACCTGCGTGGCGTATCTCCCTGGATTCTGTTCGACTTCCGTTCCCCATTCCGTTTCCACCCCACCAATCAGGATGGCTGGAACCGCAAAGGGCTCATATCCGACCAGGGTATGCGTAAGAAAGCGTGGTATCTGATGAGAGATTATTACATGAAAAAGAGAAATAACCGATAAGTTTAGCTATATTTGAATGTGATGAAGCAATATAAGATTGTAGTGATTGGTATGTGCATACTGCTCCTTCTTGCCGGAGGAGTGTATGCGCAGCAAAAAACGGTCAGGATACTTGCCATCGGCAACAGCTTCTCCCAAGATGCCGTGGAGCAATATCTGCATGAACTTGCTGAAGCCGAAGGCATTTCAACCATAATCGGCAATATGTTTATTGGCGGCTGTTCCCTGGAACGTCATGTGAAAAATGCCCGTGACAATGCTCCTGCCTATGCCTACCGGAAAATCGGTACGGATGGAAAGAAACGGGAAAAAGGCAAGATGTCTTTGGAAGCGGTGCTGGCAGATGAAGACTGGGATTACGTCAGCCTGCAACAGGCAAGTCCTTTTTCGGGAATGTATGAGACGTATGAAGCCTCTCTTCCCGAGCTCATAGAATATGTAAAAGTACGCCTTCCAAAGAAAACAAAGCTGATGCTGCACCAAACCTGGGCGTATGCGTCTACTTCCAAGCATAGTGGATTTAAAAACTACAACTGCAATCAACTCACCATGTATCAGGCTATTGCCGATGCAGTGAAGAAAGCGGCTAAGGCGAATAAGATAAAGATTGTCATCCCTTCGGGCACTGCCATACAAAATGCGCGCACCTCTTTCATCGGCGACCACCTGAATCGGGACGGCTATCATCTGGATGTGAAGATTGGACGTTATACCGCTGCCTGTACCTGGTTCGAACGCATCTTCAAACACAATGTAGTCGGGAATCCTTATGCCCCGGAAGGGTTGGATGAGGCGAGGAAAGCTGTTGCCCAGAAAGCTGCTCATGCAGCAGTAAAACATCCGTATAAGGTAACCGAGCTGTCTATTTCTAACTAACAATGGACATTGCCGCCCGTCTTGCAGCAGAATCCACGGTATTATAGATGACTTGATTCAAATGTAAATGCAGCACACCAAAGGCGATTTGATTGCTCGTGGCAACCCGATGGTGTACTGCATTTATTTTTCGTATATTGTATGGTTTACTCCATTAAGAACTGGCGTATAGGACAATGGCGTATACCCTCGTAGCTGTTTCCGCTGAATGTATCTTCTGTTACCACTATTTTGGGATAGTTGTCCTGTATCTTTAGTAAGTTTCCAAATTCTCTTTCTGCTGTGTCGCCATCTATTTTTAAAGCGACCTGTATATATAGTTTTTCTCCATTCTTCTCTCCGATAAAATCAATTTCCTTATCTCCGTAATAGCCAACCTTAATGTCGTAACCTTTGTATAAAAAGTGGTTATACACTAGATTTTAACAAAAGTATGCTTTCTTATAGGGAAACACTTTGTTTCACTGCTTGAAACTAATAGTTTCCCTGTTTGAAACATTTCGTTTCTCGGTGAGAAACAAATGGTTTCATGGCATGAAACAAACCACGGCTTGTGGGGTGACGCCCAGTATGCTGTGGGATGACTGAAGATGACCTTTAAACAAACTTGAGGTGTATTTATAATGAAAGCTGGAGAAAGGGATGTTTTATCCTTCCTCCAGCTCTTATATTATTGATGAGCAGTGAATTACTTCACTTCCCAAGTATCATTAGTCATTAGCAGCTCCTGAAAATTATGATATTTCTTCTTGCCTTTGATTTCTTCGATTTGTTCAGCGACAGCATCATTGTAAGTTGGAGCATCTACATCACGGATTACACCGAGTGCAATCGGGAAGTCAGGACCTTCCATCAAAGCCAGTTTCAATTGAAGCGTATTGTCCTGGCAGTGTGCGTCGTGGATAAGGATATCTTTTTCTGTGACACCGTTCTCACCAAGTTTCACTACTTTCAGCCCGAAGCCTTCCTGCATCAAGCCGAATTCCTTATTTTCACCAAATAACATCGGTTTGCCATGTTCCAGGTAGATAGCGTTCTTAGCGCGTCCTTCTTTGGTAGCAACACTGGCGTGAGTTCCGTCGTTGAAGATCACGCAGTTTTGCAGAACTTCTACAACAGAAGCACCTTTGTGATTAGCTGCTGCTTTCAACACTTCTACGGAAGCGGCACCATCTACTGCAATACAACGTGCGAAGAAACGTCCGCGGGCACCGAAAGCCAGCTCTGCCGGATGGAACGGGTCTTCCACTGTTCCGTAAGGAGATGATTTGCTGACGAATCCACGTTCTGAAGTCGGTGAATATTGTCCCTTTGTCAAACCATAGATACGGTTGTTCAACAGAATCATGTTCAAGTCAATGTTGCGGCGAACGGCATGGATGAAGTGATTACCACCGATTGCCAAACCGTCACCGTCACCGGAAATCTGCCAGATAGTCAAATTTGGATTGGCTACTTTT
>ENA-OYYB01000260-OYYB01000260.1-human-gut-metagenome-genome-assembly--contig:-NODE-260-length-35641-cov-8.061035_pt1 | contig 35641 bp, 54 predicted proteins | sample MGYA00244059_ERZ653440 | MGnify/ENA primary metagenome ERZ653440 (study PRJEB26926, sample SAMN06164994) | human gut metagenome | biome: ENVO:00009003; feature: ENVO:2100002; material: ENVO:00002003... | reverse complement strand
GGTTCCGTTGAAACGGAACGTAAAAAGTCGTATAATATAAAGGCGGACAGTGAACAGTTCGACGCATACCGGACAGTTCTTCCTGTGGACGAACTTCCGGCCGACCTTGAATCGTTCCAGAATATGAAATACACCGATCCGGATCGCTATTCCATGACGAAGGCGAAAGTTCGCCTTTATAACAGCGTCGGAACGCGCGGAACCATGCCGAACGCTTCCCAGGCGGCCACGCCTGAAGACAAGTTCGTCAATTATCTTCTGAACCCCGACCACAAGGAAGGTCAGCACAAAGCGCACGTCATAGAAAGCGTTTTAGGCTACGATCGGACCAACTGGTCAGAGTTTTCCGACAAGATATTCCGCGAAGTCCAGAAGTCCCCTGTTTCGACGATCACGACGACGAAGCATGGCACGAAATACAAGGTCCCTGTCATTGTATACGGCAAAAAAGGCCGCTTCTTGCGGCTAAATACCGTATGGCAGATAGATAATGGTTCGAATGTTCCGCGCCTTGTGACTGCGACATTCGACAAGAAAAAGAAGTGAGGTGAAGACCTATGTTGAATCTATACGACGTTGTAACCCTGAAGGAAGACGACCAGGAAACCGGAATCCGCAAAGGAACCGAAGGAACGGTCGTATATATCCACGGCAACGGCGAAGCCTACACCGTCGAATTCTTCGACAAGGACGGCGACACCATTGAAGCGTCCTTTGACAAGGAATTCACAGAAAACGAACTTCAGATTCAAAAATAAACGTCGACCGACAGGCCGGCGTTTTAATATGCCCTTTTTCTGTTGATTAAGGCGTCACCCTTCCAGGTGGCGTCTTTTTCATATAATTCAAGCCGTAACCGTCCGGCGAACAGACGGAACCGCAAAGCGTGTGGAAGTCACGGAAAAGACAGCGGTGAAAGGAGTTCCCATGATCATTGAAGGTATTAAATCCCTGTTGGGCGACGAACTGTCCGCCCAGGTCGAAGCCGCCCTGAAAGGCAAAGGCAAAGACGGAAAGGACGTCGATCTGGTAATCGGAAACGACGGAAGTTTCGTTCCGGCCGATAAGTACAACGGCGCGAACAGCGGCAAAACGAGCGCAGAAAACGCCCTGAAGGCCGCCGCCGAAGCGCTGAAGGCTATCGGTGGAACCGGCGATCCGGCCAAAATCGCCGACGACGTGAAGAACGCCCAGACCACGATCGCGAACCTTCAGGCCACACACGACGCCGAAATCAAGAAGATCAGCAAGAACGCCGCCCTTCGAATGGCCCTGAACGGAAAGGTTCACGACCCTTCGGACATTATCGGCCTTCTGGACCTGGACAAGATCGACGTCGACGACACGGGTTCCCTGAAGACAGACCTTGAAGGCCTTCTGAAGCCTATCAAGGAAACAAAAGCCTATCTGTTCAAGGAGGAATCCAAACCTGGCGCCCCTGACATTAAGGGCGCGAAGCCGGCCGAACCTGGCGCCCCTGGCGCACCGGCCGCAAAAGTGGACGGCCCTGTCGTCCTGTAATCAATCACAAAAAATATTTTTGAAAGGAATGTGATTTACTATGGCAAGAACTAAAGCTATTTCCCTGATCCAGACTGGCGCGACAAAGGTCGACCTGGCCGAACTGTCCGGTCTTGTGATCGGCAACATTCAGAAGGACACCCTGGCGTCCGGTCTGAAGTCCCAGTCTTATACCGGCAATCCTGCAAGCGGTTCCGTCGAGTATAAGAGATTCAAGAACAGCGTTTCCCAGGACTACGGCACTGCGAGAGCCGCCGGCAAGGGTAGCGCGATCACTGTTCCCCCTACCACTGTCAACCTGAACACCCACAAGGAGATCGTGGAGGAAGCCGCAAAGTTCGACCTTGATACTTTCGGCGTGGGTAACATCATGGCCAGACGCGCCGACAACCATGTCGACACCGTGGCGGCCGAATTCGACACTGCTTTCTTCCAGTGTGCGGTCGACGAAGGTACTTCCTTCAGCACTACCGAAACCGACGTGGAAGCTATCGTCGAAGCCTTCATTCAGACCCTGGAAACCGTAAAGAACGGCTACGTTCGCGGCGTTCCCCGTAACATTATGCGCCTGGTGTGCGATCCTTCCTTCTACGGCAAGATCAGAAACTACCTGGACAAGAATGTTCACAACGCCAACGTGGACAGCGCGGCCGAAGACTTCGCAATCTTCCACGGCGTCCGTTGCTATTCTTCCGTCTTTGTTCCTTCCGGCACTAACGCGATCATTATGATCGACGGCGCTATCGCACAGCCGGCCGTAATCTATCCTTACAAGGAGCCTGAAAAGATTCCTCTGTCCAACGACTACGGCGTGTCTATGTTCTACGACTACGGCACGAAGGCCCTGACCCCTGACCTGATCTTCCACTACGCGAAGGCGTAATCTGGCCAGGATCATATTCACAAGGAGGGAAACACAATGAAGTTCAAAAATAAGCATACCGGCGTAATCCTGGAACCGAAGTCCGACATGGTCGTCGAACAGCTTCAGAAGAACCCCGACTTCGAACCCTACGACGGCCAGAACGCCGCCCAGGGCGACGAAAAGCCTTTGTCCAAGATGAACAAGGGCGAACTTCTGAAAGTCGCCCAGGACGCCGGAATCGCGGTTCCTGACGGCGCCACAAAGGCCCAGATCGTCGAACTGATCGAAGCCGCGAAAGGTGAATAATCGGGACCGCCGAAAGGTGGTGTAATCATGCTGAATCAAATTCTATCTTCCCTGGAAGGCCTAACCGACGCGGAACGCGCGACGGTTCTTCAAACCCTTATGTCGAGCGACAGCCGTCTTTCGAAGGTCAAGGCCCTTCTGGGGATTCAGACGGAAGACCATGACGCGATCCTGGAATATGTGATCCAGACCGTCGAAAAAATGGTCCTTCGTTACATCAACTGGGACACCCTTCCGGAAGACCTGGAAAACGTCCTGGTCGTCATGTGTGTCAGCTATTACAAGTCGGCCGGCCTGGGGAATTCTTCGGCCACGACCGGCCCTGTGGCTTCTGTGAAGCGTGGTGACGTTCAAACCACCTTCGCCACGGGTTCCGGATCGTCTGGATCGGCGAACACCTTCAACCTGGGCGCCGATAACGGCGAATTCTTCGGGTGGAAGACTGTCCTGAATGAGTATCGAAAAGTAAGGTGGTGATTCTATGTCCTTCGGAAACGCAAGCGCAGAGCGCGCCGCGATCGAAATGACCTATGAAGACACCGCCACGGTATCAAGAACCGCGCCACAGAGGGGTCAGAACGCTATTTCGGCGTCTGATCCTTCTGTGATTTATTCTGGTATCATTTGCGCGCTTTCGTATACAGGTTCAGACAGTAGCGGACAGACAGACGCACAAAACAACGTCGATTATGACGCTGTCATTTTCGCCGGACCTGACCTTTCGATCCTTCCTGGCGACAAGATCGTCCTGAAACGCTTCGGGCGTGACGATCCTTCCAGTCAGAAAGACCTGAACTTCGCGGTCGTCGGTCGTCCGGCCGTATATGCAACACATCAAGAAATCAAGGTGAAGGACGGTGATCTGGCGTGACGCTGAACAACTTCCTGGAATCTATCGCCATGAAACTTGTCGGTCTATGGTCCGATCGCCACGTCTTCGTCAATGAGATTCCGAAAGATTCTGACGGAAACTTCTTCGTCAGGGTAGTCGACGCGGCCCAGGAAAAGAAACTGGACCGTCGCCGCCGAAGAACTGTCAAGTTCGAAGTCCTCTATTTTATGGCGTCGAAGGACAACCTTGAATTCAACGAATGGGCGGAAGCTATGTTCGACGAATTCGAATCCCTTTCGGTTCACGAAAAAACGGAGGTCGTCGACGGTGTCGAAACCGACGTCCGCCGAACGATCCGCCTGACGAATATCAGCGCCAGGAAGGACGACGATCAACGCGTCTTCCAGTTCCTTTTTGACACTGACTTCTATTTCGTGATCACACCGGAAGTCATTCCGACAATGTATTATCTGGACCAGAACAACACGATCAGATCGGAGGTTATAACGTAATGGCTACAAAGAAGAAAACGGACGCCGTGGTCGACCAGGCCGCGCCCGTTTACAGCAAAGAACAACTGGTCAATTCGAAAACGCTTGGCCTTCCCAGGGACGCTGTGGCGGCGATCCTGAAGGACGGTCAGCAGTATACACGGGAACAGGCGATTCAGCTTGTAACCGAATTTCTTGAAAGGAAGGTGTAACCTATGCCTATTGGTGGAGGTACTTTCACAGTACAGAACAAGATTCTTCCTGGCGCTTACATTAACTTCGTAAGCATGGGAACCAACGCCAAAATGGGAAGCCGTGGCGTCGCCGCCCTTCCCCTGGAACTTAACTGGGGACCTGAATCCCAGGTCTTCGCAATGACCGCGACTGACTTCAACGCGTCCAGTCTGAAGGTCTTCGGTTACGATCCCACTGACGCGAATATTCTTCTGGTCCGCGAAGCGCTGAAGCGCGCGAAGACCCTTCTGATCTACCGCGTGAACGGCGGTGGCGCGAAGGCGTCCGCAACCGTGGGCGGAATGACCGTGACCGCAAAGTGGGGCGGCACACGCGGAAACGACATCAAGGTCGCAGTGATCACCAACGTCGACGACGCGACAAAGGTTGACGTCGTGACCTATCTTGACGATATGGTCATGGACAGCCAGACCGTCGCAAAGGACGGCGGCGCCGCGTCCCTGGTGGCGAACAACTTCGTAACCTTCGGAACCGTCGATTCTCTTACTATCGCAACCGCGACAGCGCTGACCGGTGGCGCGAACGGCGAAGTCAAGGCCGCAAACTACACCGCCGCCCTGGTGGCCTTCGAAGTCGAATCCTTCAACGTGATCGGCTATCCTGGCACTGACGAAGACATCAAGTCCCTTTTCGCCGCCTTCGTGAAGCGTCTTCGTGACGACGAAGGTCGAAAGATCGTCGGCGTCCTTTACCAGTACGACGGCGACAATTTGGGCCTGATCAACGTCAAGAACGGCGTCGTTCTTACGAACGGAACCGTCGTGACCGGTGACAAGGCTGTCGCCTGGGTGACTGGCGCTTCCGCCGGCGCGGAGGTCAACGAAAGCCTGACGAATACCGCCTACGACGACGCTGTGGACGTCGATATTAAATATACGAAGTCCCAGTTCGAAGCCGCTATCCAGGCCGGCGAATTCGTCTTCTATGCCGATTATGGCAAGGCGCGCGTTCTGACTGATATTAACAGCCTGGTAACCATTGGCCAGAATATGTCCGGCGACTGGACTTCTAACCGCGTTGTCCGTGTCATGGACGGGTGGGCGAACGACGTCGCCCGTATTTTCGGCGATTCTTATATCGGCCTTGTTACCAACAGCGACACCGGCCGTCAGCTTTTCAAGGCTGATCTGGTGGCCCTGGCCCTTCAGTATCAGTCTATCGACGCGATCAGCAATTTCAACAGCGCCGATATTACCGTAAACCAGGGCGACGGCAAACGCGACGTTTCCGTCGACTGCGCGCTTCAGCCTAACGACAGCATGGAAAAACTTTACATGACTGTCGTCGTAAATTAAGAAAGGGGTGACAGACAATGAAAACTTTGAACGCACCTGATACCATTTCCGGAAAGGAAGGTCGCGCATACGCGAAGATCAACGGCAACAATGAAGAATTGTTCATGGCGAAGACTATCGAAGCCAACGTCGAGAAGAACAAGTCTGAAATCAAGGCGATCGGTAAGCGCATGACCGGCCACAAGACCACTGGCGCGAACGGCGCCGGCTCCATGACCCTTTACTACATGACGCCCCTTTTCCGCGCCATGATCAAGCAGTGGAAGGAAACCGGCGTCGACGTGTATTTCGACATGGTGGTCGAGAACGACGACCAGGAATCTTCCGCCGGTAAACAGTCGACCCTTCTGATCGGCTGTAACCTGGATTCTGTTGTCCTGGCAAAACTGGACGGCGATTCCGACGACGCCCTGGACGAAGACGTCGACTTCACCTTCGAAGACTTCGACATTCTGACCCCGTTCGCGAAGATTTAACGACACACTTCAAAGGAGGATAAAAACATGGGTAAACTTCAGGAATTCCTTATGGCAAATGAGGAAACAGTACAGGCAACAGCGGAAGTCGCGGTCAGCGACTTCCCTGTTCCTTTCACGATCAAGTCTATCACAGAGGGCGAAAACAAGGCCCTTCGAAAGTCCTGTCAGAAGGTGACCTTCGATAAGAAGACCCACCAGAAGACCACTGACACCGATCAGGACCTTTACAATAACCGCCTGGTTATCGCTTGCACCGTCGACCCCAACTTCAAGGACGCGGACCTTCAGGCGAAGTATGGCGTCATGGGCGCCGAAGCGCTGATCGACGTCCTTCTGAAGCCTGGTCAGTTTATCGACCTTCTTCTGGGCGTCCAGGAGATCAACGGGTTCACCGACGACGTGAACGACCTTCGTGAAGAAGCAAAAAACTAATAACCGGTGGGGGTGATGATAGCCAGGCGGACGGTGAATCCGTCTACGCACATTACGCCCTTCACCGGTTGAAAATCCTTCCCAGTCAGCTTGTGGCCCTTCCCCTTCGGGAACGGGCCTTTATCTATGCTTCGATCGACCTTCAGATTGAGAAGGAAAAGAAAGAAGCGAAGAAAGCGAACCGGAAGGGAAAGAAAGGAAGGTGATGAACTGTGGCCGGAGTAGCTACACAAATGACTATTCGTGACGGTATGACTTCCAAACTGCGGAAGATCACCACCGCCCTTTCCAGAACGAACCGCGCCCTGGAAGTGACCGACAGCCTGTCGGACCAGGTAAACCCTGGCGCGAATTTCGACAGGGCGTCTTCGGCCGTCAGTCGCGCTTCCGGTCAGGTTGATAACTTCAACCGTAAACAGCAACAGGCCCAGAAAGAAGCGAAAGGCGTCGCGAACGCCTGGGGAAGCGTAAAGAAATATATTGGTTCTGCCCTGGCGGCGATCAGCGTCCAAAAGATTATTGATCTGGCGGACACCATGACCACGACCAGGGCCAGAATCGATCTAATGAACGACGGTCTTCAGACCACGGACGAACTTCAGTCTATGATTATGGCGTCCGCGAATCGTTCACGCGCGGCCTATCAGACAACCGCTGACGCCGTTTCCAAAATGGGTATTATGGCGAAGGACGCCTTCGGAAACAACGCCGAACTGATCCAGTTTACAGAACTGATTAACAAACAGTTCACGATCGCCGGCACATCTGCCGCCGGCGTGGACGCGGCTATGTTACAGCTTACCCAGGCCATGTCTTCCGGCGTCCTTCGTGGTGAAGAACTGAACAGCATTTTTGAACAGGCGCCTACAATTATTCAGACGATCGCCGACTATCTGGGCGTTCCTATCGGACAAATTCGCGCTATGGCCGCCGAAGGCCAGATCACTTCAACGATCGTCAAAAATGCCATGTTGTCGTCTGCCGACGAAATCAACGCGAAGTTTAACGCTATGCCTATGACCTTCGCCCAGGTCTGGACCCTGGCGAAGAATATCGCCCTGGAAGCCTTCGGGCCTGTTATCCAGGCGATCGGCGCCGGCGCCCAGTGGATTTATGAAAACTGGTCCACTATCGCCCCGATCTTCTGGGGCCTTGCCGGCGCGGCTATCGCTTACGCGGTGGCCCTGGGTATTCAGACCGCCGCGACATGGATCGCGAATGGCGCCGCGAAGGCCTTCTTCGTGACCCTTCTGTCGAATCCTTTGTTCTGGATCGCCCTTGCGGTCGGCGTCGTAATCGCCGCCCTTTACAAGATGATCCAGGCCGTCGGTGGCGTGAAGAACGCCTGGGAAATCTGCAAGGCGGCCCTTGTGGTGGCCTGGACTGCCCTGAAGGTGGCCTTCTTTGCGGTTTACAACTGGATCGCGAACCTGATCGACAAATTAAAGCTATGTTGGCAAAAGGCCGGAACGGCCATAGCTAACTTCATGGGCGATATGAAGGTCAGCGTCTTAACGGTTCTTCAGAACATGATTAACGGCGCGATCGGAATCATTAACGACTTCATATCCCTTCTGAACAAGATTCCTGGCGTCAATATCAGCCTGATCGAACAGGTGACCTTCGCCACGACAGCGGCCGCCGAAAACGAAGCCGCCAAACAGGCAAGGGCCGACGCCCTGAATCAGTATGAAGCGGACATCAAGGCCGCCCAGGCAGAACGCGACGCCACATATTCAGCGGCGAAGCAAGAACTTGCCGACGCTACGGCCCAACTGTCCGAAACCTACGCAAACGCCAGAGCCGAAGCCGCCCAGGCAAATTCTGACGCCGGCGTGTCCGACTGGAATACTGACCAGTATGACGTCGGAAACGTGGACAGTGTCGGATCGGTGGGTTCTATCGAAAGCGACGTCAATATCGCCGACGAAGACCTGAAATTCCTTCGCGACGTGGCCGAAATGCGCTATGTCCAGAACTTCGTCACTTTGACGCCTACTGTGGCGGTGGACGCCCAGATCAGCGAAAAAGTCGACGTCGACGAAGTCGTCACCAAGATCGAAAAGAAACTGGAAGACGAATTCACAGCGGCGGCGGAAGGGGTGTATAACTAATGAGCAACTACAAAATGACCCTGATCGTCGGGGGACGGGAAATAAACATTCCCGTCCTTCCGGCGAAACTGAATGTTTCTTCGCCTGGCAAAAACGAACGGGTGACCGTTCTTGAACTGGGCGAAGTTCTTCTTCTTCGAAAGAAGGGCCTTCGAATCCTGTCCTGGGAAAGTTTCTTCCCTATGGCGAAGGCGCCGTATACCGTCGGCCAGATCAGGGACCCTGTCAGCATTATCCAGGCGATCCAGAAGGCCAGGGACCAGAAGGCCCCTGTCCGCTTCCTGATCACCGGAACAGACCTGGACTGTAACCTTCGTATGGGAATTGATTCCTTCGAATACGAAGAACGGTCCGGCGAACTGGGGGATCTGTATTACACGATCAAGCTGTACGAATGGAAGGATATTTCCCCGAAAAGAATCGTCCTTCCAGAAAAGAAGGAAGAACCAGCGAAGACCCAGGAACCCGAAAGGCCAGGGACGCCGGAACAGACCAGTAAAACCTACACCGTGAAGCCTGGGGACTGCCTGTGGAATATCGCGAAAGCGATCTACGGCAAGGGGAGCGACTACACGAAAATTTATAACGCCAATAAAGGCGTGATCGGTTCGAACCCGAATCTGATCTACGCCGGACAGGTGTTCACGATTCCATAATGGGAATTTCTATCCTGTATCAGAACAACGTCACCGGTGACGCGTTCGACATTACGACGCTGATCACGGCCGCGAAATGGTCGACAAAACGGTCCGGTTCCCCTTCTTCCCTGGACCTGACCGCGATCGCCGACGGCGCGGTGGAATGGACACACGGCGGAATCCTTTGTTTGAAGGACGGCGACGTGGGCCTGTTCTACGGTTACGTTGTGAAAATCAGCCAGAACGAAAAAGACCAGGTTCAGGTTCTGGCCTACGATCAAACCTGGTATTTGAAGAAAAACAAGGAAACCTATGTCTTTACCGGTAAGCGCGCCGACCAGATTCTTTTACAGATCGCGGAGGACTTCAAACTGAAGACCGGAAGCCTGGTCAATACGGGATATGTGATCCCTTCCATGATCGAAGACGGACAAACCCTTTTCGATATTGTCCTGAAGGCGATCGACTACACCCTGATCAATACCGGTAAAATGTTCGTTCTGTGGGACGACTTCGGAAAACTGACGTTGACTGACGTCGAAACCGCGAAACTGGACCTTTTCGTGGGTGACGGTAGCCTGGCGACAGGCTTCACCTATGAAACCGACATAGATTCCGACACCTTCAACAAGATCAAACTGGCCCGCGACAATAAGGAAACCGGAAAGCGTGACGCCTATATCTTCCAGGATTCAAACAATATGAACTTCTGGGGTATTCTGCAAAATTACGAAACGGTCGACGAAAACATGAACGAAGCGCAGATCAAGGAACGCGGCGATCAAATGTTGGAACTTTACAACAGACCGAAGCGGTCCTTTAGCGTGAACGCGATCGCTGACCTGTCCGTCCGCGCCGGCCGCGCCTTGTTTATCGGAATCGGCGCCGTGGACGTGAAGTCCTTCTTTGTCGTCGAAGAAGCCAGTCACGATCTTCTGAAGGAAACTATGTCTTTGAAATTGAAGGTGGTGTAATATGGGACTTCTTGACACAATGAAAAAAGTCGCGGAAGGCACACAGAACGCCGGCGTTCCGGCCGCTTATATGTTCGGGACCGTGACCAAAACGTCACCGCTGACGATCCGTGTCGACAACCGCTTCGACATTTCCGGCGACGCTATCGTCGTTATGAAGGAATTCAAGGCCGGCTTTTATCCTACACACTATCACACTGGCGTCAAGGATTCACCCACCACCGAAGCGCAGTCAGGCGGAAGCGGCGACGCGTCCTTCGCGTCCCACTCCCACGTCCTGAAGAACAACTATCAGACCAACACTGACGGCACGTCCGAATATTATTACGGCCTGGCAGTCGGTGAAAAGGTGGTCCTTTTAAGAAACCAGGGCGGCCAGTCCTTCCTGGTTCTGGGAAGGGTGTGAACTTATGATTCCTAACGCGACGACCGTGAAGATCGGCGCCGACGTGGCGGTTCAGACCGCCGCTGACGCCCCTTCGCGGACATACAAAATCGACTTTGACGCCGGCCGCGTCGGTGGCTTCTGTGATTCCACGGAAGCCATGAAACAGGCCATTTACAAAATACTGCAAACCGAACGATTTGAATTCCTGATCTATTCCTGGAATTACGGAATAGAACTGAACGCCGTCGTCGGGAAAAGTTATCAAGTGTTTGCAAGTGAAATCAAACGTGTAATTCGCGAAGCGCTTCTGGCGGACAGCCGGATCACCGACGTCGTCGACTTCGAAGTGGTCCAGATCGACAAAAGAACCGCTTCCGTGAAGTTCACGGCCGAAACTATCTTCGGCGAAATTCCTATCGAAAGAGAGGTGGGCGGAAATGTTTGAAGATATGACCTTCGAAAAAATTATGGACCGTTGTCTGAAGCGCGTCGCGCCTTCTATCGACAAACGCGAAGGTTCCGTTGTATATGACGCCATAGCGCCGGCGGCCGCTGAACTGGCGATCATGTATATCGAACTGGCCTATCTTATGGACAGGGCCTTCCCTGACACCGAAACCGGCGAAGACCTGACAAAGAAGGTCCGTGAACGAAGTATCTTCCGAACGGCCGCGACTGCCGCTGTCCGAAAGGGATATTTCGAAGACGGTGACGGAAACGCTATGGACGTTCCTATCGGAACGCGCTTTTCTGGCGATTCCCTGAACTACATAGTCACCGAAAAACTGGCGACTGGTCAGTTCCGCCTGGTATGCGAAACAGCCGGCGCCGCCGGTAACCGTTACCAGGGAAACCTGTTCCCGATCGACTATGTCGAAGGCCTGGGCGCCGCGCGCCTGGCCGACATTCTGATCAACGGCGAAGACGAAGAATCTGACGCCGACCTGTATTCCCGTTACCTGGAAAGTCTTGAATCCCAGGCCTACGGCGGAAACAAGGCTGACTACAAGACGAAGGTCGAACTTCTTCAGGGCGTCGGAAAGATCAAGGTCATTCCTGTCTGGAACGGCGGCGGAACCGTCAAGATCATCTTCGTCGACAGCGACTGGGGGATTCCTTCGGAAGACCTGGTCAACAGCGTCCAGACGGCCGTCGACCCTGTTCAGAACCGGGGCGTCGGTGACGGTATCGCGCCGATCGGCCACGTTGTAACCGTGGAAGGTGTCGTCGGAACCACCGTGAATGTTTCCTTCGCGCTGACCTTTGCGACGTCCTACACCTGGGAATCTGTCGAAACAGAGGTCCAGAAGGCTATCCAGGAATACTTCGCTGAACTGGCGAAGGAATGGGCCGACCAGGAAGTCCTGATCGTCCGCGTCAGCCAGATCGAAACAAAGGTCCTGGCCGTCGACGGAATTATCGACGTAACCGGAACCACAATCAACGGCACGACCCAGAATATCAGTCTGGCGTCGAACGCTATTCCGGTTCTGGGGGTGGTCGAAAATGTTACTTAAAGAATACTGGCCGCGTTGCCTTCAGGAACTGATCGAATTCGACCAGATCGCAAACGCAGAACAGCCGGAATTCGAAAGGGCCGTCAGTGACGTCAGGAACGCCGCTGACGACTTCTTTCTTGTGTCCCTGACCGAATATGGGTGTCAGCGGTGGGAAGCGATTCTGGGCCTTTCTGTGGCCCCTGGCGACACTTTACAGGAACGCCGCGAAAGAATCCTGATCCGATACCTGGATCAGCTTCCCTACACTTACAGGACCCTTCTGAAGTATCTGTCCACGGTCAGCGAAGACTTCAGCGTCACACTGGACGAAAACGCCTATGATCTACTGGTCAGAATCCGCCTGGAAGGTTATTCACAGCGCGACGCCCTGGTGGCCACACTGGGACAAATGATTCCGGCGAATTTGGTTCTTCGTATGAAGACCGAAATTCCACAGAAAATCGAACCGGCCCAGACGGCCGCCTGTTCCGCTATGGCGGTTCTGAATCGGCACGTCTACAAGCCGGCCGAATAAGGAGGAAACCACATGGCAAAATTCAAGTCTATCGTTACCGACAGCGGCGTCGAAGCGCTGACAGCCTTGATCGCTTCAGGACAGGGACTGAACCTGACGCGCGCGGCCGCCGGAAGTGGAGTTCCGGACGTCAGTCCGAACACCCTGTCGGGACTTATCAATCCTGAAGACGTAACCGCGAACCTTGCCGGAAAGGAATTCGTCGACGGCACACCGGCGATCATGCGAATTCCCGTTCAGATCACGAACGAAGCACTGGAAGCGAACGTCTGGGTCAGAGAAATCGGCGTTTTCGGCCAGGACATCAACGGAGAGGAAATCCTGTTCTGTTATGGGTGGCTTGACGGCGAAGACAGTGACAACGTCATTCCGGCGACGTCTTTCGAAGACGGGGCCGACACTGTCCACATTCACGACCTGGCCGTCTTCATTACGAACCAGGAAGCGGCCGCCGTGTCCGTTCAGGTGGGCGCCGGTTCCTACGTCACAAATACCCAGTTAATCGCCTACGCGGCGCCGGTGGTCCACACCCAGGCCGCGTCCACGATCAACGAAACGACCGGCGAAACGACCGAACAGGTTCAGCGACGCCAGGACAACGACATTCAGTCGATCCTGGACCAGTTAAACACCGGCTTCGCGGGAACCACCGTGACACACACCTTCGCGCCGGCACAGATCGCGAACTGGGTCGGCTATGACGGCGACGGCGTTCCAGAAGGGATTCTGGACACGTCCCAGAATCGCCTGTATCTGTGACCAGGTTCGCCTGTACGCCTTCAGAAACGTCCTGTCTGGTGTCTAACCTATTCACCGAACTTCGGCCCGTCTGCGGCCATTGTGAGGGCGACAGCGTGGTTCTGTGTGGCGTAACCTACGAAGGCACGGAAGAAACCGTCGTCCTTCGTGAATATGGCTTCGACTATTCCGGCGATCCGGAAACAGTCGAAAGAATAAGAAAGCGAAGGTGTATCAATGGGAACCCGAAGAAATTATCAGCGGTCTTCGAATAAAAACGAAAGTCCGCTTCACGTTCTTCCGGTGGCCGACAAGCTGATCGACTACACCCTGGACCTGACTGACAACGCGAACCGCTTCCCGAAGAAGGTTCGCTTTTCTATTGTCAACAGAATCCAGGGTCACGTCATGGCCATATATGACGACCTACTGGAAGCGAACGAAATATTCCCGATCCGCGACGAAGCGGATCGCCTGGAACGGCTTCGTCTGCAAAGGGCCGCCCTGACCGAATGTAAGAAACTGCTTCACATGATCGAACTGTCGAAGAAGCGGTCCTATATCGACAAGGGAACCTTTGACTACTGGACGAAGCTGACCCTGGACGTTAAGTTTATGACCGCTAAATGGTATAAGGCCGAACAGGAAACCGCCGAACCGGTGGAACCTTCGGCGCCGATACCTGAAGGCGTGTGATAAAACCCATTAGGGAACGACCTGTTACCCCGAACGCCGGCAACGCGAACAATGCGCGCAATGTCAACACTGACGGCAGTCTGAACAACAACAACGCGTACAATGGCAACAATGGCGTTCGGCCGGATTTGGTGGAAAACGTGACCGAGTAAGGCGACGAACCTGAAAGCAGAGTACCCCAACAAAGGAGGTCGTTTCCTTCCGCAAGCCGGAAAGGCTACGGTAAATACATGATTGACGACGAAAGGCCTTCCGTGGTGACGGCCGGACTATAAGCGTCAAGGAGGATTCTAAATTGAGCGAAGAACAGAAAGCAGAACCTTCTGACTTCGCGTCTGTCGCAGACTTTAACAGCCTGTATTCGTCGTATACAGAAGCGCGCAAAGGTAAACGGTGGAAGTATGCCGTCTGCAAATACGAAGCGAACATTCTTGAAAACCTTATGTTCATTCACTTCATGCTGACGTCACACAAATACCGCCTTTCGCCTTATAACTGCTTCATAGTAAAGGAACCGAAGGAACGCCTGATTATGTATAATTCATTCCGCGACAAAATCGTTCAGCACAGTCTTTGCGACAATGTCCTGGAACCGGTTCTTTCAAAAACCTTCATATACGACAACTACGCAAGTCAAAAGGGCAAAGGAACACACTTCGGCCTTGACCGCCTGAAACTGTTTATGCAGAAGTTTTACCGGCAACACGGGACGGACGGGTGGGTCCTGAAGTGCGACGTTCGAAAATACTTTTACAGAATCGATCACGACGTTCTGAAATCACAGCTTCGCCGGCTTATCAAAGACACCGACGTCTTATGGCTTCTTGATATGATCATAGATTCCACCGAAGGGCCAGGAATCCCGATCGGGAACCACACTTCACAATGGTTCGCGGTCCTGTACCTATCCGGAATGGACCACATGATCAAGGAACGTCTGGGAATCAAATTTTATGGCCGTTACATGGACGACTTCTATCTGATCCACCACGACAAGGAATATCTTCAGTATTGCCTGGAAGAAATCAGAAAATTCCTTGTTCCGCTTGGACTGGAACTGAACCAGAAAACGGCCATATTTCCCTTGACCCAGGGGATCGACTTCCTGGGTTTTAGGACCTACATGATGGACACCGGAAAGGTGATCCGCAAAATTCGCCGTGACAGCAAAAACCGAATCAGACGAAAGCTGAAGAAATTCCGTCACCTTCTGGACGAAGGCCGGATCGACATTGAAACGATCATTCAGTCATATTCGTCCTGGACCGGCCACGCCGAACACGGGAACAGCTATCATCTGATCAGGAAGACGGACGACCTGTTCTTCAGCCTGTTCAGAAAAGAATTGGAGGGAATAACCTATGGCGAAATTACTTTCCGCTTTGCCCGTTGGCGCGATCGTCAAGTCGGCGAATACGAAGTACAACGGGAAACAGATCAGGTTCATAGTGGGTCACCAGGCGACGGGCCGAACGAAACTGGTCACTGAAAAGATTATCACACTGAAGGCCTTCGACGCGAAGGAAGCGTCGAACAGTAATTCCGATCGCAAGAACTACGGTAATAACCGCTATTCAGTGTCCAACATTGACCAGTGGTTAAACAGTGCCGCTTCTTCCTGGTATTCCGCAAGGCACAGCGCCGACGCCGCGCCCACAAACGCGAATGTCTGGTCGAACTACAACGAATACGACGCCGAAGCCGGCTTCCTGACCAACTTCGAAGCAGACTTCCGCGCCGCGATCCTGGACAGCGTGATCCGTGTCGCAAAGAACACCGTCACCGACGGCGGCGGTTATGAAGACATCACCCGAAAGGTCTATCTGTTGTCGAACACCGAAGTCGGCCTGGCCAACGAAAACAGCGTCGCAGAAGGAACCGTCTGGTCTTACTTCAACAGCGCCACACGTCGTCAGTGTATGCCTACGGCCGAAGCAGTCAGCATGTCCGAATATACAAATTCCAGTCTGAACGCTTCTTCTGCCTGGTATTGGTGGCTTCGTACCCCGTACGCCGGCGGCGCGCACCTTGCGCGCAGTGTCTACACTGGCGGCAGTCTGAACGGCTACAGCGCGTACGGTGGCGACTATGGCGTTCGGCCGGCTTTGGAATTGGCATCTACGAATCTGGTATCCGATTCAACAGACACAGACGGCGCTTATATCCTTCAGTGGAATCAGCCGCCCACTGATCCGTCTTCTATTTCCTATGGCACACCACAGGCCGGAAATAGTCTGACAATCACGACCGGCGGTTCTTCCGATCCTGAAGGCGACGCCATTTCCTACGTCTGGGAAAGACGAACCGATTCCGGCGCCTACACCCAGATCGGGATCACGACCACAAAGTCGATCACCGACACTGTTCCGACGTCCGGAACGACCTATCAGGTCCGCGTGAAGGCAGTCGACGCGAACGGCCTTGAATCCGGATATTGTACCGGTTCCGCGAAAACCATTTCCTACAACACCGCGCCCGTGATCAGCGGTTCCGACACCAACGTCGGCGCGAAGACTGACCCCTTCAGTCATTCCTATACCGTGACTGACGCCCAGGCTTCGTCCCAGACCTTGACCGTCGTTGAAACTCTGACGAACGGTTCCGAAACGATCACCCTTCGAAGCTACACCGCCACAAGCGGCGCCACAAACACGATCGACCTGACTGACGTCTGGTTGAAACTGATCGCCGGAACCCACGTCCTGACGATCACCGCAAGCGACGGCGCCGGCGGAACGGCCACAAGGAAGATCACCTTCAGCCGAACCGTCAGCAGAATCGCGGCCGCGCGCGCCTTCTCTACCGACGCCCTGGTCCAGAAGGTCTTTATTTCTCTTTATCCGACCGAAAGGCCGGCGGATTCCACCCTTTACCTGGAAGTCACGAACAATCCGTTCGACGATTCCCCTGTATGGGAGGAAATCACAAGCAAAGTGAACAGCCTTGTTCACGTTTTCAGCAACACGACAGCCGCGAACGGTTACGGCCTGGGTTATCGCTTCTATATCCTGAAGGGTGACGAAGAAATCGAAGTTACACAGGCGACGATCCGTTTCGCATAAGGAAGGAGGAAACCGAAATGTTCGATCCTACAAAATGCGAAGCCGTCAGCATGAAGGAAGCAAAGGCCCAGGAAGCACAGAACCCCGTGAACGAAATTTCCAGGGCGACTTCTATCGCCTTTGTGACCCTGGCTGAAGGCGGCCAGATCGACGACGTAACCGCAACCGAAAACGCCAGTCAGTTTTCGCCCTGGGTCTATCCGGCTACATACAAGGCCGGCAACATTCGCCGCCATAACGGCGAACTGTACCGCTGTATTCAGGATCACACTTCACAAGCAGACTGGACCCCTGACGCCGCCGTTTCCCTGTGGGTGAAGATTGGCGATCCGACCGTGGAATGGCCCGACTGGTCACAGCCTGTCGGCGCCCAGGACGCTTATGACGCCGGCGCGAAGGTTTCCCACAACGGGAAACACTGGACTTCTGACGTCGACGCGAACGTCTGGGAACCTGGCGTCTATGGGTGGACGGAGGTGACCGAATGACCGAAGGAATTATCATAGGACTTCTGTCCCTGGTCGGAACCCTGGCCGGAACCTATTTCGCCCACCGGAAAAGTTCGGCGCTGATCGCTTACCGCCTGGAACAGCTTGAAAAGAAGGTGGAACTTCATAATAGCGCGGTCGAAAGACTTTACAAGGTCGAAAAAGCGCTTGACGTTTATGAAGAAAAGATGAAGGTCGCGAACCACCGAATCGAAGACCTGGAACACCATGACCAGGCGTAAGAAACGCCGCGAGTTTTCCAAAATCATAATGGCCGTTGTGGGGACCGTCACGATCGTCGTGACGGTCTTCACTTTGGCCTTTGTTTGGAAGACCGGCGACGCGTCACCCCTGGCCTATCTGATTCCGGCCGTCTTCGCCGAACTGGCAACCGCGACGGGATTCTATTACAGTAAGGCGAAAGCCGAAAACCGAATCAAACTTCGGAAGCAATACGGCCCCGAAGTTTACAACGATACAAAGGAGGTTTAACCATGTATCAAGCAGTTATCGCGAACCTGGTGACTATCGGGTGGGCCATGCTGATTTTTTTAGCGGCATACCTGGCGAACGTCACCTTTTCCCTTTGGTATAACATCAAACTTCAGAAGGAACAGTTCAGCCGTGAAAAGCTGATCACAAGCGGCCTGAAGATTCTGACCTTTGTCGTCGGACTGACCCTTCTGTGTATTTCCGTGACTACGCTTCCCCTGTTTGCGAACGAAGTCGGGTGGGCGATCCCCGAAGAATATTCCGACCTGTTCGCCGACCTGGTGATCATTGGCGCCGTTCTTCTGGTGTCCTGTAAATACATCAAGGAAGCCTTCACGAAGTTCACCGCAATTTTGAACGCCGGCCCTGTGGATAATGTGGAAACTGTGGATAACACCCAGGAAGCAGAACCGGCCACGAATCCGATCGGGTTCACCGTGGGAAAGGACGTGACTGAAAATGAGCAATAGTCCCCTTGTAAGCTACACCAAAATTTCCCCGAACAAGACCAGTCCCAGAAATAAGAAGATCGACACGATCACGATCCACTGTGTCGTCGGCCAGTGTTCGGTCGAAACCCTGGGAAACATCTTCGCCCCTACTTCCAGACAGGCGTCTTCGAATTACGGCGTCGGCGTCGACGGCCGAATCGGAATGTATGTCGAAGAAAAGGACCGTTCCTGGTGTTCTTCCAGTGGCGCCAACGACCACCGCGCGATCACGATCGAAGTCGCGTCTGATACGAAACACCCCTACGCCGTAAACGACAAGGCCTTCGCCGCCCTGATCGACCTGGTGACTGACATCTGTCAGCGAAACGGGATCAAGAAACTGGTCTGGTCTACGAACAAGACTGACCGCGTAAATCACAGAAACGGCTGTAATATGACCGTTCACCGCGATTATGCGAACAAGTCCTGTCCTGGCGATTATCTGTATAACCGCCACGGCCAGATCGCCGACGAAGTCAATAAACGCCTGGGAAGCTATCAGGAACCCGTCGTCGGAAAGGACGACCAGGTCGAAGAAAAGCCCCTGGCCGTCGGAATGGAAGTCGACTTCACCGGAACAAGCCACTACACTTCCGCCTATAAGACCGCCACAAGGAAAACCTGTAAGGCCGGAAAGGCGAAGATCACCGCGATCGCGGCCGGTAAGGCCCACCCTTACCACCTGGTCGCAGTGTCCGGAAGGGGTTCCACTGTTTACGGGTGGGTCGACGCGGCCGACATTTCCGCCGGCGCCGATCAGACGATCCGCAAGGGCGACAAAGTAAAGGTCCTGAAGGCCCAGACCTACAACGGCGGAACCTTCAAGACCTATTATGACGTCTATGACGTGATCCAGGTGAACGGCGATCGTGTCGTCATTGGTATCGGAAAGACTGTCACCGCCGCCGTCAAGGCGTCCAACCTTCAGAAAGTATAAAAAGCGGCGGTCAGGGAAAACCTGGCCGCCTTTCTTCGTTAGGAGGTGAATTTATATGGCAGTAAAACACGACGGACTTATCGACATGGAAAAGAAGCTGAAGGAACTTGAAAACGATATTCCGGAAATCATGGACCGACTGGTCGTCGAAGAAGGCGAATACGCGCGCGATCAGGCGGTCCTGATCTGTCAGCGAAAGAATATCCACAGAACCGGCCACTATATGCGCGGATTCAACTTCGGCAAACGTGCCATTCGCGCCGGCAAGTATTACAAGATCGACGTGTTCAATAACGTCGAATACGCGAAACACCTTGAATATGGCTTCAGGGGTCACTGGGTCCCTGGCCGGTGGGAAGGAAAATCCTTCGTCTATATGAAAGGTTATCGCGGCGGCGGTATGTATGTAAAATTCACGCCTGGACACCTTGTTTTGACGACTGCTGTCGAAAACACGAAGAAGTCCCAGGACGCACGACTGGAACGGAAATACCGCGAAGAACTGAAGCGTCGCGGCTTCGGAAAATACGCAGACCTATAAAAAAGAAGCGGTCAGGGGAATTTCCCTTGACCGCCTTTTTTATTGTCCTATAACAGACTGAAGAACTGTTTCAAACAGGTCGGATCGTGCGACTGTTACCTGGTAAGACTTCGAACCGGCCTGAATCAGAACGGAACCGGCTGTCGGCGTAACCGCCGAAACACTGGCCAGTCTACATTCAAAACCGGCCTGGTTATGAAGAAATACCAGACGCCTATTCGTAAGAACCACGGCGCCCGTGAAATCGTCAGTCACGTCACTTCTGACGTTCCGACTGGAACCGCCGCCTGTTCTGACCGACACGCCCTTCGCAACGCGGACACTGACACCGGCGCCGCCGCCTGTGTGGCCGACCACTCTTGTTTTTGTAACCGAACGAATCGCCGGCGCGTAATAGTGGGCCGCTTCGCCTTCTTCCAGGATCACCGGCGTTCCTACTATTACAGGAAGACCGCCCTGTTCGATCAATGTCAGCGCGCTATCTTCCATAAACGGCCTGTTCTGTGCGGCCGCGTGTTCCTTCTGGGCCTTCTTTGTCTTCCTGGCCTTCGTTGAACTGAAGAACAGACCGGCGACAACGATCGTCAGGACGACCACGGCGCCCCATGCTGAATCTTCAGGGACAGAAACAGAAACTATAATAAGTATTAGGTCGACGATCGCCGCCAGGGTTCCGACTATGTACCCGAATAACCACATACTGAAATCACCTCTTTATGTAAACTATTTGTGAATCTTTGAGAGATTCTGACCTTTAACACAATTATACATCAAAAATGTGTTAAAAACAAGAATAATTCAGACGTTTAACACAAAAGTTACAAACGAAGGGAGGGTCTGGCGTGAAAATATACGATTATCAGGGAAAGAAGAATGTCAGCGGCGAACGAATTCGCGAAGCCAGATTGAAGCGCCGACTTACCCAGGCGGACTTCGCGGCACAGTTACAGATCGCCGGTATAACCATAGAGCGCGACAGCGTCAGCCGAATCGAGATCGGAACGCGCTTCGTCGCAGACTTCGAACTGAAGGTTATAGCGAAGGTCCTGAACGTGTCTGTCGACTGGCTTTTATCTGAAGACTGAACCAAAAACCGACCACCGGATCACCGGTGGCCTATTTTTTTACCCTGAACCCCTTGACAATATACTACCGGTAGTATATAATAATAGGCGTGAGGTGATTATTTTATGAGTAAAGCACAGACAGCCGCAAACAAGCGCTATAATACGAAAGCCTATGACCGAATCGAAATCACAGTCCCGAAAGGTGACAGGGAAAAAATCGCGAAGGCGGCCGAATCGGTCGGAATGAGCGTCAACGCCTTCATAAAAGAAGCACTGGCGGAACATATCGCCCGATTATCCAACATATAACGATCAGAAGGCCCTGTCCATTACGGACGGGGCCTTTTTGCTTACCCAGGGAGGAATAACAATGAAAAGACGCAGATTCAGACATTTATCATGGAACGATCGCCTGAAGATTGAAGCCATGTTGAAGGCCGGCCGGCATTACCAGGAAATCGCCGACGAAATCGGTGTCCACCTTCGCACCATTTACAACGAAGTCAAGCGTGGCCGTTATATCCACACGAATTCGGACCTGACCGAAGAAGAACGATACAGTCCGGACATAGCCGAAGCGGCATACAGGGAACACCTGGCGGCGAAGGGTCCTGATCTGAAGATCGGCAAGGATCACGCCCTGGCCCAGTATATCGAAAAGAAGATCGGCGAAGAAGGCTATTCGCCGGCCGCTGTCCTGGGTGAAATCAAGGAACAGGGAATCGAATTCCAGACGTCGATCTGTGAATCGACCCTTTATTCCTATATCGACAAAGGTGTCTTTCTGACCATTACGAACAAAAGCCTTCCGGAAAAGAGCAAGAAGAAGCGTTCCTATAACCGCGTGAAGAAGGCTTCCCGTCCTTCCGCCGGTGAAAGTATTGAAAACCGCCCGAAAGAGATCAACGCCAGGGAAACCGTCGGTCACTGGGAAATGGACTGTGTCGAAGGCAAGAAAAAGACGAAGAAAACCCTTCTGGTTCTGACCGAACGAAAGTCCAGAAAAGAAATCATTATCCCTATGAAGGACCAGACAAGCCGAAGCGTCGTCGCGGCCCTGGATCGCCTTGAACGTCAATACGGCGCCGCCTTCTATAAGATATTCCAGACGATCACCGTCGACAACGGTTCCGAATTCGCCGACTGCCAGGGAATAGAAAAGTCCTGTCGCCGGAAAGGCAACAGGACAAAGGTCTATTATTGTCACCCCTATTCTTCGTATGAGAGAGGGACGAACGAAAATCTGAATAAAATGATCCGCCGGTGGTTCCCGAAGGGGACTGACTTCCGCCAGGTAACGGCGAAGGCGATCCGCCAGGTCGAAGACTGGATCAACAACTACCCCAGAGAAATTCACGGATTCAGAAGCGCGAATTCTGTGTTCGCTGAAGGCGTCGCCATGCTAATTTGAAATTATTTGTGGATTTTTGCAATTTAGTCTTGACTTTTTCGAATGTAGGGTGTAACATTAGATTGCAAAGTTCAGACGAACTTCGCAGTCTATTTTTTTATATCCAAAACGGCCGAGAAAGGAGCGTGAAAACGTGGCAACTTATAAGACTATTACCTTCGACGACAGAAAAGCGATCGCGGCTTTATACGAAAAAGGCGTCACCACCGCCGAAATTTCTGAAGCTGTCGGCGTTCCCAAAAAGACGCTTTATGGTGAACTGAAGCGCGGCGACACTGGCGAACTTGATCAGAATCAGCGTCCGGCCTACGATCCGGTTCTGGCACAGAAGACCTACCAGGAAAATATTCGTCGTCGCGGCAGAAGACGAAAGGAGGTCAACGCATGACACAAGCACAGCGCGCCAGGCGAAAACGACAACGAATTCGCCTGGCCATAAGAAACACGGCGACGGTTCTTTCGGTGTTTGCCTTCCTGGCCATGTTAGGGGCCGTCGGCGCTGTCGAGTGCGACAGGGTTCCACTTCTGGAAGGAACGGTCAGAATGTTCGGATTCATGTTCATCTGGGCCGGACTGCTACTTCTGGCCGGCGCCTTCCCAGTACGCAAGGAAAGGAGGAAACGCCATGAAGTACACCGCGACGTTATCGCCGGTCCAGGTCGGACAGGCTGTCAAAAGTCTGATTCTTCTTGGTGAAAAGAAAATCACGATCGAAGAAACAGAAAAAGACCGTTTCGTCGTCACCACAACAACCGAAACGGCCCATTCCAAAAAAACCTGTAAATAGTATAGCACAGAAAGGAGCAAATTTCAATGCTGAATTTTTATGACACTGAAGCCGTGAAGGCTTTTACCTTAAAAATCCTGGTCGAGAACCGCGAACTGGCCGAAAGCCTGGAATTTGAACGCCGCAGTTCTACCGACTGGTTCAACCGTTGCAGAGAAGCCGAAAAGAAGGCCGCCGATCTGGAAGCAGAACTGGCCGCCCTGAAGGGAGGTTCCCCGAATGAATAATAGTCTGTATGAAATCACCCGTGAATATCTGGAAGCCTTCGACCGTTTGGAGGTCGACGAAGAAACCGGCGAAATCCTGAATTTCGAAGCAGTGGACGCCCTGGCCGGTGTGTTTGAGGAAAAGGCCGAATCTGTGGCCTGTTACATTAAGAACCTGGAAGCCTTTATCGGTTCCCTGAAGACAGAGGAATCGAGCCTGGCAGAGCGCAGAAAGAGCGCAGAACGTAAGGTCGACAACATGAAGAAGTATCTGACTTCCTGTCTGGACGCCGCCGGCCGTGACAAGGTCGAAACCGCAAAGGTCCGCGTGTCCTTCAGAAAGTCCGTGGCGGTGAATATCGAAGACGAAGGCGCCCTTCCGGCTGACTTTATCGTGGAAACCGTGTCCACGAAGCCGGACAAAACGGCAATCAAGAAGGCAATTCAGGCCGGACAGGAAATCGCCGGCGCGACGTTGATCGAGAACCGAAACATTCAGATCAAGTAAGGGGGGCGACGATATGAAAGAATTCACCATTCCCCTTCTGACTGAACAGGACATAGACTGTCGCGTTCAGTCTGTCAGCAAGGCGAAAACCGGCAAGGTCGGCGCCGTCCTTCTGCTTTACAAGGACGCCCGTGTCGATATGCGAATCCTGGACCTGGTCTTCGGCCCTGGGAACTGGCAGAGAACCCACGAAGTGATCAACGGGAACCTGTTCTGTTCGATCGACATCTGGGACGAAGAAAAGAAAACCTGGGTCCGGAAACAGGACGTCGGCGTCGAGAGTAACACCGAAAAGGAAAAAGGCCAGGCGTCGGACGCCTTCAAACGCGCCGGCTTTAACGTCGGGATCGGCCGTGAACTTTACACCGGCCCGTTCATTTATGTCGAACTGGCAGACGGCGAATTCTATTCCGAACGCCAGGGAAACAAAGAGGTCTTCAAGTGCTATTCGAACACGCGCTTCAAGGTGTCGAAGATCGCCTATGACGACCGCCGCGAAATCTGTGACCTGGTGATCGTGGACCGGAACGGCGTTGTCCGCTTCAATATGAACGGTTACACCCAGGCGCCCAGAGCCGCCCAGAACGCACCCCAGAACGCCGCACAGGCCCAGGGTGGACAAACTACCAACCGCGCACCGCAAAACGCGCCACAGGGCCAGAATAACGGCCAGACGACCGGTTCTGTGTGTCCTGTATGTGGCGGACCTATCAGTTCCGCCGAACAGCAATATTCCATGAAGAAGTATGGCCGCGAAATGTGTCGCGCTTGCCAGAAGAACGCTTGAAAGGTGGTGTAAGAAATGCCAAGTCGCATTTTGAAAGAATCGATCTGCACGTCGGAAAACCTGGCCACAATTTCGGCCGAAGCGGAAGTCCTGTTCTATCGTCTGATCGTCAAAGCGGACGACTTCGGCCTGTACCACGGGAACCCGAAGATTATAGCTTCACTTCTGTTCCCTTTGAGCGTCCCGACCGAAAGAAAAGTCGCTTCCTGGCTTTCCGAATTATGCAAGGCCGGCCTGGTGGCTACATACACAGCCGCCGAAGACGGCAAGAAATACCTGAAATTATTGTCCTGGGACAAACACCAGAACAGACGCGCACAGAAAAGCAAGTTTCCGCTTCCGTGTTCCCTTGATAGCATTTGCACACAACAGGAAACAGGTGAAGATTTTAACACTTGCGCGCAAATGCAAACAGATTCTTCCGTAAACGTAAACGAAAACGAAAACGTAAACGAGGAACGAAAACGAGCAACGGCGCAAAACGGCGCCGGTGGCCGCGACGGGTTTGACCGCTTCTGGTCTGCTTATCCCCGTAAGGTCGGGAAGAAGGACGCTGTGAAGGTCTGGAACCAGATCAAGCCTGACGACAGCCTTATCGACCAGATCGTCCAGGGCGTCGAGCGTTGGAAGCGTTCTGAACAGTGGACGAAGGACGAAGGTCGCTTCATTCCCTATCCGGCCACATTCCTTCGCGGTGAGCGTTGGAACGAATACGATCGCGCAGAGGTAACGCCTTCACCGAAGCCGACCGCCGCCAAAAACTACGACGACGGCGAAGACTTCCTGGGTGAATAACCGTGGGAAACATCTTCAGCGACGTCGTGGAACAGATCGCCGCAAGGGGCCGCGCGAACAACGAAGCCGAAGGCGACTTCCGTGACGAAGAAGGCTTCCTGTGTTGCGGCAACTGCAAAACCCGAAAAGAACACCGCCTGGACCTGGGCGAAAAGACGGTCCTTGTTCCGTGTATGTGTAAATGCCGGTCAGAACAGGCGGAACGTGAACGCCAGGAAGAAGAACGCCGGAAGTTCCGCGAAATGGTCGAGCGCCGGCGAAAAGACGGGATCACCGATCCGTCATATCTGGTCCAGACCTTCGACCAGGACGACGGCCGGAATCAGAAGATCACTGACGTCTGTCTGAAGTACGTCGACCACTGGGAGGAAATGAAGGCCGACAATATCGGAATTCTGTTCTATGGCGGCGTCGGGACCGGAAAGTCCTTCCTGGCCTGTTGTATCGCGAACGCACTGATCGACAAATGTGTCAGGGTCAGCGTCACGAACTTTCCCCGAATTCTGAACAAACTTCAGGGGTTCGGAGAAGACAAACAGGAATTCCTGGACAAGCTGAACCGTTATGACCTTCTGGTCATTGACGACCTGGGCGTCGAACGTGACACGTCGTTTTCTGTCGAACAGGTCTTCAACATCATAGACGCCCGAAGCCGTTCCGGAAAACCCCTGATCGTCACCACGAATCTTTCCCTGGCCGACCTTCAGAATCCGCCTTCCCTGGGGTATGCGCGAATCTATGACCGAATCCTGGAAATGTGTCCGATCAAGCTGAAACTTGCCGGCGAATCCAGGCGAACCCAGAACGCCGCCGAACGGCGTGACAAGGCCCGAAAGATTCTGGGCCTGTGAGGAAAGGACGTGAACGAGTGAAAAAACAGTACAAACTGACCATTCCTGGCCTTCTGCCAGGGTTAAACGAATACATTGACGCCGAAAGAGCCGTCAAGGGTAAGTATAAGGCCGCCGCCATGAAGAAACAGGCCGAAAACGTGATCGGATACATGGTAAAGACACAGCTTCGCGGCGTCCATTTCGACCGCCCCGTCGTGATCCGCTATCTGTGGGTCGAACCGAACCGTCGTCGCGATAAGGACAATATCGCCTTCGCGAAAAAGTTCATTCAGGACAGCCTGGTCCACTGTGGCGTCCTGGATAATGACGGGTGGGGCCAGATCGAGCATTTCACAGACGACTTCGCCGTGGACCCGAAAGACCCGCGAATCGAAGTCACGATCGAAGAATTCGAAGGAGGAAAAACAAATGGTAAACGCTAAAATCAAAGACCTTGCACCCGGAACCGTATTCAACGCCGGACCGATCGACGTCCGGATTCTGGAACACTTCACGAACGGAAGAACCCTTCTGATCGCCGACGCCTGTATCGCCGACCGCCACTTCGCAGATCAGCCTTTCAAGACCAGACCTGAAAAGCCGGAAACGAATCCGAACGACTGGCGCTTCAGCAATCTTCGAAAGGAACTGAACACCGAATTCCTGGCCGCTTTCGACCATGCTGAAGGACCTATCCGTTCCGCCCACATTCTGACGGCAGACTGGGACCTGGCAGACCACGAAGGCGGCGCCGGTTACGGTATCATTCAGGACAAGATCGCCCTTCTGTCTGAAGCCATGTTCCGCAAGTACAGCGAACAGGACCTTCTGACCCTGGACGACTGGTGGTGGCTGATCACCCCGTACGCCGGCAACGCGAACGGTGCGCGCGGTGTCAGCGCTGACGGCAGTCTGGGCCGCAGCTACGCGTACATTGGCTACCTTGGCGTTCGGCCGGCTTTCTATGTGGAATCTGGGATCACGTTATCCCTGGAACCTGACCAGGTCGAATTTTCTGATTCCGCACTGTTGGCCGAATTCACTTCGAAACAGCTTGTTGAAGAAGTCCTTCGCAGAATCGCCGAAGGCCAGGAAGACGGTGACGAAGATGAAAGTGAAGTATGGTAATCTGAACGCCGGCGACGTCTTCGAACACAACGGAACGGCCTTCCTGAAGACGCGCCGCCCACACAACGCGGTCAACCTGACGGACGGGACATTCGACATTTTCGACGATATGGCCCTGGTGGACGAAAGTGACCTTGTCCTGGTCCACCAGGCCGTCCTTCCGGCCGAAATGCCGGATCACCTGAAGGGAGGTCTGAAGCATGGAAAAGACTGATCTTCAGATCGCAGTCGAAGCCGAACTGGGCGTCGAACTGTGTCCAGTATTCTTCGCAGACGCCGAACAATACGCCAGAAGGAAACTGGAAGTCGCGAACCGGTCCGCCGGCCGCGAATGGGGTGAAGACGGCTACGGTGACGAATACCTGGTCTTACTGATCCCCGACGTGATCCGCGAAATGGCCTTTTCCGTCTACTGTGAAAAGCGGTCGGCTGAAAACCTGGCCGCCAGAAAGGCGGTGGCCACATGATACCATTCCCAGACAAGAAATATTCCGTGATCTATGCTGACCCACCCTGGAACTATGCCGCCGGCGGCGCCACGCGAAACGCCGAAAGGCATTATAAGACCATGAAGCCGGAAGACATCTTCGACCTTCCAGTCCAGGATATAGCCGAAGACGACTGTCTTCTGTTCATGTGGGCCACATTCCCGAACCTGGACGTCGCCCTGGAAGCGATCAAACGGTGGGGTTTTACATACAAGACCGCCGCGTTCGTCTGGGTAAAAAGGAACAAGAAGTCCCCTTCCTGGTTCTGGGGCCTGGGGAACTGGACACGCGCGAACGCCGAAGTTTGCCTTCTGGCTACAAAAGGCAAGCCGAAACGCGCTTCCGCGTCCGTCCACAGTGTAATCGACGCCCCGATCGGCCGCCACAGTGAGAAACCGGCCGAAACCCGTGACCGTATAGTTCGGCTTGCGGGGGGGGGTATCACGAATCGAGTTATTCGCCAGACAGACGGCCCCTGGGTGGGACGCCTGGGGCGACGAAGTGGAAGGCGGTGTCGTGAATGATTGAAATAACACCGATAACCTTCAAAGAAGCAAAGGAATTCGTGAACGAACATCACCGTCACAATGTAGCGCCGCAAGGCCAGAAATTCAGTATCGGAGTTAAGGAAGACGGCGTTTTGATCGGCGTCGTCACCGTTGGGCGGCCTATTGCAAGACGGAACGACGACGGAAAAACGGCAGAAATAACCCGTTGTTGCGTGATCGAAGGACACAAAAACGCGAATTCGCTTCTGTATGCGGCCGCCTGGCGCGCGGCGCGCGCTATGGGGTATCGCCGAATCATCACCTACACCCTACCGTCGGAATCTGGCGCCAGTCTACGCGCCGCCGGCTTCAAACAGATCGGAATGACTGAAGGAAAGGCGAATGGGTGGTCAGTACCAAGCCGACCGCGCGAAATGCCCGAAAAATATCCAACCGGCCCGAAGATAATCTGGGAATCAAGGCGATCCCCGAAAAGGAAGGTGAACCGAAATGAAACAACTGACATTTAGTTTCCTGTGTCTGCTTCTGGGAAGCGTCCTGGTGTGTACGTCCTTCGTTATGGCGGCCGAACCGGCGGCCGCCGAAGGAATTGTCCAGGAAGAAACAAAAGGCGCCCAGGAAGCGATTCTGGCGCCCCTGGCGACGTCTAAACCGTCCGCCCCTATTCTTCCCCTACCGGACGAAACAAAGCCGCCAGAAGAAGCCTGGACGACCGTCACGGCGACGGCTTACTGTCCCTGTGAAAAATGCTGTGGCGCGTGGGCCGAAAACCGGCCGAACGGTATCGTCTACACCGCGTCGGGCGCTATCGCCCAGGAAGGCGTCACGATCGCCGCTGACTGGGACGTCTATCCGCCTGGAACCGTCCTTCAGATCGAAGGCCTGGGGAAATACATAGTTCAGGATCGCGGCGGCGCCATTAAGGGCCTGAAGATCGACGTCTACTTCGAAGACCACGAAGCCGCCCTTCAGTTCGGCCGCCAGGAAGTACGAATCAAAGTCATATCTGAAATTGGGAGGTAAAACAGCATGGAAATTAACGAAATGGTCAAGAAGGCCCACGAAAACGCCGTGAATCACGACTTCTGGAATCCGCCCATTGACTTCGGAACCGCTATCGCATTGATCCACAGCGAACTTTCTGAAGCACTGGAAGAAGAACGCGAAGGTCGTCCTATGGTCTGGTATAAATGCAACGAAGCTGACGGCGTCAGCACTTGCGCGCCACAGGACGAAACTGACTGCCTTATGTACGGTAAAGAAAATCTGTGCAAGTACAGAAGCAAAAAACCCGAAGGCGTGGCCGTCGAACTGGCTGACGCTGTGATCCGGATCGCGGACCTTTGCGGACACCTGGGAATCGACCTGGACGCCGCTATCCGTGAGAAAATGGCATATAACGAAGGCCGCCCATATAAACACGGGAAGAAATTCTAAACCGAAAGCGAGGAAACCACATGAATCAATGTCAACTTCTGGGCCGCATGACACGCGATCCAGAACTGAAATACACCCCACAGGGAACGGCCGTCGTGTCGTTTTCCCTGGCCGTCGACCGCCGCTTCAACAGAGAGAAGGCCGACTTCATTGACGTCGTGGCCTGGCGACAGACCGCCGAATTCATTTCGAAGCACTTCCAGAAAGGAACCAGGATCGCCGTCGTCGGTTCTATCCAGACCAGAACCTGGGAAGACAACGAAGGCAGAAAAAGAAAGGCCGTCGAAGTCGTGGCCGATTCTGTCTATTTCGCAGACGCGAAGAAAGACGCGGAAGCCGGCAGTTATGCCGCTAACGCTTATGCTTCCGGCGACTTCGAAGAAGTGGGCGAAGACGAAGACATTCCGTTTTAATCCGAAGTGTCGGAAAGGTGGTGAAGAAAAATGGACAAACCGAAAGAAAGTCAAGTCAGAACAAGGGTCATGGATATACTTCGGAACCACGACCAGGAAGCGCGCGTCATAGAAGCACAGATCGCCGCCGAAAAAGAATCCCTGGAATACGATCTGGAAGAAATACTTATGTCGGGCGCCTATCCTTCCACGGCCATAAACCCGACGGGCGTCCGCGCTTCTTCACCAGAACCAGACGGGAACCTGGTCCGAATGGTCGACCGACGTGACCGCCGGCGCGCCAGAGCAGACGAAGCGATCGCGAACCTGGAACGTCAGCTTCGCCAGATCGAAGAAGTCCGGTCCCTGGTCCTGACACTGGACACCCGTTCAAAATGCGTCCTTCTGGCCCTGTATTACCCTTACAGGTCATACGAAGAAGCCGCTGAATTCCTTCAGGTGGACAGAACCACAGTCTACCGTCAAAGAGAAATCGCCCTGAACAAATTGTTCAACAGGGCCGAACGATCGAAGTGGTTTACATAGCCTGAAACGTGCCTGGCAACCCCAGGCACAACGCGCGGACATGGCGGAACTGGCAGACGCGCGCGGTTCAGGACCGCGTGGTTCATTCCATAGGGGTTCGAATCCCCTTGTCCGCACCAAAATATAAAAAATATGAAACTATGTGCAACTGTTTGCAACTGTTTGCAACTCTTTGCAACTGACAAGGCAGTTTTTATATGATATTATGGTATCGTGGACGACTGAAAGTCCACCCTCCTTTGAATAGGGTACATTGAAGACATTCCTTCGGGAGTGTCTTTTTTGTACCCATTCATTGATTATACAGAAAGGACGGTGTGAATCATGCCGAAGCTGACAGCAAAACAAGAACGCTTCTGTGAAGAATATCTGATCGACCTGAACGCGACACAGGCCGCAATTCGCGCCGGATATTCTGTGGAATCCGCCGGATCAATTGGAAGTGAAAACTTGACGAAACCTGAAATTCGCGCGCGTATTGATACCGCTATGGCCGAACGGTCGAAGCGAACCGGAATCAACGCCGACAGGGTTCTTCGGGAACTGGGAAGAATCGCCTTCCTGAATCCGACAAAGGTCATTGACTTCCAAACGGCCGAAGTCCTGTCAGACGCCAGTGAAGACGATCTGGCGGTCATTTCCGGAATGAAGGTCAAGTATGTCCCACACAAAGACTTTGACGAAAACGGTGATCCTATTATAGAACAAGCTATCGAACGCGAAGTCAAACTGTGCGACAAACTGAAGGCACTTGAAATGTGCGGCCGTCACCTGGGAATGTTCAAGGACAACCCTGAAGCGAATGTCCCTGTAACGGTGGTGATCAATTATGACTACGGCGGCGAAGATTGAATTCAAAGCGTCGGCCCAGTTTAACCCCGTATTCCGACCGGTGAACGAATGGCGCGGCCGTTATAGAATCCTGAAGGGATCGGCCGGTTCCGGAAAGTCTGTGAATATCGCCCAGGACTATATCGCGAAGTTGTCCGATCCGGCGTATACCGGCGCGAACCTTCTTGTCGTTCGCAAGATCGAAGAAACCAACCGCGACAGCACCTTCGCAGAATTACAGGCGGCGATCTTCCGAATGTTCGGCCCTTACGCTGAACGCTTCTGGAAGGTCAACTTGAACCCGTTGTCCCTGGAATGTAAGATCACCGGAAACAGAATCATATTTCGCGGCGTCAAGGATCAGCGACAGCGCGAAAAGGTGAAGTCGATCACCTTCAAGAACGGAAAACTGACGTGGATATGGTGTGAGGAAGCGACGGAACTTCTGTCTGAAGACGTCGACATTCTGGACGACCGTCTTCGTGGTAACCTGGACGGCCTGAACCCGAATCTGTATTACCAGATCACAATGACCTTCAACCCCGTCAGCGCGACGCACTGGATCAAAGGCCGATACTTCGACAAGGCCGATCCGGACGTTCTGGCCCACCATTCCACATATAAGACAAACCGGTTCATTGATCCGGCGTATTATCGACGTATGGAACGCCGCCGTGAAGAAGACCCTGAAGGTTATCGCGTATACGGTGAAGGTGAATGGGGCGAACTGGGCGGCCTGATCCTGACGAACTTCGAAGTCCATGACTTCCCGACGGCGAAGACCAACTTCGACGCCTTCTATTATGGCCAGGACTTCGGATATAACCACGCCGACGCCATTCTGGGCGTGGGATCACGGGACGGTGAAATCTATATCTGTTCCGAAATCTATGTCTTTGAGAAGGACACGGAAGAAATTATCAACCTGGCCAAACAGAACAAGGTCGACCAACGCGTCGAAATGTTCTGTGATTCAGCGGAACCAGACAGAATCAAGACCTGGCAGAAGGCCGGCTTCAGGGCGGCCGCTGTGAAGAAGGAACCTGGAAGCGTCAAGGCACAAATTGACTGGCTGAAGGGCCGAAAAATCCACATTCACCCGTCTTGTGTAAATGTCCTGAAGGAAGTTCAACAGTGGAAATGGAAAAAGGACGCCACGTCCGGCCTGTATATCGACGAACCGGTCGAATTCATGGACGACGCTATGGCGGCCCTTCGTTATGCTGTCGAACGTCTTCGTCGTGGTTCTGCTATCGAAGTATTGAAATGAGGTGTGAAAAATGGCTGAACTATCGGTTATGGACCGGATCAACGCTGTCCTGTCCAACCCCGAAAACGCGACTATGTCACTGGCCCAGATCGTCAGTGAGGAAATCCGCGAATTCAAACAGTCCGAACAGTATCAGAATATTGTTCAGGCTGAATCCTATTACAGAAACAGGTCCGACGTCCAGAAGAAGACGAATGACGTCGCCAACCGGTCGAACACCAGGATCGAACACCCGATTCTGAAGAAACTTGTCGACCAGAAAGCGAACTACCTTCTGTCGAAACCCTGGACCGTGGACACCGCGAACGGCGCCTATGGCGACGCCTTGAACAAGGTATTCGACGCCACATTCCGCCGGAAGATTAAGTCACTGGGAAAGGGCGCTGTGAAGTCCGGTATTGCCTGGCTTCAGCCTTACTTCGACGAAGGGAAACTGGCCTTCATGCGAATCCCTTCGAACGAACTGATCCCTTTGTGGAAGGACGCAGAACGAACCAAACTGGACGCCTTCATTCGATTCTATGATCAGATCATTTATATCGGGACCAGAAAACACGTTATCACACACGCGGAATTCTGGTGGTCTGGCGGCGTGAAGTGGTTCAAGACTGACGCCTTCGCCGGAACCGGCGCCGGTCAGTTCCACGTCGACAAGGAACACGGCGACGAAACCAACGACTACACCGAACCCCACTTCGTCGTCGGCGACAAAGCCTATAACTGGGAGGAAGCGCCGATCGCCTGGCTGAAGTATAACGAAGAAGAACTTCCCCTTTGTTATTTCATTAAGGACCTGATCGACGACATCAACTGGCAGACGTCCGTCACGGCCGACGTTCTTCGTGACGTCGCGAAGTTCATCTATATCCTTCGCAACTATGGCGGTCAGGACCTGGCCGAATTCCTGAAGGACCTGAAGGAACACATGGCGATCAAAGTCACGACTGACGGTGGCGTGGATAAACTTCAGGCCGACCTGAATATCGACGCTGTCATGGCCTTCCTGGATAAACAGCGCCGCGACGTGTATGACTTCGCCGCCGCTGTCGATACGAAGGACCCTGAACTGGGTAACGCTTCCGGAACCGCGATCAACTTCCGATATATGGACCTTGACGCGGACTGTGATTCCCTGGGAACCGAACTGAAAGACACCTTCCAACGTCTGAAACTGTTCATTGACGTCTATCTTCAGATCACCGGCCAGGGCGACTTCACGAACGAAGAATTCGACATTATCTTCAATATGGACCTTCCTGTCAATGAAACCGACGTGATCAACAACGCCAGAAACAGCGACGGACTTCTGTCGAAACGAACCATTCTTCAGAATCACCCCTGGGTCGCAGACGCAGACGAAGAACTGGACCGTATCAACGAAGAAAAGAAGGCCGCTATGGAAGAATTCGGCGAAGGTCTTTTCAATAATAGCCTGGGCGCGAACGCCGGCCAGGAAGGCGGCGACAATGGCGCCGGCCTGAATGGTGGTGGCGTAAATGAGGAATAAGGAATACTGGGCCGCGCGCGCCTTACAGCGTGAGAATGAAGCCTATCTTCGCGGCGCCGGTCTTTCGGCGAAAATGTTCCAGGAATACGAAACGGCCGCGAAGGCGATCCGCCGCGAAATCGACGGGTTCTATTCGAAATATGCCGGAAAGTATGGTCTTACATACGATCAGGCCGTCCGCCTTCTGAACCGGAAGGAATTCCAGGAATGGAAGGCAAGCCTGGACGCATACGTCGCCCAGATCGCCCAGACCACAGACGCCCACGCCAGGGCGCTTCTGACTGCACAGCTTGACGCCTTATCGGCGAACAGTTCTATTTCCCGTCTGGAAGCCTTACAGGGCCAGATCGACCTGATTCTGAACGACCTTTTTGACAAAGGCGTCGCCCAGATGAAAGAAGAATTCGGGGACGCCTTTATAGAAGGCTATTATAAACAGTGTTACGACATTCAATCCAGGGCCGGATTCTTCAACGAAATCGCGAAGATCGACACGGCCCAGGTCGAAGCCGCTGTTTCTTATCCCTGGTCCGGCGCTATGTTTTCCGATCGCCTGTGGCGTAATGTGAAACAGGTCCTACCGTTCGCGATCAGAGAAACCATAACGAAAGGAATTATTCACGGGTCGAGCATTGACAAAATGACCCAGGAACTTTCTTCTGTTATGGGGAAATCGTATAAGACGGCCGAAAGGCTGATCAGAACTGAAATGGGCCATATTCAAAGCGAAGCAGTTCTTCAGGGATATAAAGAAGCCGGCGTCGAAGAATATGAATTCGTGGCCGGTCACAACGAAGAAACCTGTCCAACTTGCGGCGCTATGGACGGAAGAATTTTCAAGGTCGCGAAGGCGATCACCGGCGAAAACTATCCGTTATTACACCCGAATTGTCGCTGTACCACCATAAAACACGACCCAGACGACGCCCTGGACTGGTTCAATTCTGGCGAACCTATGCCGAAAAGGGAAACCTATCAGGAATGGTATGATCGCCAGGTGGCGAAAAACGGCCAGGGTTCCGTTGAAACGGAACGTAAAAAGTCGTATAATATAAAGGCGGACAGTGAAC
>ENA-OYYB01000257-OYYB01000257.1-human-gut-metagenome-genome-assembly--contig:-NODE-257-length-36440-cov-14.766772_pt1 | contig 36440 bp, 52 predicted proteins | sample MGYA00244059_ERZ653440 | MGnify/ENA primary metagenome ERZ653440 (study PRJEB26926, sample SAMN06164994) | human gut metagenome | biome: ENVO:00009003; feature: ENVO:2100002; material: ENVO:00002003... | reverse complement strand
CAGCGTCAGATGTGTATAAGAGACAGCTTTGGTTTTTCGGGGGTATGTTTTGTGCAGGGTTTCGGTTATTCAGTGGGGCTGGGATTTGGAGGGTAAAGATATTATTACTATGTTTGTACAACAATCTTAAACAACTTGATTATGGGTGTAAATAAATCAATCCCCATCGAGGGGGCTACTTTCCGGTTCGAGGTGAAGTCGAAGGACGGGGTTATGCACGTTTCTCTCTCTTCGGACGCGGGTGAAGAGGCTCGTGCTATCATGTCGGTCGAGGACGGCAAAGAGGTAGTGGACGCGATAGATACGGTTCGCGGGTGGGTGAAGCCGATGCAGGGCAGGCCCTATACGGAACAGGAACTAAATTCTGAGGTTATGAATGAAGCGTTCAAATGCTACCTACTCGCTTATGTTCGGAGTGTATTCGGAGATCGTTATGAAGCAGGTGTTGGGCTTCTGCTCGATTCGGGGCTTCTGAACGAGACGGCGGCGCAGTGTGCCGTGATATGCTGCTATGTGGACATCTGGTGCATGACGCATTCGGGGAAGCGGCAGGAGGCGTTCGCGGAGGCGGCCGAGACGTTCGGCATTGCCGTATACACGGTACGGCACTACTACTACGACCTGAAAAAAAGGTACGATATCTTCAACAAAAACAACAATGATTATGAAAAAACTGCTTCGTCTCTGCCGGAACAAGAAGGTCGGGACAAAAACGACGGCCGAGATTAAATCGTGGCTGGAGACGCACGGGATCGACCGATCTACGGCCGCGCACATTTCGGGATTCATGAAGGCGCACGACATCGACCTCGGTGCCATCCGCCTCTGCTCCTATGGCCTCACCTACTCCTTCGACGAGTTCCTGGAGTGGTTCAAAAACGACGATTCCTCGCTCGTGCCCGTCGAAAACAAGTTTGCAATATTCTGGAACTCCTCGCACGCCGAGGCCGTCATCGCCGTATTCACGAAATACACGGACGGCATGTGGCTGTCTTCCGACGGCATGAGTTACGACAACTGCTGCCGCTTCGTGTCTATGGCGCAGTATCGCATGATCCTCAACGTCCCCGACGACATGAACATCCCCCTGCCGCTCGGGTTCCTGGACGAAGTCCAAACGAAAGAAACCGAAAAAAAACCCGCCGAAGATGAAAAGTAGAACCTATTCCGTGGCTACGGGATCCGAAACCGTCATAACTTCTCGGCCGGAAGGCATGACGCAGGAAGAGTACCGCGCCCTGCGGCGCGAGGCCGACCGAAAACTCAAACTCAGACTGCGCTACGGAACGATCATCTACGTGGCCTCCGAGCTGTTCTCCGAGAACGGCATCGACATGATCCGGCGCTTCAAGCCCTATCGGCGCCCCTCCAAATCGGCCGCCGTGAAGCTCGAATCTATGCGCAAGGGAAAAAATATGCGCACCCGCTTGGAATTGAAAAACTAATTCCCTATATTTGTTCCCGGAATGTTTCTGTGGCATTCCTGAATGTAAATAAACACCTCACTTCATGGCTTATTTTTTCCTCCGTTCCCGCTCCAGGGGCGGAGGTTTTTTTATTAATTTTTTCCATAATTCACGCCCTTCGTGGTAAATTCTTATATTTGGGCGTAAAAACCGAGCTCCATGGACGACAGGAAATCCGCAATAGACTTTTTAAAGACCGCGACAGCAGTGCCGCAGATGCCTGATGCGACGCCCGCGGAGTGGGAGTGGCCTATATCGGAGCAGGTGGAGAAGCAACTGAAAATGATGGGCGTCTACGACATAATGCGCGAGCAGATATACATCATTGGCACCTCCGCATCGAAGGCGAAGATCGAGATCGCCAAGTCGAAGATCGACGGCCTAACCAAGTCCATGAACCTCATAAAGGCCACCATGTCCGTACTGGAATCCTCCGGATCGGACGTGGACGAGAACCGCATATCGGAGATCGACATACGCATGCACCTCGATGAAGATGATGATAGCCAAGAGTAGAAAGGCCGGATGCCTCGACATGAACATACACCTCACGCGCAAGCAGAGGATCATGTGGAACCGCCTCAACGACGGCCAGTGGAAGGAAGTGCTCTTTTACGGCGCCTCGCGCTCGGGAAAGACTTTCGTCATTCTGTACTGGCTCATCGTGCAGTGCGTGGCGCACAAAGCCAACTGCCTCGTGCTCCGCAACCTCTTCACGTCGCTGCAAACCGGAATGCTCCAGCAGACCCTCCCCGCGGTGCTCAACGCGATAGCCAAGCACAACGGTTACGCCAAGTGGCAGGAGATAACCATGAAGGACGGGACACCGTTCGCAAAGTATAACGGCAAGGACAACTACCTCATGTTCTACAACGGCGCCTACATAAAATTCGGCTCCATACGAGGGTCGGCCAACGACGAGAGCCAGTTCGATAAGATTCTGTCGTCGGAATGGGGCCATATCTTCATCGACGAGGTGTCGGAGGTAGAGGAGAGGGCGGTAGACACCCTCCGCTCGCGACTGGCGCAGAAACTACCTGTGCGAAACAAGCTCCTGTTCGCCCTCAACCCCACGCGAAAAACCGGATGGACGTACGTCAGGTTTTTCAAGCACGAGACCCGCGAGGGACTGGCGATCCCCCAGGAGCAGACGTCGAAGTTCCTGGTCGTGAAGTTCTCGCTCAACGACAACATGGAGAATGTCGCCGACGACTACCGCGAGACCCTGGAGGCCATGTCCACGCTCATGCGCAAGCGCTTCCTGGAGGGCGACTACTTCGACGAGAGCGAGGGGGAGATTTTCAAAAAAATATGCTGGAGCGACGTGAACCCCGACCTGCGCTTCCCGACGCCCGAGGAGTGGATAGACCTCATCATCTACACCGACCCGTCGGCCAAGGACAGCCGCAAGAGCGACTTCAAGGCGTCGCTGCTCATGGGCAAAGCCCGCGGCCGAATATGGCTCATCGACGTGCTGGCCGTGCAGGGCACCTCCCTGGAGATGATGAAAAACATTCGGGAGTTGTACCTCGAAAGCCCCAACCGCCTCATAACGCGCATCGTGATGGAAAAGAAGCAGCTGCCCCTGGACTTCAAGACCACATTCGACCAGTTCCAGGCGGACACGGGGTGGATATGCCCCCTGGAATGGGACACCCGAAACATGGGCGACAAGTTTACGGTCATCGAATCCATCCTCGATCCCCTCTTCACATCCGACAGGTTCGTATTCAACGCTAAGCTCAAAGATACCAACCGCGGCGAGGAGGCCGTGAATCAGTTCCTTTTCTTTTCGCGCAAGGTCGATCCCAACCGCAAGGACGACATACCCGATGCGGCGGCCAAGGGCGTATCGCTCATGAACCGCGCGGGCGGAACCGTGGGCTCCGCGTACAAAAGCTCCGGCATCATAGTAAAAAAATCAAAACGTTTCATATCATGACCGAGAATGTGAAAATTTATACCATCGAGGAACTCGAAGCCCTGGGTTGGGAATTTACCACGCTGAACAATATATACAATCCCCAGTACGATCAGAGTTTCCTAGAGCTGATGTACTCGGAAGATATCCCCGCGGACTTGCCGTCCCCAACGTCGCTTCAGAAGTTCAAGCCCTACTTCAACGGCCCTAAGACGATCCCGTCGCTGGGCTACAACAAATTTACACCGATACAGATCTTGTGCGACGTGGAGAAAGATCCCGACGTCGCCATCGAGGGTATACCCGAAAAATGGGTCTTGAACCTGAAGGCAGGGTCATTCGCGATTACAGGACTTAGGGCCAACGAAGCCCTTACGCTCAAATTCACCCTCTCATGTTACATAAAGGGAGACACTCCGCTCCCGATCCAAATAGCGTGGAGAAGAGACGATGCTTATGTCTGGAGTATCTCGTACGACACCTATGCATACAAGTGGCCTGTACCGGGCTCTCCCCCCCCAGGTATCGAATGCAATATGCGTTTGAACGGATTGAAACCCGGCGATTCATTCCAGATAGGCATAATCAGGGACATCAAGGCGTCCGCCGATAAAAACCTGTACATCTATGGGTTCAATCTTGACGGAGCGACTATCATGCGTTCGTATACTACGGCCAAGAAGAAGTTCACAGACCCCAAGACCGGGGAGGTTCGAAGCTATGCCAACGACCCTGTATTGTGCACCTCGCCCGCGGATTCGCGTCAGTCGGCCGCAGAGTACGCCTCATGCATAGAGTACGGGGAGCAGGTTATCGTGGCCGGGGAACCCGGTAAAATGTACTTCCCCGAGGAGGAGCTCTACCAGTGGATTTCGCCCCAGCAGCTCGATCAGTTCAAGAAAATGTACCCCGACTGTGTGGAGATTTCCTACAACAGCGCCCTGGGGTACGTGTACAGTCAGATCGGGGAGCTGTACGACATAGCCTCGATACTGGCCGGAGACACCAACGACGGCACGGCGAAGATCATGCGGTGGATATTAACCGTCCTGACGGCCTACAATATCACGAGCCCCTCGGCCCGACACTCCGAGACCCTGCGCGACAACTACGAGATGGTCGTAAAGAAGGTCACGGAGATGAAAAACGGGGCTACGACGCTGCATGACGCCCCGATAAAGGATACCCCGAATGCATGGGGTACGGTAGTAAACGGATCGAAAAACAAAATGCGCGGATAAATGGCACAATTTCATACCCCGAGGCAGCAGCCTTACAACCCCTTCCGCCCTATTGGGGCGCCGAATGTAAAGTCGAGGTACATTCCCAACCAGTACTTCGTCGAGTTCACTCCGAGCTGGTGGCGAAATGCCATCGACAACGCGGTGAACTACTCCGACCTTACGATGGTGGACACCCTGTATTCGTGGTGTATTCAGTCATCGCCGTTCCTGGTGAGCCAGATGAACAAGCGTCTGAACCCCATTGAGAATGCCGTGTTCGCATTCTACCGCGACGGCGAGATCGACGAGAACCTCACGGAGATGATAACCCGTACCCGGTGGTTCAACAAGATGAAGCGCGAATTCGTGCTCTCGAAATTCTACGGCGTGCGCATCGTCGGCATCGACGTCGAGAAAGACACCATCACCAGCTACCCGCTGCGAAACATAGACATGGTGAACAGGGCGATCCGGTCGCAGACCTACGCCATAGAATCCGTGGCCAACGTCGACGACTACGACAATATGTTCTACATGCAGCCCGATACCGACCAGGACTTCAAGATGGGAATGATGCAGCAGATTTCCCGCGCCATGATCGGCATTGTGGAGGCGTACAACAACTGGTCGGTGACGAGCGCTACATACTCATATCCCCGCACCACCGTGGGCTTCATCGACGGAAACGCGCAGGCACAAGCGCTGGCCGAGAATATCGCCAACAACCTCGACCCGCTCGACACCCCCGTGCTGCCCTTCAAGCAGAACCTCGACAACAAGGAGAACGTTTACCAGGTAGAGGTCAAGCCCCTCCAAACCCAAATGTACCCCGATGCCTTCCGGGTGTTCAAGGAGTACATAGACAGCTACCGCGCGGAGATCATGCAGGAGGTGACGGGAGGTACTCTGCTCGGCGCCACGGAGAAAAATACCAACTCCGAGCAGCTCGCGCAGATACACATGTCGCTCTACGAGGATCTGTGCAACGCCGACAAGCGCGACTTTGCGAACTTTTTCAACTACGAAGGTGCCATCCAGAAGATCGGCCGCCTGCTCGGCATAGATATGTCGGGCGTAAAGCTCATGGAGGTGCCCGACACCACCATCAGCGTGGATAAGTTCGAGCGTATAGGCCGCGTGCTGGCTTCGCAGGGCATGGCGTACAGCCCCGAGGTCATGCGTAAGGTAGGCATGGAGCCCTCCGACATAAATACGTCCGTGCGCAACAACAACTGGACGGAGGTTAAGTTGCAGGCCAAATCCATCATGGCGAAAATAAAGTCGGCACTCACGCCCTCCAAGAAAACAAACGACAATGGAGACGATAGCAGACCTGAGGAGGAAAATTAATACCGCCATCTACAACATCAAGACCCAAATTCCGGCCAAGGTGGCCGAAAGCATGGATAGGGAAACGCGCCTCAACTTCGAGCGCGAGGAGTATGGCAACGACGGCACGCCCCGGAAGTGGGCCGACAGGTGGGGCAAGAATTTTAAGACGAAAAAATTTGAGAACGTCGAGGCATACCTCCGTTACCCCAAGCTCCGACACACGGGACGTCTGGCGAGGAGCATAGCGCCGTTCTACGGCCGGGGGTTCGCCGGGCTGCGGGCCGCGGCGCCCTATGCGGAACTTCAAAACACGGGGAAAGGCGCCCGTACCGGAGGCAACCCTTTCCGCACGCTACCATCGTCCTCGACGCCCGTGAGGCTAGGCACCAATCCCGCCGCCCGACCATTTATGGGCGTTGGTCAAAGAACCGAGCTCAACACGCTTCGGCTATACTCCCGAGAGATCGCAAAGCTGGTGTAGAAAAAATTTTATTTGCGAAATATTTTCCTTTGCACTACATTCGTAACGTCCTATACTGGAATTATGATCGGTGAAATTTGCAAAGCAATAGTTACGGCACTGCGGGCTTCCGAGCTCGTGGACGAAAATAATGTCAGTATAGTCCTCGCAAATGACAACGGAGAGGGGACGGTGAACACCGACCTCCCGGCCATAGCCGTAAGCGTGAAGGGAACCGAGCGTGACACCGGGGAGTTCATCGGAGGAATGATCTACAACCAGTACATCGTGCAGTTGTCGGTGATAACGCCGTTCGACAATCAGGCTGCGTCGCCAGACGATGACCACCAGTACGATCAGATGAACCTTGCATACAAGGTCATGCTCTATATGGCCGCGTGTTCGCGGGGAGTGATAAAGAACTCGGAGGGCGAATGGGTGCCGCTGGACTTTTTTACCGAGCTGAGGCAGAAATACGGCTTTACGCTCCTTTACAAGGAAACCGAGACCTATCAAACGATAGCTATGGAGCGCGATATGGCAAATCTCCCCGTGCATAACACGCGGCTCATATACATGGCTAACTTCGTCGACAACAGCACCTACGAACAGGATTCGTTCCTATGTGATGCGATAGAGATGAAGTGTCTGTGCGATACAGTAAGGAGCACTAATTCATAAATCTGACATGGCAAAAGCGACATATCAAATACTCTCGAACGAGGCGCTCAACAGTAAGGGTTTCGTGGTGCTCAACTCCAGCATCGACTGGAGCAGGTACCTCAAAAATCCGATCCTGCTGCGCAACAAAGATACGGGAGAACATTTCGGCCAGCCCATCGGGCGCGTCGAAGATATTCATTTGGAAAACGGCAGGTGGATCGGAAAGCTGGTGTTCGGCTCCTCCGAACTCGCACAGGCCGCAAAAAGAGATTACGAAGCCGGAATACTCAACGGAGTGTCTATATTCGGTAGGGCGCGGATCGTCGAGCGCAATGGCAGGAAATACACTACATTTTTCGAGGTGTGGGAGATTTCCCTTGTCAACATACCGTCCAATCCCGATGCAGTGGCGATACGGGGAGAGGATAACGTTGGGTTGTCGGCAGTATCATTCGTGCCGGACAGTATAGAGATCGAACAGATCGAGAGCCTGTCGGCATACCAAACAGACATCATAAACCAATTTGAGAACAAGATGAAAAACGAGGAAGAGAAAAAAGTCCCCGAAACCGGGACGGAGCAGGCTTTCGACGACCGCGTGTCGCTGAGCGCCATGTCTAAATTCCTGGAACTTATCGGACTGGCACCTCGAAAGAGGCTTCGCCGCGCGGATGAAATAGACCGCGACGCTGACCAGGACGACGCGGATGCCGGGCAGGATCAGCGTGATGCCCGCGAGGATCGCCGTGCTGCGCGCTATGAACGCAAAAAGGGCGATGACACCGAAGCGAGACGGCGCGAAAAGGACGCCGAGCGCGACGACAAGATGGCCGAAAAGGACGAGAAGGAGGCCGACAAAGACCGCCGCGAAGCCCGCGAAGAGAGGGCGAGCGCCCTGGCCGCAGAGCCCGCCACCGAGGCCCTTGCTGCAACCACAGACGACGCCAAGGAAACCAAAGCCGAGGCAGCCAAACCCACGGCGCTCTCCGCTGCGGAGGATGCGCGAGTATTCAACGACAAAACAATCACAAAAACCAAGACAATGGTAAAACCCTTTTTCAAGTACATCGACGACCCTGAAAATATGCCTAAGATTCAGGCAATCATGGGTCTGTCTGCCTCCTCTGGTACTGCCGACGGCGTTGCCGAGGTGAGCTTGTCGGCCGCACAGGACGCCGACGTTCGAGAATCAATCCAGGAGTTGTCCGCATCCATGCTCTGCGACCCCTATTTCATGGCCACCGTGCAGAACATGACCTTCCAGGTCAACGACGGACGCCGTGAGAGTGTCGTCGACACGATCCAGGGTCTCGCCTCGGGCGAGAAGTCGGGTCAGTTCGTGCATAATGCCGACCTGGCGAAGATTTCGTGGCTCTCGCTGTTCGTTCGCCAGCTCTTCCCGCCCAACACGTGGGCTGACCGTGTACGCCGCCTGTCGGTGCGCGACAAGGAAGGCATCATCTGGGTGGAGAGCGCCGTCAATCCGGATATCTACTTCGGAGATCGCGCGCCGCTGAATGCACCCAACTACCTCTACGACGACCTGCCGCGAGGGCTGGAGCGCAAAGTGTTCTCCATGCAGCCTATTGTATGGCAGCCCGCGAACTCCGACGTCCTGGCCTACAACGACCGCGCAACGGGTCAGCTGGATGCCATGGCCAAAATGTCCATGTGCATTCACAACTACTGGCTCCAGACCATCGCCGAGGCAGTTCCCGCAGCTAACCATCTTACAATGTCCGGCGAAGAGTTCGATTCGGCAAATCGCTTCCCGATCAACTCGGCCGCCTCTGGCAAGCTGCTCGGCATGACCCTCAACGATCTGCTCGCCGCACAGGGTCGCTTCATCGCCCGCAACCTCAACTTCCGCCGCGGGAACGGTGTGGCTGTGTTCGCAGAGCCCTACTACACGTCGCTGGTGCAGACCGACAAGGTGCAGAGCATTCTGACGCAGCAGTTGTCGAACGCCCGTCCCGAAGGCTTCACTTACTCGGGATTCGACGTCATGGCTCGCTCGGTCATCGCTGCCTACAACACTGCAACGTCTACGGTCGTGGATGCGGAGACTTATTTCGACAAGCCCGTCACCTTCGCAACCGGAGCTATCGACACCGCTCATGTGAAGCCCGTGCTGGCCGCGACGGTTTACGACATCGGCCTCGGCTTTATCCCCGAGGAGGTCGTTGTGGCAATCGGCAACACGAACATCCATATGGTATCCGACCCGAACAACTACGGTTGGAAAGTGTCGATGGATATCTCGACGGGCGCCGGCACTCTCCGAAGCAGCGCAGCAGGCATCGTTCTGTATCGCCCGACGGTATCCGCCGGAGCGTAACGCAACACACAGGAAATACCAGCCCGACAACATGCCGGGCTGGTATTCCAAAAAAACTCAATATCAACAATTTAATTCCCCCTTTAAATTATGATCCAGATCGCAACATTCACCCGCAAGTTTTTCATCGAGCTCGTAAAGCAGCTCCAGATTTACGGTACCCTGTACGTCACTGAGGACGGCAACATCTACGTCAACGAATCGCAGGCGCAGACGCGCTGCCAGTCCCGCGAGAAGCTGGCGCACCTGAACGGGGAACTCGTCCAGGAGCTCCGCTATGCCCGCGTCGACAAGGTTAACCCGCCCAGAGACACCGCGGAGTTCGAGGAGATGCTCGAAACCCAGTTCCGGGCACGCCGTCAGGCGGCCAAGAACTCCCTGGCAGAGGCCGAGAAGGAACGCAACAGGCCCGTCATGTCCGACGCCGAAGCCGAGGCACTGCTCGAAGGAACCACCCCGGCATCCAAGAAGCAGGACGACGAGGCCGCAGAGCTGATCGAAGGTGTTCTGTATACCGAGATCAGGGACGCAATCCGAGCATCCGTGAACCCGAATCTGCACCACAACGCCGGGTACGACAAGGTGTCCAAAGCGTACGACGCCCTGACTGACGAGCAGAAATCGCTGGTCGCCGAACAACTTGCAAAATAACAAACCTACCCTAAAATGGCAGTAGTAGATATTTATACGACTTTAGGCGACACCAGGCTGGGAAACACCACTCCCAGTGACGGCATCGGTATGATCGTCTGCTCGGCGACAGCTACCAATGAGGGCGAAATCAACAATTTCGCCCTCGACACCGCCTACATGATTACATCCGTTGCCGACCTTACGGCGAAGGGATTGACCAAATCAAACAACTACTCTCTCGTGAGGCACGTGGAGGAGTATTACGCTAAGGCGGGATCCGGCTCCCGCGTGTGGGTCGTGGGGTACGCCATCGGCGAATACGAAACCTTCATCGAGAACAAGCTGGAAGAAATCATTCTCGGAACCACGTCGTCCAACTTCGACCTGCGCCCCCGGATGATCGCTTTCGGGCTCCCCGACGTGGAATCTCAGACCGGATTCCAAGGGACGAAAGAAGGCGGAATCCCTGCCAAGCACAAAACGCTGGTCGCCGATCTCCAAACCCTTCTTAACAACCTGTTCGAGCAGTCTATCCGCATGGTAGGCATCTTCGACGGTGTGATCTGCGTACCGACCATGAAGAGCATCTTAACTATGGACTTCAGCTCTTTGGAGAACCTGGCGAACCTGGATGCGCCCCGCGTGGCATACCAGATCGTCACCTCGACGCCCGGCTCGAATTCCTCGGTGGGACGTACCCTCGGCATGCTGTCGCAGCTGTCCCTGGCCACGTCGCCGGGTGCAGTGTCTACGGCAGGCCCCGCGGCCGACATCGACTACTTCATGGACATGCCCTCGGTAGATACTGGAGAATCGCCCGCCAACACTCCTGTGTCGAAGCTTCTTCCTGCCAAGTGCAACCTCCTCGGGCAAAACCAGTTCCTCTTCACCCGCGTGCGGCCGCAGATGGCCGGAGTATACTACAACGACGGCGCCACCTGCAACGATCCGGAGATGGCCCTTTCGGAAATTTCGTTCGTCCGCGTGGGTAATGCCGTGTGTGACAGCGTAGAGCGGTTCTTCGTCAAGTTGCTCCAGGAGAACATCCCGACGGATGCTTCCACCGGAGCGATCGACGCGGGATTCAAGTCCGGAACGCTGGCTCAGCTCGACGAAACAGAACTTACGCCCCGTATCAACCGCGGAGAAGCACAGGCCATCAATGTAGATTTCGCCGCCAAAGACGGCAACTACAATATGTCCAAGGCTATCCAGGTGACCGTGGAAGTACTTCCCCTTAGCCCGCTCCGCGAGGCATATATCGAAACTTTCTTTGTAACTACGTTAAACTAAACGCCATGCCTAATCCTTATGTAGTGCCCTCGAAGGACGTCCAAATATACCTTACTTTCGAGGGGCTTCCAGCAATCAAGATCGGCACGGGTACCTCACTCAACTTGCAGTACTCGCAGACGGTGCAGGACATATTCGCTATCGGGGAAACCGACCCTATCGACCTGGTACAGCTCAACGCTCAGTATGCGGCCACGCTGTCGCACCAGACCGGGGAGCAGCACACCATCCTCGATGCGATCAACGGCGCTCTTCCGGCCGGACAGACGCCCTATGCATCCATGCTCCAACTGCCGCCCTTCACACTGACGAAAACCATGTCGCTACGCAACAGCGCGACGCCAAAGACCGTTTCGGAATCCCTTCTAGGGTGCAAGTGCGAGCAGTCGAGCTCGGACACCAACCGAAACGACGCGGAGACGCTTTCGTCCATCAACATCCGTGCCCGTGCCGTACAGCGCTCGGTCGCACCCATCCAAACTATTGTATAAACTAGGACGGGCGGGCACCCCAAGACCCGCCCGTCTTTAAAAACCAAAAATTATGTCGCAAATACAAGAAACGGAGCGCCTTGACCTCCAATACACCGTCACGGCATCGTATTTCGTCCCCTCCTTCAACAAAGACGGTCACATGATCGAGGAGGAGAAGAAGAACCAAAATATCGCCTTCTGGCGTTTGCAGCGCCGCAACATCGAGCACTCGAAGCTGTCCATGTCGATCCTGTCTCGCGAGGAATCGGAGCAGAAGGGAGTGATCGGCCTAGCCATGGACTTCATCAAAGCCTGCTGCGTCGACGACAAGGTACGCGAAGATTTGCTCGGCGATGCCCTCGCCTGCGTGGAAATCTTCCAGTCGGAACCTGTCAGCGAAGATTTCCGCCGTTTTTTCGGGACTTGGGAGTTCTTGAAGGCACTCCCGAAGCATCCGTCCGGCAAAAAATAGAGGAGTACGCGAAGGACGACCCCCTGCTTATCAAGAAGGCCGTCGTCTCCAGATACTTCCACGAGCCTTACTCAGACATGGAAAAAAGGCTCAGCATCAATGATATAGACAAGTTATATACACTTGCGCTTCACCTTGTCGACATCATAGACATGGCGCCCTTTAAATCGAAGAAATAATGGCAACATACACCATACGCCTCAACCTTGGGGGAGACGTCATCGAACGTCTTACTCGTGCCAACGCACTGAGTGACCAACTGGAGCGCAAGACCAACCGCATGTCCCGGAATGGCCGAGGCGGAGGCGGTGGCGGAGGTGGTGTGGCCAACTATCCGAACCTGCGGCACGGATGGCACGAGCGCATGTCCTCCATGTATGACGTGTCGCGCCGATTCGGCAACCGACATACGCGCGAGGATTTCATGTCCGATGCCAACCGGGCTTTCGGTTCCATCCGACGCCTCCGCGAACAGTTCGTGCGCAATTCCTTCACCCCGAGCGGGTGGATGCGAAACGCCGGGAACTTGGTCGGGGCGGTGTTCGATTCCGCCGCCGCAGTGATAAAGAGCAATCCCGCGCTCCTGATGGGTGCGGGTATTCTCGGTACTGGCGCCGCGGCGTACGCTCTTCCTAAGCTCATTGGCGGAGGGCTATACGCCGTGCTGTCCAAAACCTTGAACAGCTCGTCCATGACGGACGCCATATCCAATCGCATGCAGATGGATATGGCACGCAGAGGGTTGGGATCGGGCTACACCTCGGCGCTGTCCGACGCCACGCGCATGGCGGCCGAATACGGCTATTCTCGCGCAGGCATGCTCTCCATGATAAATACCGTGTCGGGCTTCGAAATCGGAGGCACGCAGATCGGCACGGCCATAGCCACGCAGATCGCGCGGCAGGTGGGTAAAGTCGCCCAGATCGGAGGTCGCCCCTACGACATCGTGGGCCTGAACATGCAGCAGCTGCTGGCTGCCGAAAAGCCCAACCTTCGTGACGTGCGCGAGCTGATCCATGCCGCCCCGATCCTCACCAAGTACGCCAACGAGGCCATGAAAAGGAGGGGTATAGTAGGAGAGAGCCCCTACAATTACCTCCAGGATCGCGCCAACATGCTCCGGGCCCTGCATCGGCTCGACACGGAGCTGCAACCCCCGTCGGCCGCGGCGGCGCGCGGGCAGATAGCCCTGGCGAAGGAGAATTTCTGGATCAACCTCGCGGGCATGGACAAACTGTGGGAAAGCGTCGGCCGGGCCGGAGAGAATATGTTCGACCGCATATCCGCACGTTTGGATATGTGGTACAACTCGTTCGATCCCAACAGGCTGGACAACATCTTCGACGACTTCGTGGATGGCGCGGAGGATGCCATAGGCGCACTGACGGCCCTTTCGGACTGGATACTCAACCTCTCCGACTTCTTCGGGCTCCTGAATCCGTGGAGCTGGGGCGACAAGAGCCGCTTGGACTTACGGTACGAGAAGTCGGCCAAGCAGTCGGAATTCACCGAGCGGCGCAAGGCCGCCACATATCTGTCGGAGGAGATCGGCAGGAAGTACGTAGAGGACTACCTGCGCACGCCCGCGGCCCGCAAGGCGTGGGGCCTGGACGAAGGGACGAAGGAGAACCAGGCGGCGAACCTCAAAGATGCGCGCGACATCCTGCTAAAAAACTTCGTCACCACCTTTACACCCAAGGTTCGGGAGGGGTTGCAGGAGCTGCCCGGACACCTGACGCCCGAGGAGGGGGTTCCGCAGTACCCGACGAGGCTCCTTAGGTACCAGTACACACCATACGAGACGAATACCGGATTCAGCCTGTTCGACTTCCTAAAGACCGGGAACACGAAGAACGTCACTACCGTAACCAAGGGCGAGACGTCCATAGCTCCCGTGACCTTCCGCTCCAATCCCGCGCTCAACGACCGGGAAGTCGCCGAGAATTTCAACCGCGTGACGAAGATTTACGGCGAAGGAGGAAGCGGCGCCAGCGGGAAAGACACCAAGAAGATCGAAGATCTAACCAAGGGATCCAAGTCCCTTATCATCAACTTCAACGCTCCTATCGTGCAGATGCCTACGCAGATAAACACCAGTGCCACGCCCGAGGGCGTCATGCAGACCATATCCAGGCAGATCGAGGAGGTGACGATTCGAGGACTGCAAATAGCCTTCAACAACTCAACACGCATGCTCAATGGCTAAAGATCAATATACCGCAAACACAACCCCCAACGACACTCCGAGCGACCTCCCGTCCTTGGGGCAAGTCCCGGCGTACAAGGCCGTGACGGAGGGCATAAGCGCCATAGAAAAAGCATACCAGGCGGGGTTGAAAATAACCCTGGCGGAGGTGGGATTCTGGCGTCAGGTCGTTCAGTTCCGCGGCAAGGCCAAGACCTCCGATCCTCAGTATACCGGGATGGCGGACACCTTGAAGCAGTCCAGCGACTACAAAACGGCCATACAATCGGTAGATCGCCAGGATGTACAGCGAGAATACGTATTCCGCTGCGGGGATTATTTCCTCCCTATCAACCTCACCTACGAAGTAGAAGGGGAGAAGAACGATTCTACCTCCCAGCTCGTCGACGGGGCAGAAATCCTCCAGGTTCTCAACTATAAACCGATGGTCGTAACCGTGCGTCTGCGCATTGAACGCAACTTGGCGCGCGTCGACACGGACGCCTCGGCCTCGAACCTTTCTATGCTAGACGCCTTGTCCTATGAGGCATATGCCGACCAAGGGCTCGACAACACCGATCCCGCGGCCATGGCTATCGCCGACCTCGGCGTGGCTCTTCGGAGTTTGTGGCAGGGGCAGGATGTTTTCAAGATCGAGAACAAAGTCCTCAACAACGACCTCGGCCTGGAGTGGGTGTACATGAAGCGGTTCAAATACACCCCCAATCCGGGGTCTACCATCGTGGACGTCAGCATGACGCTCCATCAGATCAACATGGACGAAAACGCCATCGTATTTACGCAGGAGACGGTAAATTCGACCAGCGCCGCAGGGGGGGGGCAGTAGGTGATGAAGGGTAATTTGTTCAGGGTAGGAAACGAGGTGTTTATCGAGGGGAAGAGCATCGGCCGATTCGCCTCGGTAGACATTACCGAGGAGCGTGATTCCCTCGCGGGAAGCTGCACCATGACCCTCCCGGTGTATGCCATCGGGTTTCGGCAGGGGTTGCCTCCGGCACAGCGCATAAGGGCGGCCTTGGAGGGCATAAACATCAAGCCCGGCGCCCGCATAGACATCGACGGCTGGTTCTACAACAATGCTCAGTTGGGGCAGCAGTTCGAGAGACTGCGCATTTTCAGCGGCTTCATCCGGCAGGTCATCGGGGGATTCCCGTCGAAGATCGTATGCGAGGACTACTCTTTCATCCTGCGGTTCGGCACTATAAACCGGGACTGGGTGTCGCGCACGAAGCTAAAGGACATGGTGGACTATCTGTGCCCCATCTCGAACAAGGCATTCGAGGACTACCGCAAGACGCAGGGGTTCGACAACCCGGCGGACTTCCCGGCTCTGTCGTTCGATTCCTCGGATAGTGCGGACGTGGAGTTCGCGTTGCAGACCTTCAAGCTCATATCGCCGTTCGAGGCCCTGTCTAAGCTCATGAATATGTTTACGCTGTACGGCACCGTGAACGCCCAGGGGAAGGTGTATTTCGGCATTGGCGTGAGGGACAAATTCAAGCGCACGGTGGCATTGGCCACGAACACCAATGTCATCGGCCGCGACATAGTGCCTACCGACGGGCTGTTCGAGAACTACAAAGTAGTGGTAAATGCCCTCATGGCCGACGGTACAAAGTACACCTACGAATACGGCGATTCCCAAGGCGAGGCGCACCGATATTTTGTTCCGGCCAATACGGTATCGCTGACCGAACAGACGGCCAAGAACATAATGGCTCGGCTGAAGGGAACGCGCAACAAGGGAACCATAAAAACCGTGCTCTATCCGCAGGTTAATATGTTCGACTTCGTGGAGTATACGGACACTATGCTCCCGGAGCTTACGGGACACTACTACGTGATCGGCAAGAATCTCAGCTGCGACACTTCCGACGGGTTTATACAGACCCTGACTGTAACCGACGAAATGTTCATACTATGAAAACATCAGGCACTTTCGACGAGGAATGCGCCCGTTTAGGCGCGGAATTCGGGGCTAAGATGGGCGACGAGAGGCGCGTGTCGCTCGTCATAGCCACCGTATCGGCCGTAGACGAGGAGGCCAAAACCTTAGAGGCTGTTGTGGATAACGACAGGGTGTTCAGCGACATAAACCTGAACGTTTTTCCAAACGGGGGCAACAGCTTCTATATTATACCCTCCGTGGATTCCCTTGTGGTACTGGGGTTTATAGAGGGTTACTCCGAGGTTCCGGTGCTCATAAAAGCCACGAAGATCGACAAGATGATCGTATCGAACGTCGCAGGCACCGAAGAAGAGGGCGAAAGCACTATTTCTTTTGATAAGGACGCCGTGGAAATAATCCGCGGCACCTCTTCTTGGCGGATTGAAAAAAATAAAATATCTTTCACTGCCGATAAAATTGAAATGGATGGCGGGGAGAACGGGGGGCTTGTGCTGGTGGATGGCGTCACCACGGCGCTCAACAACTTAGTGACGCAGGTAGGGAATATGTGCACGGTATTCAATGCGCATACCCACGGCGCCCAAGGTGCGTCGCCTCCGGCTACCCCTATGACCGCCCCCTCCCAGTTCAATAAAGGAGACTACGAAAATACCAAGATAACGCAATGACAGACGCAAAATTCGACTTTCAGGTCAACGACATAGTTATATCCAACGGGGACGTCGAGTTGGTGTCTTTGTGCAGCCAGCAGAACGCCACGCTGATATTTTCCAAGTCGGCGGCAAGTCTTACGAAGCCCCAGTTCGGGGTCGGATTCGAGGACTTCTATCCCCTGCTGCCCAAATGGGCGTGGGGTAAGGTTGAGGCCACGGCTGAAAAGCAAATATACGACGACGGAGCCCTCATTGCCCGCGTGAATATCTTTGAGGAGACAGCCTCGGGAGTTGTGACCGCGGACATACATGCACGATACAAGGAGTAGACATGGCAAAGACGTACACAGTAAAACAGGGAGACACCATCCAGGACGTGGCATTCAACGTGTCCGGCTCTCTCGCGGGCATAGACCCGATATTGGAGAAAAACACGCCCACGAATATCCCGCCCGCGGACTGGAAGGCCATGCAGTACCGCCAGGAGCCTCCCGCCAAGAACTTTATGGAATCCTACACTCCGGCGCTGAGGACAAATCAGATTCTCGACGTCGAGGGGATCGACATATACAACCTCCAAACCTTGCAGCGGCCTCCCTTCAACTCCTCGATGGACGTGAAGGAAGAGGTGGAGGCGGAAATCTCGCGTCTCTTCAAAGCTACGGCCGAAGGAGGACGCGCCCTCATATCGGCGCTTGCGCCCGAGGCTATGGGGGCGATGATGAGGAGGAAAGGCACCTTTTTGCGCGACACGTTCTACAACAGCCCATATACCGTGCAGTGTTTATTCCGCACGCCTCCCAAGTACAAATACATCCCCAACCCTGAATCTGCGTCTCGGGTAATACTTGACACGTCGGGGGCATCGAATTTCCCTCGCATCGACATCAACAACCCCTCAAAGGACATCATCAATCTTGCGTTATACAACAATCGGGCGGCTATATATTTATATCCTGTTTTTTGGGACTATTTATACAGCGTCGTATTCATTAGCAACGGAGCCAAGGTCTATGCATATATCAACAACAATCTGGTAAACTCCCAAAATAAAAATTGGGTTAGTTATGCTTCTTCATATCTATTTCTTGGTGGATATGGTGGTAATAATAGGCCGGCGGTTGATTTTATGGGGGAGGTGATATGCGCCCGCTGGTTCGACCGCGCACTCACAGAGGAGGAAATGACGGCACTCCAAAACGGAGTGCGCCCGCAGGACTATATTGTGCCCCCGGCCTTGAAGCTGTCCTGTGTAGCTGAGTACATACCTCAGAACCTCATACCCTCTGAGGAGGACAGCTCGAAGCCCGCCATGTGGCTCGACAGCGCCAAGCAGATGCCGCCCGACATCTCTACTCCGCCGCTCCTTCGCAAGTCTGCCGGGGGTTATGACCTGGTGGTCAATGATAATCCCAAGATAGGCCGCGAGCCGATCTACAAACCCATTTACGACTTCAAGGGCGCCTATACCGCCAATGGCGCCTTCAGGGGACAGCGCATATCCACACAGTCGCTCGACGACGGGACGCTGGAGTGCTACTTCAAAACCGGAGACGACATCCATCATGAGCAGTGCGTATTCAGCATGGCGGATAATATGGCACTTCCAAGGCTCACAATTATTGCCCGCGAATTTCATTTCTCAACCAACGATTTCTCAATGGTATATCCCTGCGAGCCAAACACGACTTATCACGTGGTACTCCGCTATGCTTTACAGGAAAATTTAGGCTACATCTTTTTAAACGGGATCAAGATTTCGGGGACGTTCAAATTGGGTCGTAATGGGATACAAAAATACATCGACCTTGGCACATACGGCCAAAATGATCCGATCTTGTTGAAGGGCGAAATCTACCACTTCCGCAACTTCAATACACACCTGACAGAAGCACAGGCGTTGATGCTGTGGAACGGAGGCGATCCCGCGTCGTTCGTGGTAGATGCGGCTATGAAGGCATCCTGCACACGGGAGTATCTGCCGCAGAACATGCAGCCTCGGAGTGATGATCCCACCAAGGCGGGCTATTGGTGGTCGTCACACAAACAGATGCCCGTCAACGGAGTGTTGGAGCCCCTGTCGGATCCCCCCGCGGAGTGGCCGAATACAAACCTCGACTATTACAACTATCCCTCAATAATTAAACGATAACCGATATGTCACTTATAAATACCATATGGGGTAACATCCAACGGACGATCCCGGCGATGAACACCAGCAACGCGGGCATCCTGCGCAAGATCGCGGAGGTGGTAGGCACCGTGCTTGACATTGTGCGGCTTGAAATCCTGCGCAGCGAGGAGACGATAGCCGCGGCCGCGAAGATCGCGCGCGTGACGAGTGAGGCATGGTATGTCGAGAAGGCATACGCCTATCAGCAGGGCGATCAGGTAGTCGTGGTGAACGAAGCGACGCAAGAGCTGGGCTATGCGACCATAGATGCCACGAAGCAGATAATAAAGCAGGCTTCGATGGGGTCTAATCAGGAGGGTTTGTACTACATCAACGTGGCGACGGCCGATGCCAACAACAACGTGGTCTCACTCACGCAGGATCAACTCGATGCGTTCAGCGCCTACTACCGCAACTTTTGGGGCGTCGGCGCGCAAATACAGGCCGCATCCAATGCTCCGGCCGTCCTTTCGGCCGACAAGCTGTACGTCCGCTTCGACAAGTCGTACAACCTCGATACCATCAAGAACAGCATCAACACGGGGCTGCATGACTTGCAGATGCAACGACGCACGACAAATATTCTGTATATCAACGACATAGAAAGCTACATCTCGGGGTTGAACGGCATCAAGGATGCCTACTTCTCCGAGATCAAGGTCTCGCAGGATAGCGGCATCACAACACCGCAGGATGGCAAGATAGTATTGAATCCGGGTTATTTCAACTTCGACCCCAATCTGTACGATTTCACCAAGAACATTACAATATTCGAAGCTATATGATGCGTTTCCGACATATTGACATCCCGAAGCTGGTGTTGCAGTTGCTCCGGCCGAATTACTCGGTGCGGCGCGACCACAGCTACACGGAGCAGCCGTTTTGGACAACGATAATATACCGCTACTGCCTGTCGTTGCTCATGGTGTTGCACGACTATCTGTACAACTACTACATGGTGCGCTCCAAGTGGTACATGATGGCGGCGTGCACACCTACATACGGGCAGATCGAAGGCGTATTGCGGTACTGGTACGGGGAGTGGGGGCAAATATCCATCACCCCGAGCGGCGCGAGCATATGGCGCTCTATGTGGTATGATTCGCCAACCCCTCCTGTATACCTGTACAACACTCCCACCCCGAAGGTGTACCTCGGACAGGGAGGCACCATCACGGAGCAGCCCATCATTACGATCCCGGCTGCCCTGTACAACAACTCGGAAGCATACAACCAGTTTATCGCAGACGTCAACACGCTATTTCCCTTTTATATCAAGTATACTATAAAAACTCAATAACATGGCAGGAATAAAAAATATCAACGTCATATCGGGCACTGGCAACCCCGTGCAGATGCAGGATTTGCAGAACCTCTGGAGCGCCATCAACTCGCTCCTCCGATCCACCAAAACGCCCATCTCCATCGTTGCAGGATTCGCCACGGCGAACAACGACACCGGGACGAACATCGGCGAAGGTATCATCTGCTACCAAGGGCAGGCTTACTACCTGGCCGCCGATGTCGCTAAAATAGGCCAGTATCTTTATGCCAACACCATACAGGACGAACAGCGCGTGTATGAAGATGGCACGACGCGATACACATATCAGGATTATGTCGTGAATGCTGCGGCCAATGCGTCGGCATCGGGAATTGGCACCCTCATAGGGCAGGCCACGGCGGCCAACCTCACAGCATGGAAGATGGGCGTGATAGCCGACGGTTCTGTAACAACGGCTATGCTGGCCGACGGCGCAGTGACGACACCCAAACTTGCCGCTCAGGCCGTAACTGCAGCCAAAATAGCCGACGGCGCAGTGGGGTATATGCAGATCGGAGTTGAGGCCATAAAGAACGGCAACATCCAGGATGGACAGATCACCGGGAGTAAAATGGCCGACCAGTCCATTCCCGGTTCAAAGCTCATCAACGCAACAATCACTGCGGGGCAAATAGCGGCAGAGACCATCACCAACGAAGAGATCGCCAACAAAACCATCATCGCAAAGCAAAAGCTGGAGAATGGCTCTATCGAAGAAGCGCAATATGGCACTGCGTCGGTATCGACACGAGCATTGCAAGTAAACTCGGTTACTACTTCCATCATCAAGGACGGAGCAATTACGCCCGAAAAATTGGCGGACAAAATTAGTGTGTTACTTCCTAATACCGTCACGAATATTGCGCATAATATTAGCGGCACCCAAGATTTTCCGGAGGGCACCATAGGCGCTTTAAATATTCCGCCATCTCCGTCCAATCACGCAACAACTGTATATTTGGTGCAGTCTCCCTCCGGACTACTTGTGCATCACTGGACGATGCTTGTATTTAAGGACGATGGCGGCCCTTTCCAAATAACTTTTTCGGGAGGGTCAATTGGCACAATGCCGTTTGATCTACCCCAATACGCCATCAATTGCATACTGGATATATATTTTTATCCTCCTTATGGTCTTATCGTGGGGGTCGCCCAACCCAACTTTATAGTGAAATAATGGACACCTTATTGAAATGGATCATGGCTATGGTGGGGGGCTTGCTGTCGTTGTTCGCGCCCGTGACGCCGCTTGTGCTCTGCGCCTTGACATTCGTCATGATAGACTTCGTGATGGGTATACTGGCCGGGCGCAAGAGGGCGGCTCGGCAGCATAAGGACTGGTATTTCTCCAGCGACAAGGCGTGGAAAACGGTCATCAAACTTACGTGCATTGTCGTTGGGATCGGCATGTGCCACCTTATAGACACTCAAATCATCGACTTCATGAACTTGCACCTGGCCAAGCTCTTCACGGGCATGGTATGCGGCATCGAAATGTGGTCGTATTTGGAGAATGCCATGGAAATATCCGACGCTCCGGTATTCCGATCCCTTCAAAAATACGTGGGAAAGAAGATGAAGGATGAAGTAGGTATTGATATTGAAAACGCCCCCGCAGGCTCCGGCCGACGGGGTAATAACGTCAAACGCAAAAAAAATACAACATGAAGATTACAATCGAGGGGCGCAAATTCGATTACCCCTACATTTTTGTGAACGGAGTAAAAATGCCCGCGACCTTTATTGCCCGCCCGGCCAACCCGCGGGTAGACATGGGGCGCCGAATCATCATCGAGCCAGCGCTTCCGGAAGGTGGCAACACCCTGCTTACTGCGGACTACCTCGACTTCGAAATCAACGAGGTTGTCATCTCCGATAACCCGTCGGCCTACACTCCCGCCGACGTTTTGCGATTCCTCAACGAAGGGCATGAATCCCCTACTGACGATGATTTCCCGGGCATCGGATCGGGTCTCTATTCCAGCGGGGGGGGGTCTCCTGAGATTCCCGACGGTTCGATCACCACAAAAAAGCTGGCGCCCCTTGCAGTAACCACGGATAAAATTGCCGACGGCGCAGTGACGACGGATAAACTCGCAACATCTTCCGTCGCCACCGAAAAGCTACAAGACCTGTGTGTCACGACGCCCAAAATCGCGGATCAGGCTGTCGACACTACCAAGCTGAATACCGGAGGCGATCCGGGGGGCAGTGTAGAGTGATGTAGGTACGGACAAGAAAATAGGCGCTTTATCGGCGCCTGTTCTTGTTTGGCGGGTCTATCCCTCGCCCAGCGATCCCGAACACCAGCATAATAATCCCGGCCACAAAGAAGAGTACGCACGCACTGCTCATGACTATGCTTTTATTTCGAGGTGGAACGCAGGCTCGCTCAGGTCATACGAAAACTTGGGGTTTTTGCCGGGAATAGATATGGGCGAAATCACTTTGACGACGCGCGGCTCGTCGAGTGCTGCGACCAAGAACTCCGCGGGCTTCTCCATCGTCATACTCACATCCAGCACATTCACCTTGCGATACTCCTCGGCGCTCACGCAGTGCTTGGACACCCGCTCGCCCTTTTCGCTGAGCTGGCTGATAAGTTCGGACATCTCGTCGATGGTGTCCTCTTTATCCATGCCGCGATCCTGGCAGTCGTCGAACAGTGCGGTCACCTTCCTGCCGGGTTCCCGGTAGCGAATGCGCTTTCCGGCGACCAGATTGTTGTACATGGCCATCGCCTGCCGATAGGGGTTGCGCCACGTGGAGGTGATGGTCACCTTCGGGTTGTCGCTCTTCTCGGCTATGGATTCGAGCAGGTCGATGACCGATGAAGCTACCATGTCCTTGCACTCTTTCAAGAGCGACGAGGAGAATACTACTCGTTTTGTTGTTCCCATTCTGTGTCTGCTAATGATTTGATATTGAATGATATAAATTCGCACCCCTTGGGTACTATGTACTTGCGGATATGCGCTTTAAAGATTAATTTGTCGTTGAATTGATACCTTTCTTGCAGCGCATCCTGGAACGGTTTTACTGCATTGTCGTAGTCGCACTGAGTGTTGGAGAATCCGAACTCATACCATACCTCGAACGGAGGAGACGGCAATTCTATGTCCGGGAGCTTTAAGAGGCATTCTGCGCGGAAAGCATCGTGCTCGCTGGTTTTGAATCGGCGCCCTTTGTATGCCCTATTTACCGTCAGCGGCTTGACCTGTATTGACACTTTGCTGTTCATGGTATATGCATATCTTTTCGATGTTTATATGCGTCACCATGCCCGTCTTGGGGCAGATATGGTGCATATTATCCTCGGCTGACAGGTGCTTGCAGGACTTGCATGTTACCTTCGGCCGATTTTCGAATCCTTCGTTCTTCGGTTTTGCTGGCTTTTTCGACGCCTTCAGCTTCATTTCCTCCAAATATTAAACCCTCCGCGCACCTCTCCGTACGGGGCGTCATCGAAGGGGTTGTATCCAACGGTTCCCTCGATGCTGAACCGCCCCTTGTTGTATCGCACGCGCGCGCCCATAAACTGATTGTTCCATCCGGGGGCAACCTGCGCGGCCACTACTATCCCCCCTTCCCATGTAGGCGGCATGATCGTCGTGGTGTGATGGGTCTGCGTTATGATCTTGGTTGGCACGAACAAGTCTATACTTTCGAGCATAGGTTTGTACCCGGACACCGTGGCCCGATAATTTTCGGTCTGAAATGTCTTGAGCTCGAACGGAAGCGTTACAGCCACTTTAACCGTGTCGCCGGGCAGATGTACTAATACAGTGTCGATCTTCGAAATTTGGTGTACTTCCGTTTGAAATACGGTGTCTCTTATGTATTCCCTTACGACCACCGTGTCGATGCGGAATTCGATCTCCGGTTTCGATGGGGTGAAGCAAAGCCATGACCGCAGGCTATAAAGTGCGATCATGGCTATGATTGCCCCGATTATGGCCGATGTTAGCCTGTTCATCTCCTATGCGTCGATCTCTTTGTCGACGATGGTGCCGTACCACGAGCGTAAAAACCATCCCGATACTACCCCCGCGAGGAATCCGATGGTTCCGGCGCTTCGAATGCTGCCCGGCAGGAAGTTGAACACAATGATGGCTACCACGGCTACCGCAGCAGCTATCAACCCGATTTTCAGTTTGTTGTCCATTTTATATAAAGTTAAAATTCAGGTATTCTCGGTATAGCGGGCGTCCAGTTGGATATGATTCCGTCGAAAAACAGAATCCAGTGCCGAATCTCGCTCGTGATATTCAGCACGTCGTTCTCGGTGGTAGGGTCGAACACTTTTGCATCAACCCCTCCATGCACCATTGCGACGATTTCGTTTAGGTCGTCCCGCATTTCGCGCGCGATGGTCAGAGCATCGGGGATCGTAAGCGCCTCCTCGATCTGAGACGAATCCACGAACTGCGTCATCGTATGCAGCGGAATGCCATCCAGCACGCGGATGGTCTCGGCCATCTTGTCGGCGCCTTTACGGAGCGTGGCCGCAGTATCGTCCAGCAGCAGGTGCAGGGATCGGAAGGGCGTGCCGTATACCATCCAATGACGCCCTTTGGCGTTCGAGTAGGCTACTTCGAGGGTGGCCAACAGCTCATTCAGAATAGAAGTCTGATTTTTCATCTTTCTGTTTGTGTATTATGGGTTTTATGGCGTCCGGATTGTTTGCGATGAAAACGACCTGTTCGTTTAGCGCATACTCATCCACCTTGTCGTAAAATTTGTATATTTGGTTCTTATGGTCAACACACTGGAAACGGAGGGCGTCGACCTCGGCCACTTTGCCGGAACGTAGATATACCAAGTGTTTCATGGATTTATGGTTCATTATCGGGTTTGGGGTTTTGCCCGGCATCATCCTGCCATCTATACGACGGTCGTAGCATTTTCCCATTTCCTATAAAGGTAGGTTTGCCCCGCTCCCCTACTTCCGGTTTGGGCTGGTAAAGATATACGGTATGCGTGTGTCCGAATTTGTCTATTTTTTTGAGCGGCGCGATGCAAAGTTTAACCTTGGCTCCCAACTCTCCGTTATTGCGGACAAACTCTTCTATCACGTCAACAGGTATCTTTTTCAGGTCTATTTCGGCATATAAGATTCCCGCCATGATTCAATCTCCAATTTCGCCTCGTGTTCAAAATTCGATATTATTTTGCTGTACGCCTTTATCTCCTTCATATCCTCAAACTTGCGGATATGGTAGTATGAATTCCGGCTCGTGCAGTTCAGGTAGTTCGACAGCTTCACCCCGTTCATGAGCTTGTGGGAGTACATGATATGGATGAATACCGTCCGGGCGTCCGTGACCCTTTGGCGCCGACAGGGTGTCCGTATCCCCTCCAGCGATACGCCAAAGTGGCGCTCAAGCAGCATTCCTATTTTCGATAAAATAATCTCCATGCATTAAATATAGTAAATTATTTTGTCACACAAGCCCGATCCGTTCTATTTTTTTTCTTATCCAGCTCCTCAATGAGGGCATCGGCGTATGATACGGCATCGGCTGCCATAGCTTCGTATACTGTAATGTTATTGTTGGTGCTACGCGGAGATTTCCCCACCATTTCTCTAATCATTGCCACCATAATCTTTTCGGATAGCTCACGCCTCAAGTACTCCCGGTCAGCTGTTAAGTTTTCCTTAATAACTGGATCAACCTTTTCGGTGGCTTTGTCGATATGGTTCCCGTACTCTCCCCGCGCCAGCTTCTCGGCGTAGTCGTCGTCGCGCATCATCAGATCTAAGCGCGATTCGGCACACGCCGGATACCATCGACCGTCCGGCCAGTACTCCACAATGTCCTCCTCATCCGGAGCCGATGGAACTCGGGCAATAACCGAATGATCGCTTTTCAGGTTGACAGATCAAATCGCTCATTTCACCAATTCGAATTCGTAAGCCACCACCCACGGGTTGCGCCCCCAAGTCCCACGGCCGGACACCTTGTCGATAAGCGCGGCGAAGGCTTCGCGGGGAGTGTCAAATTCAACGGCTGTTCCCTTTTTCTCGTCGGCATATCCATACGTGGTGGTATCTGTGGATTCGTACCACGATTCTAAAATACCCTCACGCATACACTCCTCGTCCGAAATATCCTGCAAGCGCTCGTAACGGATTCCCGTGATGCGGATTTGGTGGGGCATTAAGGCAGCACGGACGTACATCTTGTTGCACATTCCGGGGTCGTATTTTAAGCCCCTTATAATAGCCTCATCTGCATTCATATTGCCTTGACGATATGCTTGCTCATAGCTCTGCGCCACGGACACGATCTCGCCGACCCGATATTTCGGTTTAATATAAACCCATCCGTCATCTTCGGTATAGCCATATATGCCGTACTCCAACTCTAAAGAGGGTTGCCATAAACGTATTTCCTCATATCTCTGATTCGGGCTGACTATCCGTCTCGTATTGATTTTTCGACCCTCTATGACCGCATCTGTCAGCCCGTAGCGGTCGTTAAACATTATCTTCTGCATGGTTATTCGGTTTTAAGTAATTCAGTGTTATCGTGGATGTTACCAATGATTTCTCGTCCCTCTTGTGAGAAAAAATTAACTCCGACCCAATATTGAGGATCGTCGTCTATACGCTTCAATCGCCTTCTGGCGCATCCGCTCCTCGGCCTCCTGCTCGGCAAGCTCGATAGCCCGTTTTGCCTCTATTAGCTTAATATCGCATTCTCCCGGACAATCGGGATACATCATCGCTATCGGTGTTACCACTTTCAACAAATATTGTTTTGCTTTTTCGCTTTTCATGGTTAGGATGTTTTAGTGTAACGCCCACGTCTTGTGCATTGCAGCGATCAGGTCTATATACCCTTTGTATTCCTCCATCTGCTCGGGACTATAGCCTTCGGCCTCGCCAATTTTTCGGAAATGCTTCTGCCATTCGGAAATGGTGTAGCGTTTGCATCCTATTTGAATAGCATCCTCACCCCAATAGGATACCGTATGACGGGATGCGCTGATAAATAGCGATTTCGGAACATCGCACCCGTAGCCCAGTTTGCACCCGTCGCCCAGTTTGCACCAGTTGCCCAGTTTGCACCAGTTGCCCAGTTTGCACCCGTCGCCCAGTTTGCACCCGTCGCCCAGTTTGCACCCGTCGCCCAGTTCGCACTCGTAGCCCAGTCGGCACCCGTAGCCCAGTTCGCACCCGTTGCCCAGTTCGCACAAGTCGCCCAGTTTGATATTGCGCGCCTCAAATTCGGCGGCTAATTCAGAAAGTTCGTTGTACTGAAAGGGTGTCCAGCCTTTGCCTGAAACCCAGAGATAAAGTGTTTTCATGGTTGGTTATCTTTTGTGTTTTACTTTCCGATTTGGTATGCAGGAAATCCAGCCCCAGAACGGTATGCGCCGCTTCAAGTAGTCCGGATCATCCTCGTGGTTGTACGCCTCGGTCTCGAAGCAGGTGTAGTAGTACGCGCCCGGATAGGGAGGGATAATCACCTCGACCAGCCACGATATGCCGTAGCAAATCCATCCGGCGAATAGAATGCCGACCACCGTAAGCGCCCAGCCCCACCAGGCGAACGAGTAGTTGATGGCGACAGGTAAGAGGATTGCCGCAAACAACACGGACAACTCAATCTGCTGGCAGCAATGAATCCCCTCGTGGCGGCGCGTAGTCTCGTCCATGCTCCACGCCATCGGCTTGCGGGTAAAAGCCCACAAAAGCCATGTTACCCAGCTGAACCCCTTGAATGGGATCAACTTGTTGTGAACTTCGATAGGTAGTTTCATTATTTTTTTTGTTTTTTCTCCACTGAAACCAAACGCCCGGAGGCGTCGTAAACTCTCTTTTCCGTGTCGTTCTCCACCACGGTGTAAAGCAGGACGCCGTTTTTGTCCTTGACGATGTAGCCACTGGCCGTCTTGACCTTGATGTAGACAACCTCTCCCTGGGAGTTTTTAACTACCGTTTGATTCTGTGCATACGCAGGCTTTACGGCCATGAATGCGATGCACAGGGCGATGGAAATGATCGCCGCCAAATAGGCGATGTTCCTTTTTGTCTCTCGTTTCATTTCTGTGATTTTTTTTTGTTTGCTCCATGATCTCAAATTCGACATTAGATTTTATCAGGTAATCCGTATTGTGCTTTATCCACTTTCAGAATCCATCCCGGCTTTTCAGCCCCCTCGATCCTAATAGGCGCGTATTCGTCCGTTGAACATCCTCGTTTGTGGGCTTCGTGGCACATCTCGGAGTATGTCAGAATCTTGCACTTCACGTCCAAGCTAAGCACGTCGGCGATAGTTATCTGCTGGTAGGTGAACGTGTCTATGACGTGATTTACGGCATATTCGAGCCGCTTGGACGACATACCTGACTTGATGATACGCTCCGTTAGCAGATTCAGAAAGTCTTTCGACATTTTCGGGAACGCTACCGAAATCTTGTGCACGGCTCGCGCCACTTGCATATCCGATGCTGATTCGCCCTCAAATGCCGAAATTTCATAACTCCCACTCCTGCGGAGTTCGAGCGCGAGCGATTCCCTCGTAGATTGCCCTTGATACTTCTTCGGGGGCAAGAGGCATGATTTGATTAGTTCTGTTGCTTTCCCCATTTTTGGTTTCGTTTAGGGTGAATACTCCTTGCCAGTTGTTAGCCATTGACTGTTCGATAATCTTCCGGGCCTTTCCCGGGTCTCCGCCGCTCAGATTTACAAGTCGGTTGTAGAACGCTTTAAAGCCTTGCGCCTTGTATGGCTTCCCGAGTTCGGATTTGTAGGCGAGCCACTCGTTAACTGCCGATTTGAATTCCGGAGCCACGAAGGACGTGTCGAGTTCTTTTCTTTTTCGCGGAACTTTTTCTTTTCTTCCCTTCGTGGTCGAATACCCGTCATCCAAAATTTCAAAATCGCTGAGGCTATCTCCTTCCCCTTGGGGGGTAAGGGGGGTATTATCTTCTCTTAATCTTATATCTTTATTATCTCTTATCTGTTGTTGCTCTCTGTGTTGATTCTTTGTTCCCGACTGTGTTGCTCTCTGTGTTGATTCTTTGTTCTCCTCTTTGTTGTCGTAAAAATTTAAACCGACGTAATCATCGAAATTACAGATAGTTATTATGGTGTACGTCTTTGTTGCTATCTTTGTTACTTCTTTGTTGCTGACTATGTTGTTAAGTGTGTTGCGTGTTTGTTGAGTACTTTGTTGCACCCCTTCGCTCAACTTAGATAGACTTGTTACTACTTGCCCGCGTTTAATCGTGATTCCGTTCCACTCCGATTCCGTGATGTTCGCGTTCATAACCAGCCACTGGAGCATAGCGTGTTCCCGGCAAGCCTTAATGCTTGTTTCTCGGTACCATTTGGTGGGTATTTTCATCCATCCGTTTTGTATGTCCTTTAGCTTCATTATTAAAAGGGGATAAAAAAACCGCTCGTTCGATACCGGGGGGCAGCCCGGTATCTACTAAAGCGGTAAGTCACATTTTGCCCCTGCCCGAGCATTCACACCGCAAATATAAACAAACTTTTCCATTCTCCAAAAAAAAATCAGAACGGAGTGTCCGTCATTGCCTGTCTCATGATCTCCTCCATGTATGCCTTCCTCTTCGCTGCGCGGCTGTGTCTGTTTGCCGCCGCCCTCTGTCTTTTGGCTACACTCAGCGGGTTGGCCATGTTCTCCTTCATGTCCCGGCACCACCTCAGATTCGAGGCATTGTTGTTCTCGACGTTCGTGTCAAGGTGATCCACGATTTTGTCCCCCTCCCTTTTTGGGATAAAAGCCTCAGCTACAAGGCGGTGAACAAAGTAGTTGTACCTCCCGAAACGGTTGAATAATCGCACCCTTACGTACCCGTCGGCATTGTAATCCACCTTCAGCACATGGGGGTCTCCGCGCCGCGTAGATACCACCGTCCCGTCCTCTCCGATCCAATACCCCGGGAACTCGTCGATATGCTTAAACTTCACCCCCCCTGTACTCCGGGAATCGTATGGAATCTGCATTCATTCATATTGCCTATTTTTGGCGCCTTAGGGCGCATTTTACAATCTCTTCGAGGGTTGCATCAGGATCGGCATGAAAAACCTCTAAAACGGCCTGTTTCGCCCTTTCTTTGGGGAAGCCCAAAGTTTTGAGAGCTCGTATCGCGTCTGCCTGCAATTCCTCGTTTATTTCCGGCGCTTCCGCCTCTGTCGGTTCCGAATCTTCAGCCTCGGATTCGCCCCCGGCCTGCGGAGGCAGGCCGAGCGCATATCCTATAAAGTTCGACAACATCAGTAGCGGGAACAGGACAAGGCCAACGAGCCATTCCAGCGCCGTGTTCATATCATCGTTCATGAGTTTTTACGTCTTGCCGGGGCATAGGAGGATAGACTGTCGTATCTATGAAGTCCACGCCCCCGAATTTCACTGTTTTCACTCGCCCGCTGGCAATGCGCATCTGCACACCCCGATAGGTGATTCCGCACCTGCGGGCGTATTCGGCTATTGTAACTACTGTCTCTTTCTGCTTCGGCTTCATCTTTTTCTGTTATTTTTCGGGTTCGTCAGTCACATCCACGGCCTCCTGCTCTTCGACGGCCGCAATATTGTCGTCCACTCCGTCGACATACTCGGGGGTCGCCTGCGACATATCCATCGAGGAGGGGGTCGCCATGTCGTATTTTAGCGCTGTGATAAGCTTCGAGTTGGCCATCACATCCAGGCTACCCCATTTCATCAAGATGCGTTTGATGACCGTCTTTTCATACATGGCGGGCTTGTTTTTCTGCCACAAACCGTTTTTTTTGTAGTAGCTCTTGCTGTACTTCTTGCCGTGCTCCTCCAGCTCTTCGACCGTCATGTACAGGTAGTGATCGCCGCCGTTTATGTAGCGCAGATAGGCTACATATCCGATTAGTTTTGTGCGTTCGTGCGGCTCCTGGTTGTAATCCATATCGCCCGTAAAAGGATCATAGTATTTTATGTCCCCCTCATACACCGGAGCGGCCATTAACCGCTGGATCATCCCGGTATTGTTGGCGAGTTGCACCAACCCGTTTTTCATCGGCATGAACACCGCCTTCTTGGTGACTACCTCCTGCCCGTTCTTGTATGTGGTCTCAGCGAAGGGGACGATGGCGGCCTGCCCGAATGCCGGATCGAGGGAAAGTCCCGTTGTCGCACAGGCCATGCACGAGCGCATGATGGATTTGGGCGTGCACTCCCGCAACATTTTGTTCTCGGGAGCCAACAACAGGTTGCGTACGGCCTGCGTGAATATCGGAGTTCTGTCGCCGAGCACCGCATGCAATCGTGCCTGCACCTCCCCTTTTTTGTCATCCAGCATAGCGATCATCTCCTGTAAATTCGGGGTGGTGGTCTTGGCCACCATCCCCTCGCGCATTGCGCGTTCGTTCTTGTCTGTTATGGTTGTCATATTCCTAAAAAAAGCTCTAAGGTTGATGTTTTGAAATCGTTTAGTACCTCGTCACCCTCCGCGTCGAACGTGTGGAACTCCCACCATATCCACACCAGTTTTTCCATCCGCGTTTCCTTTTCTCCCGATCCCAGTGTGTCGGTATGCCAGCACACTATTACCGAACACGCCAAGCGCCAGTCCCGGCACGCTATGCTGCCGGAAAAATAATCGTTCCCGTCTACGGCTTCCGTGAACCGTTCGGCGATCTCCTCGTACTCCCGTGCTGTTATTTCTCGTTTCATAGTTGTGTTATTTGAATAATAATTGCCGCGTCGTGCTCTCCTTTACGTACTTGGCATATATGTCCGGGTTGTCCGCCTTTAATGCCTTCGAATCCAGCCTGCGGCTTGTTACAGTCTTGAATGTAGCCAGCGGTCGCCCGTCGTAGGTGATGGTGTCGTACTGCATGAAATACGCCTTAACCCGCTCTTCTGCCTTGGTGATCTCCGCCTGCATGGCGGCTACCTTCGACCGCTGCGTCCGCACCCACGCGATAGTATCCCGGATCTCCGAATCCGCTTCCCGCGGGGCGGCTTCCGAGACGGGCCATGCCAGTATGACGTCCTGGCCTGTCTCCACCGGGGGTATTTCGTCGCCCAAAATATACCTTTCGAACCAATCCCGGCAGTACTCCACGATATAGTCGAATTTGGATCTGTCGAAATCGAATAGCGCATATACAAGCCGCTTGCCCCCCTCCTCCGCGGCTATGTACGCCGCGTCGCGCTCCATGATTCCCATTTGATACATGACTTGCGTGTACCACAGCATTGGCACTGTCTCGGGCGTCAGTTCCGGCAGGTGCATTTTCGTGTCCTTGCACTCCAAGATATACCGGGTACTCCTGCCCGCGGCGAAAACCTCCCTGTCGGGCGCTGCCTGCATGTAGGACGGGTATTTGTCATTGCGGTACACCTCTATCTGCTCGGATCGTTTGACGATCTTCTCCCCGGTCGCCTGCTCGAACATGCGGGAGATCGCATCCTCCTTGAAGCGCCCGCGGATCATACTGTCGTTATCCTCTTCGGCCGCGGTCTCCAAGGTCTCCATCTTCTTTACGCGCCAGTACTGGTACGGCGTCGTATAGGGATTGAACCCCATAATCGTTCCGACGTCGGAACTACCGATAACGGGGGTGTCGTTGCGCGCGTGCAACCACTCTTGCCGTGTCTTATAGGTCGTTCGTGTTATCATATCGTATGCACATATTTAGCAATTGGTTTATTTTATCCTCCCATCTTCCCCCTATTATCCCGCGCTTGTTGAACTGAAGGGCATGGAATTTCAGACCAAGGGGGTATAAGTCCAATATTTGACGGCGGGCACCCGAATAGATCAGCGCGTTTTTGGGTTTCAGCTCCCCCGGCTCCCACACCCTCCCCCATGATTTTAAGCGCTGGTAAACCCGAATGCAATAGGGAGTTATGTTTCGCCAGCATATCACGCTGTCGTGTTGATCGGCATACCGGCTGAGTATTTGTACGAACTCGTCACGCCTCCGTTCCTGGAGCTGCTGCCTCGTCTCCCGTTCCGTAATCATGAGTACCGCATTCTTTTTCGTTTAACTCTAGATATTCGGACAGTTCCTTTCGCCAGTCACCCACCAGTTGGTGCACTTGCGACATATCCCCCTCCTCTACCGCCGCGTCGATCTCGTCGAGGAATTTTATATCCTTTATTAGGCGTTCGTGCCCCTCCTTGCCGTAGCAGTTTGCGGAAATCAGTTTGAACCCGTCCGGGGTGGCCTTTGTCCCGGGCCTCAACTCCATGCAGAAGGTATTCCCATCATGCTTGTAATATCGAGCCGTGAAACTATTTCTTGAAAGCGGAAACCGGACGCACGGCGTACGCGCTATACTTGTTGCTGCTCACGTAGCCCGCGCCGCCGGAGTAGATGAACGCTCGGTTGGAATTGTTCTCCGGATCGGGGTCGGCCTCGCTCGTCCAGTAGCCGTTTGTAGCGGGCTTGCCGCCGATCTTCTTAAACGCTTCGTCGAGGCCCCGGAACCGGGCGTCGTACATTTCTATCGCCTCGTGACGGGTTGCGCAGCGGAAGCCCTCGCGGTATTCGGCAGCGGCTTTCTGCGCGACCTTGAAATTGAATTCGATCGGCAGGTCTTCTTTAGCGATTTCGAGCATACCGGAATCGGTTACCAGTACGACCGTCTGTGCTGTGGTCGGGTCTTCGCGTTTCGTCCACTCGTCGAGCGGGTGCAGTTCGCGTTTTTCGTCGGGAATGTAAATCCCGTTTTCGATGTTGTTTTTCATGGTGTACTCTGTGTGTTACAATGCGTTGTTTCGAAGGTGCAGGAGGACTACCGCCGCAAAGGCGGCCATTCCTGCCAGCACTACCGCCCACAGGGCGAGTAGCTGCCTTACTCGATTTTTATCCATATCCGCAAATCCTGTTCCTGTATATAGACGGTTATCGCGCCGTATTTAAGGGTCGTTTTTACGCTGTCGCCTATGCCTCGCCGTGCCGCTATCTCTTCGATAGCAGCCAAGGCCTCGCGGCAATACTTAACGCGCATCCCGATCTCCTGCGTCTCGCGGAAAATATGTATCATATTTACCGTGTCCTCGGGCATCTCCCGGGTAAAGGCGTACGCCCTTTCTGCCAGTTCGTTCATTGTTTTCATAATTAATTGATTTTTAATTTGATATAATTGTTATGTCCGCTGTCATTCGTGGGCTTATGCCTTGTATACTGTCAGCGCCGCACCCCGAAGCAGTCGCCATGCCTGATTTAGTGCCCGCCCTTGTAAAAGTAGTTTCGATAAATCGCGGCGTATAACCCCCTGTTTCCTTCGCGTAATCCAGCATTTTGGAGTAGTCGCCGAGGATGTCCAGCGCATACAGTTTTACACCATTGTCCCAAGCGGAACGGAACCGGGTATTCTCGATCTCTTCCCTGATGCGGGCTACTTGGGGTCGGTAAGGGCAACGCCCGAGGTAGTGAAATTAACGTGTGTCATGGCTTCTGGTTTTTTTGTGTTTATAAACTGCATTCGTGTATTTCCATCCCGCCGAGTGCTGAAACTTCGACGAGGTACCCGCTCTCCGTCCTGTGTACCGATTCTACCCGCAGCGTGCTTCGGAACAGGATCCAGCAACACAAAGCCGTTAGTACCACCAGCACCGCGGCCTTAATCATTGTATTTGTCTCTTTCATAGGGCTATTTGGTTTCTGACATTAACGCCAATCCTTCGTCTATCTCCGATTCTATCTCAAGCATGGACGCAAGGATTTTCTTATTCTGGCGGAGATACTCCGAAATCGCTCCCGGATCATCCATCCGGGACAGTTTCCGGCAAATGCCTTTTATCGACGCTTCTATTTGCGCTTGCAAATAGATCAACGCGCACGATACATTCGGGAATGTCTTCCCGTCATTCACTGCTACCAATGTCACTCTTTTCATTTTTCTGTGGTTTTTGTGGTTTCGTGCCCCTATCCCAGCCGCCCGGTACGCCTCCGCAACGCGGAACGAATAGGGGCAAAGTGTTGTTTTGTGGCTTATTCCTCGCAAGAGAACTTATCTACATGTACCAACTTGTGTGCAAGTGGATTTAACACAAGACTTCAACAAACGGAATGCCTGATAATATGCGCGGGCCTGCACGTCCTGCCAGCCCTCCCGATCGTTGGGGGCTTTGTTGCCGTTGTCGGTGCGTTTTAACTCCGAGGGAGTGCAGAGGTTTTTTGCTATATCCCCGTCGTAGATCAGCGCGCCCCCGCCATAACAATAGGCGTTCCAGTCGTCCGCACCGTTTAATAATGTTTCTTCATTGAGTTCCGGAATTGGTCGGCCGTTGTTATCGCAATACTCGCAAATGTCTATGTAGCTTCTTAGCAGATTGAGCGCAAAGCCTTTTACGCCTCGATCCCAGCACGAGCGCGTTTTAATGGCTTCCAGGCGGGCCCGAATTTCATTTACTTCGTTCTTCCAGTTGGTGGAGTTGTTCGTTTGGTTCTTTTTCATGGCTTCAAATGTTTACCTCATTAACTTCGAAGGGTGTGATACCTGATCCTCCCTTTCTCTATTACAAAGATAGTATAAGATTTTATACCACGCAAGCATTTCACAAACTTTCTTCATCGTTTGTTCTTATGCAAAACAAACACACCATAAGTTTTTACCACCCCAAAGCGTGCCGGCACGAGACAGCCGAGCCCTTCACCTCCCCCTCGAGCGACCGCACGCCCACGCACGCCCACACCCACACAACGGGCTCCAAATACACCCCAAAAAACTGAAGAGTTTGCTAGACGTATCCCCCCTTATATATTACTTCTTATCACTCATATATATGATGAACGTGTATAGTCGCAGGGAGGGGCATTTTGGGGGTGTTTTGAGTGTGTGGTGAAAGAGGATAGTTTTGGTCTGTTTGGCCGGGAGAGGAGGGGGCTGTCTCTTATACACATCTCCGAGCCCACGAGACATCTCAGGATCTC
>ENA-OYYB01000249-OYYB01000249.1-human-gut-metagenome-genome-assembly--contig:-NODE-249-length-37050-cov-14.336235_pt1 | contig 37050 bp, 25 predicted proteins | sample MGYA00244059_ERZ653440 | MGnify/ENA primary metagenome ERZ653440 (study PRJEB26926, sample SAMN06164994) | human gut metagenome | biome: ENVO:00009003; feature: ENVO:2100002; material: ENVO:00002003... | reverse complement strand
TTGATGATTTGCTTGGCATTCATCTTACCATGCTTCGTTGCATAGTTGGTTTTGCAGTTTCTTGCATGAAGTCAGAATACGCCCATTTTTTAAGTGGACCCAGAAATAATTTAATCATTGCTGACATTTTTGCATTTTTTTAGCTGGATTTGTACATTCTATCATATTATTTTGTATCTTTGCCAAAAGGATGGAAAGTTGCCATTCTTCTCACGCTTTTAGATATGAGAAAAATTGTTTTAGTCGTTTTATTAACCATGTGTATGATGATGGAAGCAAAGATACGTAAACCTGCCGTAGCAGGACAATTTTATGCGGGCGATACCCGGGAACTTCGCATGACTTGAAGGAGTGTTTTCTGCAATGCAAGGCTTCACCCTTGAAACCTGTGCAAGCTATCATTGTCCCACATGCCGGTTATGTCTTCTCTGGCGTAACTACAGCATCTGCTTTTGCCTGCATCCAACCAGACGCGCAATATGAACACATTTTCTTGTTGGGACCTAGTCATCATGTTTATCTTGACAAAGCTTCGGTGAATATTGAAGCGACAGAATATGCAACGCCACTTGGTAATGTCCCGGTGGATACTGCACTCTGCAAATCTCTGTTGGAACAGAGCGATGCTTTTACCTATAATAATAAGGCACACGACAGCGAGCACTGTCTGGAAGTGGAGCTTCCTTTCTTGCAGTATCACTTCAAGAAGGTAGTTCCCATCGTTCCAATCATCATTGCCACGCAAAAGTTGAGCATACTTCAAGAGATAGCCCGTGTCCTCCAGGCATATATGAACGAAAGAAATCTGTTTGTCATCAGTAGTGATTTCTCACATTATCCAGCTTATCTTGATGCCAAAAGGGTGGATGGACTTACTAAGGATGCCATCATGACGGGCAAGGCGGAAGCATTCGTAAAAGCCATCTTGCACAACCAGGAATTGAACATCAACAGTCTTGCCACAAGTGCTTGTGGAGAAGCGGCTATTGCCACACTCCTGATGATGACAGAAAATGATGCCAACATCCATCCACATCACATCATGTACCGCAATTCGGGTGATTCGCCCTACGGAGGAAAGGATAGGGTAGTGGGGTATCATTCATTTATCTTTACAAGAGATGAAGTAAAGCCGGTTGAATCAAGAGAAAAAGACGAGGCAAACTTTTCACTAAGTGACGAAGACAAAAAGATGCTCAAGGGGATAGCTTACGATGCCATCAGGATGACCTTGGAGGGTAGGAGTTATCAATTTCCCAGTCATTTGTCGGAAAAACTAAAGACCCTATGTGGAGCTTTTGTATCTCTGCATAAGCACGGCAGGCTGAGAGGTTGCATCGGACATTTCGGAGAGGATATGCCACTCTATAAGACGGTCTGCCAAATGGCGAAGGCTGCAGCCTTTGAAGACCCAAGATTTCCAGCAGTCAATATAACCGAGCTTCCAGACATCGACATAGAGATTTCCGTGCTTACCCCGATGAAGCGCATCCATTCCATCGACAAATTCCAACTGGGCAAGCAAGGCATTTATATGCGTAAGGGCAATCGTGCAGGAACCTTCTTGCCACAAGTTGCCGATGAGGTGTCTTGGACTAAGGAGGAATTTCTCGGACATTGTGCGCAAGATAAAGCTGGCATTGGCTGGGAAGGCTGGAGAACTGCCGAACTTTATACCTACGAGGCAATCATATTCTGATTTTAAACACCCAAAGAATTCAAAATCGTATGATAAAACAAAAGGTTAGGAAACATGAAGGAATGTAGATATTATACGAAGATAGAGGAGGGCAAAGATGGAGGCAAGAGCCTGAAGGTAAGATGCGAGCTTTGCCCCCATCGTTGCGTCATCCCGGATAGAAAGCATGGGATATGTGGAAGCCGATGGAATTTCAAGGGCAAATTGTATTCCATTGTTTATGGCAAGCCATGTGCCTTGGCAGATGACCCTGTCGAGAAGAAGCCTCTCAATGAGTTTCATCCCGGCACCCGATGCCTGTCCTTGTCATGTACGGGGTGTAACTTTCGGTGTCTTAACTGTCAGAACTATGACATTTCGCAAGCGCTGCCCTCTGATGTGAATTTTTATGAGCTATCACCCCATGAAATTGTTGACATCGCCATGCAGCATCATCTGCCAGGAATCGCATTTACCTATACAGAGCCTCTTACCTATTATGAGTATATCCATGACATAGCGAAGGTATCACATGAGTATGGGTTATGGAATATTCTCGTCTCGGCAGGTTACATCAATCCAGAGCCCTTGCAGGAACTCCTTCCTTATATAGATGCCGCTAACATAGACATCAAGGCTTTCTCCGATACGATGTATATGCATCAATGTGGTGGACATCTAAAACCAGTACTTGATACCTTGCTAACCATGCAGAAGTCTGATGTTCATCTGGAGGGATGCTTCTCCTACGCCAAAAGAAACCATATATTTGGCAAAAAGGGTTGCATTGGAAGAAGGGATGAAATTTATTTACTTGGGAAATATATAGCAAATATATGATACCTGCACCATTCCATTTGTACCGATTGGAGCTATCATTGGCATCAGCCATGACAAGTTCTTCGTTACAAGCAAGGTCTGGAATACATGTACACATAAGGATGATTATGATAAATATTCTTTACACTTTTCTCGTTATATATTTCCCAGATGTAATGCCTACGCTGGCAGCTCTTACTGGAGGCACCCAATATCTGCCTCAGAACATCAACGGCATGAATATTCTGCCATTGTTCCATGGCAAGCAGATTGATACAGACGACCGAGTTCTTTATTAGGAATTTTCATGACATGGACTTCATCTATGATGGTTTCTCTATGTTGCTAACCCACATGGAGACTCATACTTATGGAGAAAGCAGCAGAGTGGATTATCTGAAGAAACTGATAAAGTACATCGAGATGGATTCAGACAATGAGTTTTTAAATCCGCAGAAGCTTGTCGTATTATGTAAGGTGTCCTCACTTCATCCACTTTCTTTGAAAGAGGAAGAAGATATCAAGAGTGAGTTCCAAATGTTGGCAGGAAAAGGAAAATTAGTCTTTGGTACCAGAGAGGTAAGTTCCGATGTAGTTGATTTGCATTTTACGATACTTATTCAGAAATACGAAAAACGTCAACCACAAACCTACTCGGATGGCTACAGGCATTTATTTAGCTGATGTTTAAAAGACTTGTCACCAAGGTGGAAACCATTCTCTATTGACCTCCATCTTGGTTTTTAAGTTCATTAAACTGTGAGACATTGTAAAACTCCGTAAAAGCACCTCCCTTGCTTTGATTTCCACAAGAATGAGCATGACCAAAGACATGGAAACGAGGTTGAGAGCGATAAACCTCTAACAATAGCGGACGGCTTCCCCTACCCTCGTCAAGTATGCCTTCCGGTGGAATATGGGTAATCAGGAAGTCCATTTTGGTAGCAGATTGGACATTTTGCTCCTTACTTTGCAAGCTTCGCATGGATATATTCCCAAAACTTATCCCATCAAACTCAAAGGTGGAGTCATGAAGGAAAACTACTTTTTTAGATAAAAGCGAAATTGTCTGCTCTAAGCTGTCTTCCAAGAACAGCTCATGATTACCTGCGACAAAAATATAAAGTTTGGCAGGATGGCTTAACAACCAGGAAAAGAAGTTCTCCATACCATCCTTGCCAAAGCCAGACACTACATCGCCAGCACAAAGCAGGATGTCTGCTTCTTCAGGGATATGAAGCCGCTTGTGCATTCCATGAGAGTCAGAGAATGCAAAAATCCGATGTTCCTTATAGTTAAATAGCATTGATCTAATCTTATAAAGTTAATACTTCAATGGTGAATCTGGGCAGAATCTCTTCCGTCCGCATTTTTTACATTGGCTTCCATTCCATACGAAGTCAAACTGGTTGATGGCTTGCTCCACAAAGGAAGGGGCATTGGTCAGGACACCGGCCTCGAAATTTCTGTTTCTCTCCCCCTTCATGCCGAGGCCTGCACCTGTGAGGTTGGCTGACCCAACATAGGCAGTCTCCAAGTCAAAGATGACAATCTTGAAATGTACCCTTGGGCACAAGACTCTCTCCAATCGTTTGGCAAGAATCGAATAATCATCAAAGTCCTTGCGGAAATTAGGGCCAGGCTCCTTGGCATGGATTAACCGAACCTCCACTCCACGCTCAATTAATCGAGAGATGACTTTGAGAAAGGGAACGGTCATGGAACTGCTTTTTACATACAAGTCCTTGATGTCTGCAGTCCCTATCCAAAGATGATGTTTCACGTTCGCTATCTTGGTGATGACATCAGTATAGTGGGCACCATTGCTTATGTATTTATAATACGTAGTTTCTGACATTTTATTTCATTTTTTAAGTGATACGAAACCTGTTTCCTTATTTTTCCTGGAACACTTTATAAACATCAAACCATAAACCATGCAACATGTCAAGCAGCTTGATTTTATCATCTGAAGATATGGGTAAGCCGGCAATGTCCTCTGGCTCGAAGCTGACGGATGAGACTTCATTTTTTAGCTCTAGTAAGAGCATATCCATTCGTTTCTCCAAGTATTGTTTCAACCAAGAGAGTTCGTCAAAATCACAAGTTGGAATTTTGATGTTTGATACACATTTTTGTTTCTTATCACCTGTCACTGAGTACAAATTCGCAAACCATATATCGCCAAAGCCAACACTCAAACTGAATTCTATGCTATATGTCTTTCCCATATAGGAAAAAACAGTCTCACTTTGAGCTTCATCACCTGTGTCAAAGTCAACCCATTGATTCATCTTCATATGCTTGAATGATTAACAATAGTTGTTCTTCACTTGTGCCCAATGTCTCCTGTACAAGATCCACCTTTGTTCTGTCCATAAATGATTGTGACACAGACATAAGTTGAACCAGTTCTCCCATCAGCAAAGGATATTTTACAGAGGTGACGATTCGCATAGACACCTTATTATATTTTGCCCAATCCACCAGGGTGTATTGCCTAAAAGATCGGCAGATAGCCTCTGCCCTGCTTTCTCCTTTCATTGGAAAGGAATAGATACGGCGTTTTACCGATATTCCGTGTTTAGTTTGTTCCATTATTTCTTATTACTTTACATCTATGACACAAAGGTAGTCTGAAAATGGGAAAAATTACTGCACACCTAAAAATATTTTTAGGTGTGACAACATTTTACACAGGAAATATGTACCTTTGCCACAAAATAAATATACAATGGAAAAGAAAGAGATAAAGCTACAAATGAAGGAAAGTATGTTTTTCACCAAATACGACGAAATGATAGAGTTCTTGCTAAAATAATTAGCAACTGTGCAACATTATTTCTCACTTTTTCATTATCTTTGTGCCAAATTTTAAAAGTTATAGAATATGGCTATCAATCAGTTGAACAAATATGTCTGGCTCGTGGAAACCATCCACAGGGCAAGGAACAGGGGTGGCATCACCCTGAAGGAGATTCAAAACAGGTGGTTGGACTCTGATCTGAGCGAGGGAACGGAACTTTCTCGCCGTACCTTCATCAATAATCTCCATGCCATCGAGGAACTGTTTGAGATTAATATCGAATGCGGCAGCGGATTCCGCTATCACATTGAGTATGGTGACTGTTTCGAGGAAGGAAGCGCCAGAAACTGGTTGCTCAACGCCTTCTCGCTCAATGCCATGGTAGGTAATAGCCGCAAGCTCAAGGAGAGGGTACTGCTGGAAGACATGCCATCGGGCAGGAATTATCTTCAGGACATCATCAAAGCCATGCGTGACAACCATGCCAGCTTCATATCTTACTATAGCTACAACACCGAGGAGTATCATGAATTTGATATTCATCCTTATTTCGTGAAGGCTTTCAAGAAACGCTGGTATGTGGTTGCCTATAGCCCTGGCACAGACGATATCCGTTGTTATGCCCTTGACCGTATGGAAAATGTCATCATCTCAAACAAAGTTTTCAAGATGCCAAAGGATTTGGAACCGGCTGATTACTTCAAAGATTGCTTTGGCATCATCAACAACAAGGATTCTGAGGTCCAGAAAGTTGTGCTCAAAGTGGATGCCTTTCAAAGTAACTATATTCGCAACCTGCCTCTCCATGACTCTCAAAAGGAGACAAAGCGAACAGATGAATACTCCATCTTTGAGTATCACCTGAAACCAGAGTTTGATTTCGAGCAAGAAATTTTCTCTAACATGGATACCATGGAAGTGTTGGAACCTCTATGGCTAAGAGAAGAGGTGAAGGAAAGAATAAAAAATCTTGCAAGTAAGTATCTTTGAAAGGCAACCTATCAATGTTCTTTTGTCAAGGGACTAAATATCCAGTCCCTTGACACAATCTATAGCTTCGTCAAACATTATTGAGAAATCATTTAAAGTTTTACCGTTCAGTAAGTCTTTTATTGCCTGTGCATTACTCCAATTACAATTTCCTCTAAAATTCTTATGAATCCATAAACCATTATCCCAATCTTTTATTTTGGAGCTTATAGAATAATGCTCCTGTACTTTTTCCCAAATGGAAGCAGGTATATCAGAACGTTTACCATAGCCTTTACAAACAAATCCAAAAATCAAGCCATCTAATCCTTTATGGTCAAATTGAAAAGCAAGGTCAAAGTACTTCCAACCAGTTCTTTGAAAATGTGCTCCAGAATATTCTGCTATCCAATTCCTCTTATAATTTCCACAAATTTCCAAGCCTTTATCTTCTGCTAAATCTTTCAGCTTTGGAATAAACTCATCATTTATAATATGATTTATCAAATTCTCTTTGCTATCGATTATATCAAATACAGCATCGAGATTTTCTTCTTTACATAGAATATCTAATAGGTCCTTATTATCTTCCATAACGTTATTTGTTAATATGCCAATAGTACTAATATATTGATTGATAGTTTCTCTCACGAGCGGAGTTCTTGAAGCCAACTCCACGCAACGATCAAGCCATCCTCTAATATCACTCTTATAGGATAAGCAAACTATATCATTTTCCTTTAAGTCTTCACCCAAAGAGTCTTTTGAAGGAGAGCTACCATCCAATGTTAAGTAAATCAATACAAATGATTTTTCCGTATCGTCTCCTTTTTGTGACATCCCATAATTCCAGTATCTTAGCATCTGATGATGTTGGTCAACTGCATAGATTTTATTTTCTATGATAATACTATGCTTGCCATCGGTAAGATAAATATCTATTCTGCCGCCTTCACTATCAGTTTGCCTACCTATATATTTCTCTACTTCTACTGAAGCATTAGTAATGTCTAGTTCTAAATTATCTGCAGATATTGCAGAAAACGATTTTTGTAGCATTTTCAAAAATGCCTCAAGGAATTTTCTTCTTTGTCCGTGACTTCCTTTTGGGTTCAGCAGGTTTGCCAAAAACATAGAGTGTAGATGGACTTCATCTGACATGAAGCCCAAATCATTGAAAATATTATAATTTTCACCACGCTCAAACTTTTCTTTTCTTTGTTCTTTTATCTTTCGTGAAACTATTCGAACTTGGTTTAGAATATTGATTATATCATTCATCGCATTATAAGCTATAATTGTTTACCTTAGAAACGAAATTCTATCTAAATTATTGTAGAAGTTATTATTTTTGCCAATGAAAATGACTACGCAAACACTCTTTGTACATTAGGGCACGACGATTCATGTTGTTCATCTCTTTTTCTGGATACCAATAAAAATAAGCCATGAAAAGCATCACCATAAGGATATAGACCGCAATAAATTTTAGGGCACCATAATACCAACGTTTCATTTGACTGATCTCTTTGGTATTTAAAATTTGAATTGCTACTCTCACATCAGCCTTATCAAGACCTTTGCTACCTTCTACTTTCACCAGATGTTCTCGTTGAGAAAACAGAAAATCTTCCTCGTCATCAAGAATTATATAACGATAAGGCTTTTTGGCGTTCAATCTCAACCATTCTGCAATCTCCAAGCCTTTACACCCATGTAAGCCTTGCCATTCCTCCACCCCATCTACATTGCTAAAGTTAACGGAATTGCAAGAAGGTGTCAAACCTATGACTTCGCCTGGCATATGGTGTTCCTGCCACAACTTCTGTATGTACTCCATGCCTTGCAATCGCCATGTGGAAGAAATGATGATCTTGGCATCACTTCTTTCCACCAAATGGAGCAAATTGGCTACAGCTTTCTTAGCAAATTTACCTTTTGGAGTATTGATTACTCCATCAAAATCTAAAAATATATACTTCTCCATACCTTTTTTGTTATATATCAGCCGTTAGAATCCAATTTTTCTCTTGGTACGACTCCCTTCCAGTCTTTCACTTTCACAAAACTCAACAAGGGATTTGACCATGTTCTCTGGCTGGCCATGCAATATCGACTGGATGGTAAAATGACGGGCGATGTTCTCTATTTCACCACCGCTGAAATCATACTTGCCCGCCAGGTAACTGGCATCGGCATCATTCAAAGGCGGAATCATCGCTTGCCAAATCTGAGTACGGCAATTCAAGTCTGGCTTCTCAAACTGTATCTTATAGAGGAAACGGCGCTCGAAGGCCTTGTCCATGTTCTCTGCGAGGTTGGTCGTGGCAATGAGGATGCCATCCAACTGTTCTATCTCCTGAAGGATGATATTCTGAATACTGTTTTCCATCTTCTCAACGGCTCTTTCCGCCCCCACCTGACGCTTGCCGATGATGGCATCAGCCTCGTTGAAAAGCAAGATGGGTGCCTTGGCTAATTGTTTCACCTTCTTCTTATAATCATCGAAGATGCCCTTGATATTCTTTTCGCTCTCGCCTACCCACATGCTCTTAACCTCTGAAACGTTCACCTGAATCAAGTCACGGCCAGTCTTCTTGGCTATCTGAAGCACAGTCTCTGTCTTTCCTGTACCAGGCGCACCATAGAAAAGGCAGGCAAAGCCGCTTCTGAAGTTGGTTTCTTTCAATCGATTTTTGATACGCTGGAAATGCTCCTCATCCAAGAGGGAAGTTAACTCTTCCACTTGCCTTTGTTCCTTGCTATTGTAGAATAGTTGCTTGGGGCTGATGTCCTCAAAGGAGAGCATGCCACCCTTCGGGCGAGAACCACGCATGGATGATAGGTTGAGTTCCGAGAAAAGCTGTTTCTTGGCATCATCCGTAATTTTGAACGACTCTCTATCCACAAAGCCATCGTCATTGGTATATTCAATGAACTTCTCCACAAAAAACAAGTGATCACCCTGACTCAAGCCTCGCTTTGCGCATCGCCATTCTGCATCACCTTCTTTATATATAAATTCCAAGTCGTGGTATCGGATGTCATCATCACCATTGACAACAAAGAGTGTACAAAACAAGACGAAAAGCGGGAAGTACATATCATCCGCATCCACATCGTAGGAAGCCATCGCCTTGACAAAAGCCAACTTTTCGTTCTTGGCTACCAATGCCCTCAATTTCCTTCTCAGCACTTGTTTGTCAATCTTTCTACGGCGACATTTCGTAAACAACTCATCGAACTTGTCAAATAGTTCTCTGACTGTAAGTTCCTCCACATCCATAGGATTATAACGCTCATTATGTTGGAACGCCTCCATCACCTCCATTGGGATGGTATAATAGAAACCTTCATCCCTATTGCGGCAGATATATTCCTTGTCAACAAGCTCTTGGATTTCATTGGCATATCGAAGCAAGCTAAGGATGCGGCAGCCCAAGAAATCTGTAAAGTCCGAGAACTGGATGTGACTGTCATCGCATCTGTCGGCAAACAAGGCCATGATGGCACTGGCACGCTTGGATATGTCCAGTTTATCGGAGACAAATCCAAGATATGAATCAGTCTCCTCATAGAACTTCTCACCCAGAGAAGAATTCTTTGCCTTATCTACGATTATTTCGAATGCTTGGAGCAAGTCCATCTGCTCCATATCTTTTTTACACGACGTTTGCATAACCATAACAGCACTACATTAATATTGTCCATAATGCTTTATTTTTAAGTATATGTTCGATTTATGAAATAAGAATCTTACCTTATGAAAGATTCATTTTTCGTAGGAGTCTGAGAGTAACAGGATTTGCTTCACCTTGGAAAGCAAATCTTTCTCTGTAACTTCTAAGTTCAAAGATGCCCCATTTCCTGTTATATTGACACCTAAAACACCTGCAAGTTTTATCAGATGTTTCGTACTTCCACTCTTTACAAAAAGCCAAATAGACCATTCACCATAAGTACAAAAAAGGGTTATATAAATGGGCATGTTGTCATACATGATTTGATAACCATACTTTTCCACATATGGAATCTTGCCATCGAAGGTTTCCGCTATAAAGGAAGCTATCTCCTCGTGGAACTTCTTCTTAAAAACGTTGGCGTATTCTTCGGAAATCTCATCCTTGGCACAGATAATCTGCTCTTGGGCATCTTCCAAATCATCAAGCAAATCGTCTAAAGCCGAGCATTTTTCGATAATGTTCAGTCCTTTTAACTTCGCCATTTCTTTATCAATATCAAACTTCTCCATTGTATATCAATTAAAAATTCTGATGCAAAGATAGCCCACACCTGTGTAAGTTCGTTTCACACAATAAAAAAAATTTTCATGTGCAATGATTTTTCTCCTGATTCACCGAATTTTGCAGAAAAAGAATGACTAAAAAAGCAAAAAATAGCAGATTTGAGCTTTTGTTTTGAGTTTCAAGTGGTTGTGGCAGTCGTTGGCTTTTTGTGGCATTCGTGAGGAAATGCGAAAATGGCGGATTTGAGAAGTAGAAACGCTTTCAAATCATTACCTCAAAGAAACGCTCTAATAAGCATTTTTAACGGCTTCGGTTTTTACTTCTCAATTCTGCACAGGTTGTGAATTTGCCATGCAACTCTCATGATTTAATTTTGCACAGAACAAAAAGCAAGGAATTATGAGAAGTACATTCAAGACTGTCTTCTATGTAAACGGAAGCAAGGAGAGAAACGGAATTGTCCCTATCATGGGACGTGTGACAATCAACGGAACTATCGCACAGTTCAGTTGCAAGCTGAGCGTGACCAAGGCGATATGGGATGCCAAGGGCAACAGAGCCAAAGGCAGAAGCAAGGAAGCCAATGAGGTGAACTTTGCGCTTGATAACATCAAGGCTCAAATCGCTAAGCATTACCAACGGCTTTCCGACCGTGAGGCGTTCGTTACCGCTGAAATGGTGAGAAACGCATATCAAGGCATAGGTACGGAGTATGAGACATTACTCAGAGCTTTTGACAAGGAGAACGCAGCCTTTGCCCAACGCGTGGGAAAAGACCGAGCTGTCCGAACCTACCGCAAGTATCTGACGGTAAGAAAGTACGTTGCCGAGTTCATCAAATTTCAGTACAAGCGCAGCGATATGTCCATGAATGAGCTTACCGAGGAGTTCATCCGTGATTTTTGTCTGTATTTGAAGAATGTCATTGGACTCACGCAATCTACCATTTGGATATACTCCATACCATTGAAGCATATCGTCACGGCAGCACACTACAACGGCAAGATACAGAGAAATCCGTTTGCCATGTACCACGTTGACCCAGACCACAAGGAGCGTGAGTTCTTGACAGAGGAAGAATTGGACATATTTGCAGGAATAGAGTTGGAAAATCCCAACTTTGCTTTTGCGAGAGACTTGTTTATGTTTGGTTGTTGGACAGGTATCTCTTTCGTTGACATCAAGAATCTTACAGAGGACAATGTTGCCATTATAAGTGGGTCTCCATGGATAGTTTCTCAGCGTCAAAAGACAGGCGTACCATTCAAAATTAAACTGATAGATGCAGCCATACAGATAATTGAACGTTACAAGCCATTGAGAAAAGATATGCACTTGTTTAATATTGGCTCACTTGACATGGTAAACAAGCGTATAAAGAAAGTGGCAAAAATGTGTGGCATCAAGAAGCGAATTTCATTTCATGTAAGCCGGCATTCGTTCGCAGTTTTGGCTTTAAACTACGGTATGCCGATAGAGAGTGTAAGCAAGATACTGGGACATACGGACATCGCCACAACACAAATTTACGCAAAGGTGACAAGTACTAAATTGGAGCATGACATATCAGCTTTTGAAAGTCGAATCAAGGGGCATATGCCGACAATGGGGGGAATGGCATGAAAAGGACTGTAATCACCGTGGACGGAAATGGAATGTTATCCATTCCGTCCAACTTGCAAGACTTGTGGATGAGTGAGGGTGAATTGGTTGATATGCTTCATGTCACCGCCATGAAACTCCATGCTGTGATAAGGTCAATATACAAGGATGGTTTATTGACGGTGTCGGAAGTCTAACAGAAACAGGAAACTTCCAATGGCATTTGGCAAACGTTGTATGGCTTTCCGATGATTGTTGCCCTTTGCTTCCGTATAAACTCATACGGGCAGCTCGGTTTCGTGCCACCATCTTCAAGAGATTGTACGGGGCAAAAGAGAAAAGTAGTGTCATTATCCTACAACTCAATAGAAGAACAACCGCCTTTAGTTGAATGTCCTCTTGCTTGTTTGTTGGCTTGGCGCTGTCGTACTGTCGTGAATAAGTACTGAAGCATAAGCATGACATTCTTACTTGTAGGGGGATGAGTTCTGTTCATAAAAATGACGGACAAAACACCCCTTATTTTTGTTGAATTGTTGAATATGATGAAAGAAGTATTGAACATCAGGTATTTACGGCTCAACATATTCTCAACAAATCTCTCAACAAAAGAAAGATAATGTTGAAAAGAGAAAACCATGAACACCATTCCTTTCTTTCTTTTTTGCCCAGTAATTTGTTGTGTAGAGCTATTTGTTGAGAGTTTGTTGAGGGTATAAGTGGTTGGTTCTCATAAAGATAACACCTATCTTCAACAATTCAACGTTTTACATGCCCTCACTTGGTACGCTGTAAAATGTGCTTGTGGATTAATTGGCAACCGCTCTATTCTCCGAAATGGTTGCAGCAACGTTCCTTGGAGGCTTTGCGCCTCCAGCCACTTGGGCGAACCTCCGCAGTGTTTTAGCATGGCATTAGATTTATGCAGACTATACCGAGGACACACAGCACACATAACACACTCGGCATAGTTCACAAAGGAAATCAACAACACACAACTGAAACACTTGGCAAGTTTCACACTGAAAATATCACCTTTTCCTTTGCAAACTCCATGTACAAAGTAGCTTGTGTCTGTGACCTTGTTCTTTCAATGTGGCAGCTTTGATGTTTGGCGCAAATTGAGAGAATTAAGGTCTGCAACCTTGGGCATGGAAAGCCGAAAGGCAAATATCTCGTCTTTTGTTCTTAGAGGAGGGAGCGAGGTTATGTTTCGGGAACCCCAAAACTCCTCGCTCCACCATGAGGGTGGAGAATTTTTGCTCCCGATGGTCGCAGAAAATGAGTATACCAACTGCAATTACTGCCATTATATGCTAAACTTTGTTATATATCTATATAATTGTGTTAATAATATTCTTTTTCTTTGGCAGTTAAAGAAAAGCATCCTATCTTCATAAGCAAAACAATTAATTTAAATTGAAACAAAATTAAATAGTCATGCGTATGAAAAAGTTGATTTTTATGTTTCTTGCTATTCTTCTTTGTGGAATAGTTCAAGCTCAGACTTCTGAGATTATTTTAAACAACGGAAAAGTTGTGAAAGGAAAAATTCAAAGTTTGTCTTTTAATGTAGATAATACTCACGAAGTTAGAATAAAGAATGAAGTGAGTGGTGAGAAGTTCGACTATACTTCTGCTGATGTAAAAGAAATAAAATTCTATGATAAAAAGGCAAAAGAAGTAACAAATTGGATTCCTCTGTATGCCCAGATGGGATTGGGAATGTCTTATAAGAAAGCCCCCAAGCTCTACAAAAATCCCGTATTTCTCCATCCTGTTTATAAGGGGAAAAACATTTCAGCGTATGTTCACTACATAAGTACAAATACTCATGTGAAATCGGGCAGTATTTACGGATTTGGCATTATGTTTTATTACAAATCCAAGGACGAGGACTTTGCGAGAAGCTATTATTTGATGGATAATAGTATTGCAGGAATTGGTCAAAAGACTGTGCTAAAAATGTATTTTAAAGGTTATCCTCAGATAAAGGAAATACTCAAAGGTCTAAGTATGAAAGAGATTCGTAAAGACCCTACTATATTAGTCAGAAAACTTGATGAAGTTTTGGAATAACTTCCTTGATTATGATTTATGACAAAGTTTTTGTAATCAAATTTTTGTAGTGTTAAAAATATCTATCGAAACATTAAATAAACGTACATATGAAAAAGTTACTTTTTATCATCTTTTTAATGGTGTTCTCGTTTGCGATAACGGCAAACGCCAAGAAACCCAAAGTCGTATGGCCTAAGGCAGTGCTGACTCTTAAAGACGGTACTGTGCTCAACGGCTATTTGCAGAACGACATCCACTTCATGAAAAAAAACATCTATTTCAGTGAAACACAAAATGGTAAGGATGTAAAATACAAAATCGTGGACATTAAATCCCTTGAGGTGGATAATGCTCTCCAGGATGGCAAGAAACGCACTTTCATCCTTATAGATGACGACCCTAAATTTCCATTTTTGGCAACTGAAGTTTTCAAGGGAAAACATGTCACTGGCTATATGGAACCATTTGCTTTTGACAATTCCACCCACAGCAGGTCGTTTACTGGTATATGGACAAATATTACCGTTTATTTAGACTGTAGGGCATATCACTATATGGTTGATAGCGGCAAGCATGTTTACTATTGGAACTTATTTGAAAGTAAAAAAATTAATTCCAAAAGAGAAAAATACTCTCAAAAGAAACTGTTGAAAAAGATAAAGGATAAATTCAAGGACTATCCTGCCGTCGCTGAAGAAGTGGAAAAGAGAGGACTCACTGCTGAGCAAATCCACGAGGACCCTACCATTCTTCTTGAAATCCTTGACAAGAGTCTGCAATAATCTTTTGTCTTTTCCCCCATACAAATGCTTCCGTACTTTCGCAGTATGGAAGCATTTTTCAATTTATCCCTACCCACAGATTGGCGGTTCATTCTCTGTAGATCTCAGATGTTCTTGTTACTACTCAGCCCCTAAAAATGAATTTCAAGTACTCATTTGACATAATAGCCTATTTTGTAGCATAAATATAGCCAAAATCATCAATATTTTGCGGATTTGACACATCCAAGGGGTGTTGTAGTTACGTATATGGCAGCAACTGAAAATAAAATCTAAAAAATGGATATGATTTTCATCAATCCACATAAATGTTGTACCTTTGTCACCGAAAAGAGTTGTTTGACAAGTAATGCAAACTTATGTATAATACAGAAGTTAAAACTATTACCAAGTCATTACCTCTATTGAGGTGAAACACTTGTAAATCGCTCATTTTTAGCTATTCGGCATATTTTAGCAGAATTTTCGGCAAAACATCGGGGTTCGGGAGGTAGGACAGCGCCGTTCCCCCGTGCCACGTGTGCTCGGAGTTTCCCGTATTGAGGCCGCCGCGGCCGGTATAGTAGCCCTCCCAGAGGTAACGCATCTCGCCCATCGGATCCCAGCCGTTCTTACCGACCGAAGCCCTAAGCTTGAGCAGATCGACCATGCGGCTGTCCCGCAGGAAACGCTCGCGGGAGACGATCCAGCCAAGGCCGAGCGAGGGATAGAACCCCCAGCGGTTGCCGGGCCTGTAATTGTCCGAACCGTCGGCGGCGAAGGAGAAGGTCGCCACATAGCGGTCGTCATAGGCATAGTTGACCGCCCCGTTGACGGTCATGTGACGGTATTCGACCATCTTGCCGGCAGCGCCGTTCTGCGAAAAGTCTGTCTTGTAGATATTGTAGAGTATCCCGGCCGAGGCGGAGACCACATGCCGCCCGAACGTGCCGTCGTAGCCGACCGTGGCATTGTAGTGCTGCCACGTCCACTGGTTCTGGCCGCTGTCCTCGCCACGGGTATAGGGGGTGTCGTTATCGGTGGTCTGCTGCACCCCGTCGAGCCAGCGCGAATAGTTGCGCGTGTTGCTCGCGCCGTCGCGCGTCCAGCTGCTCAGCGACATCGCCTCCGAAAGGTAGAGCCCCTCCACGAGGAAGTCGAGCCGCTCCTTGAGCTGGAAATTGGCCTGCAGGGTACGGTCGTGCGTGGAGTTGCGCCCCAGCGCCTTGATCGAGGCCAGGGGGTTGAAATTGTAGATCGGGGTACCCGTCCACGTCCCGTCGGGGTTGCGCACGGGATAAACCGAGCCGGGGTATTTGGCAAGGTCGTTCCACAGGTCGCCCGCGGCGCGGTTGGGGTAACGGCGGTCTTCGATCCGGCCCCCGACATCGACCTTGGCCTCCAGGAAACCGAAGAGGTTCATATCGAGGTTCGTGCGGATATTGTAGCGGTCGATGCCTGCGTTGGCCAGCGTATCGTTGGTCGGGGTGTCGTAGATTCCCCGCTGCCCCATGTAGCCGAACAGCACGAAATAGCGTACGGTCTTGTCGCCGCCCGAGACCGACACGTCGGCATCGGTATAGGGCGTGGCCTTCTTGGTGACCTCGCGGTACCAGTCCACGTCGGGCAGTCGGGCGACCTGGTCGGCCGTGTAATAGGGTGTCCAAACGTTGCCGTTGTCGTTGCTCAGCGCCTCGTTGTAAAGCCGGGTATAGTCGCCCGTACGCAACGGTTTCTGGAGGTTCATGGGCTGCTGCACGCCGCCCCGGACATTGACCGTGACGCGCGGGCGGCCGATACGACCGCGCTTGGTCGTGACCCAAATCACGCCGTTGGCGCCCCTCATGCCGAAGGGAGCCAGCGCCGCGGCATCCTTCAGCACCTCGATCCGGTCGATCTCGGCAGGCGAGAGAAACTGGAAATAAGCCATATTGGTCTGGAAGCCGTCGACATAGACCGGCAGCGACGAGTTGTTGTAGGTCGCCACGCCGCGGATACTGAGCGTAGCGGCATCGTAGCCGGGTTCCCCGTTGGTCTGCGACACGACGAGCCCCGGGATACGTCCGTAAAGCATGTTGTTGATATTGGCCGAGGGGATGGATACCTCGTCTCCCGTCACGGAAGAGACGGACGAAGTGACCAGCATTGCCTTCGTGCGGGCCGATGTCCCGGGGATCACATATTCCAGGGCCGCACTGTCGGGCTGTTCCGCAGCCGCGGTATCCCGGGCGGAAACCGGGCCGGCACCACCGACGGCCAGAACCGCGAGTGCCGCGCCTCCGAGAAACACACTTTTCATATGGTTGGGATTCATGTAATTCTGATTTTTTCGGTAAACGATTGTGTATGGGCGGATCAATATCCGGGGTTCTGCACCAGATAGCCCTTATTCACCTCGCTGAGCGTAAAGGGCGAAAGGGACATGCGCTCGTGCCACGTGTATTCGGGGACATAGGAGGGCTTGCGCGTGTAATTGGCGAACTCCTCGGGTTTGCGGGGGTTCCACGACACGCCGGCGGCCTGCGAGAACTCGAACTTGTACTTGGCCCCGCCGACCATCGACGCCCCCTGCTTCCAGTGGCGGGCGTGGGGATACCACTGGTTCTCCACGTAGAATTCCACGGCCCATTCGCGGTGGATGCTCCGCCGCAGCCCCACCCGGTCGGTCTGCGTTTCGTCGGGGATGCCTCCGCGCCTGCGGATGTCGTTCAGGTAGCGCAGCGCCATGGTCGGGTTGCCCTCCTCGTTGTAGGCCTCGGCGATATTGAGGTAAAACTCCGCCATGCGGTAGATCGGGAATTCGAACCATTCGCGCGAACCGGCTTCGTACCAAAATTTGATGTTCTTGGCACAGCCGTCCTGCCACTTGTATTCGAGCTGCCAGTTCTGGTACAGATCCCAACGGCTGTTGCCGGTATTGTTCTTGGGGTTGACGCCGTAGAAATAGAGCGACGCCTGCGCACGGGGTTCCAACTCTTCGGCCTTGTCGCGGTATTCGCCGGCCGGGCGCCAGTCGTCCACGCCCGCCCACGTCTGATCCGTACCATCGGCCTTGCGGTACTGGCAGAGCTGACCGTAGCCGGTGCCGCGGTACTGCCCCAGGTCGTGGCCGGTGTGGGTCGGCATGAAGGTGTAGTTCTTGTAGATACCGTTGTCGTCAGCCTCGCGCTGCTGCTTGTAGGCCAGCAGCACCTCGCGGTTCGACGGCGTGCCGACGGCCGTGCCGTAATCCTTGATGGGGTCGCCCGTGTCGATCAGCTCGAAGCCGTTGGCCTTGCCCCAGTCGATCACCTCCTGATTGGCCAGGCGCGCCGTTTCCCAGCGCTTGGCATCGTAGCCCCCGAGCCAGATCATCTCATTGTTCGCGGGGTCGGCCATCTGCATGTAAGGGGCGTCGGCATTGAAGAGGGGACGGGCGGCATACATCAGCGCCTCGGCCTTGACGGCCAGCGCCACACCCTTGTTCACGCGCCCCAGCCAGTCGGCCGGCCAGCGCACACCTTCGAGTGTCGCGGCGGCCGCGTCGCACAGCCCGACGATGAAGTCAAGGGTTTGCTGCACGGTGGAGCGGGGGCGCACGTCGACCGTGGTGAGCGTCGATTCGACCAGCGGCACACCGCCGTAGCGTTTGAGCATCTCCACGTAGCGGAAAGCCACCAGCACCTGCATTTCGGCCTTGACGATGGCTTTGTCGCGGTCGGACATGTCGGCGACCTTGTCGATGTTCTCGTACACGAGCCACGCCTTGCGGATGTAGGCGTAGTTGTTGGGGAAATAGTCGTCGGTATAACCGGCGCCGTTATTCTCGTTGTTGGCCAGCATGCCCGCCACGACCTGCTTATCCATGTATCCCCATGTCAGGCGGCAAAGGTCTTCGCCGCCCATGATGGCTTCGGTCGTCTCGTAGGGCATGATCGGGGAGTTGTTCCACACCAGTACGGGCAATCCCGAAGAGAGGATCGTGGCGTAGGCCTCGGCGATCGCCCCCTCGGCGTTCTTGGCCGTGCTGAAGACCTCGTCCTGATCCATGCCCGTCACTTCGGGCTTCTCGATGAACCAGTCCTGGCAGGACGTAAGGCCGGCCGCCAGCAACAGGCCGAGAAGCGTATAAATGGTCTTTTTCATAAGGCTGCGACTTAAAATTGGATGTTGAAACCGAAGTTATACACGCGCGTGAGCGGATAGATGATGCCTTCGGACGTACTGCCGTCCTGCACCAGCTCGGGGTCGATGCCGTCGACCAGGTCTTTGCCGCCCCAGGTACAGAGGTTGTTGGCATTGACGAATACGCGGATCGAGCCGATATGCGCCTTGCGCATCCAGCGGGCGTTCCGGAACGTATAGGCCACCTCGACGTTCTTGAGCTTGATATGGTCGGTCGAACGGAACCAGAAGGAGTTGTTCTGGTTGTTCTGGCTGTTGGCCATGTTCACGGACATGCGCGGGAAGGTGATCTGCTTGCCGGCGGCATGGCGTTCGGGCGTCCAGCGGCCGTTCATATAGCTCAGCGGCGTACCGTTTCCCTGGGCGAAGGGCGTGATGAGGTAGCCGTTCATGTTGAACGTCCCCTGCGCCGAACCGGTAAGGAGCGCGGATATTTCGAACCCCTTGTAGCCGAAGCTCAGGTTGCTGCTGAACGCGAAGCGCGGGACGTTCGAGAAGCCCGTCGGGGTGATGTCCTTGTCGTCGATGATGCCGTCGCCGTTGACGTCGACGATACGCAGGTCGCCGCCCTGGACACGGTTGCCGTCGATGGCGTTGTAGGGGTGGTTGGCCACCTCTTCGGGCGTATTGTAGAAGCCTTCGTTGTAATAGGCCTTGTACTGTCCGTAGGCGAACCCCGTTTCGTTCATCCAGGCGTACATGTAGGAGGGTTCGGCCTTGTAGTCGATCTTGTTGACGGCATAGGAGACCTGTCCGCCCACTTCATACCAGAAATCCGTTCCGACGTTGTCGCGCCACGAGACCTGGATCTCGTAACCCCGGTTGCTCATGCGCCCCACGTTCACGGGCGGCAGGGCGCTGCCGCTCAGGCCGATGATGCCCGGCGTGACCCCCAGTTTGGTGAGGATGTTGTTGCGCTTCTCCTCGAACAGGTCGACCGTGACCGAAAGCCGGTCGCGGAACATGCGCACCTCGGCGGCGATGTTGTACGACTCCTTCTTCTCCCACGTGACGTCGGGGTTGCCTGTCGACTGTTCGTATTTGCCGGGGAAGGCCGGGTTATTGACCGAACCGTTCGACGAGCCGAAGAAATACCCGTCGAGCGGGGTGCCGTTCCAGGGGCCGTAGCTGTGGCTGCCCCAGGTGCCGGGCAGGAAAAGGAAGCGGTCGCCGCCGATCTCGCTGTTGCCGGTCTGCCCGTACGAGGCGCGGAACTTGAGCCACGTGAGGATGTCGTTCTTCGGGAAGTAGGGTTCGTTCGACACGACCCAGCCTACCGAAACGGCCGGGAAAAACCCGAACCGCTTGCCGGGCGCGAAGTTCTCGGAACCGTTGTAACCCATGTTGAATTCGGCCAGGTAACGCTGGTCGTAACCGTAGGTGACACGCCCCACCACACCGTAATAGCCGCGGGGGACGTTGTACTTCAGCCCGGGCGAGGTGTAGCGTTCGCCGGTGACGAGCGCCATGGCCGTGACGGCGTGCTTGCCGAAATCGCGGCTGAAGTCGATGCCGGCCTCGACATAGACCTTGCGGTTTTTGCCCCAGCCGGTCTCCTCGTAGGATTTGGCATTGTGTTCGCCGCCGTAATAGAGCAGCTCGGCCGGATCGGCGGGGTTGCGCGTGATCGAATAGACGGGCAGGTTGGGCGCAACGCGCAGCGTCTTGGTAAAATAATGGTCATACGACAACGCTCCGCGTACGGAAAGCCCTTCGACGAGGTAATCCATCCGGTGGCGGATGCGGATCGAGGTATTCAGGCTGCTCTGGTTAATACGCGCCTGTGCCTTTTCGAGCATGTAGGCGATCGGGGATTTGCCCCATGCGCCCTTGTTGCTGTCCATGATCGTACCGCCGGCATAATCGGTGATGATGCGGCCGTCGGAGACGCCCGGCGCCGAGAAGGGCGGGGCTTCGTAGATGTTGAGCATCAGGTCGCGGTAACGGCCCCACATGTCCACGCTGCTGTTGCGGTCGGTGATGATCTTCGTCTCGCGCACCTGCCCCGAGAGCGAAACATTGATCTCGGTGAGCGGGATGATGTTGAAATCGAAGTTGGTGCGGAAGTTATACTTGTGGCTGCCCGAGTTGGAGGCCGCATCGCTGAACCCGAAGTCGTTGGTGAGGCTCTTCTGGTTGGAATACCCCACCGAGGTGAAGAAGGCCACCTTTTCGGTACCACCGGAGATATTGACGCTGTACTGCTGCTGGGGCGACACCCCGGCGTCGAAAATCCGCTTCATGTAGTCCGTACTGCCGTAATAGATGGCGGGACTGTCGAGCAACGCCTGTTTCTGTTCGGGCGAAAGGTGTCCCATCGCCTCGACCTCGGAGGGCGTATAGTCGCGGTTATGCCGGAATTTCCACAGTTCGTCCTGCGAAAATACCTTGATGTCGTCGGGCTTGCCGTCGTTGGCGAACGCCTCGTTGCGCAGCACGGCATAATCGTAGGAGTTGACCAGGCTGGGCAGGGTCGTCGGGGAGGTGAAGCCGACATTGGCCGTGAACGAAATTTTCAGGTTGCCTTCGCGGCCGCGTTTGGTCGTCACGATGATGACGCCGTTGGCACCGCGCACGCCGTACACGGCCGTCGCAGAAGCATCCTTGAGCACGTTGACGTTCTTCACATCGTTCGGGTCGAGCATGTTGAAGGCCGTCATGTCGCGCACGATGCCGTCGATGACGATCAGCGGGTTCTGGTCGCCGGCATACGTCCCCACGCCGCGCACGCGGATCGTGGACTCTTCGAAGCCGGCTTCGCCGGTCTTCTGGACGGCGGCCATACCGGCGATACGCCCAACGAGGGCATTGGAAATATTGGTCACGGGGGAGCGCATCAGCTCCTTGCCCGACAGCTGCCCGATGGCGCCGGTGACGGTCTCCTTCTTCTGGGTGCCGAAGCCGACCACCACCACATCGTCGATGCTCTGGACATTCTCCTCGAGCACGATGCGGATATCGGTCTGAGTTCCTACGGGCACCTCCCGGGTGGTATAGCCGATAAATGAAACTGTCAACGTCGCATCCTTGGCCGCCATGACCGTGAAACGCCCGTCGAGGTCGGTCACGGAGCCAGTCTGGGTTCCCCTGACGACCACTCCGGCCCCGACGACCGGCATGCCCTGCTGGTCGACGACCGTCCCGGAGACCCTGGCAGGGGAGACGTCCTGCGCACCGGCGCCGAAAGCGACCGACAGGACGAGCAGCAGAGCCAGCCCGATCTTCGCGAATCTGCGCAGAAGCCCCGGCACATTCAAATAATGGTTCATTTTCATAGGTATTTAGGTTGTAGTTGGTTGATTGGGTCCCGCGGGGAGAATCGCCGCCGCGGGACAGGCCCGCACTGAGGTTCACCGAGAGGGCCGGATCACAAAATCGAAAAGGTCGGAGCGTCTTTTTCTTTCATAGGCTGATAGGTTTGGTTATGCTTCAGGATTTTCGTTACAACAAATTTAGGAAGACGGAACAGGGATATAAAGAACGGATTTATCATTTATTTGTCCGTTTTCATCATCCACCCTCCTGCGCTTCAATATTCGATCCGGACGACCACCGAGCGCGTGAAGTCCGGAAGCGATACGTCGGCACGGCGGGACGCGCGCACCCACTCGTCCCGCCAGGGGTCGTAGATCCGCACTTTCTTCACCCTGCGCCCGCCGAGCAGCGGTGTGAAGTCGACCTGCAGGCCGGACAGCCGCTGTGCCGGAATGCGTTCGGAGAGCTCGTGCCGCCACGTGCTCACCGTATCGCGGCACCAGGCAAGCAGCGTGTGTTCGCCCCGCAGCACATAGACCCGCAGCCCCGCCGTATCGCGGCGCACGGGTTCGAACCCTTCGCGAAGGGGGTCGACACCTTCGACGGCACGCGCGAAGCGCCCCATCTGGAACCAGGTATGCTGCTTGTCGATATGGTGATCCCAATGCCAGAGGTGCCCCGGCCCGGCGGCCCCGCTGAAAAAGGGGGCGAAGAGCACGTCGTGGAGCACGGAACCCATCGTATCTACCTTATATATAGGATGGGGGCCGGTATGCACGGGTTTCACGGCGCCCGACTCGGCCAGCAGCATCGGTTTGCGGAGGCCGTATCCGCGCAGCACGGCGATGGCATCGGAGGCCATGCTGTCGACCGGAGCGCCGCACACGGCCAGTTCGGCACCCTCGTCGATATAGCGGTGCACCTGCGCTACCTCGTTCGGAGGCAGGCGGTTGATGAATTCATAAATCGGGAAGCTCGACTCCCGGTCGAGCGAGCCGAGGCTCTGCATCACCAGGTTTTTCGGGAAGATCTCCTTCACACGCGGCAGCATACGGACATTCCACGCGTGCAGGTGCTCCTCGGGCGTCTCCACGGCGTTCATTTCGTTCCACAGCTCCCAGCCGAAAACGGCGGGATGGTCGCCGTAACGCTCGCGGAAGATGCGCACGCGGCGCAGGAACTCCTCCTCACCACGCTGCGAAGTGATATAATCGTCGGCATCGGCAAACGGGCCGCCGTTCGAGGTATGGTACGAGGCTTTGGTGTCCCACTTGTTCACGCCCGGCCGGATATGGCGGAAACTCTCGATGCAGAACTTGATCTTGATGCCGTACCGGTCGGCGAGCTCCAGCAGGCGGTCGATGCGCACGAGCTTGGCGGTGTCCACCTCGCCGTAACGGGTTTCGATCTCGAAGAGGTTCGTATTGAGCCATACGCGGCCGAAATTGGCGCCGTTGCGGTGCATCTTCCCGAGGTAATGTTCCATGTCGGCAACCGACCCCATCGCGGCGATGTTGCATCCCACGGGGATATACGGCTGCCCGTCCGAAAGGCAGAAATAACGGGGATCCCGGGCGCTTACCTGGACGAAAGAGCGCCTGAAGGAGCGCCCGGGGCGCTTGGCCCACGCCTCCGCTACCGACACGAAGGCAAGGAGGCAGGTCAAAAGGATGAGTCGTTTCATAGGTCGTAGTCTTTAGGTTTGAGCGACAGGATAAAAGTAGGAAATTCCCCGCGCACGGAATATAACCGGTTCCGCAGATGCTAACACATTTTCGTCGGAACGGCGCAGGAGGGGCGAAAGGCCGGTTTTCTGTTATTTTTTGATAAATCCGTGCAAATCCGGCGGGTGGAGTATTCCTATATTTGTTCCATCGAAAACTCACCTTATCCGAACTATGAAACGACTTACGGCAATCCTCCTGTGCACGCTTGCATACGGCGCCGCAACAGCCGCCGACGGGTGGGACGCCCCGGCCGACCAGCACGTCAACACCCTGCACCGCCTGCCCGCCCGGGCCACCTCCTACTCCTACAAGACCCCGCAGGATGCATTGGCGGGAGACCGCGCCCGATCACGGATGATGCCGCTCGACGGTGTCTGGAAATTCCGTTTTGCGGAAGACGCCGCCCAAAGCCCCGAAGGGTTCTGGCAACCGGGCGCCGACCTCGGAGACTGGGACGAGATAGAAGTTCCCTCGTGCTGGGAGATGCAGGGCTACGGGTATCCGATATACACCAACATCCCCTATCCGTTCGAGTTCAGGCCGCCGTCGATCACACGCGACAACCCGACGGGATGCTACGTCCGAAAATTCACCGTACCCCGAAGCTGGGAAGGCGACCGGGTGGTGCTGCACTTCGGGGGCGTATACTCGGGCTATTACGTCTGGGTCAACGGCACCCTGGCAGGATATGCCGAGGACAGCTGCCTGCCCTCGGAATTCGACGTCACCGGCCTGCTGCGACCGGGCGAGAACACGCTCGCCGTGAAGGTTTTCAAATGGACGGACGGCAGTTACCTCGAAGATGCCGACCACTGGCGCATGGCGGGCATACACCGCGAAGTATACCTTGCCGCAAAACCCGATGTGGCCATCGGCGACTTCGGGGTGCGGACGCTGCTCGACGGCGACATGCGCGACGCGCTGTTGCAGATACGCCCCACGATCGACCTGCGCGAGGGCACCCCGGCGGCAGGATGGCATCTGCGGGCGCAACTCTATGCCCCCGACGGGACGCCCAAAGGCCGTGAAATGGGACTACCGGTCGAAGAAATCCTGTCGGAGGCTTACCCGCAACGCGACAACGTCTACTTCGCACTGATGGAGCAGCGCATCGCGGCGCCCGAAAAATGGAGCGCCGAGAACCCTGCGCTCTACACCCTCGTGCTGACCCTGCGCAACGATGACGAGCAGGTCGCCGAATCGCGCAGTTGCAAGGTCGGGTTCCGCGACGTCCGGCTCCGCGGACGCGAGATGCTGGTCAACGGCGTTCCCGTGAAACTCTACGGCGTAAACCGCCACGACCACGACCAATATACGGGAAAGACCGTCACGCGCGAAGGGATGGAACAGGACGTACGGCTGATGAAACTGCTGAATTTCAACTCCGTGCGTACGTCCCACTACCCCAACGACCCCTATTTCTACGAGTTGTGCGACCGCTACGGCCTGTATGTCATCGACGAAGCCAACATTGAGAGCCACGGTTCGGGCGGGAAGCTCTCGAACGACCCGGACTGGGCCGTCCCGTTCCTGGAGCGCGTGAGCCGGATGGTCGTCCGCGACCGCAACCACCCCTCCATCGTCATGTGGTCGCTGGGTAACGAATCAGGATGCGGCCCGGCGCACGCGGCGGCAGCCGGCTGGGCCAAGGATTACGACCCCACGCGCCTGATCCACTACGAAGGGGCGCAGGGACAACCTGCGAGCCCGCTTTACGTACCCCTCAGGCGCACTTCGGCGGCCGTATTCACTAGTGCCGCCCCCGCAGACGGGAAGCCGGGCACCCCGCAACAGCCGCAGGACGGCGGCAATCCGACCGACCCCGCCTACGTGGATATCGTGAGCCGCATGTATCCCACGGTCGGGGAGCTGGAGCGCATGGCCCTCAACCCGCGGATCGACCGCCCCGTGCTGATGTGCGAATACGCTCACTCGATGGGAAATTCGACCGGCGGGCTGAACGACTACTGGACGGTCATCCGCAGCCATGAGGGACTGCTGGGCGGCCATATCTGGGACTGGGCAGAGCAGGGGCTGGTCAAAAAAGACACCTGCCAACGCACCTATTGGGCCTACGGCGGGGATTTCGAACCGGCGGGGGAGCATCACGACGCGGCCTTCTGCTGCAACGGCATCGTCAACCCCGACCGTACGCTGAAGCCCGCGGCACTGGAGTGCAAATATGTATTCCAGCCCATCGGGTTCACGGCGGACGACCTTGCTGCCGGAAGGGTTGTCGTACACAACCGTAATTTCTTCTCCCCGACCGACCGCTACGACTTCACTTGGGAAATATCGACCGACAAGGGCGTATTGCAGCGCGGCAGTTTCGACGTGCCGACGACGCCCGCGGGCAAGAGCGCCCCGGCCACCGTCGGGTTCCGCCCCTTCGAGCCCGAACCCGGCGCCGAATATCTGCTCCGCGTACAGGCCCGGGAAAAACGGGCGACCCCTTACGCCGGGGCCGGGCACATCGCTGCGCAAGAGCAGTTCGGACTGCCTTTCTACAAGGCTCCCGCGCATAAACCCGCCGCAGGCAGGGCGGCCGTCTCACAGGACGGGGAGCGCATCGTGCTGAGCGCCGCGGGTGTCCGGGCGGAAATCGACCGCAGAAGCGGCTACCTGGTCTGCTATACGGCACACGGGAAGGCATTGGTATGCGACACCCTGCGACCGAACTTCTGGCGGGCGTCGACCGACAACGACTGGCGCGGATGGCGCGTCGGGCAGATCGCCGGATGCTGGAAAGAGATGCCCGGAAGGTTACGGACGGAAGGCATCCGCATCGACGAAGCCGCAGGGACGGTGCGTGTCGAAAAGGGGGTTCCCGACAGCGTGCGGCTGACGCTGGTTTATACACTCGACGGTACGGGGGCGCTGGCCGTGGCATACGACCTGCAGATCGCCGGGCAGTTGCCCGAACCGCTGCGCGCGGGGCTCCGAACCCGGGTTCCCAATACACTGGGGCGGATGGCCTACTTCGGCAAAGGGCCCCAGGAAAATTACTCTGACCGCTCGTGCGGTGCTTTCATCGGCCTCTACCGGGGTACGCCCGGGGACTTCATGCACGACTACATCACCCCGCAGGAGAACGGCAACCGCTGCGCAGTGCGTTGGCTCACGCTGACGGAGGGCAACGGGCGCGGCATCCAGATCGCGGGGGACAGCCCCCTGAGCATGTCGGTATGGGACTGCACGCAGGAGGCGCTCGACAGGGCACGTCACGTCACCGAAGTGGAGCGGCTTCCGGATGCCCTGACGGTCAACATAGACTGCGTGCAGGCCGGGGTCGGGGGAACCGATACCTGGAGCCTGAATGCGCGCCCCTCGGAGCAGTACCGCCTGCTGGCAAAACGCTATGCCTATAAATTCACGCTACTTCCCTGCAATAACGAATCCGAAGCAATCCGCAACGGCCGGAGGCTTTGCAACAAACGATAGCCCATGAAAAAGATAATCCTGTTACTGGCGTTGGGATTCCTGTGCCAACCCCTTTACCCGCAACGCACCGAATACCCGCAGATCGGGGCGCAGGTGTTCATCGAACCGGGGCAGACCGACAAGCAGATCGACGGGTTCTTCAGGATACTCGCGCAGCACGGATTCGAAACGGCACGCATCCGGATGTTCGGGGCGCACATGCTGCGCCCGGACGGATCGTGGGATTTCACGCTTTACGACAAAGCATTCGATGCCGCCGGGAAACACGGCGTAAAACTCTTCGCCACGCTCTTCCCGCCGACCGACGAGCTGGGCGACGTGGGCGGATTCAAATTCCCCCGCTCGAAAGCCCACCTGCTGGAAATCGCCGGTTACATCGAAGCCGTCGTGAGCCACTTCAGGGGGCATCCCGCCCTCGACACCTGGGTGTTGCAGAACGAACCGGGGACGGGCGGAACGGGGCCCGGGCGAAACGACCTGACCGACGAGGTTTTCGCACGCTGGAAAGCCGCACAGAAGACTCCGGCCTACGACAACGGCTACCTGAAAGCCGACTTCACGCAAGAGCGGTTCCACACCGACTTCACGACGTGGTACCTGGGATGGATCGCATCGCAGGTCGATCTGCACGACCCTGCGCACCACAAACACATCAATCCCCACCAGCTTCTGGACAACCTCGCCGACTACGATTTCCCCGCCTACGAAGGGTTTCTGACCTCGCTGGGCGTGTCGATGCACCTGAGCTGGCACTTCGGTTATTTCACCCGGGCGCAATACCCGCTGGGAATCTCGCTCATGGCCGACATCATCCGCTCCGGAGCCGGGAAAAACCCGTTCTGGATCACCGAAATGCAGGGCGGCAATGTCACGGCCAGCGGAAGGGAGGTACTCTGCCCCACGGCACGGGAGATCACGCAATGGCTCTGGACGGGTATCGCCGCAGGCGCCGAAGGGGTGATCTTCTGGACGCTGAACCAACGGGCGTCGGCACTCGAAGCCGGTGAATGGGGTATGCTCGATTTCCAGGGGCGGCCGAGCGACCGCCTGACAGCGGCCTCGGAAGTCGCCCGCACGGCGAAAGCCCACAAAAGCTTTTTCCGCGAGGCCCGGCCCGTACGGAGCGGCATCACGCTCCTTTACAACACCGAATCGCTCCGCACGCAGCAAAAGAATGCGGCGGTGTCGGACGACGGCCGTTACGAAGGGCGCAAGGCCAGCGCAACCATGAAATCGCTCGCGGGAGCCTATGAAGCCATCGCCGCCTGGGGCGTGGTTCCCGAAGTCTGCGAAATGGACGCTTACGACTGGAGCGACCCACAGGGGAAAACGATCGTATTGACGAACCTCGTGGCACTGCCTTCGGGGGCATGGGAACGGCTCGACGATTTCGTCCGTAAAGGCGGCCGGATGATCGCCACGGGGCTCACCGGATTCTACGACCAGAACATGCACTGCATCCTGATGGACGACTTTCCGCTGCGCAGGTGTTTCGGCGCACAGATCAGCGAGTACAAGGCCGTCGCACCCTATTTTACGATCGCATGCGACACCCCTGCCACGACCCTGCCCGCACATCTGTGGAAAGGGATCCTCACCCCCGACAAGGCGCAGGCGATCGCCATGCACGGCGACGATGTGGTCGGCACCCGCCACCGCTACGGCAAGGGCGAGGCCGTGTGGCTTCCCTCGCTCATCGAGCTGGGCGGCTGGCACGGCGACAACAAAGGGGTCGCGGATTTCTACGGCACCTACTGCCGCGGGCAGATCGACCGTGCCCCGCTGCACTTCTCACGCCCGGCGGACGGGGTGCTGATGCGCCTGATGGAGTCTCCGTCGCAACGGCTGGCCGTACTGGTCAACAAACGCCCGCACGCCGTCGAAATAGGGCTTTCGCGGGCGCTGCCCGCCTCGGCGCGCCGGTTATGCGGCGAAGCGTCGCCCGAAGGCGCCTCCGTCAGGCTCGGAGCCGAAGAGTGTGCGGTTTTCCTGTGGGACAAACAGGCGGAATGATGCAAAAAACAGGTATATTTGTCGTAGCACCTTAAATTACGACCGATGAAACACCTTGCTGCCGGACTGTTGCTGTTTTGCTGGCTGCCCCTGTGGGGACAGGTCACGAACCTCCATTTCACCAACCTCTCGATTGACGCGGGACTGTCGGACAAAATGGTTTTCGCCGTGGCACAGGACAGTACGGGGCTGATGTGGTTCGGGACGGCCGAAGGGCTCAACCGCTACGACGGCTACAATTTCGAAACGTTCCGCTACAACCCCGGGGATTCGACGTCGGTCAGCGCCTCGTTCATCAACTGCATACACCTCACACGCACGGGCGAATTGTGGATCGGCACCGAGAAGGGGCTCGACCTCTACGACCCCGTGACGGAAAGTTTCGTGAAATACCATGCGGACAACGACTCGCTGCGGCTGCTCAACAACCTGCGCATCCGCTGCATCCACGACGATCCGCAAGGGGTGATGTGGGTCGGAACGCTCGAAGGGCTGATCCGCCTCGACCTGCGGAAACGCTATATCAACTATTTCGTACTGGTACCCGATGCATTCGACCGGATGGCCAACGAAATCCGCAGCATCTGCGCCGACCGGCACGGGATGTTGTGGCTCGGCACCTTCGACGGGCTCTACCGCTTCAACCCCACGGACAACAGTTTCGTCCGCTATGAAACCCGGAGCCGGAAGCTGCCCAACGACACCTACAACAACCTGGTCAACGCGCTGTATATCCCGGAGAACACCCCCGACCTGCTGTACGTCGGAAGTTCCAGCGGCCTGGTCGTCCTCGACATCCGGCATCCCGAGCAGCCGCTCGGCACCCTCCGCGCGGAAGACGGCGGACTTACGGACAACGACATAAAGAGCATCCTCAGCTACGACGACACGCACCTGTTGCTCGCAACGGCCGACGGGCTCACGCTCTACGACACCCGCAGCTGTCAGGCCAGCGCCTATTACAGTTCGCTGTCCGACCCGACGTCGCTGCCCAACAACTCGCTGCGCACGCTTTTCCGCGACCGGCAGAACATCGTCTGGATCGGCACCGACAGCGGACTGGCCAAACTCGACCTCAAACGCAAGAAGATCGACTGCGTCCGGCTGACCAACGACAGAAAAGGGGCCGAACGCAAAGTCATCGTCAACGACCTGCTCGGACCCCCCGACCACAGCCTGTGGCTCACCACGAACGAAGGCGTCCTGCGGTACGACAGCACGCGACGCGACGCAGGATACACGCGTTACATGGCCGACAAAGGGGTTTCGCACAGCATCGCCAAGCGGCTTATCCGCGACAGCCACGGCACCCTGTGGCTGGGAACCAACGACGGGATCGACTACTACGATGCCGCGCGCGACCGTTTCGTACGCGCCGAGCACTCGAACCAGAACTTCTCGCTCAAATACATCTACGACATCAAGGAGGACGCCGACCACGACATCGTGACCAACATCAGCAGCGGACTCTGCTTCATCACCCCGCATTACCGCCCCGACGGCGGTATCTCGCACCTGAGCTACAAGACCCGGCTCATCAGCGGCATCATCAACTCGGACAACTGCGACATCGGCTATTTCGACGTGGATGCAAAGGGCAACATCTGGTTCGCGGCCACGCAGGAGGGGCTGTTCAAATACGAAAAGCGCAACGACCGCTTCATACAGTACAAGGTGCGCACGAACGACCCCCGCAGCCTGATAAGCAACCGCATCTACACCATCCACGTAGACCGTAAGGGGAATGTGTGGACGGGCACCGACCGGGGCCTCTGCAAACTCGACCCGGCAAGCGGGCTGTTCGAGCGTTTCGACAACGACCTCGACCTCTCGCAGTCGATCCGCACGCTCACGTCGGACAGCCGCGGCCGCATCTGGGCCGCCACGACCAACAAGCTCATCATGTACGACCCGGTGCGGAAAAACAAGATCGTCTGCGACCTCAACCGGGATCTGAGGATCGACGAACTGATTTACAACAGTTTCTTCATCGACCCGCAGGGCCATATCTACATGGGCGGCGACGGGGGCTACATCCGCTACCACCCCGACGCGATCCTGCTCAACGAGGACAAGGCGCCGACGGTCGTCACATCGTTCAGCCTGTGGAACAAGGAGGTGCGCCCCAGACACCGGATCGGCAAACGCGTCGTACTGCCGCGCTCGATCCTGCACAGCGACCGGCTGCGGCTGCGGCACAACGAAAATTCGTTCCGTTTCTACTTTTCGCTGCTCAACTTCGCATCGTCGAACAACAAGTACGCCTACCGGCTGGAAGGGTACGACAAGGAGTGGCAGATGACGGGCGGCACGCAGAACTACGCCGCCTATTCGAACCTCTCGCCGGGCAGGTACCTCTTCACGGTCAGGGGCTGCAACTCCGACGGGATATGGAGCGACCGCACGGCACGGATCGAGGTGCGCATCCTGCCGCCCTGGTGGCTGAGCTGGTGGGCATACCTGATCTACGGGGTGCTGGTCGCCGTGGTGATCGTCGTAGCCTACAACCTGACGCTCACCAAAATGAAACTCCTCTCGGAACTCCGGCTCGAAAAACTCGAACGCATGAAGACCGAAGAACTGAACCAGGTCAAGATGCGTTTCTTCACCAACGTATCGCACGAATTCAAAACCCCGCTTTCGCTCATCCTGGGCCCCATAGAGAGCCTCGGGGAACAGATCCGGGACAAGCGCCAGCTGGAGCAGCTCTCGCTCATGCGGCAGAACGGCGAACGGCTGCTGCGGCTGATCGACCAGATCATGGATCTGCGCAAGTTCGACAACGGGAAGATGAAACTCAACCCCAGCACGGGCGAGTTCGTGTCGTTCGTGCGCAGGATTTACGCATCGTTCGCCTACCAGGCGCAACGCCGGGGCATCGACTACGATTTCGAAACCTCCGAACCCGAGCTCACCTTCCAATTCGACAGCGACAAAGTCGAGAAGGTGCTGTACAACCTGCTTTCCAACGCCTTCAAGTTCACGCCCGACAACGGGCATATCGGCATCACGATTTCGCTGCGCCGCAGCGACGAAGGACGGTTCGCCGCAGTCGAGGTGTCGGACACCGGGATAGGCGTCACGGAGGCCGACCGGGAACATATTTTCGAGCGGTTCTACCAGGGCAGCAATCCGTCGTTCGAGTCGATCCGAGGCACGGGCATCGGGCTGATGCTCGCTAAGGATTTCGTCGAGCTGCACGGCGGCACGCTGACCCTGGAAAGCGCCCCGGGCCGGGGCAGCGCCTTCACGTTCACGCTCCCGGTCGACCCGGCGGGGGCGGCACCCGCCAGCGGGACGGCAGATAGGCAGCCCGAAGCGGGATCCGCCGAGCGCAACCCGAAGGTGCTCATCGTCGAGGACAACGAGGACATGCGGAATTTCCTGCGCATAAACCTCGAAGAACAGTACGAAATATACACGGCACACGACGGCAACGACGGGTGGGAGCAGATCCGAAACATCTACCCCGACCTGGTGGTCAGCGACGTGATGATGCCCGGCATGGACGGCTTCGAACTGTGCCGCCGCAGCAAGGCGGAACTGCTCACCTGCCACATCCCGTTCCTGCTGCTCACGGCCAAGGGCGATGAGGAGAACCGCGCAGAGGGGTATTCGGCAGGCGCAGACGGGTATATCGCCAAGCCGTTCAGCATCAAGACGCTGCGCACGCGGGTCAACTCGCTCATCGAGCAGCGCATCAAACTGCGCGAACGATACCGCCAGAAGCTGCTCACCGACCCTTCGGAAATTCAGATCGAATCGGAAAACGACAAGTTCATCGACACGCTGGTCAAGGCCATCGAACAGAATATCGACAACTCCGAATTCGGCATACAGGAGCTGTGCGAGATTTCGCGCTACTCCTACCAGCAGGTTTACCGCAAGGTCAAGGCGCTCACCGGGGAGTCGATCAACGAATTCATCCGCACCGTGCGGCTCAAACGGGCGGCGCAATACCTCGCGCAAAGCGACACCCGCATCTCGGAGATCATGTATAGCGTAGGGTTCAACTCACACTCCTATTTTACCAAATGCTTCCGCGAGCATTTCGGGCTTTCGCCCAAGGAGTATGCCGAAAAACACCGCAGGAAATAGCCCGAACCCGCAGGGACGGAGAGGCGGCCGGACACGGATCCGGCCGCTTTTCCGTTTCCAGCCCCCGCACGGGATCAAGACGCATGGCCCCTCCGGCCGGGCAGGGAAGGCAAATGGCGGAAACGTAATAGTATTTGATAATTCCGGGATAATTTAAGTCAGGCGGGCGGACTATTTTTGTTATACCGTACCACGGGAGAAACAACCTAAACCTGATAAACTATGAAACAATCCTTACTCATTTGTGCCGCGGCGGCGCTCCTGGCCGGAAGTTCCTGCTCGGAGCAGGAACCCTTCGACGCCGCGATGCCCGTCCGGCTCAGCGTCGCAGGCATCAGCCCGGGAAGCCGGGCGGCGGCGAACTACGCGGCGGACGACTACTTCGGCCTTCGGGGAATGGCCGGGGCCTCGGTAAGCGTAAAGGCCCGGACAACGACCTATATCTATGCGGACGGGACATTGGCGGGCGCCACCCCGGACGACGTGCTCTACTTCCCGGTGGACGGAAGCGCCCTGGCCTCCGTCAAGGTATACTGGCCGGAGGAGGCCGTACGCCAGGCACAGGGCGGCGCCATCGCCAAAGACCAGCGGGAGAAGGAAGCGTTCCTCGCCGCGGACTGGCTTTCGGCCGAGCTGAAGGAGGTCGCCCCGGCGCAGGCCGTCGCCCTGACGCTGGGGCACGAACGGCCGAAGCTCACATTCACGCTCGCCGGCACGATGTCGGGCAGCAGGATCACGGCGCTCTCGGTCGCCGGGTACGATGCCTACTGTGACCCTCAGACCGGTGATGCCCAGTTGATTATGCTGCCGGGTAATACGGAAATAGCCCTCGAAGCCATCGGCACCGTCACCATCGGCGGCCAGGAGCGTCCCCGGAACTTCGTCGTCAAGACGATGCCGGCCCTCAAAGCGGGGGAAAACCACACGATCGAGATCAATTTCTAATATAAAAGAGCCTATCATGAAACGACATATCCTCTATCTGGCCATGCTCGCACTGGGCACGGCAGCGACAGGATGCTCCGACGACGACACCGCAAAGGAGGGCCGGACGGAGCCTACGACGGTGGAAAGCATCTCCATCCGCACCCAAATGGCCGAGGTTTCACGCGCCCAAACCGGAGACGACGACCCGACGATGGGCCCGGCATCGACCCGTGCGGGGCACACGATGACGGTGACGCTCGGCAGCGGCAGCGAACGCATGCAGGCCACGTATGAATACGACGGCGGCAAATGGATCCCCGCCGGAGAGGCGGTCGTATTCCCCGACAACAAGCGCCAGCCCGTCGGGATCATCCTCAGGAAGGAGGGCACGGCCATCCAGGACGGTACGGCGCAGGGACTTATCGACGCCGACCAGCTGGGGTGGGACAACCCTGCCCAGGTACCGCTGCGGGAGATGGCCAACGTCCCGATGCGGCACCTGAAGACCATGGTGGAATTCGAACTGGGCACGATCGCCGCCACGGCACTCACGGTCGACGGCCTCAAAGCCTGCCACGTCGGGAACGGCAACAAATGGCAGGCGATCATCGAGCCGTCGACACCCGGGTTCAGGGTTTCGGTCACGGTCAACAACACCGTCAGCACGACGGAGGTCAGCGCGGCGGCATCCCCCACCGACGGGGTGTTCCTGGCCGATTACCGCTACACGGTACCATTGGTATTGAACGGCAGCGAACTGACGCTGGGAACCATCGGCGTGGGCAGTTGGGACGAAGGAGCCGGGGGTACGGCCCAGGGCATGACCCCGACGCATTACCGGATCGAAGGGCTGGAAAACCGCACCATCGAAGTTTACCTGGCCGGGTCGGACAGCCCCACGCAGATCACCCTCGATGCAAAGGGCGAGGCCATGCAGCAGGCCGGGGTTCCGGTCGGCATCGTCGCCAGGATCGCCTGCGACGGTACGCAATACGAGATCGGGCGGGAGGAGAGCAGCCAGATCAGCCTCCGGATCGTCGACGGGAAAGTAGCCTTCCGCGAGGCGGACGACAAGGGCTTCATCCCCGTCAACACGATCGCCGAACTGAAGATGATCGACCTCGACGACGCCAGCCGGGGGCGCAAATACCTCCAGCAGGGCAACATCGACCTGCTCGACGCCGAGTGGACGCCGATCTCGAAACTGGAGGGCATCTATGACGGCGGCAACTTCACCGTCGCCCGCCTCAGGGTTTCGCTCGGGAACGGCAATGCCGGGCTCTTCGCAGCCAACGGCGGGACGATCCGCAACGTCGTGATCGCCTCGGCCAGCGCACTCAGGGGGCAGTGGCATGCAGGCATGGTCTGCGGTGAGAACACGGGAACGATCGAGCGATGCACCAACCGCGCATCGGTGACTGACGGCGGCAGCAACACGCTGGGCGGCATCTGCGGGTACAACAACAACGGCACCATATCGGAGTGCCTGAACACAGGCACGCTGACCATCGACGCCACCGTACCGTCGGACGGCACGGGCGGCATCGTCGGCTACTGCGGCAAAGGGACGATCACGGGCTGCGGCAACACGGGCGGCATCGGCGGCAAACCCAGCAAGACGGGCGGCATCGCGGGGCAGGCCGACGACTGCCAGATCGCCGACTGCTACAACACGGGCGACCTCGTCCTGCCGTGGGGCGCAGGCGACAACAACGGCGGCATCGCGGGGCTCACCTACAATGCCACGCTCATCACGCGCTGCTACAATACGGGCACCGTCACGGTCGAAGGGTCGCAGGCCGGGGGTATCTGCGGCCAGCTCAACGCCGGGGCGACGATCAGCTCATGCTACAATGCGGGCAAGGTGGGCGCCAAGTGGAATTCGGGCGGCATCGCGGGTCAAAGCACCGACGCCGAGATCATCGCCTGCCACAACGACGGGCTGATAGAGAGCCAGACCTCGGGATGGGCCGGGGCAGGCGGCATCTGCGGGTTCCACAAGGGAACCATCACGGCCTGCTACCACATCGGGCAGGTGACGGGCGACAGTGCCATCGGGGCGATCGTCGGCGAGCACAATTCGGGCAACATCTCCTACTGCTACTGGAACGGCGACCTGGAAGGTATCCCGGCAGGCGGCGGAGGCAGCCAGACCGGAAATGCGAAATTCGGCGCCGCATGGCCCCAGCCCTCGACGCATGAGGCATGGCGAACCACGGCCGACACCCCGGCCGCCTATTGGCGGACGCTGGGCAGCGCGGGCGGCGGCTACCCCAAACTCGCCTGGGAAAAATAACGCGGCACGGCACCCCGGCCTTCTCGCAGGCCGGGGTGTACGGGATTTAACCTATATTTGAAAACGGAACGAAACCAACAAAAACCCGAACCATGATCAAGACACGCTTTATCGTTGCAATAGGCCTGCTGATGACACTGGCCTGCTGCTCCAACTCCGGAACCGACCAGACCCCCGACCCCAACC
>ENA-OYYB01000242-OYYB01000242.1-human-gut-metagenome-genome-assembly--contig:-NODE-242-length-38224-cov-24.235898_pt1 | contig 38224 bp, 35 predicted proteins | sample MGYA00244059_ERZ653440 | MGnify/ENA primary metagenome ERZ653440 (study PRJEB26926, sample SAMN06164994) | human gut metagenome | biome: ENVO:00009003; feature: ENVO:2100002; material: ENVO:00002003... | reverse complement strand
GGAACCGCATGTACGGTGGTGTGAGAGGTCGGTAAACACGAAAATAGGAGATAAATACCTATGATTAGTGTTTACCTCCTACTCGATTTTATGTTTATCTGTTTCTGTGTTTCATATACCATGGATGAACACAATAATTATAGAAAACTAAAGTCAGTACCAGCAAAACTATACAGATGGACAGGATGTACTCATGGTCTGTCTGTATCTTGGGCAAGAACTTTTGCAGTTCTACAATTCTGTGATTTCCCCAGAAGCCATATCCTAAAAACAGTCCGAGACTGATTCCGAATTCCCAAGACAGGAAAAATGAACTCTGACTGGTTCCTCTCTGGCAGTGTTTGGCCAGTTTGATATAAAAAAGCAGGAATCTGCTTCCTATGACACCAATACCAAATCCGATCAGGGATGGAGAGATAAACTGGATGGCCGACTGATGGTTTGTGAAGAATATCAAAACAGCCGCCAGCATGAAGATGACTCCAGAAAAGACTTCACTCTTCAGCTCTGCATTCGGAAATGCGAATTTCTCAGCCAGTAGGGCTATGATGAAACCTCCCATCAACATGGTGTAAAATACTACGGAATGCTGTATGGAAAACAATAATCCCACAACAGTTGTTATTGCAGCCGTGTTGAGGAATAAGAGAAAACCCTGAGGAAGGAAAAATCTATCCAGGCTAAGGATCTTCATATTGTCTGACGGAGCTTTGAAAGGAAACTTTACCCATGAGATGAGCAAGACAGGAATTAATGCGAAGCATCCTCCGGCGATGACTACACCTCTATAATTGAGCCACTTGAATAAAATCAGGGCAATTACTGGTCCGAGAGATAATGCAAATCTTGAAAACCAAGCAGCCGTATAATTAGCTTCGGTTCTCTGAAACGACTCGCACGTATCAATGATGAGCGTACTGGCTAATGTCATTTGAGCCAATCCTATGAATGCGCCTTGTAGCAGTCTTGCCAGCATCAACATCCAAAACTCTATTTTTACCTGCAGGACAAACTCCAGATAATAGATAAGTGCGAAACACACAGCTACGCCCACAATCGCAAACTGGCATACATGATTTCTCCGATATTTCTGAACCAGATAAGAGCAGAAACCGCCAAGCAAGAAAATTCCGATGCCGTAGGCACCCATAATACTTCCCACTTCAAGTGAAGAGAAACCTGCCTGCATTAAGTAAGGCGGAAGAGCCGGTATCAGCATGTAAGTGCTCGTCATCAAGAAAAGGTTTGCTATTGCCAGCAACCAGAAATCCCGATGCCACAACTTGAAGTGTACCGGCGTGTTTTGAGTATCCATCTTTTAAAATAGTGTTTGTAATTAGCTATTTTAATAGCTTTCTTCAATATTAGGATAATCACCTGTTTTGACTGCATCGACGTATGCCTGAACGCCCTTTGTTATCTCAGCCCCTACCTGTGCAAAGTGTCGCAAGAACTTAGGTTTGAAACCTTGGGTCATCCCCATTGCATCCGCATAAACCAATACTTGACCGTCGCATCCGTTACCTGCTCCAATTCCGATAGTTACGGCTTTTACCTGACGTGTTACTTCAGCTGCTATTTTGGCAGGAACTTTCTCCAAAACGATGGCAAAGCAACCTGCTTTATCCAGAGCGATGGCATCGCTGATGAGCTTTTCAGCTTCTGCTTCTTCTTTGGCACGGATACCATAACCTCCGAACTTGTTGACGCTTTGAGGAGTCAATCCTAAGTGCCCATGAACAGGGATTCCGGCATCTATCAGTGCTTTGATGGTATCTATCATTTCTACTCCACCTTCAAGTTTGAGGGCATCCACACCCGTCTCTTTCATCATTCGACAAGCATTGCGCAAGGCTTCTTCGCGTGAAATCTGATAACTACCGAAAGGCATGTCGCATACTACCATGGCATGATTAACGGCACGCGCTACGCTTCTGGCATGATAAATCATCTGGTCAACGGTGATAGGTAGTGTATCAGCGTTTCCTGCCATAACGTTTGATGCAGAGTCTCCGATCAGAATGCTGTCAATACCGGCAGCATCGATAATACCTGCAGTTGTAAAGTCGTATGCAGTGAGCATAGTTACCTTTTCACCAGCTTGCTTCATTTCAGCAAAAGTCTTGGTGGTAATTTTCTTTTTATCTGTTGATAAATATCCCATTTTTTGTGTTGTTTTTATAAATCGACTGCAAAGTTACACATTATTTGCGAGATAGGCTAACAATTTTAACTAAATCTGCAAATGTGAAGCCAATATAGTCGGAAATCACTTCGTCTGAATAAGGTCTGATGGAATCAGCTGAGTTTGTAGTGGCCAATCCGAGCGTAAAGGCACCAGATGCTCTTACGGCTTTCAGACCGTTAAAACTGTCTTCCAAGCCAACACACTCTTCCGGTTTGACTCCGAAATAGGCCGCTCCCTTGAGATAGCAGTCAGGATCAGGTTTGCTCTTAGCAAAGTCCTCACTTGTAAGAACCCTGTCAAAGTAGTCTTTAAACTCCGGTCGCTGCTGATAGACATTGAGCATCTTAGGGATATTGCTGCTGGTTACAACAGCGCATTTTATGCCGTTATTGCGTAAATCCTTCACAAAGTCCTCAAATCCAGCAATATAGTTGTAGCTCATGTTTTGCTCGAATTCATCCAGACGGGCGGTAATTTTAGCCTGTTCATCTTTCACACTACAGAAATCAACTTTAGAAGCGAAAATCTTGTCATCGGAAAAATACTTGTCGTAAATCTGAACCAGAGTCTGTCCTTTGATGATTTGTGCGAAATTTGGAATTTCAGGATGATACTCCTTGCCTATCATTCCCCAGAAAACCGAATATTGCGATTCGGTGTCAAAAACGACACCGTCTAAGTCGAAAAGTGCTGCTTTAATCATTATTTTAATTTGATAAATGGATTGATACAATCTCTTTTAATTCTCTAAATCGGTTGCAAAGTTACATATTTTTATTCTAAAATCAATAAAGAAAGTAAATAATCATAATCATTGTCAGTTATTTCGTATTTTTTTTATATTTTTGCACTCAAATAATAATATATAAGGTATGAAGATAATCGAGAAATACTTTCCGAATCTCACGGATAAGCAAAAAGAACAGATATCAAAATTGGATTCTCTCTATCGTGACTGGAATGCAAAAATCAATGTAATCAGCCGCAAGGATATAGACAATCTCTACGAACATCATGTGCTGCATTCCTTGGCAATAGCGAAAGCCATTCATTTCCGTGCGGGTTCTGAAATCCTGGATTTCGGATGCGGTGGAGGATTCCCAGGCATTCCTCTTGCTATTCTCTTTCCTGAATGCAAATTCAAATTGATTGATGGAACTGGCAAGAAAATCAAGGTTTGTAATGAGGTAGCTGCTGCTATTGGACTGGAAAATCTGAAGGCGGAGCATATCCGCGGTGAGGAGGAAAAGGGAAAATATGATTTTGTGGTCAGTCGTGCAGTGATGCAACTTCCTGATTTGATGAAAATTATCAAGAAGAATTTCAAAAAATCCCAGCAAAATTCTCTCCCTAATGGTCTTCTTTGCCTGAAAGGTGGAAACCTTCAGGAAGAATTGAAGCAATATAAAAATATTGCAGAGATTACTCCGTTGAGTGATTTCTTTGAGGAAGAATGGTTCAAGCAGGATAAGCAGTTGGTATATGTGCCGGCGTGATAGATTGCACATATTCTGCTGAACAAATGATGGAGTCTTTCATGGAAAGGTCTCTTAAGAGTTTTTGATTATACAAATGTTTCTAATTATTTAAAAGAATATTCGATGTTACATATTGAAAAATTCGAAGTAAACATGCTTCAGGAGAATTGCTATGTGGTTAGTGATGAAACCCGTGAGTGTGTCATCATTGATTGCGGAGCTTTTTATCCGGAAGAAAGAACTGCCATTGTCAATTATATCAAGGAGAATAACCTTCAGCCGGTTCATCTTCTTGTAACCCATGGACATCTTGACCATAATTTCGGCAACAATACGATTCATGAAACTTTTGGGTTGAAACCGGAAGTGTCGGCAGCAGATGAGAGTCTGATGAAGAACCTGAAGCAGCAGGCTGAGGTTTTCTATCAGATGCAGTTGGATTACGATTTTCCTCCTGTAGGTCATTTCTTTGAAGAAAATGAAGTGATCCGCTTCGGAAACCATCAGTTTGAAATCATCCTCACTCCTGGTCATTCCCGTGGCTCAGTCACATTCTACTGTGCCGATGAAAAGGTAGCCTTTACGGGCGATACACTTTTCCGTGGTTCTATTGGCAGAACAGATTTTAAAGGCGGTTCTATGTTCCAGATTATCAACAGTCTCCGTTTTCTGGCCCAGTTGCCTGATGATGTAAAAGTATTGCCAGGACATGGACAGGCAACGAGCATCGGCGAAGAACTCGCTCATAATCCGTATATGGATCGATGAATCAAGTAGAAAAAATCATTCTTGGTATTGACCCTGGAACCAATGTGATGGGCTATGGGGTCATCAGGGTGACAGGCAATAAGGCTCAGCTGGTAGTCATGGGTGTCATCGATATGCGCAAGGAGAGTGATCCTTATCTCCGATTGGGTAAAATCTTCGAGCGTGTTACCGGTATCATTGATGAGTATCTCCCGGATGAGATGGCCATCGAGGCTCCTTTCTTTGGAAAGAACGTCCAGTCTATGCTGAAATTGGGGCGGGCTCAGGGAGTAGCCATTGCAGCAGCTATCCATCATGATGTGCCGATTCATGAGTATGCCCCTCTGAAAATCAAGATGGCCATTACGGGACAGGGACAGGCTTCCAAGGAGCAGGTGGCGGGCATGCTGCAAAGGATGCTGCACATCAGTGACGAGGATATGCCGAAATTCATGGATGCTACGGATGCCTTGGGTGCAGCTTATTGTCATTTCCTGCAAATGGGCAAGCCGGAAACCAATGCCCGGCATTATAGCAGCTGGAAGGATTATGCTTCGAAAAATCAAGCAAGGGTTGCTGGCAGCGCCCCTGTGACGGGACCGAGAGCCCAGTTGATGGCTGCCCTCAACCGTACAACACATAAATAATTTTGATTATAAAGATATAAGAAGATGCAAACAATTATCAAAATAGGAAATGGCGTAACGCGTATGCCTGAATGGCGTATGGCTGAGCCTGTCAATTTTGAGGCTTGTGAAGGTGAACATATTGCCATCGTAGGTCCTAATGGAGGTGGAAAATCTATGTTTGTGGATATGATAGTGGGTCGCCATCCTCTGGTAATGCATGATCCATATTATGATTTCTCTCCGAGCAACAAGCCGATGGTGAGTGATAATATTAAATATATTACTTTCCGAGATACCTATGGCGGTGATAATGACCGCACTTATTTCTTGCAGCAGCGCTGGAATCAATTGGAGATAGATGAGTCCACTCCTATTGTCAGAGACAAACTGGAGGAAGCTTATCAGATGGCTGGAGAGGATACGCCAGAGCGACGTGCCCTGCAAAAGCACATTTATGAACTCTTCCACATGGAGCATTTGCTCGACAAATATACGATACTCTTGTCCAGTGGAGAGTTGAGAAAATTCAAGTTGGCTTCTACCCTCTTCGCAGAACCACGCGTGCTGATCATGGATAATCCGTTTATCGGACTTGATGCAGATACCCGTGATCAGTTGAAAGAGCTTCTGAAAACACTCTCTTCGGAACGTGCGCTGCAAATCATTCTGGTCTTGAGCAAGAGCGATGATATTCCTGATTTCATCACACATGTTGTGGAAGTGAAAGATATGAAAGTTTTGCCAAAGGTGACCAAAGAGGAATATTTGAAGATGAGACAGCCCGTTCCTGATCACATCTTAAGTTCTGAATTGGAGCAGGCCATTGTGGATTTACCATATAGTGAGCGCGAATATCACAATGAGGAGGTTGTTAAGATGAATAAGGTTCGCATCCAATATGGTGAACGCATTATTCTGAAGGATTTGGACTGGACTGTTCTGAATGGAGAAAAATGGGCATTGAGCGGACAGAACGGAGCCGGAAAATCTACCCTCTTGAGTTTGGTTTGTGCTGATAATCCGCAGAGTTACGCTTGTGATATTGCCCTTTTTGGTAATCCACGTGGAAGCGGTGAAAGCATCTGGGACATTAAGAAGCATATAGGTTATGTTTCTCCGGAACTGCATCGCTCCTATCAGCGAGATCTTCCTGCCATCCGTATCGTAGCAAGTGGTTTGATGGATTCTGTAGGACTTTATGTCAAACCTAAGGATGAGGATTTGGATATCTGCCGTTTCTGGATGAAGGTCTTTGGATTGGAAGGAAAGGAAGAAGCAGGTTTTCTCAAACTCTCCAGCGGTGAGCAGCGTCTGGTCTTGCTGGCTCGTGCTTTCGTGAAGGATCCTGAACTTCTTATCCTTGATGAGCCACTTCATGGTCTTGACAATGTGAATCGTCGGCTGGTGAAAGATGTCATCGAGGCGTTCTGCAAGCGAAAGAACAAGACCATGATTATGGTGACCCATTATAAGGAAGAATTGCCTGCTTGTATTGATCACAGCATCTTCTTGATTCGTCATGCCTGATCATAGTGAAAGTCTTTGAAACTTTTTGTGAAAGGGTTTTGATATGGATTTAAAAGGTCTTTAATATTAATTTTTTAAATAGGGAAAAATGAAAAGGATGATCATAGCAATGGCGCTCATGGCGCTCACGTTTGCACCGGCTTCGGCACAGGATGTGCTCAATGAAATCGTGAAGACATCGCTTGCTACTGTTAATGATACTACCAAAAGTCTCGAAGTACGCAAGACTGCCGTTTTCAAGTATGATGCCATGACCTATCTTCGTTCCAAATTATTGCAACCTGCAGATTTGCTTGGCAAGAATGTGGATTTGAAGAAGGTGAATAGCACCATTCAGGTACTCAATGAACAGGCTCTGGCCATGAATCAATATGTCACTCTCTATCAGAAGCGTTTTTCTGAGGCCAAAAAGAAGAACAGAGATGTTGTCACAAACTTGTTCAAGCAGGCTACTCGCAATCATAAGTTGTTCAATGATACTGATACAGAGGTGACCTTGGCTTATTATGACCGTAAGGACTACCCTATCCAGTTCTGTATAGATTGCGATTGGGTCAAGACCTTGGCCTTCATCCGTACCATCGACTGGAGTGGTATTTAAATGGTATAGAAGCGTACACCTTATATAATATATGGAATATTTGTGAAGGTACACCTTATTATATATATAGAATGATGAAAAATATCTCATAAAATTTGCATATTAAAAAATAAGTAATTACTTTTGCAAAATAAAAGAGAATTTATGATGAAAAAGGAAAAAAATATGAGTCTCAAGACCTTGACCAAGTCAAGTGTTTGGGAAATACAGGAGAACGATGTGTTCCGTCTCTGGGAAGCTGCTGAGAAGGATACTGATTTGAAAGATAATCAGCGCCGCTATGTGGATGTCATCCGTAGTGCCTTCGAAATAGAGGAAATCAAAATCGATAAGCCTATCGTAATTGATAAATATATCCAGAGAGGTTTTAAAATCGGAAACTTCCGTATCGATGATATGAATGTAAAGTATGCTATCAAGAAGCGTCCAATTCTTCGTGTTACCGATTTGACTTATGAGAATATCCGTCACATAAGTGCTACAAAACTCATCGAAGTATTGGAACGTAACTTTGGAGGTGGCTGGGAATCTCTCCCACAGAGTATTCAAGATATCATCCAGAGTGGTTTTGATATCAGCACCACTACCCTCCCTAAGGATCGTCTTCACAAGCCAGGTGGTCTCTACGAGAAGAAAATGGATGATGGTTTCGAAGTGCTGGAAATTCCTAAGGGAACCTGGACCGAGGCTATTTTTGCCAAGGCGAAACCTCAGGTTGAGAAAGTACGCATGAAGTTTGCCGATGATGATGAATTGGATCGCGAAGACGAACTTCGTGCTCGTGCAGAAGAAGATGACGACGATGAGGATGCACCAGAGATTGAGGATCACTACAATGATATCGATGAAGATGATGATGCTTTCGATGATGACAAACTGACAGAGGAAAGTTATCGTACTACATTTGAGGATCCTGAAAATTTAGGTCTTGATGATGCTAATGATGTCGCAGACGATGAAGATTATTAAAAAATAAAATAAAATGAATGCATTAATTGGTTTAATAGCTTTAGTTGTTGTAGCCCTTGTCGGATGGGCTATTGCTGAGTTTAAGTATAAGGCTTTCACTTTCACTCGTTCTGAAAAGGATATTGAGGAAGAGAAGGAATTGGAAGAAATGAAGCGTGCTGATGGTTTCAAGGAGATGAACATCCGCGACATCATGCGCAAGAATTCTACAAACGGTTATAATGCCGTAGGTTAATCTTTATGGTATTTCAATACATCATAATAGGAATAGTAATAGTGGCATGCCTTGTGTATGCCACTATTATTATATGGAAAAATGGCAAATCTCAGCTGAAATGTGACGATTATAAGTGCGCTGGATGCCCTTTTTTCGAGAAATGTGAAAAAAAACAAGAAAAAGTTGGGAAAAAATTTGGTGGAACCAAATAAAAGTAGTACCTTTGCAACCGCAAATGAGAAATACAATATCTCAATCTACAAGGTGTCTTAACCGAGCGGTTAGGTAACGGTCTGCAAAACCGTGTAGAGCGGTTCGACTCCGCTAGACACCTCGAAAAATCAAGAGGATGTGTCATAAGTTTATGACACATCTTTTTTTTTGTTCATCATTAGCCAAATCTCTATTGGCATAAAAAATCCCACAGATTTCACAGATTACACAGATTTATTTGGGGTTCAAAAAAATGTGTCAATCTCTGAATTCCGTGGGTAATTGATGAAATGCTTTTATTTTTTCAAGGCAATATTATAATTGTAGTATTTAGTATTACCCGTGATGTCTTCTACAACTTGAATGAATGGCGGAAATTTCACGCTCTCTTGTTTTGCAATACCCTTAGTTTCAAGTATCATCAGATCATTGACAGGAGATTCGAAGGAATCCAATTCAAAATACTGACCTTTCCAGATAAAACTCTTGCGGTGCTTCTTGATGGTTTGGCGGTAAGGATCCGCCTGCTGGAGAAGCGACTCATAAAGATTACTGCTTATCTGGCGTTCTGTTTCAATCTGTTCAGTGTCAGATATTCTCTTCTTGGTAGTATGTACAAATACTTCCTTTTCTTCAAAGCGGCGCTTGCGCAAACGAATTTCGCAATTAGGTTCACCAGCCAAGTATGTCTGTACAATATCGCTGTCAATACTATTTGGCACATTGCCAGTCAATTTGACAATATACTTTCGTTCCTCCTCTATTGGCTGAGGAATTCCCAGTACATTAGAAATCTCTTTGAGCACGCGATTCAGCTTGTTGTCAAAGTCTTCATGATTGTTGATCACTCTCAGATGTGGATGACCCGTCCATGCTTCAATGACACGCTTGTCCAGTTCGCGGGCAATTTGAAGTCCCTTTTCGTCAGCCTTTTCCAGGCGCTGGGCATTATTGCTTGTTGTATAGAATTGCTCAGCCCCATCCGCAGCAGAAACCAAGTGAAGTATGGCATCATATCTCTCGTCTCTGAGTTGAGTCTGCGTATAGCCTACTTCTCCGATAATATCTTGCCATTGTTGCGGTGAAAGATAAGCCGAGATGTCCATTACTCCCCTATCGCAGACGATGAGAACAGGTTGTTCGAGTGTCTGTGCCATTTTGTAAAAACTGTCTTCGAGATGCAGTTGAGTCAGGAGTGTAGCTTTCTCTCCAACGTAGAAGAAATCTTTGTTGGATGTCAAATAATTCATACCTGCCTGCGTAAACATCGTAGGCACCTCAGGGATCGTGAAAACCTTGTATCCCAGGCTGGAGAAATGCTCAATAACTTTCACCAGTGCAGTAGTCTTACCGGCACATGGTCCACCGGTAAGTACGATTTTCTTAATAGTATTCATTTCGTTTTATTTTCTTTATTTTGTTTGCAAAGTTAGTAAAAAATATCTGGATTATATCCAAATTTCGCATAATATTAGTATAAAGTATAAAAAAGAAAGGGAAATATTTTGCAGTTCATGTGATTTGCCGTATCTTTGCATAAAATAAATATAAAAACTATGGAACAAGTTAAGACTTTGATTATTGGAAGTGGTCCTGCTGGATATACAGCAGCCATATATGCAGGAAGAGCTGATTTGAAACCCGTTCTTTATTCAGGTATTCAGCCAGGTGGCCAGTTGACCACCACTACAATCGTAGAGAATTTCCCTGGCTATCCTAATGGTGTGGATGGCAACCAGATGATGATGGACTTGAAGGAACAGGCCTCTCGTTTTGGTGCCGATATCCGTGATGGTAGTATTTCTAAGGTAGATTTCAGTAAGCGCCCTTACCATGTTGTTGACGAGCGTGGAAATGAAATCCTTGCTGATACAGTCATTATCGCTACAGGTGCTTCAGCCAAATATTTAGGTTTGGCTGATGAGGAAAAATATCGCGGACAAGGTGTTTCTGCTTGTGCCACCTGTGACGGTTTCTTCTATCGTAAGCGTACTGTAGCTGTAGTTGGTGGTGGAGATACTGCCTGCGAAGAGGCCATGTATCTTGCCGGACTAGCTAAGAAAGTCTATATGATTGTAAGAAAACCTTATCTTAGAGCCGCTGAGATTATGCAGCAGCGCGTGAAGGAGAAAGAGAACATTGAGATTCTTTTTGAAACAAATACATTAGGACTCTTTGGTGAAAATGGTGTAGAAGGCGCTCACCTTGTGAAGCGCAAGGGCGAAAGTGATGAGGAAGAATTTGATATTGCTATAGATGGTTTCTTCCTGGCAATCGGTCATAAGCCTAATACAGAGTTGTTTAAGGACTACATCGACTTGGATGAGCAGGGATTTATCAAGGTTGTTCCTGGCACTGCGAGCACGAATGTACCTGGTGTTTTTGCAGCAGGTGATGTGGCAGACCCAGTTTATCGTCAGGGAATTGTTGCTGCAGGTTCTGGTGCAAAGGCAGCCATTGAGGCAGACCGATATTTACAACAGTTTTAATCGGAAAATTGTCATGATAATTGATAAGAATACAAATTTCGAGGAAATCTTCAAGCGTGATCTTCACCAGTATTTATGTTCTATTAATCGAGTAGATGAACATTTGCCAGAAGCTCCAGATTTGGAAGAACTCTGGGCAAAGATTGGTGAAAACTATTTGCCAGATGCAATGAAGGAATTTACAAAATATCCTACCGTATCACTCGGTTGGATTATGTTTGTAGGAATGGCAATGGCTAAATATTGGGATGTAGATTGGGAGTTGTATAGTAAGGTAGAGAATCATTATGAATACTTGAAAAATAGTATTGATTTTGATCACATGGATGATTACATCTGTGAGAAAATACTTCTTTTGGATGAGGAATCTCATCAGAATATGAATCGTGTGGTGGCAGAATGTGCTTCCCGTACATTGAATCAATTGGCTCATATGGGAATAGAACCAGGTACAGAGACTGCATTTAGAGCTTTTATCGCTGCATTGCATCAGATGTATTTGATGGGAATTGCCATTGAATTGAAAGCATTAGGCTATCATATGACTCAGCTGTCATGAGATGATCATTATACTTCAAATAAGTAAGACCATTTATAAAGCGCGGCTAAGGTATCATACTCTTCCTTAGCCGTGCTTTTCATATATTTCATCTTTCATGCTTTAAGACTTTTCGAAGCAAGGACAGATCTTGGCGGCAAACTCGTTGTGACCATGGATGGAGGCATGATAGGAAGAAAAATGAAAATGATTTTGACCGAACATGACCATGACCAAATGACCGCTTTTCTAAAATTCTGAGTCACAAGCCTTCTTTTTCTTCAAAATCAGTCAAAATGCAGCAATTGATTTTCAAAATATCATTGTAAAGCACTATCAGTCAGACACTTACAGACACACCTAAAAAATCTGTAGCCCCAAAATTTGTTTTCAACTCCAAATTGTTGTACCTTTGCACCAGCAATCGAAAGAAAGCTTCTCTTGCACCGAAAGTCGGTCTTCATAGACGACACATTTGAGTCTCGATTGATGTAAGGCGCCAGACATCAATAACGACCCAAAGAAGGGCAAGAAACGGGGCTTCTGGGGAATTGAAATATCAACCATCAAAACACACACAAAGTATGATTAACTACAGTATTACCATGCGCTCAGTGAACAGTAACCTCCTTGCTATCAATCAGGCTAAATCACGTATCAACCAGGCAAAACGAGAGGGTAAGAACCCCGACCAGACCGACCTCAACCTGGTGAAGACCGAGAAGAAGAATGCCTTCGCCGTATCTCAGTATTCTGATGTGATGACCATCGAGAAGTTTGCCAAGCACATCTCCAGCCACGGCAGCGTCTATTCTCGCGCAGACATCTCTGCCATCCTCTACATGACCGTGGATTGCATGAGAGAGCAGCTCCTCGAAGGCAAGAAAATCCGTCTGGGCGATCTCGGTGATTTCTCCATCCTCCTCTCATCCAAGGGCGCTGAGGATGCCGACAAGTTCACCGCTCAGAACATCACTGACGTGAAGGTTCAGTGGGAGCCAGGCGCTGAGTTCAAGAACCTCATTGCCGATGCAGAGTTCAACCTCGTAGCCAGCCGTAGCGCTCAGGCTGCAGTCATCAAGGCCATCAAGGAGGGCAAAGCCAACGTGGACATCAGCACTCCAACTACTCCTGGCGACGGTTCAGATGGCGGTGGCTCTACCCCAAGCGGTGGCACTCCTGCAGGAGGTAACACCGAGCAGAGCGGCGGCACCAGCCAAGGCACCGGTTCCAACCCAAGCGGCGATAATAAGGGCGACGCAGGACAAGACGGCAGCGGCGAGGACAACGAACTGTAGAAGGAATATTAACCTCATGTGAAACACACCCTATCTTGTTACACACATAACAAAGCGAGAAAAATGATATATATATAAATTATTGTCACAAAAACAACATATCCGATAGCAAAATGTCATTTTCAAGGCTAAAAACAAGTGGTTGACCCATATCAAGAAAAACATATTGCAATGATATTTCTCGGCAAAAGATGCCGTTATTCGATAAAAAAGTGTTAACTTTGCACTCGTATTTAAGGAATAACAAATAATAAATTTTAAAAAGGTTAATAATTATGATGACTATTTTTACAATGGCTTTCGCCGCAGTTATGTTTTCTGGTATGGTTCTTTGCATGGGCATGTTCTTGAAACACGTAGTAAACTCAATTCCAGAAATGACTGACATGAGCCATTCTGTTAGCTTGAGCAAGTAAGAATAGAACACTACATAATATATATATACATGAATCACTATAGAAATAGAGAGAGATTTATATAAAGATGAGGGTGTGTCATAAGTCTGTGACACACCCTCTTTTTTCGTTACACTAAGGTCAAAATCATTTACGATATTATAAAGAAAGGTTATTATTCCTCAACTTATAAAACAAAATAAATGGTTCGCTATAAGAGTTTTTCATTACCGCCAAATTACCGCCACTATTACCGCCAAATCACTTTCTATCGTTCTCGAAAGTCTCCGACATTCTTTTTTTTGATAAAATTCCCCAATAATTTTATACGAATTTCAGTTTTTATTTGTAATTTCGCAGCAAATTTCTAAACACATATTAATTTTAAACAACATGTTGCAAAAGTTATTCGGTTTTGACCCTGCTCAAAACAAACTGAAAACGGAGGTGGCTGCGGGTATCACCACCTTCCTCACCATGGCCTATATCCTGGCCGTTAATCCTAACATCTTCAGTCATCTCGCCGCTCAGGGCATGGATACACACGCTGTGTTCACCGCCACCGTACTGGCTGCCATTGTGGGTACACTCGTGATGGCGGTCTATGCCAAGAAACCTTTCGGACTGGCTCCTGGCATGGGTCTGAACGCCTTCTTCGTATTCACGGTCTGCCTCACTATGGGCTATCCCTGGCAGATGGCACTCACGGCTGTTCTCATCGAAGGTTTCATCTTCATCATCCTCTCCGCTACCGGTATCCGCTCGATGATGGTGGATGCTATTCCGGCTTCCCTGAAACGTGCCATCGGTGCTGGTATCGGCCTCTTCATCGCCTTCATCGGTCTGAAGAATGCAGGTATCGTGGCTGCCAATGAGGCTACTTTCGTCACCATCGGTAAGATCACCGAAGGCTCTGCCCTGCTCGGCGTTATCGGCATCATCCTGACCAGCGTGCTCGTCATCAAGAAAGTGCCTGGCAACCTGCTCATCGGTATTCTCGCTACTACGCTCATCGGCATTCCTATGGGCATCACGGAAATACACGGACTGGTAGATGTGCCACCTTCGATTTCGCCTATCTTCTGCCAGTTTGATTTCTCCAACGTCTTCTCCATCGATATGGTGATCATCGTCTTCACCTTCCTCTTCATCGATATGTTTGATACGATGGGCACACTCGTGGGCGTCTGCACCAAAGCGGGCATGATGAAACCGGACGGAAGAATTCATGGACTCAACAAGGCGTTCATGGCGGATGCCGTGGCTACCGTTGCCGGTGCCTGCTTCGGAACAAGTACTACTACCACCTATGTGGAGAGTGCTTCGGGTGTTGCCCAGGGCGGCCGTACGGGGCTTACTGCCTTCATTACTGCCATGTGCTTCTTAGTGGCCCTGTTCTTCGCACCACTGTTCCTGTCAGTTCCATCGGCAGCAACTACCCCTGTGCTCGTCATCGTGGGTCTGTATATGATGTCGCCTATCAAGGACATCGACCTGAACGACTACGCTGAGTCTATCCCTGCTTTCATCACCATCATCATGATGCCGCTCACCTACAGCATTTCTGATGGTATTCTCTGCGGTATGATCAGTTATGTGGCCATCAACGCCTGCTGCGGAAACTTCAAGAGGCTGAGCATCACTATGTGGGTATTGGCTATCCTCTTCGTGCTGAAATATATCTTCATCTAAACAGAGATGAAAATACGGTTTAGATAATAATCCTAACTATATAATGAACAGATCCGGTTGGAACTCATGGGGTTCTAACCGGATTTTTTTATCCCCATCCTCATTGTAACCTATCTGTAACATACAATACTGCCCTGTAACATAATCGTCACAAACACGTAATGCGCTTCGCACCCCTGCTTTCAAAATATCATCGTACCTTTGCACCCGAAAAGAAATATATGTTTCCTGCTTGTTGGCACAATAGAAACAAGAGAAGGCATTCATACTTAACATTATAATGAAATGAAAGAGAACAAGAAAGCAATTCTGGAGATTCTCAAGAAAAAGAGTTCCAAGAAAGAAGGCAAGAAGGACGATAAGTTTGAGAGCTTAGTGCTCAACCTCGCCCTTCAGAAGATTGACAGTGATGACTTCGACTATAATGGAGAGGCTGTTTATACTGCAGACAAGAAGCGCCTCATCTATTGCATGAGTAATGAGGCAAGTTTCACCGTTCCTGAGGGTGTGACCGTCATTGGTGAAATGGCTTTCCGTGGCAAGAAACAACTCAAGAATGTCATCATTGCCAACTCCGTAAAGGAAATAGAGCACGATGCTTTCTATGATTGTGATGAACTGGATAACGTTTATATCCCTGCCGGTGTCAAGGAAGTTAGGGGATATGCTTTTGCTGAATGCGACAAACTCAAGAAGATTACTTTTGCTGGCGTTCCTGCCAAACTGAGCCGTCATGCTTTTGATGACTGCGATCTTCTCCACGATATCATCGTTCCTGCCGGTGCCAGCAAAACTTTCCGCAAAGCTCTCCACTTCATCGATGGGGATACTGATTTCGTCGTTACTGAAATGGCAGAAAAGAAAAATTCCAAAGAGCCTGAGAAGAAGAAGGTAAAAGCCTGATATTTCTCTCACTAACTTATTATCATACATAGTATCATAAAACAATATCGCCCCAAAAGTTTATGACCAAAGAAGAAATTATTAAAAAAGCATACGTAGAACGCGACGTGAGCTGGATGTACTTCAACCACCGCATTCTGCAGGAAGCCAAGAAGGAATTTGTTCCATTGCTCGAACGTCTCTCCTTCCTCGGCATTTATTCCAACAACCTCGATGAGTTCTTCCGTGTACGTGTGGCTTCGCTCAACCGCATGACCGACCGCAACCTCACCAAGGATATGGAAGCGCAAATCAAAAAGTCTCTCAAAACGATCAATAAACTCAATGAATCTTACTCGAAAGAATACACTGAAGCGGTGGATCAGGTTTTCCGCGAACTTGAAGTTCACAAAGTTCGACTTGTCACCGAAACCAATCTCAACGATGAGCAGAAGAACTTCCTCACACAGTTCTTCTACGACAAGCTCAACGGCTCTGTCAATCCTATCTGGCTCAACGAGATAGACGACCTCTCCACCCTGGAGGACAACCGCATCTACCTCGCCATCGAAAAGACAGAAATAGAAAATAATGACGAGGAAGAAAAGGGCAAGAAAAAGAAAGACGACAAGAAGGGCAAGAAGAAATATGCCGTGGTGAAGGTGCCTGACCGTGTGTATGGCCGATGGGTGAAGATTCCTTCAAGCGACGGATTCGACAACATCATGTATCTGGACGACGTGATCCGCTACTGTCTGCCCTTAGTATTCCTCGGATTCAAGGAGAGTTCTTACCGTGCTTATTCCTTCAAGTTTACCAAGGATGCGGAAATGGAGATGGACAATGATGCTGACTTCGGTACGATGGAGAAGATTGCGCTGGGTGTGAACAGCCGTAAGAAGGGGGAAGCCGTGCGCGTGATCTACGACCGGGAAATGCCGAAGGACTTGCAGAAGAAACTGCGAGAGCGGCTGAACACCAAGGAGCTGGATGCTTCGCTTGCGGGCGGAAGATACCAGAACCACAAGGACCTGATGTCTTTCCCGGACTGCGGACACAAGGAACTGAAATATGAGAAGTGGACGCCTATCATGAAACCGGAGTTCCTCTCCAACGAGAGCATTCTCGACCAGATCCGTCAGAAAGACCGTTATATCCACGTGCCTTACCACAGTTTCAACGGCTACATCCGTGTGCTGCGTGAGGCTGCCATCAAGCCAGAGGTGAAAGCCATCAAGACTACACTCTACCGTCTGGCCAAGGACTCCAAGGTGGTGAAGGCCCTGATTACTGCGGCACGCAACGGCAAGAAGGTAACTGCAGTAGTAGAGCTCCTGGCTCGCTTCGACGAGGAGAGCAACATCAAGTGGAGCAAGCGCATGCAGGAGGAAGGCGTCAACGTTATCTTCGGTGTGGAGGGATTGAAGATTCACTCCAAACTGCTCTATATCGAATCCAAGAAGGGCAATATCGCCTGCATCGGAACGGGTAACTTCCACGAGGGAAATGCCAGGATATATACTGACTACCTGATGATGACGGCACGTCAGAAAATCGTGAATGAGGTGGCTAAGGTGTTCGACTTCATCGACCGTCCTTTCTCGCCTTTCCGTTTCAACGAACTGCTCGTTTCTCCTAACTCCATGAAGAGCCGCATCCTCAGAATGCTGGATACGGAAATCAAGAATGCCAACGAGGGCAAGGAGGCCTGGGTGAAGATGAAAATCAACCACATCACCGATACTGACATGGTGGCAAAACTCTATCAGGCTTCCAAGGCTGGAGTGAAGATAGACATCGTGATACGTGGCAACTGTTCGCTCGTGCCGGGCATCGCCAACCTCAGCGAGAACATTCACTGCGTGGGCATCATCGACAGATACCTGGAGCACAGCCGTATCCTCATCTTCGCTAATGGCGGAAAACCAAGATATTTCATCGGTTCTGCCGACTGGATGCCGAGAAACCTCCTCAACCGCATCGAGGTGCTCACCCCAGTATATGACGAGGATATGCAGGCAGACCTGCTCCGCACCGTATCATACGGCATGAGAGATACCGCAAACGGCCGCATCGTGGACGGCAAGGGAAACAACGAGTTCGTAGAAGGTCCTGAATTCAGAAGCCAGGAGGAATTATATAAAGCCTATCAGGAGGAAATAAAAGAATCATAAAAAGTAATTGTAATGACAACATTAGCAGCTATCGATATTGGTTCCAACGGAGCCAGACTACTCATCAAGCGATTTGATCCGGAAGCACCACGCGAGGAAGACCGCATCAAGAAAATCATGTTCATCCGCATTCCGCTGCGCCTGGGTAAGGATGTGTTTACCCTCGGCAAGGTTTCCAAGGAAAGGGAGAAGATGATGCTCCACATGATGAAGGGATTCAAGCAATTCATGAAGCTCAACGATGTGGATGCCTTCCGTGCCTGTGCCACTTCTGCCATGCGAGATGCAGAAAACGGCAAGAAGGTGCTGAAGAAAATAGAAAAGCAGACCGGCATCAAACTCGATATTATCAAAGGACAGGAGGAGGCGAAACTGCTCTACAACAACCTGGTGGAGAAGACCGACTCTAATGAGGGAAACTTCGCCTATATCGATGTGGGCGGTGGAAGCACCGAGGTTTCCATCATCCACGACGGAACGCTGGCTGAAAGTTTCTCCTACAACATGGGTACGCTGAGAATGCTGAGTGGGAAGGTGACGGCTGATACTGAAAAACTGTTTAAGGAAAACCTCTGCAGATATGCCAAGGAATATGGCAATATCCGCATCATCGGTTCTGGTGGAAACATCAACAAGCTCAACAAGTTGGCCCGCCACAACAAGACGAATGGCAAGGAACTGTCACTCAGCGAACTGAAGCGTCTCTACCTGATGATGCAGCCGCTGAGCATCGAAGAACGTGAGATTTCCTTCTCGCTGAAGGAAGACCGTGCCGATGTCATCATTCCTGCTGCCGAAATCTTCATCCAGGCATGCGAGTATCTGGAATGCGACACCATCATGGTGCCGAACATCTCACTTGCCGACAGTATCGTGGATGGACTCTATGAGAAATTACAAATGACAAATGAGAAATTACAAATGAGAAATTAGATATGGGTACAATTTATTTATGTATTGTGATCTTCCTGCTCTGTCTGGCAGTGTTTGATCTTTTTGTGGGAGTCAGCAATGATGCTGTCAACTTTCTGCAATCTGCCATCGGAGCTAAGGTGGCTAAGTTTCGCACGGTGCTGATCATCGCTTCCTGCGGTGTGGTTCTCGGTGCTATTATGTCTTCAGGAATGATGGACATCGCCCGTCATGGCATCATGAGTCCGGACCACTTTACCTTTGAAGAAGTGATGACGCTCTTCCTTGCCGTCATGGTAACTGATGTCATCATACTGGATGTGTTCAACACCTTAGGTATGCCTACCTCTACTACCGTGTCATTGGTATTCGAGTTGTTGGGAGGTGCTTTCATCCTTGCCACCCTCAAGATGATCGGTGACGATAGCCTCAACTATGGTGTATTGCTCAACAGCAACAAGGCTTTGGAGGTAATCATGGGTATCTTCTCATCTGTCATCATCGCCTTTGTTTTCGGTGCGCTCGTGATGTGGATTTCCCGTATCGTCTTTACTTTCAACTACAGAAAGCATTCCCGCTATTCCATCGCTATCTTTGGTGGAATCGCCTTCACTGCCCTCTCCTACTTCATCTTCATGAAGGGTCTTGGCAAGAGTCCGTATCTGCCAAGTGAGTGGCGCGACTTTATCGACCAGAACATCGGGTTGCTGCTTGTCATCACCTTCGTGGTTTCTGCCATCGTGATGGAATTCCTTCACCTCTGCCGCGTCAATATCTTCAAGTTCACCGTTCTGATGGGTACCTTTGCCCTGGCTATGGCATTCGCTGGTAACGACCTTGTCAACTTCATCGGTGTGCCTCTGGCTGGTCTTTCTTCTTACAATGACTATATGGCAAATGCCAACGGTGCTGCACCTGACAGCTTTATGATGACCTCTCTGATGGAGAGCGCCAAGACCACTCCTGTCTATCTTCTCGCTGCCGGTTTCGTGATGATTGTTGCAATGGCAACCTCTAAGAAGGCACAGAATGTGATCAAGACTTCTGTAGATTTGAGCCGTCAGGATGAAGGCGATGAGATGTTTGGCAGTTCTTCTGTTGCCCGTGTCATCGTGCGCAACTGTCAGGCTACAGATTCTTGGCTCAATAAGTATCTGCCAAATTCCTTGAAAAGATGGATCAATTCCCGTTTCGATAAGAATGCCGTAGAACTCGAAGAGAGTGCTGCTTTCGATGTAGTTCGTGCTGCAGTCAACCTGGTACTTGCTTCTATGCTCATCACCATCGGTACCAACCTCAAGTTGCCTCTTTCTACCACTTACGTTACCTTCATGGTGGCAATGGGTTCTTCACTTGCCGATAGAGCCTGGAGCCGTGAGAGTGCCGTATTCCGTGTTACTGGTGTATTGAGTGTGATCGGTGGATGGTTTATCACAGCCGGTGTTGCTTTCGCAGCCTGCGCCATCGTTTGTCTTACCATGCATTTCGGTGGCATCCTCGTTCAGAGTGCTTTCATGATTCTTGTTATCTTCTTGCTCATCCGCAGCAATATCAAGTACAACAAGAAGGCTAAGCAGGAAAGCAAGGGCACTACCTTCCAGCTGATGATGCGCTCCCACGACCCGGAGATTGTATGGGATTTGCTTCGTCGCCAGGTATCTCGCACCCAGAGCTTCGTTTGCAAATTCGCCCTGAACGAGTTCAATCTCATCGTAGATGGTCTTGCCAGCGAGAGTGCCCGTGATCTTCGCCATGCCAACAAGGAACTGAAGAAGGAACAGGACATGCTGAAGAAATTCCGCCGTCAGGAGATGCTCGGTCTGAAACGCTCTCCTATGGAGATTGCCATCGAGCGCAACACCTGGTTCCATCTGGGCGCCAACAGCAACCAGCAGTTCATCTACTCTCTCCGCCGTATGCTCGACCCGGTGAAGGAACATGTGGACAACAACTTCAATCCATTGCCAGCAGAATACATCAACGAGTTTGCTTCAGTACGCCAGAAGATCAATGACCTGATGAAGATGAGTTGCGAACAGATTGAGACCAACCGATATGAGAACTATCGTGAGATTCTCGCCGAGGCTGATGCCTGCAAGGATGAACTTTCCGTGCTTCGCAAGAAACACATCGACCGCTTGCAGAACATGAAGGATAATAGTTTGATGCAGATTTCATTGGTTTATCTCAACATTCTCCAGGAGAGTCAGGAATTCCTGAGCGTGATGAGACACCAGCTCAGAGCTGCCAAGAAGTTCATGGAAGCCTAAATTAGTAATGACAAATGAGAAATGAAAAGAGGATGTGTCATGGACTTTGACACATCCTCTTTTTTATTTCTCATTTCTAATTTCTAATTTCTCATTAAAAATTACTTTACGATAAACTTAGCAGCCTTACCTGCGCCCTTGATGACATACATGCCAGAAGGCAGAACCGCAGAACCATTTCCACAACCGCTCTTGACAAGCTGGCCAGCCATAGAGAAGATGCTCCAAGCACCCTTGGTCAGGACATCCACCTCATTGCCACGTACTGCAATGCGAGTTTCAGCCCAAGCTTGCTTATCCGCATTGACAGAACCAATACCGGAAGTCGTATTATCTACAATCTTGCCGAAGCGACTCCATTCATTAGCTTTAGAATAGTTAGCCTTTGGAGTAACCCAATACTTTTCTCCTGTCTTCTCGTCAATCTCCTCAACATCATCCGGTACAATCAATTCCACTTGTGAAAGGTCATAAGGGAAGACATGTCCAATCTTATCATCAGAAAAATAAAGAGGATGAAGCTTAGATGAGATTACCCTCTTCAGGCCAGAATATCCGGCAAATGCTTCTGAGACAAGATTTGCAAAATAATCAACATTGACAGACAACTGCTCTACCTGCTGCAAACTGCTGTGATCATACCAATACTCTACTGAAACAGGAATCGTAACACTCTTAGCTTCATTAGCTTCATTCAAAGCATCCTCTGAAATACAGCAGGTTCCCTCACGGATATCGATATCTGTAACCTGATTGCTTACAGAATAAAGGGTATTGCCAGCATAGCGCATATCGCCTTCCTGATTTCTCCACCAGGCAGTATTGTAGAATGCACTTGGATGTGGCATGATCAACTGTTCCGGGAAAGTAATATCACTCAACTTTGAACAACCGTAAAAAGACATGTGTCCAAGCGTAAATTGATATCCTAAAAATGTAACCTTCTCTAAATTTTCACATTCTCTGAAACAGCACTGGTCTGACTCTATGACATTTTCTCCAATGATAACTTCTTTGATGTGAGAGTTCTTATCAAAAAGATAACTACCGACAGAAAAACCCAAAAACGGATATTCTGTACTGAAACCTTCAGGCAAGGTGGTGAATAAAGACAACGTGGTTCCTGTAAATGGCTTTGTCATGACCAATTTCAACTGATAAGGATCCCACTCATTCTCTCCTGTGTAGCCAGGCATATATTCTTTCTGACATAAGTAATCGCCCACTACACTAAAGGTAGTATTACCTTCCTCTACACTGATATTCTGAACCTTAGACAACAAGTTGAGCCATGATTCCCCATAGATGTCATATACCTGATCCATCTCCTTACAGAAAGTCAGATCTGTAATTCCACCAGGTGCATCAATGGCAATGGCACCATTACCGTAATAAGACTTATAAAGAATATTATTCTTGATAAAATAACGCTGATAATTATCAGTCTGCTCACGCTCTTCCATGGTCAGCGTCTTCAAATTTGGCCATCTTGCATATGTTACTTCACTTATATCCTCATCCTTTGGAATACAATAGCTGCTTACCGTAGCAGGAATATAGCAAAGAATTAGACGCTCAGTTCCCCAGCTGTTATCACGTTCCATGACGACACCATTGGCATCCTTAAAAAATGTTTCATTCCCGCTGCTAATCTCAAAATCAGCGATGTTATACGTATCCCTAAAGCCAAAAGAGTTGACATTCTTACCCATTACCAATGTCTGCAGACCTGGCAGATTAGAGAGAGAGAAATAGATTCTACATTGTCATTTGTCACCAATTTCTGCAAGTATGGATAATCTGTCAGATTGATATCAGTCATCGGACAACCAGCAGCTGCCAGATCGAGCACTTTCGCTTTTTTAGGCAATATAAAATTATTATTATTCAAATCAAACAAGACTCCATCAACTACCTTATAGTTGCTATTGGCTACCGGCATGACAAATTTCTCCAAATTAGGAGCATCCTGAACATAAAAACTTGTGATGGTAGAAGGCAACGTAATCTGTTTCATATTTGGATTACTGCCAGAATAAAGAGTGAAAGAAGTCACACCCTCAGGAACATTGATGGAACTGGCACCGGCACAACAGAACTGCACCTCTGATTTTTTAATCAGCATCACGCCTTCTGCATCAGTACTGAAAGAGGTATTTTCCGGATCTACAGAAATAGACTGGAGCGATGGAAACTGATTTATCGAAGACCATGATTCTAAGTCATTTACCGACTTGCCTAAGTGCAAGGACGTTATACCCGGATACTGATAAGGTCCCAAATCTAAATAAGCCAGTTCATCTGAGACATTCAGTTTTCCCTTTAATTGAGCAGGAACAGATATGCTCCAGTTCCCATAATTTTGGGTATACAAACATTTGTCCTGTACAAACGATACACTTCCAACCGCAGTTCCAGAGGTTTTCCATTCTTCAAGTGCAGGGAAAACATCGGCGGAAGTAAGAAATCCCACCGAACTATTAGAAGGAATACTGATCGTCTTTGTATTCAGAAATACATCAGAATAGGAGTTTGTATATACATAGGTAACAGGATAAACCTGACCTTCGATAGAAACCTCAGGATCTACCACAATATCCGTAAGTTCCTTATTAATAAGGGTGGCACGAGCTTCCTTGCCCAAAAGAGTGTACCGGACACCGTTCTTAACCACCTCGTCTTCTGCAAAACTCACGATAGCTATCATGAGCAGCAGGAAAGTCATGTAGATTTTTTTCATAAGCACATTAAATTAAAGAAAAAAAAATTAAAACTATATATTTACTAAAACCTTTACTTATCTAATCGCCCAACTTCCGAATATACTCTCTTTTCCTCCCTTCTCATTTCTAATTTCTCATTTCTCATTTGTCATTTTTTTGGGCAGGAAATGGCGCCAGCCATAATGCCAGATGCGAAACAGAGGTTCGCTCAGAGCCTCAGCTGGATAATAGCGAAGGAATCGCAAGTCGCGACATAAACGCTGCAAATTATGACCAATAAAACCATCACCAAGACCATTGCGACTGTCATACCTGCCGAAATTTCCACCAGCAAGTATTTCATGAAGCAACATCTCGCCTCGTCGGATATCTACTGGAACCAACATCTTGTCCTCCGAAAGTCCTAACACTTCACGTAAGACATACATCATCGCTCCTGCAAAATTCCATAATCCCAACTGCTTCAGCGTCTGCTGGATTTCAGTCAGAGAAGAATGATTTTCATTGATAGAAATAGCAGAACCCGTCTGCTGCTTTTCCAATTCATCCATCAACCCCGTCACTACAAAATAATAATCAAGCACCTGACGCAACCCTACTCCTTCATAGAAATAGTGATGATAGAGATGATACAACTGATAGACTGCATTAAACGAAGCCGTAGGTACGGCAACCTTCATCTCAGCCAGTCCCTTCTGTGCATCGCCATCAGATGAAACCGGACGACTGCCCAAACTTACCAGATGGCTGCACTGTCTTCCCTTCTCCTCGTTCAGCCATTTCTGCAAACGGCGATTATAGAAGAAATTGGCCATGATGGCAGGAGTAGAATGAAGTTCAACGGCTATATCCTTGATGAAAAGGCCCACATGATTGAGACTCTCATCGCTTACATACCCCTTATCTTTTGCCAGGGAACAAGCCAGAGAACGAATCTCTTCGCGGGAAGCATCTACCCACACATCCACATCACCCGGAGTTCTCGAAACAGGATGGGGATAAAGCATGGCATTGCCCTGACCCTTCAGAATACAACAAGGATAACCTGCCTCTCTTATTTTCTTATATACATACACTGTGGCTTTATTCAGGATACTGTTGCGCATCATGAGTTTGTGACTCAATCCGAACCAGATCAACAACAAGTTCTCGTTAGGAGCTACTCCCTTAGGCAACTTTTGGACTCCATCCATCGCAATTCCCACCAAGGTTTGTTTCTTGACGAAATCGAAGAAAGCCTTCCAGTCGAAGTCTTTCAATGCTGTTCCATCCAAGAACTCCTTACCTTCGTAAAGTCCTAAGGAAAACTGTATCAAACGAAAATATAATTCCATCATGTTGTCGGGGTAACCCTATTTTGCCAGTATAGTGTTATTTTGTTTAAACGTTGATTTATCTTCTACTTTAAAAATCCTCTTTTCATTCGCAAAAATACATTTTTCCTTTCAAACCACCAAACTTTCTTGTCATTTTTTAACCTAAATATACAATTCAGCGGAATATATGGCAAAAACAATCCCCTGCAGGATTTCCTATCAGGATTTCTGCAGGGGATTGTAAGAAAGGAATTGTATGAAATTCTGTTTATATGTTTTTATTGGATTCCTCCATGTGTAGGCACAACTCGCTTGATAGTACCATCTGCATTGAATTCCAACTTGTCGATGCAAACCTCACGGTGAACACCTGGCTGGAAATGGATGTAATCCTTGTTGATGCGATGATAAACGATATACCACTCATCCGTGCCCGGCTTCTGGATTACGGAGTTATGGGCAGTACCGTAAATCTCATGCTGAGGGTCCTGAATCAGGACGATAGGATCCTTCGCTACCTCGATAGGACCGAGCGGAGACTTGGATGTTCCGTAAGCCACATGATAGTTGGCTGCACCCGTATCATCCACCGACCACATGAAGTAGTAGAGTCCGTTACGATAGAACACGTATGGAGCCTCGCGATAAGCATAGTCTCGCAGGCTTCCACCCTTTGGAGTCATCACTGTCACAGTTTCATCCTTAATCTTGGTCATGTTTGGCTCCAATTCTGCACCCGCCATAAAACTGTTGCCCCAATAGAGGTAAGGCTTCTTGGAAACAGGATCCATGAAAACATCCACATCGATGAGTTGCCCATTGCAACCCGGATGGTTCTTTGCCAAGAGAGGCTGACCTAAATCCACAAAAGGACCTGTAGGAGAATCAGAAACCGCTACGCCCATCTGCTTTCTGCCATTATCATTAGGACGGGCACTGAAATAGAGATAGTACTTGTAGCTGCCGTTCTTCTGTTTCACCTCGATGGCAGCTGGTGCCCAGAGATTGCCATTCGCCCAAGCAATCTGGTCGCTCTTCGCATCCAGTGCCACGCCTTCATTCTTCCACTCCTTCAGGTCGGCAGAAGAATATACATAGTACTTATATCCACCCCATCCCGGTTTTCCATCGGTGGTAGAATAGATGTAGTACTTACCCGTCTTGTTGGAATACAGGATTTCCGGATCGGCATGGAAACCTGGCAGGATAGGGTTGCCCTTGCCTGTATAAGAAAGATTCAATACATAGCCCCACTTCTGCTGCAATCTCTCCATCTCGTCCTTGGTTACAGAACAAACCGTTCCATGACGAGGGAAGAAATCCTTGCGGAAAGACTCGGGCTTGGTAGAGAAAGTATTCAGATCCTTGGAAGTCTGATACTCATAACGGCCTGAACCATAAAGGTCGTACATCAGCACATACTCATTCTTGTCATTAAGTTTGAATACACCGGAACCTTCCACACCGGTCTTGCTGTCTGCGTAAGCATCGATAAACTTGAAGTCCTCCTTCCATGGTCCCTTCAGATTCTTGGCAGTAGCCTGCTGAATTCCATTCTGGATTTCCTTGCCTTCGGCATTCTTGATGTTTCCTTTATAGAACATGTGGTAAACGCCGTTGCGCTCGATAATATCGTTATCGATGCAACCATACTTGGCATTGAAGAGCACCTTTGGCTCACTCTCGAAACCCGTGAAGTCCTTGTTGGCATAAGCATAATAGGTAACGAGGCTCTTTCTGCCATCGCCAGTACGCTGAAGGGTGAAATAGATCATATACTTCTTGGCCTTCTTATCATAGATGGTCTGTGGAGCCCATACCCAATAGGCATCGCCGAAATGCTCCTTGTAGTCTTCCTTCAACACGATTTTAGAGTGCGTCCAGTTCACCAAGTCCTTAGACTTCATCAATACGATGCCCGGATTATCCTTCCATCCATTCTTCACGGTGTTCATATCTGTAGCCACAATGTAATAGCAGCCATCTTCACCACGAAGGATATGAGGGTCGCGAATACCGCCACTGGTACTGATAGAGTCGCTGGCGATAATAGGTTGGTTGTCGTTGAGCGCATACCAGTTCTTGGCATCCTCGCTGATGGCAAAACGCAGATGTTCCTGCTGGTTGCCACTTCCTTCGAAATAAGCGAAGAGATAACCTGCAAACTTGTTGTTGGTAGCAGCCTTCTTTGCGGCAGAAACCTGGAGAGGCGTTCCCCATGCCAACACTGCCAGTAATAAAGAACTGAATGTAATCTTCATCTTCATGATTTTCCTTTAAGTTAGTGTTATTATTGTTTTTGTTGTTTATGTCATAATACACATCAAGAACTCCATATACTTATTTTTTTAATAAGCTCAATCCTTACAAGCCCAAGCATAAAAGAGTTACTTATAGTGTCAAAACTACATTTATTGAATTACGGCTGCAAAGATACTAAATAATATGTAAACTAACAAGCGTTCATGAAGAAAAATTTCTTCTGCATCATAACATTCAGACAAAGGTATTACCTGAGGTTATTCCTCAACAATTCACCTATTATAATTAGCAGGAAGAATACAAGGATATAGAGATAATACTGCTCGCGCTTGATGAAATCAGCGAAACTGAATTTCCTTCTTCTATTTCCGGCAAGATAGATGTGATAGTCGTATGCCATCATAAAGACGATGGATATAGAAAACACCACCGCCATGACTCCGATAACCACGATGACATAGGACACAGAAAAAAGAGAGTTTTGTTGGTCTTGTATCATAATCTTTATCTTTCGCTTTTAAGTTTTAATGCAAAGATAGTGGTAAAAATCCAAAAAGAGGTGTTGCATTCCTATGGTTGTTGTTGCATTCCTACCAAAAAAGGTGTTGCATTCGTAGGAATGCAACACCTTTTTAAACATTTATTAACCATTAAAGCTATATCATCTGTTCGCGCCATTGACTTGGCGACAGCCCTGTCTTTTGCTTGAAAATGCGGTATATCTGTGTATGGGATGAGAATCCGCACTCAGTAGATATGGCATCATTGCTAAATTCCGGATTTTCTTTCATCATGCGAACCGCCTCATTAAAGCGGATATCGCTGAGCCATGTTCGGAAATTGGTATGCTGAGAAAGATTGAAGTATTCGGTAAGTTCATTCTTCTTGCAACCCAAGTTGGCAGCAAGCGAATATATGGTGACATTGCAGTCTTTGTACATTCTGTCATCACACCATTTTTCCAATGCAGCTCCAATCTCTTTCATCCGTTTTTAGGAGAAGATGTTCAAATCTGCCTGTCCATCAGCCACGGCATCCTGCTGATCTCCATAGGCAAGCTGATCTGTCGATGTATCTGATTCCTCCTGTTCTTCCTGATCCTCTTGTTCTTCCAACATATTCTCTACTGGTGTAATATAATAGCCCAACGAGATGAAACTATGGACAAAGAATATGAGAACAAGTAACATCAGCGGACCTATCAGCAGCAATAAGGTGTCGAAGAGAATGGCTATGGGAAGAAATGCTGCTGAGACACATACCAATACAAGACTGGATCGTGCATATCGAACGTGTGGCAGAAGATCGCCAGCCGACTCCTCCAACAGTTTTTTCTTGCGCTTCAGTACCTCAGAATAGCTGGCATAGATGAAGTATGCCATACTTCCCACAAAGAATGCGAGCATCACGTATAACAAACCGCCCAGATGGAGACTTTTGTTGCTGAAAACACCAAAGATGAAGATGGCGACAATCAGCGCATAGGCAGCCGCACTGCGCAAACAATAGCGACGCATGACGCTTCTTGTGCTCTCCATATTGATGATGGATAGGGTGATGGCAAAAACCACGGGAGTGTAGAACATGATATTAACGACTGCCCCCACATCAGCACCTTGGGCACGAAATCCCTGAGTCATCTGCAAGAAGTAATGTATGCAGAATACGGCCATTGATCCACAGAGTAACCACCGAGAGGTCTCGTAGCGTCTTACCTTCCATCTCACCTGCAGAGAAGCCATTGCTATATGCAAGCCCAACATGCCGGTAATGGTGCAGCAAATCAACTGTAATATAAATATTGATGTCATGATTATCTAAATAAAAAAATAGAAAAGTTGCTGCAAAAGTACAACTATTTACTGAGAAATGAATAGATTTTCACAAAAAAGTTTCCCAAACTCCCTTTTTTATCTTAACTTTGCAGTCTCTATCATCTATAGTAGTCGCACTATCCATCATAGAAATAACTTCATCAAAGAAAATAAAATCATAAAAGAAAAAACATAATGGAAAATAAAAAGATTCCTTATCGTGCCATCGCTCTCGATCTAGACGGCACGCTGACCAACCACGAGAAAGTGGTGACACCTCGCACCCGTCAGGCTCTCCTGAAAGCTCAAGACAATGGTGCTATCATCATTTTAGCTTCCGGGCGCCCTACATACGGTATCCAACCAGTAGCAGAATGTCTTGAACTGGAAAAACGAGGCGGATTCATTCTTTCCTATAATGGCGGAAAGATTGTGGATGCCAAGACCGGTGAGGAATATTTCTCACAATATCTGCCAGATAGCGTGATACCTTTATTATATCAGTATGCCAAGGAAAAGAACTATGCGCTCTTAGGATATGCCGGCAATGAGATCATCACCGAAATGCCAGACGACCAGTATGTGAAGGAAGAATCCCGCATCAACAAGATGAACGTCAGAAAAGTAGAGAATCTACTTGATGCCCTGGAGCCTCATCCTACCAAACTCCTGATGACTGGCGACCCTACCGACATGCAGAAGGCAGAAGAAGAACTCTCTGACATTGTAGGCGATAAAATGTCTGTTTTCCGCTCGGCTCCTTTCTTCCTGGAACTGGTTCCTAACGGCATCGACAAAGCACAGTCTTTGCAGAGATTATTGGGTAAAATCAATCTCACTCCTGCAGACATGATAGCCTTCGGTGATGGATATAATGACCTCAGTATGCTCAAACTTGCCGGTGTCGGTGTGGCTATGGCTAATGCTGCTCCTGAGGTAAGAGCGGAAGCTGACTACGTTACTCTTTCCAATGAAGAAGATGGTGTGGCTGCTGCGCTGAACCATTTCTGGAATTGCTCTGAAAAATGAGAAATGAGAAATGAGAAATGAGAAATGAGAAATGAGAAATGAGAAATGAGAAAAAAGTTGGTTTCATTCTGGGTGAAACCAACTTTTTTTGATGATTGTCCAACGATTTCTGATTATCTCTGAACGACTTTCTTCCCATTCACAATGTAACTACCAGTTCACCGGTCTTATCATTATAATAAACGCCTATCACCTGGTTGGCTTTTAAAGTAGGAGTGATGGACTTCTCTACATTCTTAGCCTTATAATTCAAAGTCACCTTGATACTTGATGCCTGCAGGTTCTTGAGATAAACCTTGGTAGAATCCTCGGCATCCTGAATAGCCTGCAAACCGGAGCCCTTGACCGTGAAGCCTAAGATTTCCCCCTTGGAATGATTGACGTCCAAGAGGAATGTGGCATCTGCCTTGGAATCCACAATTGTGGTTTCTACCGTAAATACAGGCGCAGCACCATTGAGTTGCACATTCTTCAACTGGCATCGGGGTTCACCACAGAAGTTAGACAAAAGCATGTAGGAAGCACCATCAGGGTCTGTGGCGATAACACCATTCCATCCCTCAGCTACCATCTCCTTCAAACTGATAGTCTTCTGCATCAGCTTGCGGGTACTTTCAGCATTCACATTACTATAATAGATGATATTGCGCTTATCTACAATGTCGCCAGCCTTCACATTCTTACTCTTGTCGCTGTAAGAAGCATAGAGTTTGGAAGTATTCACGGAATTGTTGTTGGCACGGTTTCCAAAGCCCATGGTCTTACCATCTACGTTGACAACACCCAGAGCATTATCGATATTCACCCAGTTGGTATTCATGGTGAGGAATTGAGAACCATCACTCTGCTTGTGGCTCATGCCTGTCTCCTGGTTCTGGGCATTGTCGAAATAGAGCGTACGCTTGGTTCGCGTCATTTCGTCGGTACTGATAGCCATCAGACCTCCCTGATTCTTGGTAATGGTGGCAGCTGCATTGGCACGCACATAATCGGTATAGATGACAGCATTACCTGGAGTAGAATAGATGGCGAAACGATTGTTGAGGGTTCCGTCGTTCATATTCAGTTCTCCGTTCATCGTATAACTGTTGCCACGGAGATTATAGATGCCGCTGACTACCGGTGTGGCGTTTGTACTCTTACCACTTACCTGATAACTACCGAGGAAGTTACCGGTATTGTTCTCACGGTAAGGTACGATCATCTTGTTCTTATCCGCACTGTTGGCTGCAATGTATCCGGTATAACTGCCCTTACCTGCACTCCATGAGAAACAGGTGAAACGGTCGTCTGTAGAAGCACGGACGATATTCTGGCAAGGGAATATACGGGCTGCAGCATAACGCTGGTTGAACGCATTCCAATCTGTAGGGGTCACATCTGCTGTAGATATGGCCTCATGCATCAGCCAGGTCATCATCACACGGTGAGCCTCTACACCCATACGGCGTGCTCCGATATCAGAGCGCAACAACCAGGATCCGTCAGACGTTGTAGTCTGGCGTGCCTTGATATTCTTGTAAGCCAAGTTCTCAAGCATCAGCGCATCCGGATCGTTCAGGAAACAGGCATTGGTAGTGTATGAAGTGATTTGGTCGAAAAGGAAGAGGCTCCAGTCATTACCATTAGGCATAGCCAGTTCGCCATCTGCCAGAGCCAGCCAGTTGAGCACCTCCTTCATTACCTTGTCATTATTGTGCATGAGCGAATTGGTCTTCCACTTCTCCTCACCGATGGTCTTCTGCTGGAAGAGTTTCAGTGCCAAAGCTGCCTCGCCCAACTCCTGTATCACTACATTCTGATAACTTGTATGGAAGAAGTTGTGGTTCTGGAGCGTATAGTCGTCAAAAAGATTCTGTCCCTTATAGAGGTCAGCCACGGTCTTCTTGTCATAATGCGGATCAATAACGGTCGTATTATGGGCATCATCCTTATGAGAATAACTGTTGATGGCAAACTCACGGAGGCGCTCAAACCACTTAGGAGCCATCTCATCGTTAGGGAACAGACCCAATGTAGCAGCCAGCACATCAGCCTCCCAACCATTCTCTTCAGCTTTCGTATCCCCGGTATAACCGGTAGGTATCGTGCGATTCAACTCATAATTGCATTCTGCCTTCAGGAGTTTCTCGATATATCCCTTCTGTTTGTCGGAGAGTTTATCCCACTGGAAATAAGCGGAATAAGCTACGGACATCGCCCAAAGTGAACTTTCCCAAACATGATCGCTACCGGAAGTAGAACCCCAGTAGGTATTACCAGAACAGGTTTTCAACTTATTTGCCTTATGGGTAGAGTAAGCGAAAACCAGACTCTTCATCGCCATCTTTTCCAGATCATCCCAAGTAACGCCCTCAGGCAGAGTCACCTTGTCCTTACCATATTTTACGAGGAAAGCAGAAATCATGGAGAGGTCGGCATTGGAGCGAACACCGTCCTCATTATTCTGCATGGTACTATTACACTTGAAGGCACCACATACCTCATTCACAGAATTTGGCGCAGCACAATCCTGGAAGTCATTCTTCAGATACTTGGAGAATTTAGCCAACATATTCATCAGGTCACCCTTCATGGTAGCCTCATCTACAAACTGATTGTTGATTACCCCTTCTATAGGACTGGTCACACTCTCCTCAGTAGGAGTCACCTCTTTCGCCTCATTGGAATGATCACTTACCGCTTTCACCTTTTTCTTGAAAGCAGTAGAAATCTCAGAAGTCTGTCCCTCAGTATTTCCCATTTCAGGAGCGATGACTCCCGTAGATGCAGCCATAGCTACACCAGCAGAAAGTACAATGGCAGAACAAAATGTTTGTTTCTTCTTCATTTTGTTTTTAGCTATTTATTGATTATTACTATCAAAAAGTACATTAAAATGAGATGCAGAACACGCCGAAAACCTCACTTTTCATATAGGTTCATTCATCTCGTCTCAAATAATTGGTGGCAAAAATACAACATTTTCCTCAAATACAAGAGAAAAGAAGCGTTTTATTTTTGTTTATAAAATAAAAAAGATATAATTATTCTTGTTATTTATAGAATTATGTGTACCTTTGCACGCATAACAAATAAAAGCATATCAGCAGTTATGTTACAATTAGACAATTTCTATAAGGCTCGCTTCGTGCTGAGCAAAGTTATCAGAAAGACTGAGCTGGTTCACACTCCAAGAATCAACCCAGAGAGTGATGTCTATCTGAAGCCTGAGTGCCTCCAGAAGACGGGTTCGTTCAAGATTCGTGGTGCTTACTATAAGATTTCACAACTCACCGATGAAGAAAAGGCGAAGGGTGTGATAGCCTGTTCGGCTGGCAATCATGCTCAGGGTGTAGCTCTCGGTGCCACCGCCATGGGAGTGAAGAGTCTTATCTGTCTGCCAGAGGGCGCTCCTATTAGTAAGGTGGAAGCCACCAAGCGTCTCGGTGCAGAGGTCTGTCTGGTACCTGGTGTCTATGATGATGCCTACCAGAAGGCATTGCAACTGAAGGACGAGCATGGCTACACCTTCGTTCACCCTTTCGATGATGAGAATGTCATCGCTGGTCAGGGCACCATCGGTCTGGAGATTCTCGACCAGCTGCCTGATGTAGAAGCTGTCGTCGTTCCTGTAGGTGGCGGCGGACTTATCTCTGGTGTAGCCTTTGCCATCAAGTCGCTGAATCCTAACGTCAAGGTATATGGTGTTCAGGCAGAAGGAGCAGCAAGTATGGTACAGAGTCTGCACGATCATAAACAGGAGAAGTTGCCTTCTGTAGCGACCGTTGCTGATGGTATTGCCGTAAAGGAACCGGGCAAGATTACTTTTGAAACCTGCTCCAACTACGTAGACGAAATCGTAACCGTGAGCGAGGACGAAATCTGTGCAGCCATCCTGAAACTCATAGAGAGCGAGAAGATGGTAGCCGAAGGTGCCGGTGCGGCCAGCGTGGCAGCCGTGATGTACAACAAGGTTCCGGTGAAGGGCAAGAAAACCATCTGCGTGGTAAGTGGCGGTAACATCGATGTAACGATCCTGAACCGTGTCATCACCCGTGGTCTTGCCAAGAGCGGCCGTCTTTGCACCATCGAGATGGAGCTGGATGACAAACCGGGAGAATTGGTAGAGGTCTGCTCTGTCATCGCCGGATTAGGCGGTAATATCACAGGCGTCCACCACGACCGTTCTGCCAACCGCAACAAGGTGAATGCCTGCGTGCTCCGCCTCACCATGGAGACTCGCGACGAGGAACACGTAAAAGAAATCAAGGGAGCCCTTGAATCAAAGGGATTCCATTTATATATTGTTTAAAACTTATCAGATTATGAACGCAATTCACACAGACAATGCGCCTGCAGCTATCGGTCCATATAGCCAGGCTATCGAAGTAAACGGTTTCGTATTTGCATCAGGTCAGATTCCTATCGACCCTGCAACAGGCAATTTCGTAGAGGGTGGCATCAAGGAGCAGACCCGTCAGAGTCTTACCAATGCCCAGAACATCCTGAAGGCTGCCGGTACTGACCTCTCTCATGTAGTAAAGACTACAGTTTATCTGAACAGCATGGATGATTTCGCTGCCATGAACGAGGTTTATGCAGAGTTCTTCAGCCAGCCATACCCAGCACGTTCTGCTGTAGCAGTAGAGAAGTTGCCAAAGGGCGCACTCGTTGAAGTAGAGGTTCTGGCTGCTAAGTAAAAGAAATCGGTAGTATAACTCCTGGAGTTTATGCTACCGTTTTTTTGTCTGCCACATACATGCCTATCAGGATGCAAGTGGCACCTATCAGAAAATAAGGAGTGATTTTCTCATCCAATATCCATGAAGCAAAGATCATGGTAGTGATCGGATTGAAATATACCCAGTTGGTGGCCTTTACCGTACCCAACTTGGAAAGGCACCAGTTCCATGTGAGAAAACAGATCATGGAAGCCAAGCAACCTAAAAACAACAGGTTGCCTATCACCTGAGGTTTGGCAAAGACCTCGCAAGAAGGGAATCCCGGTATAATCAGATAATAAGGCAATATCGTCAATACTCCATAGAAGAATACCTTGCGGGTGATAAAGGCGGCACTATACTTTTCCGTCACCGATTTCATCATCAGGGAATAGATAGCCCAGCACATACATGCCGTAAACGCCAGGGCATCGCCTACGGGGGAGAGATGAAGCACAAAGCGACCATTCAAAACCACGATGATCATACCCATAAAAGCCAAAAGCGAACCGAGTATCTGTATCAGGTTGATGCGGGCGGAATCCCGATATACCAACCTTACCAGCAAGGTAGCAAAAAGCGGACAGGAACATACGATAAGGGATGTATTGGTGGTGGTGGTGAAATTCATCGCTTCATTCTCACTTAAGAAATAGAGTGATCCTCCCGTGATGCCTAATAACATCATCTTCGCTTCGTCCTTCCAAGAGTCGGCAAAGATGCGACGGTGGTTGAATGCCAGCATCAGAACGTATGCGATGGAAAAGCGCATGGTAAAAATCTGGGCAGGAGAAAGTCCGTTCAGCATCAGCACCTTGGTTGATACAAAAGTGGTTCCCCATATTGCTACGGTGAGGAATGCTACGAGATGATAAAAGAGGTTGCTGTTTCTATTCATACTTACATCTATTCTTTCTTTTGCCGCACATTTTTATATCTGTAACTCATACGTCTATCCCTTTTGCGACAGTTCTTCTGTAACAGTTCATTTTTTATGACTGCAAAAGTAAGGCTTTTCGATGAAGTACACAAATTTTTTCAAATATTTATTTTGGAGGAACAAATAATTATATGTACTTTTGCACCTAAAATAACAAATGATGATACTACATCCTTTCCATATATCCTCTACAGGAACTGACTTTCCCGAAAAGATGAACAATCCTTTCGACTATGAACCGCACCCTCTTTGCATACAGATATGCAAGGAGTTGCAGACCTATCTTGAGAATAAGAAGGAATGGCGCGAGGAAATCGACCGGGGAAAAATGTTCGGCATACTCATCGTAGAAAAGCCTTCGGATATTCACGAAGGCAGACAACTGGGATACTTGGCCGCCTATAGCGGTCAGATAGGAGGCAGAAGCGACTGGGATGACTTCGTACCTGCCGTTTTCGACTACCTACAGCCTGATGGATATTTCAAGACCCATGAGACGGAAATTACCCACATCAACGAAAGTATCCTGCGACTGGAAAAGGATGAACGGATGCAGAAGGCCCGGACACTCATCGCAGACCTGCTCGCCCAGCGCCAACAAGCCATAGCCGGTTTTCAGGAAAAGATGAAAGAAAAGAAGGCCCAAAGGGATCTCCGACGAAAACAGGGCAATCTCTCTGCCGAAGAGGAACAGGCGATGACCAAAGAAAGCCAATTCATGAAGGCCGAACTGCGCCGACTCAAGAAATCACTTGCCGAGAAGACAACATTAGAGACGGAATACGAAGACTATCAGAACAATATTTCCAGACTTAAGCAACTGCGCAAGCAACTCTCTGATGCCCTGCAGCAATGGCTATTTGCACAATTCAGAATGCTCAATGCCGAAGGAGAAGAAAAAGATCTGTTGGAAATATTCAGAGATACTGCATTGGAAGACCAGCCGAACCTGTCACTCCTCTCCAAAAGAGCTGCACTGAAGATGGTTCCTCCTGCCGGAAGCGGAGAATGCTGCGAACCCAAACTGCTCCAGTATGCTTTCAGACATCAGCTGAAACCCCTGCAGATGGCGATGTTCTGGTGGGGCGAAAGTCCGAAAGAGGAAATCAGACACCACCTGCAGTTCTATCCAGCCTGCAATGGTAAGTGCAAACCGATACTCCGCTGGATGCTACCGGAAGTCAACACGATGTTCAATCATGCATCTCAACCACTTACCCTGGAGACACTCTATGAAGACCGGGAACTTGCCGTTATCTGCAAACCTGCCGGAATGCTCTCCGTACCAGGAAAAGAACCAGGCGTCACTTCCGTCTATTCCATCATGCGAAGAAAATATCCGGAGGCTACGGGGCCTTTGATTGTACACCGGCTGGACATGGCTACAAGCGGACTCATGGTGATTGCCAAAACAGAGTTTGCCTACCATCGGCTGCAGGAACAATTCGCAAGTCATCAGATACAGAAGAAATACATAGCCATCGTATGTGCGAAAGAAGGAAGCATCCTGCCAGAAGGCATCCTCTCTCTCCCTCTGATGCCCGACTATCTCGACCGTCCACGCCAGATTGTAAATCATGAACAGGGAAAGGAAGCGATTACGGAATACAAAGTTCTTGGAAACGAAGAAAACGATGCTTTTGGTAACAAAGAAAACGAAGGAAACAACCAGCATCTCCGCCTCGCTCTCTATCCCCAAACGGGACGTACCCACCAGCTCCGTGTACATTGTGCCCACCGGGAAGGACTGAATGCCCCTATCCTTGGCGACCCTCTCTATGGCTGCGAGAAGGCACCCCGCCTCTACCTCCATGCCGAATCTATCAGGTTTACACATCCTTTATCAGGAAAGGAAATATTCATAGAACGGAAAGCAGACTTCTAACAAACCTGAAATAGGAAGAAGTACGGTGCCTTATATCATACAAGAAAAAATCCTGAAAAAAGAATCCCTTAGTGTTCTTCTTGCTGAAACACTAAGGGATTTATTTTTTCTCGTATGAATGCATAAAAAAAGCACCTCCATAAGGAAGATGCCATTCAGTTTAACCAATTAAGTTGGGATACCCGGACTCGAACCAGGAATGACAGGACCAGAATCTGTAGTGTTACCATTACACCATATCCCAATGTGCAGGTTGATGATTGATGACAATGATGAAGAAGTTGGGATACCCGGACTCGAACCAGGAATGACAGGACCAGAATCTGTAGTGTT
>ENA-OYYB01000221-OYYB01000221.1-human-gut-metagenome-genome-assembly--contig:-NODE-221-length-41117-cov-24.009961_pt1 | contig 41117 bp, 35 predicted proteins | sample MGYA00244059_ERZ653440 | MGnify/ENA primary metagenome ERZ653440 (study PRJEB26926, sample SAMN06164994) | human gut metagenome | biome: ENVO:00009003; feature: ENVO:2100002; material: ENVO:00002003... | reverse complement strand
CCTGAGATGTCTCGTGGGCTCGGAGATGTGTATAAGAGACAGTTTCTATCCCTTTCTATCCTTTTCTATCCCTTTCTATCCCTTTCCGGAAGCCCTTTTTCTTCCTTCTGAGAGTTCATGTTCAGAGAATCTTCATTATGATCCTAAGGTTCGTCCAGATAATGCACTATCAGCTCCACCTGATGGCGACTGTAATACTTGGCAAATTTGCCCACCTTGCAGTCGTCGAGGGCCTCAGAGAGTTCAGGATTGTTTTTGATCCAGCGCTTCAGACGGTTGAGCGCCACTTTGGCTTCCGATCGTGGAAAGTAGAGTAAAGCCAATTCTGTCTTTTCATAAATACGTATTTCCATATCCGATTGATTTTTAGTATGATACAAGTCGTTTAGCACCTGAAAACAAGTCATTTACCACCTGTAAACAAGTCATTTAGGAGAGGCAAACAAGTCATTCAGCACCCGTAAACAAGTCATTTACGATAGCCAAACAAGTCGTTTGCAAGTCCTAAATGAGTCTTTTCCTCATCGTATCTGAGTCATTCTGACTCTCTGCTATCGTCAGTTTCGCCTCCTGATTGATATCATAGCCTTCCTTCTCGATTACGATCCAACCTCTGCCTTGTTTTCTGCGTAATCTCCGGAATCCCATTTTTTCCATGACGTTCTGAATGTCTCCACTGGTCACGTTGTTTCGTATGGCAGGGTTGAATCCTATCTTTTCCATGATGTCGGCAGAGGTGGCAAATTTCATATTCGGATTCATCAGGTCGGCTTCTGTTGGTACCCTGAAATACTTGGCTATGAGCTCCTCCAGGAAGCTGTTGGCAAGGAACATCCTGTTGTGCATTCTTTGCTTCTCCATGTCCTCGTAGGTGAGCCAAGGCACCCAGTCACCTTGCTTCAGTTTGCCTTCCTTGCGCTTTCTGATGAGTTCTTTCACGATATATATAGCCTGGGCATAGATATGATCGTGATCGATGGGATATTCGAAGGGGCTCTGGATTTTCTCCACCTCCCATACCAGGCAGCGGCGGTCTTCCTCTTCGCATATCACGTGGCGATTGTTGCTCGTGCCGCAGAGAGAGGCATGGCGCAGCAGCTGACTGGGATATTTGTCGTAGGGCACACGGATGGTTACGCTGCGCTTCGTCACACAACTCTTGAAGGAATTGAGATTCTTGCCATGTGGGGCATCAAACTCGTCGAGACAGATGAGCGCCTTGCTGGTCGTTATCTGCAGGAAATCCTTGTTCTTGTAGTCGGCTGAAGAATCGTTGGCATAGTAGCTTCTGAGGCACTTGGGCAGGAGATTTTCCAGAAATTTGGTCTTGAAGATACCGCCACGCCCCACGAGCACCAGCACCAGCTCGTTTACCATCTCCTTGCTGCCCCAGCCATATACCATGCTCACAAACCATTTGCGGAAGGCATACTTGAAGTACTTCTTGGTGTGATAGTATTCGGGCGCCTCCTTCACCGTGATACGTTCGCAGAGCTGGTCGATGTAGTCGGGATCGCCTTCCTTCCATTCTGGCAATCCCATGAGATAATCCTCGATGGGGTTGAACTTTTTCGTGAAATCCGACTTGATGGCGCTTTCCAGTCTCTTCTTGTTGGTGCGCAGTCCGTCCATATCCATCAGCATATAGATGGTATTCTCCACGGTCTCGGTCACCTCCGTCCATTTGTAGTAGAATTCGCTCTGGGTATCGTAGGCCCTGATTTCCACCATGCCGGTCACGGTGTTCAGATGCATCTCATATCGGGTGTTAAGCCACTGCATCAGCACCTTCATGCTCGGGTTGGATCCGTATTTCTCGCCCTTTGAATAGAGATGCCAGCAGCCCCAACCTTCCGTATGATTGAACACCCAGTCCACGATGCTTTTCACACCGTCATACTGGCTTCCATATTCCGCCGTCATCCAGTTGAGCAGTTCTTCCTTCTTAGCACCGTAGTTGAAGCAGAAGGTGGCAAATCGCATGCAGAACTCGTGATGGCTGCCAGGCTCAAATCGGCAGAACCAGCCCTCAGAGAGCTTTTTCACTTGCTCTATCACGTCCTCCGTACTCGCTTGCGTCTGCTTCTTGCCTTTTGCATTCCCTGAGGATGCGCTGCCCTGACTCTTCTTGGCGCTTCTACTGCCTTTCGATGAAGTACCGTTGGCTCTATCCGTCTCCAACTTTTTCTCCCTTTCCATCTCCGGTTTCAGCACGGTCTGGTAGAATTTCGTCACCTCCTCAGGCGAAAGGGGTAGGGGTTCCGCATCCCAGTTGAAGTAGGCCTTCTCATCGTGCGCCAGACCGCAGAGACGGGTCATGTCGAGGCACTGTCTGTCGGCGTTGAGATTCAGCAGCTCATCATAGATTTTGATGGCCTTTGTGATGGCGAGGCGGTGCAGTTCAGTCTCAGTGAGCGTGCAGCCGGGGGGACGTGCATATTTCAAGAGGATTCTGAATCCCCTGCCGCTGATAGTGCGGTAACAAACCATGGTAGTAGGCTTTTTGATAGCCTTTTCCACGGCGTCTTCCAGGATGATGCTTGGCGTATGATCATAGTCGAGCATGGCCCAGTAGGTAGGTTTGCCGAAGTATTCGAGCGTTCTACCATTGGGTTTGAACTGTATAGATGGACAGATGGCAGCAGAGCTTCGCTTTTTGTTATCGGCAGCTTTTCTGTCGATATTTACCATTTGTCGGTAGTCATCCGTATGAATCTGGATGAATCTGTCTTGCATGATGAGCCATTCCAGTTCCTTCTTGCTCGACAGAGGTTTGTGGCTACTACTTCTGAGCGAAGTAAATAGCGAGGGCATGGTTTCTTCCATTAGCTTCCAAGTTAAATTGTTATTTTGAAAATTAGTTGAGGTCTGAAGATTGTTACTGTTTCAGATGAATGTCTCCATTTTGAATCAGGATGTTGATATTTTCGACGAAGTGTGTACTTTGAATGAACTTATCGGTCATTTTGAAAGCGTTTATTTTTTCTTCACGTTCTTCTATCGTTTGATTGTGTTCCAGGGCCATGTAGGCTGCATAAAAATCCCTCTCTCTATGTCCTTTTTCATGCATGTTTACTTGCTCTTGAATGTCCTTTTCATGGAGGATAGCGATAATCGTTTCTTTCATTTCTATCAGCTTGATCACAGAGATAACTCCTGTTTCAAATCTCTCAATTAACTTTTTGTCGAAATGACCAATTTCCTGCAGTTTTTTATCACTGATATCATTTTTCTGTATTTGCCGGATCAAGAATACTTGTCGGTTTCTTATCCAGTTAACAGCGGTCTCCAAAGCCTTCAGTTTTTCTTCAGAATAAACTGGGGGCACTTTTTTTGTTTCTCCCTTTTGTTTGCTTGGTTTCTCCATTTTCTTGCAATTATTAATATTATGCTGCAAAGTTCATCAAAAAATGCCAGATAGGGTGGGGGGTTATATAGAACCCCAAAAGTGCGAAAAAAGTAACCTAATATTTTGAATATTTAACAGTTGGGGCTTTCCTGTGTATTTAAAATCTCCAGCCAAACCATCCTTTCGATAAAAGGAAAATAAAACTTTACAAAGAAAAGCCAAAGGTGTCGGTGTCACTTACTTTTCATCTTTTTTTTATGCATTGGAGCCACTACCCTCCAATTTGGATGTCTCCCTCTGATTATCAATCTTTTATCTATTTTCGCGCGGTAAGTCATAAAAAAAAGAGTATATAAAAGTGTCACCTGTCACCGTTTTCTGCTGCGCCCTTTATTGGAGCCAGTTTGTTGGGTGTCGCTGGTGACACGAGTTTTCAGTTTTTTTGTGGAGGGGTCTGTCACCCCTGTCACCCATCGGCATTGCGAAAAAATTGGAAAAATGGGTGGTTTTTAGAAAGATTTGCATGAAAATTTCTCAGCTGAGTAGCAGTTTTTCGCCAAAATTTGTTATCTTTGCAAAAGAAATTTGTAATAAAAGAAAAATAGATATGCCAGTACAAAGTGAAGCAGCCCTCGAAAATGGACTTATAGATACTCTTCAAAAGATGAACTACGAGTATGTTCATATTGAAGAGGAGAAGAACCTGTCTGCCAATTTCAAGAAACAGTTGGAGAAACACAACAAGAAGAAGTTGGAAGAATTGGGGCGTACCGAATTTACAGAGTCTGAGTTTGAAAAGATACTTATCTATCTTGAAGGTGGCACTCGCTTTGAAAAGGCTAAGAAACTGAGGGACCTCTTTCCTCTTGAAATGGAAAGCGGTGAACGCCTATGGGTGGAGTTCTTGAACCGCACTCACTGGTGTCAGAACGAGTTTCAGGTTTCCAACCAGATTACGGTTGAGGGCAGAAAGAAATGCCGTTACGATGTGACGATACTTATCAATGGTCTGCCTTTGGTTCAAATAGAACTGAAGCGTAGGGGTGTGGAATTGAAACAGGCATACAACCAGATACAGCGTTATCACAAAACTTCTTTTCATGGCCTGTTTGATTACATCCAGTTGTTTGTCATATCCAATGGTGTGAACACTCGCTATTTCGCCAACAATCCGAATAGCGGCTTCAAGTTCACATTCAACTGGACGGATGCCGCCAATGTGCCTTTCAACGACTTGGAGAAATTTGCCACAGTGTTCTTCGACAAGTGTACGTTGGGAAAGATTATTGGCAAGTACATTGTATTACATGAGGGAGACAAATGCCTGATGGTACTTCGCCCTTATCAGTTCTATGCGGTGGAGAAGATACTTGACCGTGTGGAAAACTCCAACGATAACGGTTATATATGGCATACAACTGGTGCGGGAAAGACCTTGACATCATTCAAGGCAGCCCAACTCGTATCAGAGTTGGACGATGTGGATAAGGTGATGTTTGTGGTTGACCGCCACGACCTTGACACGCAGACACAAGCCGAATACGAGGCTTTTGAGCCTGGTGCCGTTGACAGTACCGACAACACAGACGAGTTAGTGAAGCGTTTGCACAGCAATTCAAAGATTATCATAACAACCATACAGAAACTCAATGCCGCCGTCAGCAAGCAGTGGTATAGCAGTCGTATTGAGGAAATACGCCATTCTCGTATCGTGATGATTTTCGATGAATGTCATCGAAGTCATTTCGGAGAATGTCACAAGAATATCGTGAAGTTCTTCGACAACACGCAGATATTCGGTTTTACTGGCACACCAATCTTTGTTGAAAATGCGGTGGACGGACACACTACAAAAGAAATCTTCGGCAACTGTCTTCACAAATACTTGATAAAGGATGCCATTGCCGATGAAAACGTGCTGGGTTTCCTTGTGGAGTATTACCACGGCAATGAAGATGTGGAATATGCCGACCAAGACCGCATGACGGAGATTGCCAAATTCATCCTTAATAATTTCAATAAGTCAACATTCGACGGTGAGTTTGATGCATTGTTTGCCGTGCAGTCAGTGCCAGTACTGATCCGTTATTACAAGATATTCAAGAGTCTGAATCCGAAGATTAGGATTGGAGCGGTCTTCACATACGCAGCCAATAATAGTCAGGATGATGACTTGACAGGTATGAATACAGGCAACTTTGTGAGTGACAGTATTGGCGAGGCAGACGAATTGCAAGCCATCATGGATGACTACAATGATATGTATGGTACGAGTTTTACTACTGAAAATTTCCGTGCCTACTATGATGATATCAACCTTCGAATGAAGAAAAAGAAGGGCGACATGAAGCCTCTTGATCTCTGTTTGGTTGTCGGAATGTTCCTTACTGGTTTTGACAGTAAGAAGCTCAACACTCTCTATGTTGACAAGAACATGGAGTATCATGGATTGTTGCAAGCGTTCAGTCGTACCAACCGTGTGTTGAACGAGAAGAAGCGTTTTGGCAAGGTGGTTTGTTTCCGTGACTTGAAAAGCAAGGTGGACGAGTCTATCAAACTTTTCAGCAATGGAAATCCTATAGAAGATATTGTCCGTCCGCCTTTTCATGATGTAAAGAAGAAATATCAGGAAATGACGAAAGATTTCCTGGAGCATTATCCAGAAGCTCATTTTGTGGATTATTTGCAAAGTGAGAACGATAAAAAGCAGTTTATCCTCGCTTTCCGTGATATCATCAAAAAACACGCAGAGATTCAAATCTATGATGAGTTTGAGGAGGATGCTCCCGACCTCGGAATGACAGAACAGCAGTTTATGGACTTCCGCAGCAAGTATCTTGACATATACGATACCTTTGCTGCCAAGGGTACTGAAAAACCAAGCGGTTATCAAGTTCCTGAGGAAGGTCCGGTTATGTTTGGTGAGCCAGATCCGATTCAGGAAGGAGCAACTGGGCTTGACGATGTGGATTTTTGTCTGGAATTGTTGCATAGTGATATTATCAATGTGGCTTATATCCTGGAACTCATTGCCGACCTCAATCCGTATAGTGAGGACTATTCGGAGAAGCGCAAGCATATCATCGACACAATGATTAAGGATGCCGAACTTCGCAGTAAAGCAAAACTCATTGACGGATTTATCCAGAAGAATGTGGATGATGACCGTGACAACTTCATGGCTCGTAAGCAAAAGGCTGATGGTACAAGCGACCTTGAAGAACGGTTGAACAACTACATCGTCACCGAACGCAACAATGCAGTCAATACGCTTGCAAAGGATGAGGATTTGGATGCTTCCGTGCTCAATCATTACCTCTCGGAGTATGACTATCTGCAGAAAGAGCAGCCTGAAATCATACAAGAGGCATTGAAAGAGAAACACTTGGGACTGATCAAAAAACGCAAGGCATTGACAAGAATACTCGATAAATTGCGTTCTATAATAAGGACATTCAGTTGGGAATAAACAGATTATGGAGAAGAATATATACATAATGAGATGGTATGGACCGTTTGCAGATATGGAAAGTGCAAGGGATTGGGATAGAACAAATCATATTCCTTGCTGTCTGTATTTGATGAGTGGAATGAAGAAATATGCCAAATCATCAGTGCATTACTATATAGGAAAAGCTGAGCGAAACCTTATAACAGATAGGTTTAAGGATAAAAACCACCACATCAATGATTTTTCAAGGATAAAAGAGATATGGCTCGGCAGTGTTGCAAACAAAAAAGCGACACACGATGATGTAATGCTTATTGAGAATATGCTTACGTCCTATTTTGTTGGAGAAGTTGGAGAAGATAAAATGCTTAATATGATAAACTTCTGTTTACCTGCCAGCAATGTATATGTTTTATCTGAATGGATAAATCCATATTCAGAATTAGCATGGGGAAAATTATCAAGAAATTCTCCTGCTAATATTGTCGCAGATGTCATTGTCAACAAAGCTAATGATAATGCTTTCAACTACTATTTATATGTTTCAAAGAAATTAAAAAAGCAATAAAAGAAATAACGATATGAGCGAAGAATTACAACAGAAACTCCGTGACCAACTTTGGGAAGTTGCTAACAAACTGCGTGGCAATATGTCGGCAAGTGACTTCATGTATTTCACCCTTGGTTTTATCTTCTACAAGTATTTGTCGGAGAAGATAGAGAAACACGCCAATGATGCATTGGTGGATGATGAAGTCACATTTAAAGAACTGTGGGCAATGGAGAAAGACGAAGATATAGAAGAACTTCAGGAGGTTGTCAAGACCGAATGTCTGGAAAATATCGGCTACTTCATTGAACCAAACTTCCTGTTCTCGTCTGTCATTGAGAGCATTAAGAGAAAGGAGAATATCCTGCCGATGCTCGAACGCTCATTGAAGCGTATTGAGGACAGTACCCTCGGGCAGGACAGTGAAGAAGACTTTGGAGGTCTATTCTCTGACATTGACCTTGCTTCACCAAAATTGGGTAAAACTGCAGATGACAAGAATACTTTGGTCAGCAATGTTCTTCTTGCACTTGATGATATTGACTTTGGTGTAGAAGCATCGCAAGAGATAGATATTCTCGGTGACGCCTACGAGTATATGATTAGCCAATTTGCTGCTGGAGCAGGCAAGAAAGCCGGTGAGTTCTACACTCCTCAGGAAGTGAGCCGTATCTTGGCAGAGATTGTAACCATCGGTCACGCTCGTCTGCGCAATGTCTATGACCCTACTTGTGGTAGTGGTTCACTTCTTCTTCGTGCAGCAAGCATCGGTCATGCAAACGAGATCTTTGGTCAGGAGAAGAATCCTACTACCTATAATCTGGCTCGTATGAACATGCTTCTTCATGGTATCAAGTTTAGTAACTTCCGCATAGAAAATGGCGATACTTTGGAGGCTGATGCTTTTGGCGATACACAGTTTGACGCAGTGGTAGCAAATCCTCCATTCTCTGCCGAATGGAGTGCTGCCGATAAGTTCAACAACGATGATCGTTTCAGCAAGGCAGGACGCTTGGCACCACGCAAGACAGCCGACTATGCCTTTATTCTCCACATGATTTACCACCTCAATGAGGGTGGCACAATGGCTTGTGTCGCTCCTCATGGTGTCTTGTTCCGTGGTAATGCAGAAGGAGTTATCCGCCGTTTCCTCATTGAGAAGAAGAACTATGTGGATGCTATTATCGGTCTTCCTGCCAATATCTTCTATGGCACAAGTATCCCGACCTGTATCTTGGTGTTCAAGAAGTGTCGTAAGGAGGATGACAACATTCTGTTTATTGATGCCAGCAAGGAGTTTGAAAAGGTCAAGACCCAGAACAAACTCCGTTCGCAGCATATCAAGAAGATTGTGGACACCTATCGTGAGCGCAAGGAGATTGAAAAATACAGTCATCTTGCCACACTGCAAGAAGTGGCAGAGAACGACTACAACCTCAACATTCCTCGTTACGTTGATACTTTCGAGGAAGAAGAACCTATCGACATTCATGCTGTCATGAAGGAAATCAAGGACCTGGAGGCCAAACGAGCTGACCTTGACAAGGAGATTGAGGGCTATCTGAAAGAGTTGGGATTGGTAGAGTAAACTTTCCACAAGTTGTGGCAGATTTCCCAGATATGAAAGGGCTTTCATACTGAAACTTGAAGTATATCAGACAATGGTATCTGTTTTATAATGAGCAACTTACAATTGGGCAACAAGTTGTTGCCCAATTAGACGATGTAAATGTGCAACAACTTGTTGCACAAATACAAGATAAGGATTTCAAAAAAGGGTAATGATATGAAAAATAAAGATAATATACCGCAGTTTGTGAATAGCGACTCCTTCATGGCAGACAAGAACTATGTGAAGTGGTTGTCTGACCTGAAGAAACGCTTCCACATTGCACAGCTCAAAGCAGCTGTCAAAGTGAATACGGAAATGCTCAAATTCTATTGGAGTTTGGGCGAGGACATTTGTGAGAAGCAGAAGCAATATAAGTGGGGCGCAAACTTCATGAAAAGATTGAGCCTTGATTTGCGTGCGGAATTTCCACAAGCTGAGGGATTTTCTGTTGTCAACTTGTACTATATCAAACGTTGGTTTGCTTTTTATTCTTCGCATACAAACTTTTTTTACCAAGCTGGTAAAAAAATACAAGATGTGGAAAATTCAACAATACCAATGCCAGACATCTTGCTTTGTGTGCCTTGGAGACACCAGACTGTAATAGTATCCAAATGTGAGAATATAAAAACTGCTTTGTTTTATCTCAAAAAGGTGCTTGTTGATAACATGAGCCGTACCGAGTTAGTACATGCTATTGAAACCAAATTGTACGAGCACACAGGCAAGGCTTTGAATAACTTTGATGTTACACTGCCACAACCTCAAAACGCACTGGCAACAGAGATTATAAAAGACCCTTACAAGTTGGATTTCTTCTCATTGCCAAACAAGTTCAGCGAAATGGACTTGGAGAATAAGTTAGCAACCAATATCACTCGCTTCCTCTTGGAACTGGGTAAGGGCTTTGCGTATGTCGGTCGGCAGATGGAACTTGATACGCCAAGTGGTAAGTCTTACTTCCCAGACATGGTGTTCTATCATACTCGGCTGAAATGTTATGTGGTGGTAGAACTGAAGATTGTGGATTTTATGCCAGAGTTTATTGGCAAACTGAATTTCTACGTTTCGGCAGCTGACGAGTTGCTTAGAGGTGAGGGAGATAATCCAAGTATTGGTATTCTTCTTTGCAAGGATAAAGATTCGTCTGTGGTAGAATGGTCGTTGCGTGGCATAACTACTCCTTTGGGAGTGGCAAGCTATCAGCTGCAGGAAGTCTATGAACGAACATTGCTTGAGATAAAGCAAGAAGCCTCTGAGGATGAATAGTAATATAGTTTTAATTCTGCCACAACTTGTGGAAGAAATTGTCTACCAAGTTGGTGGACGAATAAAACAATGTAACTGGTATGTAAGTACCATGTAAACTGGTATGTAACAGAGCCATATTGGTGAACTTAAATTAAGGATTAAAAATGACAACGACAAAAAATAACGAACATAAGAAACTTAATGTCCCAAATCTCAGATTCCCTGAGTTTCAGGGGGAGTGGGAGAAAACTAAGATTGGTGATATTGCTATAGTTGTTGGTGGAGGTACTCCCGACACAAATACTTCCCAATATTGGAATGGAAAAATTCAATGGTTTACTCCATCAGAGATAGGCAGAAATAAGTATGTATATAATAGTGTTCGCACAATATCAGAAGAAGGTTTGAACAAATCCAGTGCAAAGCTTCTTCCGATTGGAACTATATTGTTAAGTTCAAGAGCAACTGTTGGTGAATGCTCTATCAACAAGAAAGAATGTACAACCAATCAAGGATTTCAATCTTTAATACCCAAAGAGAACATTTCGAATGAGTTTGTTTATTATTTGATTCAGACCAAGCGAAAGGATTTAATAAGGAAATCTTGTGGCTCTACATTTCTTGAAATTTCAGCAAATGAAGTACGAAAGATTGTAGTATCTATACCATCTATCAAAGAACAAGACAAAATAGCAAAACTATTGTCACTTCTTGATGATCGTATCGCGACCCAAAACAAAATCATTGAGGATTTGAAGAAGCTAAAGGCTGCGATTATAGATTATGCGATAAACTCCCTTGATTCTGGTTTTGTTAAGTTTGGTTCTTTGTACAAAATGGCTGGTGAGGGTGGAACTCCAACAACTTCAAATGCCAGTTTCTACGATAATGGCAAGATACCATTTATCAAAATTGACGATTTGAAGAAGAAGTATTTGACTGAGAATAAAGACTTTATAACAGAACTTGGTTTGCAAAAATCATCTGCTTGGCTTGTGCCTTCACGTTCCATCCTATTTTCCAATGGTGCTACCATTGGAGAAATCACAATTACCACATATCCAGTTTGTACTAAACAAGGAATATTGGGAATAGTACCAAAGCCAAACATTGATGTAGAGTTTTTGTATTATTTCATGTCTTCATCTTACTTCAAAAAAGCTGTTAGTCGTATTGTTACAGAAGGTACGATGAAAACAGCCTATTTGAAAGATATAAACAATATACGTTGCCCTATACCAATAAAAGAAAAGCAACAAGATATAGCAAAGATGCCATCCGCTCTAAACTCCAAGATTGATTTTGAACAAAGTATATTGAAACTATTCTGTTCGCAGAAACAATACTTGCTTTGTCAGATGTTTATGTAAACATTTGGCAAAGCAAATATTGCTTTTGTTTTTGATAGCATTCTCCTAACAGAGTAGCTTTCCTTTCTTTCTCAGCAATGGTGTTTAGCATTTTGGCTATAGCCTTTTGCTCTTCAATTACAGGAAAACGATGCTTGGTGTTGAAGTAATCTGTCATAGAAACATTCAACAGACCATGATTTCTTGCCCCCTCACCAGCAATATCAGACAAGCCTTTATGCCATTTAGATGATTCAAAGTAATAGGCAAGATAATCAGAATCAACTATGGTTTCATTTATTTTGAAGCATATATAAAGAGTTGATAGAACACCTTCGTCATAATTGTCTAATCGTTTGACAACTCCCCAATCATATCCAGCAGAGTAACTTCTGTTATAAGCAAATTCTCCTTTATGGAGCAAATAATATCCTGTAAGATTTTCGCTTGCAACAGATTTATTAAAGAAAGACTCTTGATTAACCAAACCATATTGGGCAGCGATTGTTAGCACTAATGAACACTTGGAATCCTTGTTTTTTGTAGCTATGCGAGAACTAAAGTCACTCATCTTGTAAGTAGATAATGCTTGCTCAAATCCCTCAATACGACACATGGGATATTCTTGGTTTGGAGAACAAAAGACCTTTTCTACAATCGCAGCCTTTAGCTTCTTCAAATCCTCAATGATTTTGTTTTGGGTCGCTATGCGCTCGTCAAGGATGGACAAAAGTTTAGCAATCTTCTTTTGTTCCTCCAAGCATGGATTATAAGTTTTAACACCTTTTAAATGGTCACCATAAAGATGTACAACAGAAACTCCTTGTGCGACTTTTGCTAAATCATATTTGCGCTTACCATTAAGCTGATAGCTCATAAAAGACCCATCGCAATCGTACAAACGTATAATATTCAAGTCTCCACCTAACAGAATGTTATCGTAAGGCACACACCGTGCCGTTGCAATATCCACAGCCGTTTCCCCAGAGCAAGGAATTATCACATCGTTCGCTTTGCTCTTAACCAACTTACGTGTATCAATGTCTGTCTTGTTGAAAATATCAGATATAACCTCGGATTTATACTTTGTATAAAGTTCGCCATACAAAACACATGGCTCACCTGTATCTGTCAATTGTTCTTTGGATATACCATTCCCCTTAAACAAGTCTGCTATCTCAGAGAGCCGCTTTTCTTTCCACTCCCCCTGAAACTCAGGGAATCTGAGATTTGGGACTTAATGGTTTTCTTTTCTCTAATTATTATATAGACCTTTAAAATTAAGGATTACAATGACAACAAAAACAATTAGAGAAATTGCGTTGGCTTGGAAAACAGACAAGCAACGCTACGTTAAGCAGTCTACATACGCTGCTTATGTGTTAATTTTGGAGAATCACATTCTGCCATCATTTGGCGATTGTGAGGCTCTGAGTGAGAAACTTGTTCAGGAGTTCGTTTTGCAGAAACTAAATGGCGGACTCAGTATTAAGACGGTGAAGGATATCCTTATTGTCTTGAAAATGGTGATGAAGTTCGGAGTAAAGAACGAGTGGATGAGCTATTGTGAGTGGGACATCAAGTACCCAACGACAGAGACCAACAAAGAAATTGAGGTACTGACAGTGGCACACCACAAGAAGATCCTCGATTTCATCAAGCAGAACTTCACTTTCCGCAATCTTGGTATTTATATTAGTCTGACTACTGGTTTGCGTATTGGAGAAATCTGCGGTTTGAAATGGTCGGACATCAACACGGACAATGGTACGATTGTAGTGAACCGCACTATTGAGAGAATCTACATGGTGGAGGGTGAACGCAAGCACACAGAGTTGGTCATCAACACACCAAAGACCAAGAACTCATGCCGTGAGATACCGATGACCAAAGAACTTCTGGCTATGGTAAAACCTCTGAAAAAGGTGGTAAACACAGACTTCTATGTACTGACCAATGAGGAAAAACCGACTGAGCCTCGTACTTACCGCAACTACTATCACCGCCTGATGAAGCGTCTTGATATCCCTCGGTTGAAATACCATGGTTTGCGCCATAGTTTTGCTACACGATGCATAGAGAGCAATTGTGACTATAAGACCGTAAGCGTGCTTCTCGGCCATGCCAATATCACCACAACGCTTAATCTTTATGTTCATCCAAACATGGAGCAAAAGAAAAAGTGCATTACAAAGATGTTCAAATCTCTTGGAAAGTAGGGGAGATAGTGGATATAAAAAGCAAGGGATGGAGGTGACTTAATATCACCTCATCCTTTGTTTACGGATTATACAAAAGAAAGATATTACATTATATTCTTCTGCACCATTGTCTTTATCACTTTGGATTTTTCTTTTCATACTTGGTTCCTATAGTGAAAGGATACGGCATAACACGTGCCACATACTGAAGCGTTTCATCGTCAGAATCGCTCAGATGATCATCAGCAAGATTGCGAATGACTTCGGATCCTTCAAGCAACTTTTCCTTTTCAAATTCATCAAATGCAAAAACATACTCCGATTCATCCAATTTACCCTGGACAAAGCGGAACATCTTACCTTCCGTTTCTCCCACCTCCTTGTGGTATTTCTCGTAATCACTCTCTGAGAACTCTTCAAAGTCCTCTTCCTTTGGAATAAAGCCTATCTTGAATATTATCTTGATGGCTTTTCCTCCTTCTAAAATAGATAATTATGATAGAATTAAGACTGAGAGAAATATTAGTAAAAAGAGGAATAACCTTAAAGGATTTTGCTGCACAATCTGGTTTGAGTCAATCAAATCTGAGCAATTATATAAACGGCAAAATTTCTCCTACTCTTGATACAGTTTCTCGTATTGCTTCTCATTTGGGTATTGATGCCATTGAACTTTTTAAAGAAAAGGATGAGGTGGAGTTGTATGCTAAATATCACGGTAAACTTTATCCCATAACCAATGAAGATTTGATTTCTATCATTTCAAAGAAGGAATGAATTGTTAATTGCGCATATAATATAAGAAATGAGGAACTTCATTATTGGACTTCCAACGAACGAACCGTCTTTTAACAAAGAAATAATAGAAAATCGTAAATTTCTATCTTATTTTGTTTGAGTTGCAAAATATTTTGTTTATTTTTGTAGGCAAATTACAAAAACAAGCAAAATATTCAGAATATGATAAGAAATTTTTGGGTAAAGAATTACTTGTCGATTGGTGACAAACAGGAGCTGAACTTTGTTGCAAAGGGTTCTGCTTCTGAACTTGTGGCGGAAATGCCTGATGGTACATACCTCTATAAATTAGGTGTGTTGTATGGCTCAAATGCTTCTGGAAAATCTAATATGCTCTGGGCATTGGATGAGGTTTTCCATCTTTTGGCTTATCCAAAGGGTAACGCTAATATGAAGATTACAAGATGTATTCCTTTTGCGTTGACTAAGAGTGAACCAACAGAAATGTTTGTTTCCTTTTATGCAGAGGGAGTTCGTTATGACTATCAGGTGCAGTTTGATGTCAACCAGATTCTCCATGAAGAGCTTAATTATTACCCTAAAGGCTCAAAGGCTCTTTTTTACGAACGTACCTACATGGGTGAAAATCTACAGGCAGAAATCAGGTTTGGTTCAAGTCTTCGCTTGCTACAAAAGACCCAAGACAGTATTCGTGAGAATACGCTCAATAATCATAGTGCTCTGTCTGTTTGCCTTAAAAACACCTTTAAGGAAGATATAGAGCCATTGGCAAAGCTTCATTCATACATCATGGCTCATTACCATAATGTGGATGGTGATACCGAAAGCAGAGGTATCGTTGAGATTCTAAAAGCTGCGTATGAAGACAAGAAAAAGCATCAGTTTTTCTGTCAGATGCTGAAAAAGGCTGATTTGAATATCACAGATTTTCGACCTGTGTTGGAAGATCGTTCACTATCTCAGGATTTCCGTGAGCATATTCAGCAAGAAACCATTCCGACATCAGTCAAGAATGAGCTGTTGCGTCCAACGGTTGAATCGGTTGTCTTTGAAAATCATTCCCCAAATGGAACTTTTGATATTTCTCTCAAATTACAATCCAAGGGAACACTTAAGTTCATCCGTATTTTGGATACGTTATACGATTTGATAAGTGGCAACCACATCTATTATCTGGATGAGTTGGGAGAAGATTTGCATTATGATTTGCTGTTTTATTATCTCAACATTTTCCTGTTTAATTCGGACCAGTCGCAACTGTTGATTACTAGCCAAGAGACCACCTTGCTGTCGCAAGACATGATTAATGACAATCGTGGCGTGGTATGGTTCGTAGAGAAAAACAAGGAGACAGCTTCGTCGGAGTATAGTCGTGGTGATTCTTATGGCTTGCACAAAAATCTCTCTCTCTACAATTCGTATCGTATTGGCAGATTAGGGGCAAAGCCTGAATTAGGTTCTATATTTGTAGATTTGGAGGACTAAGTTATGGGCAAGCAAAGAAATACAACACTGATTTTGGGAGAAGGACCAACCGAGTTTTTCTATTTCAAGTCGCTATGTGATGAACTGAAAGGTTTAACTGTCAAGCCCGACTATCCTAAACACACCAGTCTCAAGGAGTTGGAACATAAAATAGAAGAAGGCATTTCCCTTGGTTATAACCATATCTTCTGCGTGATAGACATGGATACCAAGGATAGGGAGCCAGAACGTTCGCAATATGCCCGTTTAAAAAAGAAGTATGCTTCTATAATTGATAAGCCCAAAAAAGGAATCTTTTGCGAGGTTAAGTTCTTTGAAACTCATCTTTGCACCGAGTTGTTCTTTCTCTACTATTTCCGCTATACTTCCAAGATGTATGCAGAGCAAGAGCCTTTGTTGAGAGATTTAAACCAATGTTGCGATTATCGCAAAAAGATAGACTTCTTTATCAAATGTAGAGGTCTCCATTCTTATTTTGTGAAGAAAGGTGGTAGTTTGTCTGTCGCTATAGATAATTCCAATCGTTCTGTTTCGGAAAAAAGTGAAGGCAATAGAGATTATACTTTCTCAGAATTGGGTCGCATGATAGAAGAACTCAGAATGCTAAGGCAATGATGTCTACCTCGCCAGATGCTTATATGAACATCTGGCGAAGTAAATATTGCTTTTGTTTTGACAAATGAATAGCATAAGCTTCTTGTACTTTTGCCAGTAGTATTTAAATCAATAGTATTTTATGATGTCATTCCTTACTCGCATATATCCATTCAAGCAGAGCAGACACTGGTTGAGAGATGGATTTTTCTATGGCCTTGTCATTTGGGCTATATTATATTTTCTGCAGCCTTTCGGGTTCTGTCTGTATCAGGGCAATAAATGTCTTGCTGCTGCCTTGTTTGGCATGGTCACTTTCGTGTGCTATGCTCTTTATTTAGCTTTGGTATTAAAGTGTTTTCACCGGACTGTCAATCCCTGGCGCATCTGGCATGAAGGAATGGCAGTACTCGGACTGATTATTATGATTGCCTTTTGTAATTTTCTTTTATCCTCATTTCTCTTTCATTATACAATCACTATCAGGCTTTTTCTGTTGTTTTTGAACTGGACGATTATTGTAGGTATCTTTCTGACTTTGCTGTCAGTCGGAATACAATACAACAGATATTTAAGAGACAGAATGGAAGATTTGTTGCACAAAACGACTCAGGAACAAAAGGAGGTGATTATTACAATCCACGATACGAGCAGCAGGGGAAATGATCTTGCGATGCCTATCAATGATCTGCTTTATATCGAAGCACAGAAAAATAATATCTCGGTCTGTTTTGTAAAGGAGAATCATGTCGTTTCTGTTGATGTTCATAATACGCTGACGCGTACTCTGGAAGAACTGAAGGGATATGATAATATCTTCCAATGTCACCGCTCTTTTGCCGTCAATGTGAACAATATATCTTCGGCTAAAGGTAATTCTAACGGGTATCAGTTGAAACTGGATAAATGTGCTGATATCATCCCTGTTTCGCGGTCATTTGTGCCTCAGTTTAAGACATATCTTACTTAGTTATTCGTCCTTTTAATTAGTTGTTCGTCATCATTAGTTGTTGTCTGTCATAGGTTTTAGCTGTATATCCTTAGAATTTGGTTAGTTCCGTTTTGTGCTGTATCTTTGCAGCATGAAACAACGAATGATACATATCACATTACTGCTATTTATGGTAGTTGATCTGACTGCTCAGACTCTGATTTCAGGAATGGTCATGAGTGGTCTGGAACCTCTTGTTGGTGCCAACGTTTTTATCGCTGGTACGATTGATGGATGCCTAACGGATTCTCTTGGAAGATTCTCTTTTTACACTTCCAAGACAGGAGAAATAACCCTGAAGGCAACCATGATGGGCTTTGAGGAATACACACAGGATTCTGATGTCAGCAAACTGAAGCATCTCACCATTTCAATGAAAGAAAAGGCTGCAACAATCCAAGAAGTTGTAGTATCTGCCAGCACTTACAGTTTTGGAAAAAGTGATCATTTCAAGACGATGGATGCGCTGGACGTGGTGATGGCAGGTAATTCATGTGGAGACATTGTGGCAGCATTGCAGTCATTGCCAGGAACGCAAAAGGTGGGAGAGGATGGCAAACTCTATGTGAGGGGTGGTGATAGCGAAGAATGTCAGACTTTTATCAATGGAATGCACGTACTTGTTCCCTATAGTACCAATGCCGAAAATACAGCAGTGCGAGGCCGTTTTTCTCCTTTTCTGTTCAAGGGAATTTGCTTTTCTCTTGGAGGTTATGGCGGAGAATATGGGCAGGCTCTTTCATCTGTTCTTCCGATGGAGACTACTGATGTGGCTACGAGCGACAAATATGGAGCCAGTGCATCACTGGTGGACTGGAATATCGGTGGAACTAAGGTGTTTGATACCAGCAGTCTGTCATTTAATGCGGCAATGACAAGCATGGGTATCTACAACCAGTTGTTTTCTGAAAGATTCGATTTCTACAAACCATACCGGAAATTATCTGGCGAGGCCCAATATAAGATGGAGTTCAAGAATGCTGGAATTTTGAAGACATACGTTGGCTATGATTTTACTTCTGTAGGGCAACGTATTGATGATAGAAACCTATTGCTGAAGGAGAACAATGTTTATACAAATGCTACCTATAAGGCAGCGATAGGGGCTGGTTATACCTTCTTTTGTGGTATGGCAAATTCATCGGTTTTCAATGATATAAAAGATGCCAAGGCTGCTGGTGACAGTTTTTATAATTTCAGGAATGAGATACATCTGAAGACAGAAATGCGCAAGGTTTGTTCAGATGTACTGAAATTGTCGGTTGGTGTGGAGGATTATCAGCGAAACAGTTTACTGGAGTATGATTCCTATTGCTACACCCTGGATTATAACATTCTGGCTGCCCATGCTGATGCCCAGTGGAGGATGCTGCCCGGTGTGTTTCTGAATCTTTCAGCAAGGACTGAATATATGTCGCATGCGCAGTGGCTGTTCATGCCAAGAGCTACACTCTCTTATGTTCCCAACAAGATTTTCCAGATTTCGCTTGTTGCGGGACGGTATAGTCAGACTGCAAGTGATGATAATCTCGCCACCAGCAACTATTCTCTTGGGCAGTGTACTGCTGATCATGCTATCATCTCCATGCAATATAAATCGGCGGGTACACTTGTAAGGATAGAACCCTATTGGAAGAAATATCATCGGTTGCCTTTATGGGATAAGGGTGTTTATCTTCCGAAAGGATATGGGACGAGTAAGGGGTTTGATCTCTATGTGGATGACCATTCTCTTTGCAGGCGTCTTTCCACCACCTTATCTTATTCATACAATGACTCCAGACGTTTCTATCTGGATTATACGGAAGAACGAACACCTGCTTTTGCTTCCAGACATAATCTGAGACTGACTGCGAAATATTCGTTCGGAAAAGCTATTCTGAGTTTGGCTGAATCTTATGCCAGCGGTCGTCTCTTTCTGCAAGGTAAGACCTCGCCGTATCACAGTGTAGATGTAAATCTGACTTATTTGCTGAGTCCCAAGGTGATTGTTTATTCTTCGCTGAATAACATCCTTGGTCGCACGAATGTTTTCGGATATGATGCCAAGGGTCGCCCGATTGTCTCATCCCGCGATAGATTCTTTTATATAGGTATATTTGTTTCACTTAAAAATAACAAAGCTTATGACATTTCAAATTTTTAAAAAGTTCATGTTGATGGGGATCTTCTTTTTGATCTCTACTGTAAGCATTCATGCTCAAGAGCCTAATATGCAGGCACTTATCGGACAGTCTCTTTCAAAACTCCAACAACCCACACCTGAGAACTTCCTGAATTGTGTTGCTGAGATGAAACGTATTGATGATATGTTTCCGGATAGTATTCAACCTAAATTTCAGATGGTGTTGCAAAGCCTCAATTTTTCCGTTATGAATCCGCATGCTCCGGAAACGGAAAACCTGATGGCTGGAGCAGAAGAAACCATTGCTAAAATGGAAAAAATGAGGAATTCAAACCAGTCTGATATCTGTACTCTTCGAGGTTTTTTATGCATGGTACGTATCGTACAGAATCCTGTACAAAACGGCCAGCGCTATTATCTTGATGTCATGCAGAACTATGAGAAAGCGCTTAAACTCAATCCAGATAACCAACTTGCCAAACAATTACAGCAAAAGTTTTTTGAGGGTATGAAGAAGCAAACTGGTTTATAAAAAAGTGATATGCTTCCGGGTATTTACTCCGGAAGCGTGATTTCTCCTGCCAGTGACTGTTTCAGTTTTTCGCGCACCATGCGGTTGTCTGGATATCTGCCCTGCAGGTACATCAGTTTGGTGACAGCAGCCTCTACGGTACTATCGTAGCCGCTCACCACATGAGCTACCTTGAGCTGGAATCCAGCACCGTATCTCTCCATATCCACACATCCCGTGATGCACTGGCTGATGTTGATGATGTTCACACCGCGATGAGCTGCCTGATCGAGCAGTCGTATAATCCAAGGGGCATGAGGGGCATTGCCTGAACCATAAGTTCTCATCACAATACCTCGCAGAGATGGGGATTCCAGGACGTGGCGGACAATGGTATCCTGAATGCCTGGGAAGAGACTGAAGACGATGACGTTCGGATCCAGTTTCATGTGAGGTACCATCGGCTTGTGATAGTCTGGCTTCAGAATGTGGTGCGGATGGAAAGAGAAGTTGATACCTACATCACAAAGATGAGGATGGTTGAAGGAATCGAATGCATGGAATCCTTCTGCATTGATCTTCGTAGTACGGTTGCCGCGCAGCAACTTGCCATTGAAGAAGATGCAGACCTCTGGTACTAACGGATGGCCTTCCAGATCTTTCATGGAGGCTATCTCGATGGCAGTCATCATGTTCTCCTTGCCGTCGGTACGCAATTCGCCGATAGGCAACTGGCTACCGGTGAGAATGACAGGCTTGGTCAGGTTTTCGAGCATGAACGATAGGGCAGAGGCGGTGTAGGCCATTGTGTCCGTGCCATGCAGAATGACGAAACCATCATAGTCATTATAATTGTTGGCTATCATGCCCACCAGTTCAGCCCATCCCATTGGGTCCATATCGCTGGAGTCTATCGGTGGGTCGAATTTTCTCACATCAATATCTGCCTGAATCAGTTGGAATTCGGGCATTGATGAAACCAAATGGTTGAAATCGAGAGGTTCGAGAACGCCTGTATTTACGTCCTTACCCATACCGATTGTACCGCCAGTATATATAATGAGAATCTTTGGTGTACCTGTCATTTTTGAAACATTTAGCAATTTGTCAATTAATCGTCTGCAAAAATACGGAAAAACTTTGTAATGGCAAAGAAATGTATGATAAAAAATGACAAAGAAGTGTCTTTTTGTTAGTTGTTGCATAGGCGCATCCTCAATGTTTTCCTGCTAACCCCCTTTTATTTTCTTTTTTTCTCTCATCATTTTATTTGTTTTCCCTTATCTCATTTCTCATTTCTAATTTGTCATTTCTCATTATATAATATAGGTTGTAATGTATTGAAAATGAAAAGTTATGAAAATTTAATGCAAAATATTCGCTTGTTACAAAAAGAAGTATTACTTTTGCATTTGATTTAATAAAAATACTAAGTTGTTATGGTAAAAATCACATTCCCAGACGGATCTGTTCGTGAGTATGAGCAGGGCGTAACTGGTTTACAAATCGCCGAGAGTATCTCACCGGCTCTCGCTCGCAACGTTGTATCTTGCGGTGTTAATGGTGAGACAGTAGAGTTGAATCGTCCTATCAATGAGGATGCGAATGTAGAACTCTATAAGTTTGAGGATGAGCAGGGTAAGCACACATTCTGGCATACTTCTGCACACTTGCTCGCTGAAGCTCTTCAGGAGCTTTATCCTGGTATTCAGTTTGGTTTCGGTCCAGCCGTAGAGAGCGGTTTCTTCTACGATGTGATGCCAGCTGAGGGTCAGGTGATTTCTGAGAATGACTTCGCCAAGATCGAGGCTAAGATGATGGAGCTTGCCAAGAAGAACGAGCCTGTGGTTCGCAAGGAGGTTTCTAAGGCTGATGCACTCGCTGAGTTCAAGGCTGACGGTCAGGAATACAAATGCGAGCACATCGAACAGGACTTGGAGGATGGCACTATCACCACATATACCCAAGGTAACTTCACCGACCTCTGCCGTGGTCCTCACTTGATGAACACTGGTCTGATCAAGGCTGTGAAGATTACAAGTGTGGCTGGTGCTTTCTGGCGCGGTGATGCCAAGCGCGAGCAGATGACCCGTATCTATGGTATCAGCTTCCCTAAGAAGAAGATGCTCGATGAGTACCTGGTTATTCTCGAAGAGGCTAAGAAGCGCGATCACCGTAAGATTGGTAAGGAGATGGAACTCTTCATGTTCTCAGAGCGTGTAGGTAAGGGACTTCCTATCTGGTTGCCAAAGGGTACACAGCTCCGCCTCCGCTTGCAGGAGTTGCTCCGTTCGCTCCTGAAGCCTTATAACTATCAGGAGGTTATCTGTCCTGGTATCGGCGGCAAGAGCCTCTATGTTACATCTGGTCACTATGCTCACTATGGTAAGGATGCATTCCAGCCTATCCAGACACCGGAGGAGGATGAGGAGTATATGCTCAAGCCAATGAACTGTCCTCACCACTGCGAGGTCTACGCTCGTAAGCCTCGTTCTTACAAGGATCTTCCTTTGCGTATTGCAGAGTTCGGTACTGTATTCCGTTATGAGAAGAGCGGTGAGCTCCACGGCTTGACTCGTGTTCGTACATTTACCCAGGATGATGCACATATCTTCGTTCGTTCAGATCAGGTGAAGTCGGAATTCGAGAATGTAATCGACGTAATCCTGAAGGTGTTCAAGATCTTCGGTTTCGAGAACTACGAGGCACAGATTTCTCTCCGCGATCCTAAAGATACAGAGAAGTATATCGGTTCTGATGAGATTTGGGAAGAGAGCGAGAACGCTATCCGCGAGGCTTGCAAAGAGAAGGGTCTTGAGACACACGAGGAGGTTGGCGAGGCTGCCTTCTATGGTCCTAAGCTCGACTTCATGGTAAAGGATGCCATCGGTCGTCGTTGGCAGTTGGGTACTATCCAGGTGGATTATAACCTGCCAGAGCGTTTCAAGCTGGAATATACCGCTGAGGATAACTCAAAGAAGACTCCTGTGATGATTCACCGTGCACCATTCGGTTCATTGGAGCGTTTCACAGCCGTTCTCATCGAGCACACAGCCGGTCACTTCCCATTGTGGTTGACTCCAGACCAGGTTGCTATTCTCCCTATCTCAGAGAAGTTCAACGATTATGCTCAGAAGGTACGTCAGTATCTTGACAAGCAGGGCGTTCGTGCTTTGGTTGATGATCGTAACGAGAAGATTGGTCGCAAGATTCGCGACAACGAGTTGAAGCGTGTTCCTTACATGGTTATTGTAGGTGAAAAGGAAAGTGCCGAGGGCCTCGTTTCTATGCGTAAGCAGGGTGGTGGCGAGCAGGCTACCATGAGCATGGAAGAGTTTGCTCAGCGCATCAATGCTGAGGTAGCAGAGCAGCTGAAGGCAGCTGAGGAGTAATTTTTCACGCTGATATATTATTTAAGTCACGCAGATTTCGCAGATGACGCAGATTTTTCTTTGGGTATTCTTTGTTGGAGTACTTGGAAAACGGCGTAGTTTGGGGAATCTGCGTGAGTCTTTTAAAAGGGGGATACTTAATACTTGTTGTTATGACAGAAAACGAAATATCTTATAAGGTTATAGGAGCAATATATAAGGTATATAATGAGCTTGGTCCTGGCTTGTTAGAGTCTGTTTATGAAGCAGCCCTTTGCTATCAACTCAGAAAAGATGGTTTGAAGGTTGAGAATCAGGTGAAACTTTCTGTAATATATGATGGGCACGTCTTGCCTGTAGATTTGCGATTGGATGTTTTGGTAGAGGATAAAGTGATTGTAGAATTGAAATCTGTTACAGAAATGAAGGCGGTTTATGGCAAACAACTTCTTACTTATCTGAAAATATCTAATCTAAAGCTTGGTCTGTTGGTTAATTTTGATACATCTGATATTCGTTCATCCATTCATCGGGTCGTCAATCACCTTTAGCTTACGCTGGTATGTTTTTTTATCTCACGCTTGATTATGTTTTTAGTCACGCAGATTTCGCAGATAACGCAGATTTTAATTGCTATGACATGCTTGGGAGAATCTCAAGAAAGATCTGCGAAATCCGACCGGACAGGTCTCATCTGCGGATAAATAATGTGGAAGAAAGAAAAATCTGCGTTATCTGCGAAATCTGCGTGACTAAAAACAATTAATGAGCCTTTAATAAACGAATTTTGTGCAAGGTTTTTACTCGTATAACAAAATATAAGCCTAAAAATGAAAATAACCAGCTGAAAATTTGGTAGTTTGCGAGAAAAATCGTAACTTTGCAGCCGTTTAATCAAAAAAACAACGTAGAATAGTTAATGAAAAATGACAAAATAAAAAATCAGTACCGCGTAAACGAACAAATACGCGTACGTGAAGTGAGAGTGGTAAGTGATGGCGGAGCAGAAGTGATGCCAACACGTAAGGCTTTGGACTTGGCTCGCCAGGAAGGTGTTGATCTCGTGGAGATTTCTCCTAATGCACAACCTCCTGTTTGTCGAATAGTTGACTATTCTAAATTCCTTTATCAGCAGAAGAAGCATGCTAAGGAAATGAAGCAGAAGCAGGTAAAGGTGGAGACCAAGGAAATCAGATTCGGACCTCAGACTGATGAGCACGATTATCAGTTTAAACTCAAGCACGCTAAGGAGTTCCTGAATGAAGGTAACAAGGTACGTGCATACGTATTCTTCCGCGGTCGCAGTATCCTCTTCAAGGAGCAGGGTGAAGTTCTTCTTCTCCGTTTTGCTAACGACCTCGAGGAGTATGGTAAGGTGGAGCAGATGCCTAAATTGGAAGGCAAGAAGATGTTCCTCTATATGAGCCCTAAGAAAGCTGGTGTGGCTAAGAAGAGTCAGCAGAAGCTCGATCGTGAAAAGCGTGAGGCTGAAGCGAAGGCTGCAGAACAGGCTGAAAGAGCTGCCAATGCAGAAAAAAACAGTTTGCTGGCTAACGCTAAGGGCGGTGATGCCTTGAAGCAACTTGCAGCAGACAAAGAGGATTAATCAAGAAAAAAAAGAGATGCGTAACGCCGTGGTATATGCGTTGCCATCCGTTAAATAAATAACAATTAAAATTAAAAGTAAAAATGCCAAAAGTAAAGACTAATTCCGGCGCAAAGAAGAGATTCCGTTTCACCGGTACAGGTAAGATTAAGCGTCATCACGCTTATCACAGTCACATCTTGACTAAGAAGACAAAGAAGCAGAAGAGAAATCTCCTTGGTGAGACTCTCGTAGATCGTTCTAACCTCAAGCAGGTTCGCGACTTGCTCTGCCTCCGTTAATTATTAACTTTTTAGTCGAACTTTTAAAGAAAAAAAATTATGCCAAGATCAGTAAATCACGTTGCATCAAAAGCAAAAAGAACAAAAATCTTGAAGCTCACTAAGGGTTACTATGGAGCTCGCAAGAATGTATGGACAGTAGCTAAGAACACTTGGGAGAAGGGTCTTACTTACGCTTATCGTGACCGTCGTAACAAGAAGCGCAATTTCCGCGCATTGTGGATCCAGCGTATCAATGCTGCTGCTCGTTTGGAGAACATGAGCTATAGCCAGTTGATGGGTGCGCTTCACAAGGCAGGTATCGAGATCAACCGCAAGGTGCTCGCTGACCTCGCTGTTAACAACCCAGAGGCTTTCAAGGCTATTGTTGACAAGGTTAAGTAATTCAAGGCTTAGTCTGTGATTTCAAAAAATAAAGACTGTATTCCAGATGATGGGGTACAGTCTTTTGCTTTTTATGATTCCTAATTCCGCATCCTTTATCACTTGTTTGATATCTCCTGTTATATAAGCAACTACTAAGTTTTATCCTGAATCTCCCGTTTTTATCTTTGTTTATTTTGTTCTTATTTTGTTGTTTATCCTTAAATTTACTTAATCTATTTTGTCGTTTGATAGATTTTATATAATTTTGGAGAATAAACAACACGCAAGCGTATGAAATACAAGATAAACTTAATCTCATTTTTACTGATATCATTGCCTTTGTGCTCCTTTGCCCAGAAAATTTCACTGGGTTCTTGCGTTACTCGTGACGGGGGACAATATAAAGGCGAAATGGTAGGAAATAAGCCAAATGGGAAAGGTACTACCGTCTTTAAAAATGGTGATACTTATGAAGGATCCTACGTGAAAGGTAAGAGAAACGGTTATGGTGTCTATACTTTTGCTGACGGTGAAAAATATGAAGGTCAGTGGATGGAAGATCAGCAGCATGGACGTGGAACTTACTATTTCCAGAACAATAATAAATATGTAGGTTTGTGGTTCCGTGATTACCAGCATGGACATGGCATCATGTATTATTACAATAAGGATAAATATGATGGTGACTGGTATATGGACAAGCGACAGGGACGTGGTACCTATACTTACTCCAATGGAGCATACTACAAAGGTCAGTGGAAGAACGACATGAAGAATGGGCTGGGATTCTTTGACTGGGGTGATGGTACGACTTACGATGGCAACTGGGTGGATAACCAGCGCTCGGGAAAGGGTACCAACAAGTATGCCGATGGCGATGTATATATCGGAGACTGGAAAGATGATATTCAGGACGGTAAAGGTATATACAAGTTTAAGAACGGTGATGTATATGAAGGCGACTATGTGCAGGGTGAACGTACCGGTGAAGGTATCTTCAAGTCTGTGAATGGGGCGAAATATACCGGACAGTTCCGTGATGGTCTGCGAAACGGACAGGGTACTTTTATCTGGAAAAACGGGGATATCTACGTAGGTAGTTGGAAAGATGACCTGCAGGATGGTAGAGGTAAACTGACCAAGAAATCGGGTGATATATTTGAAGGTGAATTCCGAAAAGGTCAGGTGAATGGTGAGGTGATTATTCACTATGCCAATGGCAACCGTTTCAAGGGTGTTTATAGAAATGGTAAGCGTGAGGGTGCCTGCATTGAGGAAACCAAAGAAGGTAAACGATTTGAAGGCACTTACCGTAACGACCGCCGAGAAGGCAAGTTCGTAGAGAAAGACAGAAACGGACAGGTGACAGCTCGCGGAACTTACGAGAACGGTAAGCGCTTTGAAGATTGATATGAAAATCCTTGAAAATTTTCTTAAGAGTTATCAATTATATTATATAGAATTTGTATTTTAAACTTTTAAATCATGATAGTTGACACATTAGAAAATTTGGAGAAATATGTTTCTCTGAATCCTCTCTTTGCAGAGGTTGTTAAGTTCTTGAAAGAGAATGATTTGAACGAATTGGAAGACGGCAAGCATTCCATCGTGGGTAATGACTTGTTTGTAAATATAACAACAGCTCATGGAAAAACTGTGGATGAAGCTGTATTTGAAACTCACAAGAATATGCTTGATATCCAGATACCTCTTGACAACGAAGAGACTTATGGTTATCTTCCTTTGGCTAAATTGCCTGAGGCAGAATACAATGCAGAAAAAGACGTAACCAAATATCCTGGTGCTGTGGCTTCTGCTTATGTAACCTGTCTGCCTGGTGAATTTGCTATTTTCGCTCCTCAGGATGGCCATCAGCCATGCATCGGTACAGGCGATATCCACAAGGCTATCTTCAAAATCAAGGCATAAACTGAAAATCAATCAAAGTTTAAGACGGAATCTGTTACTCGCAGATTTCTTACTCTATAGCTAATCTAAAATCATGAGTATATGGCAACAAAAAAAGCAGAAAGCGGCAAGAAAACCGCTGCTAAAAAGGCAGTGAAGACTACTGCAACAAAAAAGGCAGTGAAGACTACTGCAGCTCCTAAACATATCGGTTTGGTGAAGAATGACACCTATCTCGAACCTTATGAGGATGCAATTAAGGGCAGACATGATCATGCTCTGTGGAAATTGAGTCAGTTGACCAAGAACGGTAAGCAGACCTTGAGTGATTTCGCCAATGGCTACGAGTATTTCGGTCTGCATAAGACTGACCGTGGATGGGTGTTCCGTGAATGGGCTCCTAATGCTACTGATATCTATCTGATTGGTGATTTCAATGACTGGAAAGAGTCGCCAAAGTATCGTGCTAAACGTATTCCGGGTACAGGAAACTGGGAACTCAAGCTCTCTGAGAAAGCGTTGAAGCATGGTGATCTTTTCAAGATGAAAGTTCACTGGGAAGGTGGAGAAGGTGAGCGCATTCCTGCTTGGGCAAGAAGAGTGGTACAGGATGAAAAGACCAAGATTTTCTCTGCACAGGTTTGGAATCCGGAACCATACGTATGGAAGAAGAAAACTTTCAAGCCAAAGACGACTCCGCTGTTGATTTACGAATGCCACATCGGTATGGGGCAGGATGCAGAAAAAGTTGGTACCTATACAGAGTTTAAGGAAAATGTTCTGCCACGTATCATCAAGGATGGTTACAACTGTATCCAGATCATGGCTATTCAGGAGCATCCATATTATGGTTCGTTCGGCTATCATGTAAGTAGTTTCTTTGCTGCCAGCAGCCGATTCGGTACTCCTGAAGAACTGAAGGATCTCATTGATACGGCTCATCAGAAGGGTATCGCTGTGATTATGGATATCGTTCACTCCCACGCTGTCAAGAATGAGGTGGAAGGTCTGGGTAACTTAGCTGGTGATCCTAACCAGTATTTCTATCCTGGTGACCGCCATGAGCATCCGGCTTGGGACAGTCTTTGCTTCGACTATGGCAAGGATGAAGTCATCCACTTCCTCCTGAGCAACTGCAAGTATTGGCTCAATGAGTTCCATTTTGATGGTTTCCGTTTCGACGGCGTTACATCCATGCTCTATTACAGTCATGGTCTGGGCGAGGCTTTCACCTGCTATGCTGATTACTTCAACGGACACGAGGATGACAATGCCATCTGCTATCTGACTCTTGCCAACTGCCTGATTCATGAGGTAAACAAGAATGCAATCACCATCGCAGAGGAAGTGAGTGGTATGCCAGGATTGGCAGCCAAGTTTACTGACGGCGGATATGGTTTTGACTATCGCATGGCGATGAATATTCCTGATTTCTGGATAAAAACCATCAAGGAATTGCCAGATGAGGCATGGAAGCCAAGCAGCATATTCTGGGAGGTAAAGAACCGCCGTAAGGATGAGAAAACCATCTCTTACTGTGAGAGTCATGACCAGGCACTCGTGGGTGACAAGACGATCATATTCCGACTGATAGATGCCGATATGTACTGGCATTTCAAGAAGGGAGATGAGAATGATATGGCACATCGAGGAATTGCTCTGCATAAGATGATCAGACTGGTGACTGCTTCTACTATCAATGGTGGATATCTGAACTTCATGGGTAATGAGTTCGGTCATCCAGAGTGGATTGACTTCCCAAGAGAAGGAAACGGATGGAGTTACAAGTATGCCCGTCGCCAGTGGAACCTTGTAGATAATAAGGATTTGTGTTATCATTATCTGGGTGACTTCGATCGTGAAATGATCAACGTTATCAAGAGTGAGAAGAATTTCAATAAGACTCCTGTTCAGGAAATCTGGCACAATGATGGTGACCAGGTGCTTGCTTTCATGAGAGGCGACCTGCTGTTTGTATTCAACTTCTCACCTACCAAATCATTTACCGATTATGGCTTCCTGGTACCTACTGGTTCTTACAGTATCGTTCTGGACAGTGATAATGTGGCATTTGGAGGAAATGGTCTGAATGATGATACAATGACACATTTAACAAATTATGATGCGCTCTATGTAGAAGAGCATAAAGAGTGGTTAAAGCTCTATCTGCCAGCTCGTTCGGCGCTCGTATTAAAGAAAAACTGAAAGTAATTATATGAAAAAGAAAAGAAATAGTACCACCAAGATGCGTCTGACGTGTGCTATCATCTTTATAGTATTTACATATCTCTATTTGAGCTGCTACCAACAGGATCTGTTGGCAGTAGCTCAACATGCTTTATCGGGTGGAATGACCCAGTACAACTATGTACTGTTTCCCATCCTGACTACCCTTGTCCTGTTTCTTCTTCAAGTGGGCGTTTTTGCCATCACGCGGGTGAAGAAACGATTTCATGCATTGACGTATTTTCCATCTTTGCTGATACTCGCTATCATTACGGATATTCCTACGGATATTGATACCTACCATTCATTGGGTAGCTGGTGCTGGCTTTTTCCGTTGCTCCTGATTCTTTATTCGGGAATCATGTGGGTAATCCGCCAACTGGAAGTGTATGAACCGGATATTCAGAAAGGTCTCTGGTTGTCCAGATGTACTTGGATCAATGTGCTCTCCCTGGATGTGATGATTCTTCTGGTGATTCTTATCGGCAATGGTAATGATGTGTTCCACTATCGCATGCGGATGGAAAGTTTGATGTGTGAAGGAAAATATCAGGAAGCGCTGGAGGTGGGTGCACAGTCTGCTCATACGGATTCTTCACTCACTATGCTCAGAATAGCCTGCCTTCATAAAACGGGAGCTATGGGGGATAAACTTTTTACCTATCCGCTTGTAGGTGGCAGTAAGGCAATGATACCAGACAGCGTGACTACCAAATCGATGATGTGGACCACTCCGAAGTGGATGCGCAAGAAGGTAAGAGGAAAATTCTACTATGTGAAACCGCTGGACTATCAGTTGAATGCATTCCTGCTGGATAAGAAGATAGATCAGTTTGTGCTCCTTGTGCAAAGCAAATATAATATTGAGAATGATTCGCTGCCAAAACATTATAAGGAGGCACTGATGCTATATACCCACAGAAGATTACATCCGAAAGTAGTATATAAAAACGCAGTAATGGAAGCTGACTTCCAGGATTTCCAGACTTTGGAGCGGAAATATTCAAATGCGATGGAACGTAATGCCGCCTTGCGTGATACCTATGGTAATACGTACTGGTATTATTATCTTTATGGTAAGGAATAAACTGGCTAATATGCATTTTATCGTAATGAACATTCAGGCTAATAAGTCTTATTAAATATCTCAACATAAAAAACAAGTATGAATAAACTTAAATTGTTTTTGCTCATGTCGATTTCTTTCTTCTGTATGGCAGGCTATGCTCAGAAGAAAGAGATTTCTGTTGCACGAGACAATGTTAAGGCTGGAAATAATTTAACTCAGGCTCAGGCATCTATGGAGAAGTTGCTTAAGGATTCTATGAATCGAGGAAACCTGAAAATATGGAATATTCTCTATGATGCCGTGAGAAAACAATATGAGCAGGGAAATGAAAAGTTGTATCTGAAACAGGCGTATGATACAGCCCAATTGTTTAATCTGACAAGACAACTCTTTGAGGTGGCACAGAATATGGATTCTGTAGAAATGGTTCCAGACAGGAAGGGAAAGGTGCGCATCGAATATCGCAAGCAACATGCTGACTATCTGGGAAAAATCAGACAAAACCTCTACAGCGGTGGACTCTGGTTTATTCGAAAAACCAAATATCCTGAGGCATATAGCTTGCTGGACCAGTATCTGCATTGCGCCAACATTCCTCTCTTCGCCTCTTACAATTACAGAGAGAATGATAAGTTGATTCCGACTGTGGCTTTCTGGGCCGTATATTGCGGATACAAGATGAAGAATCCACAGGCTACTCTTCATCATTCGTATATCGCTCTGAAGGATACTACTCATTATAATTATATGTTGCAATATCTGGCAGAGACATATAAACTCGAAAAGGATACGGTAAGATATGTGGATTGCCTGAAAGAAGGATTCAAGAATTCACCTTCTTTTCCTTTCTTCTTTCCACGCCTTGTTGAACATTATATGGAAAAAAATGAACTGGATTCGGCAATGAATGTGGTGAACCAAGCTTTACGGGTGGATTCTTTGAATACCACTTATCTCCTGACCAAGAGTTCCATCTTGCTGAATCAGGGAAAGAATGAGGACTGTTTTGATATCTGTAAGTCTCTGATAGCGAAAAATGATTCCTTATCCGAAGCTCATCTCAATGCTGGTCTCTCATGTTTCAACCGCGCCATTATGCTGGATAAAAATTCGCAGAAATTGAGAAAGAAACATGATGAAATAAATGCGCTCTACAAACAGGCACTTCCATATTTGGAAAAATATAGAAAGCTCGAACCGAATGAAGTAGGGAAGTGGTCCCTCCCATTATATACGATTTATCTCAATCTGAATATGGGTAAAGAGTTTGATGAGATAGACAAAGTAATGAATAATAACAGAAATAAAAAGTAAATATGTTACAAGATATATTGACTCGTTTGGGTATAGAACTGAACGGCATGCAGGAAGCTACGATGCATGCAATGCTTCATAGCAATAAGGACGTCGTGGTTCTTTCGCCTACAGGTAGCGGTAAAACGCTGGCTTATCTTCTGCCGCTGGTTCAGCTCATTGACCCGTCGGTAGATACACCACAGGCGCTTGTGATTACTCCTGGTCGTGAACTTGCATTGCAGTCGGCCAATGTACTGGGAACTATGCATACTCCTGTAAAGGCAATGGCTTGTTATGGTGGACGACCTACGATGGATGAACATCGTTTGCTCAGAAAGGTGATGCCTCATGTTATCTTCGGTACTCCAGGACGTCTGAATGATCATATCGATAAGGGTAATTTCGAAATAGAGAATATCAAGTACCTCATCATCGATGAGTTTGATAAGTGTCTGGAAATGGGCTTTCAGAACGAAATGAGCAAACTGATAGAGAGTCTGCCAAATCTGGAACGCCATATCCTGCTTTCTGCTACCGAGGCAGAGCTGATTCCTAATTTCGTTCACATGAATCGTGCTGAAACGATTGACTATCGCATTGAGGAGGAACAGGTTTCAGACCGTGTCTGCATCTATCAGGTGGATAGTCCACAGAAAGACAAGTTGGAGACACTCGCCAAGCTTCTGTTGAGTTTTGGTGATGAGAGTACCATTGTATTTCTCAACTACCGTGACAGTGTGGAGCGTACCAGCGATTTCTTGCGCGAAAAAGGTTTCTCACTGTCCTCATTCCATGGTGGATTGGACCAGAAAGCGCGTGAAGATGCACTCTATAAGTTCAGCAATGGTAGTGTGAATATCTTAGTAAGTACTGATTTAGCATCAAGAGGTATTGATATTCCAGATATCAACAATATTGTGCATTATCATATCCCGGAATGTGAGGATAGTTATATTCACAGAGTAGGTCGTACGGCGCGCTGGGAATCTCAGGGTAAGGCTTTCTTTATCATCGGACCTACTGAACACATTCCAGATTATGTGGATGCAGAGATACAGACTTACGAAATCCCTCAGACTCATTCTGTACCAGCCAAACCACGTATGGCTACTATATATATAGGTAAAGGAAAGAAGGATAAGGTAAGCAAGGGTGACATCGTAGGTTATCTCTGCAAAATAGGCCAGCTCAATTCTTCCGAGATCGGTAAGATCGATGTGAAAGACAGATATGCCTATGTGGCTGTATCGCGTACTAAATTGAAGCAGGTACTCAAACTGACTGCCGGACAAAAAATCAAAGGTATCAGAACAGTTGTGGAAGAGGTTTTATAATCTTATTTCCTTCGCCCTGATATATTCCCATATTGATCTTATTGATTCTCTGTCATCTTAATTGCTGATAATATGTATCAGTAATTCTATTTTCTGCATAAAAATACATAGAATAGGCAGAAAAGGCTGACAATCCGTAAGAATTTTGCCCATTTTGCTAAAAATGTGCAGAAAAATTTGGTGGTTTCAAATAAAAATTGTAATTTCGCCGACGTGTTTTAAAAACACATAGGGAATAATCCAATAAAAACTTAAATAATATACAGATGAAGAAGTACAATTTTAATGCAGGTCCTTCAATGCTTCCACGCGAAGTGATTGAAAACACAGCTAAGCAGATTTTGGATTTCAACGGTTCAGGTCTTTCATTGATGGAAATCAGCCATCGCGCTAAGGATTTCCAGCCAGTAGTTGATGAGGCAGTCTCCTTGTTCAAGGAGTTGCTTGATGTCCCTGAGGGTTACTCCGTTATCTTCCTTGGTGGTGGTGCGTCATTGCAGTTCATGCAGATTCCTGCCAACTTCCTCATCAAGAAGGCTGCCTATGTCAATTCTGGTACTTGGGCCAAGAAGGCGATGAAAGAGGCAAAGCATTTTGGTGAGGTCGTGGAGATCGCATCCTCGTCCGACGCCAACTATACTTTCTATCCTCAGTTTGAAGGCCTCGAGCCAGCTGATGCAGACTATCTGCACATCACTTCCAACAATACCATCTATGGTACTGAGTTGCGTCGTGATCCAGATGTTAAGGTGCCTTTGATTGCTGATATGAGTTCTGATATCATGAGCCGTCCTGTGGACGTTTCTAAATATACAGCTATCTACGCTGGTGCACAGAAGAATCTTTCTATGGCTGGTGTAACTGTAGTAGTCGTGAAGGATGAACTCTTGGGCAAGGCTCCACGTGAGTTGCCTACAATGATTGATTATCGTACTCATGTAGATAAGGGCAGTATGTTTAATACTCCTCCTGTAGTGCCTATTTATTCTCTGATGGAGAATCTCCGTTGGTTGAAGGCTAATGGTGGTGTAGAGGCTGCTGATAAGCGTGCTCACGAGCGTGCTGAAGTCCTCTATGCAGAGATTGATCGCAATAAACTCTTCAAGGGTACTGTAGAGGAAGCTTCACGTTCTTTGATGAACATCTGTTTCGTTATGAACGATGAGTATAAGGAACTTGAAAAGCCATTCCTTGACTTTGCTGTTGAGCGTGGTATGGTAGGTATTAAGGGTCACCGCTCTGTAGGTGGCTTCCGTGCAAGTTGCTACAATGCTATGACTATGGAGGGCGTGAATGCTCTCGTAAAGGCTATGCAGGATTTCGAGGCACAGCACTAATTCGAAAATATTCTAATCAAATTCAATCATGAAAGTATTAGTTGCAACAGAGAAACCTTTTGCAGCAGCTGCTGTTGAAGGTATCAAGAAAGAAATTGAAGGTGCAGGCAATGAACTTGTCCTGCTCGAGAAATATACAGAAAAGACTCAGCTATTGGATGCAGTGAAAGATGTGGATGCAATGATCATCCGATCTGACAAAGTAACTGCTGAAGTTCTGGATGCTGCCAAGAATCTGAAGATTGTGGTACGTGCTGGTGCAGGTTATGACAATATTGACCTTGCTGCTGCTACTGCTCACAATGTAGTTGCTGAGAATACTCCAGGTCAGAATTCTAATGCAGTTGCCGAATTGGTTTTCGGTTTATTGGTATTTGCTGTTCGTAATTTCTACAATGGCAAGTCAGGTTCTGAATTGAAGGGTAAGAAGTTGGGTATTCTTGCTTTCGGTAATGTGGGTAGAAATGTTGCTCGCATCGCTAAGGGCTTCGGTATGGAAGTATCTGCTTATGATGCTTTCTGCCCTGCTGATGTTATTGAGGCTGCCGGTGTTCATGCTGTCAAGAGTCAGGATGAACTGTTCCAGACTTGTGATATCGTTTCTCTTCATATTCCTGCTACTCCAGAGACTATCAAGAGCATCGATTATAAGACAGTAAACCAGTTGCCTAAGGGAGGTATCTTGATCAATACTGCCCGCAAGGAAGTTATCAACGAAGAAGAGTTGGTTAAGCTGATGGCTGAGCGTGAGGACTTGAAGTTTATTACAGATATCAAGCCTGATGCTGATGCTGAGTTTGCTAAGTTTGAAGGTCGCTATTTCTCTACTCCTAAGAAGATGGGTGCACAGACTGCAGAGGCTAATATCAATGCTGGTATTGCTGCTGCTAAGCAGATTAATGCATTCTTCAAGGATGGCTGTACCAAATTCCAGGTAAACAAGTAATAAAAGAATAATAGGTGAGCTCGCAGAGGGTACTGTATGATAGTATCCTTTGTGGGCTTTTTGTGTTTTATCATAGTGCCATACTATGTTAGCGTGGCACTCTAATACCTACAACATTATGGCAAAAATTAAACCTTTTAAGGGCATTCGTCCGCCAAAGGAACTGGTGGAACTGGTGGAATCAAGACCATACGATGTGCTCGATTCAGAAGAGGCTCGTGCCGAAGCTGGTGACAACGAGAAGAGTCTTTATCATATTATCAAACCTGAAATCAATTTTGAACCTGGTACTTCTGAGTATGATCCACGAGTCTATGAAAGCGCTGCTGAGAATTTCAGAAAGTTTCAGGAGAACGGTTGGTTGAAACAGGATGATAAGGAACAATATTACATTTATGCCCAAACAATGAATGGCAAGACTCAGTATGGTCTTGTGGTGGGTGCTTATGTAAACGATTATATGACGGGTGTTATCAAAAAGCATGAGTTGACTCGCCGTGACAAGGAGGAGGATCGCATGAAGCACGTACGTGTTTGCAATGCAAATATCGAGCCTGTATTCTTTGCTTATCCTGATAATCAGGTGCTTAATGATCTTTTGGTTCGCTATGCTGCTACTACACCGGAATATGATTTCATTGCTCCTGTTGACGGATTCCGTCATCAATTCTGGATTGTAAGCGATGATCAGGATATTGCCACCATTACAGCGGAGTTTGAGAAGATGCCAAGTCTCTATATTGCTGATGGTCATCATCGTTCAGCTGCTGCTGCTTTGGTTGGTGCTGAAAAGGCTAAGAATAATCCTCATCATACTGGTCAGGAGGAATACAATTACTTTATGGCAGTTTGCTTCCAGGCAAGTCAGTTGACAATTCTTGACTATAATCGAGTAGTGAAGGACTTGAACGGTTTAACTTCAGAACAATTCCTCGATGCTTTGACTAAAAACTTCGAAGTCATTGAGATTGATGCTATTAATATCAACGTATCGGGTGATGATGAAGGTATTCCATGCTATGAGAAGATGGAAATTCAGGAAGCTATCGATAAATTCGGTTTGGATATTTTGAAACCTGCAGCCCTTCATTCATTCCTTCTTTATCTGGAAGGTAAATGGTATGGATTGTTTGCTAAACCAGGAACTTACGATGATGAAGATCCTATCGGTGTATTGGATGTTGATATTTCATCCCGTTTGATTCTTGATGAAATCCTTGGAATCAAGGACTTACGTTCTGATAAGTGTATCGATTTTGTGGGTGGTCTCCGTGGACTTGGTGAATTGAAACGCCGTGTAGATAGTGGTGAAATGAAGATGGCTTTGGCACTTCATCCGGTAACTATGCAGCAGATTATGGACATTGCTGATAGTGGTAAGATTATGCCACCTAAGGCAACTTGGTTTGAGCCAAAACTGCGTAGCGGTTTGATTATTCATAAATTAGACTAAAGAGTTCGGCTTAATTAAATGATTGACGAATACAAAACTATAAAAGATCAAGTAGGCGAGGGACTGTACACTGAGAAAAGAAGTAAGTTCCTCGCTTTTGCACATCATGTGACATCTGTCGAAGAAGTGAAGGAAATAGTGGCAGGTTATAGGAAGAAATACTATGATGCCAGACATTGTTGCTATGCATATATGTTGGGTCCTGAAAGAAATGAATTCCGGGCGAATGACGATGGCGAACCGTCTTCTACTGCCGGAAAACCAATCTTAGGACAGATCAATAAAGCAGAATTGACAGATATTCTGATAGTGGTTATCAGATATTTCGGTGGAGTAAAACTTGGAACAAGTGGTTTGATAGTCGCTTATCGTGAAGCTGCTATAGAGGCATTGGCTCATTGTGAAGAGGAAATCAGACAGGTAGAAGAAATTGTGACTTATGATTTTACTTATCCGATGATGAATGATGTAATGAGAATTGTAAAGGAAATGAATCCTCGTATTGTGGATCAGGTTTTTGATAACACCTGCAGCATAAAGCTTTCCATTCGCAAGAGTGAGGCAGAACAATTAAGAACTCGCTTGAAGAAACTTTCGTTTGAATAAAGTTTCTCCAAGCGAGTTTTTGGTTTATATATTCTTTTGTTAAATAAATCAGAATTGTTTCTGTTTTAAAAAACTGGAAGTTTTTGTATTTATTATCCGGATGCAATGGATTTTATTTCTGGATGCAATAGTTTTAATTTTCGGATGATCTTAAAGCTATAATTCCGGATAGCTTACATCTTCTAAGAAAAGAGCATTGCCTGGCATACTCTCGCCGGCATCACTTCTTGTTCCCTGATGCAAAATTTCAAGAAATTGATTCATGTTTATTTTCCCACGGCCTACATCAATCAATGTTCCTACCACAGCTCTCACCATGTTGCGAAGGAAACGGTTGGCTGTTATTTCAAAATACCAGGATGTAGGGGAAGTTTGCACCCATTTCGCTTCTGTAACATGACAAATGGTAGTCTTGTTATCACCACCAGCCTTGCAGAATGCTGCATAGTCTTCATGCTGAAGGAAATACTTGGCTGCTTCATTCATTTTATTAAAATCCAATGGGTAATTAATTTGGAGAGAGAAATGACGTTCAAATGGATCCTTTCGCGTATGTATATAATAATGGTAGGTACGGGAGGTGGCGGAGAAACGGGCATGCATGTCATCTGCTACAGGGAAAACATCCCATACAGATATATCTCTTGGGAGAATTCGATTCAGGCGATAAACCATCTGGTCGCAAGAAATCGGAAGAAGTTCCTTATTCGCAGACATATCTTTATTTTCATCAGAAGATAATACTGCCTGATCTTTGGGCTCCCAATCAAAATGAGCTGCCATTTTTCTGGCATGAACTCCTGTGTCTGTACGTCCGGCACCTACAACTTCAATTTCTTTTCGGAGTAAAATAGACAACGCTCGTTGCAACTCTTGCTGCACCGTATTTGCATTAGGCTGAATTTGCCATCCATGATAGTTTGTACCATCATAACTAAAGGTAATAAAGTATCTACTCATAGCTGCAAAATTACGAAAAATATGCGATATATGCGATAATAATACCAAATTTTTTCAATTTTGATACAATTTTGAAAGAAAAATGGCAATTTGTTTTGCAATTTGGCAATAAATTTGTAATTTTGCGATTAATTTTGAAAATTGATTATGGCACAGAATATTTTTAAAGGGTTAGGTATAGCTCTCATTACTCCATTTAAGACCGATGGTTCGGTAGATTACCAGGCTCTGAAGAGATTGGTAGAGTTTCAAATTGACAATGGTGCAGATTTCCTTTGCATCCTTGCTACAACTGGCGAGGCGCCTTGTCTTACTAAAGATGAGAAAGATAAAATCACTGAACTTGTCAAAGAGGTCAATCATGGTCGTGTCAAGATTTTGAAATATTGCGGGGGTAATAATACTTCTGCTGTAGTAGATGAAATCAAGAATACTGATTGGAGCGGTATTGATGGCATCCTCAGTATTTGTCCTTATTATAATAAGCCTTCTCAGGAGGGACTTTATCAGCATTTTAAGGCAATCGCTGAAATTAGTCCTCTGCCTATCGTATTATATAATGTACCAGGTAGAACAGGTGTTAACATGAAACCTGAAACAACTTGTCGCATCGCCCGTGAATTCCCTAATATTGTAGCAATCAAGGAAGCAAGTGGCAGCTTGGAACAGGTAGATGAGATTATCAAGAATAAACCTGATAATTTTGATGTTATCAGTGGTGATGATGCATTGACTTTCTCTATGGTAGCCAGTGGTGCAGCAGGTGTGATTTCAGTCATTGGTAATGCTCTTCCTAAAGCATTCAGCCGTATGATCCGCTTGGAGTTCCGTGGTGAATATGAGCCAGCACGTAAGATTCATCATGCATTTACAGAGCTTTATAGCTTGCTTTTCGTAGATGGTAACCCTGCTGGTGTAAAGGCTTTGCTCAATGATATGGGTTTCATAGAAAATGAACTTAGATTGCCTCTTGTTCCAACAAGAATTGCAACTAAGCAGAAGATGAGCGATATCATCAAGGACTTGCGTTTCTGATGATATTAGCTTTGATTTTGCTCATTTTCCGAAATATTACCACTGAATTATTCTGAATTTCACTAATAGCTACTTTATGTCAGACGATAGAAGAATCATACATGAAATTACTCCGCTGATGGGAAAAGATGTTTTATACATTGCAGACCGTCATAAAAAGGAGTTTACTTATCCTATTCACAATCACTCTGTGTTTGAACTCAATTTTGTGGAGAATGCTAAAGGTGTCCGACGCATAGTGGGTGACTCACAGGAAATTATCGGTGATTATGATTTGTGTTTGATTACTTCTCCTGACCTTGAACATGTATGGGAACAGAATGATTGTCGCAGCGAGGATATCAGAGAGATTACAATACAATTTGACTTCAGTATGGGTACTGAAACGCTCTTTGGCAGAAATCCGTATTCAAGTATTACAAGAATGATGCAGCAAGCCAAGAAAGGACTTGTGTTTCCGATGAAAGCCATTATGAAAGTATATGGATTGTTGGATACTTTGAGTTCTGTCAAAGATGGCTTTTATGCCGTTCAGCAGTTTTTGACTATATTGTATGAACTTTCACGGTGTGATGGTGCTAAGACTTTAGCTTCTACCAGTTATGCGAAGGTTACCGTGGAGGATGATAGCAGAAGAATTCTGAAGGTAAAGAATTATATCTCTAAGAATTATATGGATGAACTGAGACTGCCAGAGCTTGCAAACATGGCTGGTATGAGTCCAAGTGCATTCAGTAGATTCTTTAAGTTGCACACCGGAAGAAACATCAGTGAGTATATTATTGATTTGAGGTTGGGTTATGCAGCACGAATGCTGGTAGATACTGCAAAATCTATCAGTGAAATTGGGTTTGATTGTGGATTTAATAATCTGAGTAACTTCAATCGTATTTTCAAGAAGAAAAAAGGATGCTCACCAAGTGAATTCCGTGAAAATTATCACAAGACTCGTATTATTGTGTAGTCTGTCTTGTGAATGGACTGTATGAATAGTGTTTTCTTCTGATGAATTTATGGCCTATGGCATAAATGCCTGTTATAAATATTAAGAATTGAAGAGAATTAAAGAATAAAAAAATCTGTCTCTTATACACA
>ENA-OYYB01000192-OYYB01000192.1-human-gut-metagenome-genome-assembly--contig:-NODE-192-length-44250-cov-28.793687_pt1 | contig 44250 bp, 37 predicted proteins | sample MGYA00244059_ERZ653440 | MGnify/ENA primary metagenome ERZ653440 (study PRJEB26926, sample SAMN06164994) | human gut metagenome | biome: ENVO:00009003; feature: ENVO:2100002; material: ENVO:00002003... | reverse complement strand
GAGTTTGGACCGTGTCTCAGTTCCAATGTGGGGGACCTTCCTCTCAGAACCCCTACTGATCGTCGCCTTGGTGGGCCGTTACCCCGCCAACAAGCTAATCAGACGCATCCCCATCCATCACCGATAAATCTTTAATCCCATTCGGATGCCTTCGTGGGATATCATTGGGTATTAGTCTTACTTTCGCAAGGTTATCCCCAAGTGGTGGGCAGGTTGGATACGCGTTACTCACCCGTGCGCCGGTCGACGCCCATCAAAAGCAAGCTTTCGATGTCGTTTCCCCTCGACTTGCATGTGTTAAGCCTGTAGCTAGCGTTCATCCTGAGCCAGGATCAAACTCTCCATTGTAAAATATCATTTTTACTCTGCCTGTTCCGAAAAACAAGCGAAGTGTTTGTTGTCTGTACTTAGGACGAATATCCTTTTTCGTTTATTGAAGCTTAGTAAACCTGATGTCAATTTCTTGACGGTTCGTTTCTTTTACCCAGTCAACTTGCTTATTTCTAAGAAGTTAACCGCTTCTTGTACTACTTGTCTGTTTATGTAAAATCTTTCAAAGAACTCTTTCTTTATCGCCTTGAGGAATGCTTGATTTCTCAAAAGCGAGTGCAAAAGTACTAACTATTTTCCATTCCACCAAATATTTCGATGAAAAAGTTTCAAAAACAGCACGATTTTAACATTTAATTACATATTGAGAGATAATTAATGCAAGTGCACATTATAATATACATACGCACTCCTGCCTGTGCGCGCTGGCACACATACGCATAGATGTGCACATATACAGATTTAAGATATACATAAACACATTACCCACATAGCCCCACATACCAGTCCACTAATATGGATAATATGCAGTACTCTATGTGGGTAAGTTACAGAAAGCCTGTGTGGCTAATATTCTGGATTACTTACTATTTTCTCCTCTCAGTTTTTTATCCCATGCCAAGAGTCGCTTGTATTCTTTCTTGGTCAATCTCATAAAACTACCATGCTGAGGAGCAGTTACACCCTTAATATCCACCGGATCAGAGAAATTACGGAGATATTTATCGGCCTTGCAAATACGATAATGCTTAGGATGGTCGCTATACTGAATATAAGCCACGCGCCATGTATCATCGCCAATCAACTGGAATGCACTGCTTCCTTCACACATTTTGTTTCCCTCGAAGCTGACGAAATCATCCTCTACTGGTGCGCCCCAACTATGAGTAAGATACTTACTTGTAGCGGTAAAGATACCACGATGTCCACCCTCTTTCTTGATAAGCATGTGATAAAGTCCATCGCTCTTGAGGAAATTAATATCAGCATCAATAGTTGCATATCCCCAATCAAAGAGAATTCTCGGAGTAGTCAATTTCGTAAAACTCTTATCAGCATAACTGTAATACATACGATCATACTTTTCCTCCGGGCGATTCAACATTGAATAATAAATCATGTAACCACCTCGTTCACCATTTTCCCAAACATAATTTGGATCCCAAAATATCTGAGGAGCCCAGACACGGTTGATAGTGCTCCAATCCTTATAAGGAGACTGAGCAGATGCCGCATCACAGAAATTCTGCATACCCTTACGATAATCGAAAGTAACACTTGTCCAATGAATCAAATCGTCACTTTTGAGCAAATCAATACCGTAATTATCCCATTTATGACTCTTAGCCACACACATGTCGGTAGTAACCATCAGATAACCCTTACCATCATGTGTACGAGTTATGTAAGCATCACGTGTACCGCCCTCAATACGAGCATGCTCTTTAGGATTGAAAATAGCTTTTCCTTCATTGATATCCTGATAGTTGTATCCATCACGAGAAACGGCAAAAGCAGTATATTCCCCCTTATCACTCATGTGACAGTAGAGATAGCCATAATCACCTTTTTGTAGATTTTGTGCATTCATCGGCAATAAAGAGGCCAATAGCATCATGATTGTTGATAACTTTTTCTTCATTTTATTGTTAGTTTTATATGATTGATTGTAAATGTTTAAGTCTCAGTTGAATCTTTTTTAAGTGTAACTTTACACTTTGGGTGCAAAGATACGGCTTTTCATTGAAAAAACAAAGGAAAGTCGCAATTATTTTAATAAGTTTTTTAACTATGACAGAATGATTTTGCTTTAATTATTACAGATTCTCGACTTTTTGTCGTATCTTTGCATAAGATAAGCTGCACTCGGCAATTTGAAAACAAGTTTTCATTGCGCTCATTTGCATTATCTTTGCATAAGATAAGCTGCATCTCAGCAAAATATTAATCATCATATAATAATAATAGAAAAATATGTTTAGTGGAATCGTAGAAGAAATGGCCACCGTTGTGGCTATCAAGCATGATCAGGAGAATATAGACTTTACTTTGTCTTGTTCTTTTGTGGATGAACTCAGCATCGACCAGAGCGTAGCTCACAATGGAGTTTGTCTTACCGTAGTGGAAATCAAAGACGGAACTTATACGGTTACGGCTATGAAGGAAACGCTCGACCGCAGCAACTTAGGAATCCTCAAGGTGGGAGACAAGGTGAACGTGGAGCGTTCGATGATTATGAACGGCCGACTGGATGGACATATTGTACAAGGACATGTGGACGAAACTGCAAAATGTATCGCCACGAAAGATGCAGATGGTTCCACCTATTTCACCTTCGAATATGAACTCAATAAGGAAATGGCACGCAAGGGATATTTCACTGTTGACAAAGGTAGCGTAACGGTCAATGGCGTATCACTCACCGTTTGCGAACCTACAGACAACACCTTCACTGTAGCCATCATCCCTTATACTCGAGAAAACACCAACTTCTGCAACATTGAAGTAGGAACAGTCGTAAATATCGAGTTCGACATCTTGGGCAAATACATCGCCCGCCTCAAGAGCTTTGAATAAAACTGATTTTTGTACTACACGAACAAGAAAAGTAAAAAGTCAGAGAAATCAGGAAAAGTCAATTTTGCATTGCCCAAATTGCGCCCCTCAGTTTGGGCACTCATTGCCCGCCTCGTGAGCAACGGTTGCTCGTCTCATGTTCATCGGTTCCCCATCACGTGATCCCCGAGGGACCGCTTGAAGAGCATAGCAGGAACTTGTGGATGGGTAAGAATAAACAAAGAAAAAGACAGGAAAGTCTATCCGTTCCGGTTAAACTTTCCTGTCTTTTTTTATCAATTTACAGAGCCACTCTGATTTGAGAAGCTATCTTTTCTTGCTAAAGCCCCCTTTATTTTCGGATAACGTTTGCAGCAAAAGCAGTCACTACGATAAAACAGACAAGCGGTACAAAGAAGCCTATCGCCATATTATTCTCCCCCATCAGACCATTTTCCACCTTATTATATATAGGGCTCTCAGAAAACTGTGAAGCCTGGCGGAAGGACTCAACATGACCACTGTGCAACAGATCATAACAACCACTTACAAAAACCTTTTTCATATATTGTTGATTCCTTTTATTGTTTAGCTGTAGTTTCTTATATATGAGACGTATAAGAGGAAAAACACACCTTCTCATTCGCCTACAAAACTATAACATTTCTTCCATAACTCCAAGAAAAACATGCACAAATATTCTATTTTGCGCACAAAGAAAGCAAAATTGTGCATTTTTATAACGAAATATTTTGGTAAAAGACAAAAAAATGGTACTTTTGCGGCTGTGTTTTGTCCCAAATTGACATTGGACAGTCCGAAAAGCGAACTCGAAAACGGACAACTTGAGTACCGAACACTAACAAACTTAGAATATTATAACAATAACCATTTATTAATATGAGTTTAAAAATCGTAGTACTTGCCAAGCAAGTACCTGACACAAGAAATGTGGGTAAGGACGCGATGACTGCCGAAGGCACCGTAAATCGTGCAGCCCTTCCTGCAATCTTCAATCCTGAGGATTTGAACGCATTGGAGCAGGCTCTTCGTTTGAAGGAGCAGAATCCTGGTTCTACAGTTGGTATTTTGACAATGGGTCCTCCACGTGCTGGCGAAATCATCCGTCAGGGTCTTTATCGTGGTGCAGATACGGGTTGGTTGCTTACCGATCGTCTCTTTGCCGGTGCTGATACATTGGCTACATCCTATGCCCTTGCTACTGGTATCCAGAAGATTGGTGACGTTGACATCGTGATTGGTGGTCGCCAGGCTATCGATGGTGATACAGCTCAGGTTGGTCCACAGGTGGCTCAGAAGTTGGGATTGAACCAGGTTACCTATGCAGAGGAGATTCTGAAGGTAGAAGATGGCAAGGCTACTATCCGCCGCCTCATTGATGGCGGTGTAGAGACAGTAGAAGCTCCATTGCCATTGGTTATTACCGTGAATGGTAGTGCAGCTCCATGTCGCCCATGCAATGTGAAGCTCGTAATGAAATATAAATACGCTACTTGCCCTATGGAGCGCAAGGGTGATGAGCCTTGGGCTAATCTCTATGAGGAGCGCCCTTACCTGACTCTGAACCAGTGGAGCGTGGCCGATGTTGACGGCGACCCTGCACAGTGCGGTTTGAGCGGTTCACCTACCAAGGTGAAGGCTGTAAAGAACATCGTGTTCCAGGCTAAGGAAAGCAAGACCTTGACCAGCAGCGATGAGGACATCGACAGCTTGATGAAGGAATTGTTGAACGAAAGTATTATCGGATAATCATCACTGATGATTCAGCAAACCGATTCATTTTAAAATGCTTTATTAAAAAAGACAATGAACAACGTATTTGTATATTGCGAGGTAGAAGGCACAACCGTTGCCGAAGTATCTCAGGAATTGCTCACCAAGGGTCGTAAGCTCGCTAACCAACAGGGTGTGGAGCTCCATGCCATCGTGGCTGGTACCGGCATCAAGGGTCAGGTAGAGGATCAGATTCTCCCTTATGGTGTAGATAAATTATTTGTTTTCGATGCTGAGGGTTTATTCCCATACACTTCAGCTCCTCATACAGACATTCTCGTCAACCTCTTCAAGGAGGAGAAACCTCAGATTGCACTGATGGGTGCTACCGTTATCGGTCGCGACCTCGGTCCTCGTGTTTCTTCTTCCCTCACCAGTGGTCTGACTGCCGACTGTACAGAACTTGAGATTGGTGATTACGACGACAAGAAGAGTGGCAAGCACTATGAGGGTCTGCTCTATCAGATCCGTCCTGCTTTCGGTGGAAACATCGTGGCTACTATCGTCAATCCTGATCATCGTCCACAGATGGCTACAGTCCGCTCTGGCGTGATGCAGAAGAGCATCTACGAGGGTGAGTGCAAGAAGGAAGTGGTTTACCCAGAGGTAAGCAAGTATGTTCCTGCTGAGGACTTCGTAGTGAAGGTACTCGACCACCACGTAGAGGCTGCCAAGCACAACCTGAAGGGTTCTGCCATCGTTGTAGCTGGTGGTTATGGCGTAGGAAGTAAGGAAGGTTTCGACCAGCTCTTCGAGTTGGCTCATCTCTTGCATGGTGAGGTTGGTGCTTCCCGTGCTGCCGTAGATGCAGGTTGGGTAGATCACGACCGTCAGATTGGTCAGACAGGTGTTACTGTTCATCCAAAGGTTTATATTGCTTGCGGAATCTCTGGTCAGATCCAGCACATCGCCGGTATGCAGGATTCAGGTATCATCATCTCTGTGAACAACGACCCAGATGCTCCAATCAACAAGATTGCCGACTACGTTATCAATGGTAATGTTGAGGATGTAGTTCCTAAGCTCATCAAGTACTACAAGCAGAATTCTAAGTAAGCTTCACAGGCAAATGAAACAGGCTTCGATAGCATTTGAAACAGGCTTCAGTTGCCTTTGAAGCCTATTTCATAAAACTTCGTAGCGCATTACATATTTTATTTAAATAAGAAAAGTAAAAATGGCTAATTATTATACAGACCATCCTGAAATAGAGTTCCACTTGAATCATCCGCTCATGAAGCGTGTTGTGGACTTGAAGGAAAGAAATTATGTAGAAAAAGACCAGTTTGAAGATGCTCCAGTAAACTACGAGGATGCCATCGAGAACTACAAGCGATTGCTGGATATTACCGGCGATGTAGCTGCTAACATCATCGAACCAAACTCTGAGGATGTTGACCTCGAAGGTCCACACTTGGAAAACGGTCGCATGATTTATGCCAGCAAGACATTCGAAAACCTCGATGCTACCCGCAAGGCTGGCCTCTGGGGCTTGTCAATGCCTCGTCGTTATGGCGGCTTGAACTTGCCTAACGCCATCTTCTCTATGGCTTCTGAGATTATCGCAGCTGCTGATGCCGGTTTCCAGAACATCTGGTCTCTCCAGAGTTGTATCGATACACTCTATGAGTTCGGTTCTGAGGAGCAACGCCAAAAGTACATTCCTCGCATCTGCGCTGGCGAGACCATGAGTATGGACTTGACAGAGCCTGATGCAGGTTCTGACTTGCAGCGCGTGATGTTGAAGGCTACACAGGATGAGGACGGCACATGGCGTCTGAATGGTGTGAAGCGTTTCATCACCAATGGTGACTCAGACATCCACTTGGTTCTGGCTCGTTCTGAGGAAGGAACCAAGGATGGTCGTGGCCTTTCTATGTTCATCTACGACAAGCGTGATGGTGGCGTTACTGTTCGTCACATCGAGCACAAGTTGGGTATTCATGGTTCTCCAACCTGCGAGTTGGTTTACAAGAATGCCAAGGCAGAACTTTGCGGTAACACCCGTCTCGGATTGATTAAGTACGTGATGGCTTTGATGAACGGTGCCCGTCTGGGTATTGCAGCTCAGAGTGTAGGTGTTGAGCAGGAGGCTTACAACGAGGGCCTGGCTTATGCCAAGGAGCGTGCTCAGTTTGGAGAGAAGATCATCAACTTCCCTGCTGTATATGACATGCTTTCAAGAATGAAGGCTAAGTTGGATGCAGGTCGTTCACTCCTCTACTGCTGCGCTCGCTACGTAGATATCTACAAGGCTTTGGAAGACATCGCCCGCGACACCAAGCTCACTCCAGAGGAGCGTCAGGAGATGAAGAAATACACCCGCTTGGCTGATGCGTTCACTCCATTGGCTAAGGGTATGAACTCAGAGTATGCCAACCAGAATGCATACGATGCCATCAGCATTCATGGTGGTTCTGGTTTCATCATGGAGTACAAGTGCCAGCGCCTGTTCCGTGATGCCCGCATCTTCTCTATCTATGAGGGAACTACTCAGCTTCAGGTAGTTGCAGCTATCCGCTACATCACCAACGGCACTTATCTCAGCATCATCAAGGAGATGTTGGAGAGCGAGGTTTCTGATGATTTGAAGGCATTGAAGGAGCGTGTAGCCAAGCTTGTAGAACTTTACGAGGCTGCCATCAACAAGGTGAAGGAAGCCAACGATCAGGCAGTTCACGACTTCCTGGCTCGCCGTCTCTACAACATGACTGGCGACATCGTAATGTCTCTCCTCATCCTCGATGATGCAACTAAGGCACCAGAGCTGTTTGCCAAGAGTGCAAATGTATATGTTCGCATGGCAGAGGAGGAAGTTCTCGGTCATTCAGCATACATCCAGAACTTCAAGGCAGAAGACTTGGAGAGTTTCAAGGCATAAGCTTCAATAACAATATAATAAGAAAGTCCGTGGGAAAACAAATTACCACGGACTTTTTTATTTTATTTTTTCTTCTTTGTTTTACTTCGAGTCATTGAAGGATCTGCTATATACTTTTGTTGTGGATGATTAATCATCTCCGGAATCCAATAAAAGAGCTGATTGTTTTCCAACAGAACCTTAATATTCTTATTTTTGAATGACTTTGAATTTCTATGTAGCAATACAGAAAGATCATCCATACTTAAAGGAATAATAGAACACATATCAACCACCAACTTGTTCAGAACATCTTTAGGAACCCTTTTCCCGACCTCATCAATTCTCTTTTTTATATCATCAGGCAACAGAAGCAACAATTCTTCCCGATTTACACCTTGGTACCTTTCTACAAAGGTACCAACCTCACCTTGGTACCTTTCTTCAAAAGCTTGGTACCTTTCGTTCTCACCTTGGTACCTTTCGCCCAATATACCATGCTGAGGTAGTAACCTTTCGCCCTGAGGTGGTATCTTTTCTCCCAATGTACCATGCTGAGGTGGTATCTTTTCATCTTGAGGTAGTAACCTTTCGCCTTGAGGTCGTAACCTTTCTTCTAAGGATACCACCTTGGAGGTTCTTATATAGTAAGTGTTACGACCCTGCCCTTTCTTCTCTAGGAATCCAAGATCGCAGAGCTTATGAATCTCCAGACGTGCACGGGCATGAGTAATCGAAGAATCCAGCTGGCGATACGTAGCATTATCTATCGCACCCACTTCTCTCACAAAGACTAGAGCCAGCTTCTGCTCATTCACCAAACCAAACTCGGCATATTGAGCCAACCACTCCATATTCTCCTTGCTGAGGAAATGATGGAGCAGAAGTCTTGCCGTAAACTTATTCGCTTCATGGTTCGACTCAAAAGTCGGCGGCATCAAGCCTGCCTCCTTCATCAATCTGCGCATCGCACCAATACCAGTACCCTTAGTCTCAGCAAGATTCGTATCATGGAAAATCTCACTGATTCTTGGATTGCGAAGCATAGAGCCTGGCTCTCCCCAATCATCCATGCATCGAAATGAACATAAGCTATCCGATATCTTAAAACGACATTAACTAGGATATATAGATACTTTTAATGTTAAATTATGCATATTGTTTAGTCGATTTAACAAAATAGTCGTATTTTTGCAAAATCAATTAAACAATAAGAGATTATGATACAAGAAGAAGTTATCAGAGAAATACTAATATAGAAGTAGATTTTTATATACCTGATGCAGCAATGGCTATACAAGTAAGCTACAATCCCAAAAAATCTACAGAAACTTGGGAAAGAGAATCTACAGCTCTTATCAAACTTTCCAAGGTATTGGATTGCAAGCGTCTCATAATCCTAACTTACGAGTTGGAAGAAGAGATTGTTGTAAAAGACAAGAAAATAGAAGTGATACCTGTATGGAAATGGTTACTTGATTTATAGCTATTATCCAGAACGTTAAGGCAGAAGCTTCAATAACAATATAATAAGAATTTTGTTGAAACCCGCAAATTCTGAAGGAACATGGCACCCCCCGAAGGATTTTGACCGAAAATTACCATGACCGCTATGACCGGATATTATCCCAAAATGTAGTATCTTTGCATCCAGCAATTGCGAAACAGCCTTTGTGCCTTGAGAAAGGCATCTATTAAGACCGAGTTTGGTCTTAATAGACAACAAACGCCGGTCGTCTATTAAGACTAAAAAAAGGGCAAGAAAAGGAAGGCTGCAAAAAACACGAATCAAGAAGAAAGACAGGAGTAAATGGAAAGTCAGGAGTCAAAGAGGGAACCGAGGAAAATGAAGAGAATTCAATATCTGGTCAAAATGGTCACAGTCATTTCCGGTCAAAATCATTTAGCAACTCCCAAGTGTATGAATCCCACACGATAGGGATTTTCCTTTCAACTTTAGGGATTTATTCCACACCATCTCACAAGAAAAGCATACTTTTGCAAGCGAAACAAAACAACAAGAATGTTTCAGTAAATGATTAGGAACCCTCAAAAACAGTAACGATTATGAAAAGAAATGAACTGATGGCACTGATTGCCACAACAATATTGATGTTTGCCGTATGTATGTCAGCATCGGCTAAAGGAAAGAGAAACGTAGAACGCGGAATGACCAAGCAGGAAGTGATTGCCATCTTGGGAGAGCCGAAACTCACCAGTTTCAATATCTATGGAGACAAATGGGAATACGCCAAAAACACCAATCTGTTTGGAGACTCCAAGTACATCATGGTATTCTTCGACAGATCTGGAAAAGTGGTAGAATACAACACGAGAATCATAGAATCCAACAGCCAGCAGCCGAATGGTCAGCAACCCCAGCAGCCTCAGCAGCCATCACTTCCCCCATACGACGGAGGTTATTATCCTAACGGCGGAATGAACTATGATTATTGTCTGGACGATGCCTCTTTCTCAAAACTATACAACAAGATAAAAAAGACTAACTTTGATGACAACAAGTTCGACTTGATAGAAGTAGCAAGTCTCGGATGCTATTATTCCTGTGCCCAGGTCGTTCGCATCATGAAGATTTTCTCATTTGACGACAGCAAGATGAAAGCCCTCAGCATGATGGCTCCCCACATAGTAGATTTGCAGAATGCAACAGATATCTATCGCATATTCACCTTCGATAGCGACAAGGAAAAAGCAGCGAATATTCTACGAAATAGCAGATAATCCCTGCAAGACTTGCATAATCAGGAAAAGTTATGTTAGAAGAGAAGATAAGAATCGGTCATAGCGGTCATGGTTATTTCCGGTCAAAATCATTCAATAGTTTACTTTCTCGTAACTTGGCATATTCAAAAAAGATGAAGCAGACTCAGCCTGCCACCAGAGTCTGCTTCATCTTTAAAAAGCTTGCAATTATTGCAACATAGACATCCTTACTATTTTAAGCCAAACTACCATATCGCTTAATAATCCTCTTCGTGGAAGTATATATTAAGAGAATAGTTATAGTAACTACCATAAGTAAATTCTAAGGCTGTAAAAATCTTGAAAGAATGTCCACCAGGTATGCAATATCCCTCGCTTACTGCATCTTTGACATCTTTAATATAACTATTATCAAGTATTATAAGAGGATAGTACATTCTTGGCGCACCATATTTCCAAATTCTAAATTATTTTGTTTTATCTACAACTATGATATGATTATTTCCCTTAGATGGAGATTTAGCCGATTTATTCACAGGTGCGGCGGGACGACTTGTTCGAGTTTTTCGAGGTACACGTCGTACACGTTTTGGTTTACGAGTTACAGGCTCATCAAATTCTTCATCAGACTCTTCCTCTGTAGTTTTCTCTTCACCAAGAAAAGGTATGACTGGCAATATCTTACTTTTAGATTCTGATCTCAAATATATTCCATTTTTGTTGTATTCATAAGCCATAGCTTCATCTGGGGCATAAGGAGATTCTGTACTTGTCCATATTCCTCCACTTGACTGTTTTTCATTAGAGCGAAATATGCGAGTACGCACATCTGATCTTGAAAATATCTCTCCATCACTAATTTCCTGTGCGCTTTTCACTTTAAATGCTGCAGAACCCAATGGAACCATATCTACAACAAGACCCTCATTGGGTTTGTACTGATAACGAAACGCAGCACTTGACCAACTTTTAATTGGGCGAATCGCATAGATAACGCCATCCCCTTTTGAATAATAAGAAGAGCTTACGACATTAGGGTCCTGCTCATAGATGCCATAAGCCATAGAATCAATCTCCTCTAAGTCATATTTCTCAGTGAAAGACTTCGTGTGAGAAGGCAAGATACAACTCAGATTATTCAGAGAAGGCAAATGATAGTATTTCAATGGGACGTTGTCTAAATCATCAAAAGACAACACCTGTTTCATTCTTTCTTCATCCTCAACAGAGAAGTTTGCATAAGATTTAGCAGAATCCCAGCAGAAAGATCCCATCTCAGAATTTGAATTACTTCCCATTGAGCCACTTTGAGTGAGATAATTATTAGCGAGATAGTCTGCAGGAATTGAGTCAGGAACATGATTGATTTCAATTGGCATCTGAGTCATAGTGAACTTACCCTCAAGTTCGGGAATATCAGTTGCATTTTTAATATAAAACTCCATAATCCTCAATTCATCACTAAAATTCTTTTTTAGCGTGATATGATAATTAAATGCACCGCCACCCATAGGTTGAGATACAATTTCACCATAAGGGAACTTACCATCCTTATATGCTAAATAGGAAGAAGAAGGATTGGAACGCACATAAACATCTGCAGTTGGCAGTTCCTTTCCAATATGTTCGACAAGTGTAGGATCCATTGTCTTATTCACTTTAATATTTGTGCCAGAAATATTATAGTGCATAACTGTCCTGTTTGTTTCATACGTCTTGTCAATATCAATATAAGGTCTTGTCAGATAGTTACTCGTATTACTTTCAGTGGACATACGTACACTCTCTTTGTTTATCAGAAGGAGGACAGGATCGCTTGAACAATAGGCAACTCTTTCTCCCTTCATTGGGAAATTTAAAAGTTGAATATCATTCTGTGCTGCCCACCATTTAGGATTAGCAATATCCTTTACTTTCTTTACACTAACTGACGAACCTATATGCTTGACCCCAATAAAGAGCGAACCGCCAGCCAAAGCATAACGATAAGCCGTTCGATATGGATTATCTGTTGATTCGTTATCTGCTCTTTTCTTAAAACGCAATCCATAGATCACATTTTCCTTACTCATATAGTCTGAGTAAACCGTAGTCTTTCCCGCTTTTTCTAAACTCAGAGTCTCCACATTATTATACAACTTTCCTGATTTCGTAAAAAGGGGCATATCCTTTAGCGAAGTAAAGAATGGAGCTATATAAATCATTTCATCTTGTGTAGGAAGACGATAATTACGATTTTCAATACGCCATGTCTTATTCGGAGGGCACAATCCTACAAAAGAGTCTGACCCATCAAAATTAGCAAACTTAACATCACTTGCAATATTATTTTTCGCAAACCTCATCAATGGACTTAGTTTGCTATCCACGATCTTTATTTGATTGGCATATGTTATTGCATCATCAATTACCTTATCAATATACTCGCGATGAGGCGCAAGAGTATATGTCTCTTGCGCCCACCCCATAACAATATAGACTTGGAGCAAAATAAACAAACATATCTTTCTCATAACTTACAATTTTACAGGAGTTAGTTTGGTATAGTTTTTAATAATCGTATTGACAAAACCATAATAATCATCTTCAGAAACCTTCGTTTCTTTACCATCCAAAGTCTTGATATAATTACCATCGACAAAATGATAATTCTCCTGATGAGCATCCTCTACAAGTTTTTTCTGTTTTTTAATAAGCCACACAGCACTTCCTTCAGTCTGAGCCTCATCAGAATTTACCACAAAAACCCCTTTCCCACGAAGATATACCCACTCAAAAACTGGCTTTTTATGAATCAAATACGCAGTTCCTTCCTCAGCACCAAAGACAATCAGGTTTTTGTCATTGTTTGCAATAACCTCTCTCTGTCCATCCTGATCCAAATCGAGCATAAAATACTGAGTGATCTTCATATCAGGATAATTATTTGCATAATCTTTGAGTGCTTGTACTGCTGCTTTTTCATTTTTAACAAGCATCTCTGTTTTCTCTGCCTGCTTATCCTTTTTTATAAATAAGAAATAGATTCCAGTAAACAGCACAGCGGCTACCACCAATACTATCATCAATACTGGATTAAACTTCTTTTTCGAAACACCTTCGTAAGTGTCATTCATAGCCTCCTTCAGTTCATCGGCAATCTCTACATTCTCGTCATCCTCTTTGTCCTCTTCGACACTTTCTAAAAGAGCCTTGTTAAAACTCTCCTGTAATGAAGCTTTCTCAGATTCTGAATTTGAGACTTCTTCAGCAGAGTTCTCTGGCTTAGCCCCGTCTATATTAGACGGTTCTACATTCGACTCATCAGACTTATCCATATCGTTCACCATTGCAGCAGGTTCTGCATGAGGTGCCAGAACTATAGGATCCAGAGCCTCAGCCTGAACAGGTTGAACTTGAACTGGCTGAGCTTGAATTGGCTGAGCTTGAATTGGACGAGCTTGAACTGGCTGAGCCTGAACTGGACGAGCTTGAACTGGCTGAGCCTGAACTGGACGAGCTTGGACTGGACGCCCCTGAACAGGGCGAGCTTGAACCCGAGCCTGTTGTGGTTGATTAATGACAGGTTGCTGATTTCTCACCTGATTTACACTATCATCAACCACAACATTAATATTTGAAGCGGTCATTATCTGTTGGCAATATGGACAGGCAACACGTTCTTTAGTCGCATTTAAAACCGTTGTAAAACGATTATTGCAATGATGGCAAATATACTCAAATCTCATAATACGATAATTTATAGTTATTTTTCTTTATTACTTTTCGGACTATCCTCAGAACTATGTGTGGATACATTTGCAGATTCATTATCCTTATTTCTATTAGTCAGAGAAGCATGCTTGTCTGCAGATTGAGAAACAGATTTACCCGAAGCGGCAGCCTCTGCACCTGCTTTTTCTTTAGGTTCTTCAGTTTCTTTTCCCTGTGACTTCGCCTTGTCTTTTTGTTTCTCTGGTTGATCTGTCTGTTGCTTTCGGGAAGCCTTGCGATCTGTATTTCGCTTGCCTTCAGATTCCAATTCAGAAGATTCTGAAGATTCAGAATCAAGATTATTATCAGACTCTGGAGATACTTCATTCTCAATAGGAGTTGACATCTCTGGATTTTCTTGAATATCGTTTTTATTGATCAAATCTCCCAAACAGATACCTGCAAAGAAAACTACCACAGTATATACAATCATTCCTAACAAGAATTTCTTGCTTGCAAACACTGAGCTATTTGACTTAGATGTATGCGAAGCACTCCTAATAGGAAGTTCCTGCAGTACAATTGTATGAGTAAGCGGCTGAGTGAGATTCAAGTATCCCTGATAGTTAGCACATCCAGGTTTCATCACCTCCACTCGTGCATTTCTTGCCTCTTGTTCACGAATACTAATTGAGTGATCACTCGACACAAGATTACCATTCACAAAAAGTTGGTATTGCATAGCAAGACGCCCCTTGAACATTACGTGAAACATTTGGGCATTGATTTCCTTTTCCCAAAGTATTTCATTTTGAAGCAAAAAAGACTGACGAGGTTTACAGATATTTACAGCTAAAACCACGTCTTTGTAACCCGTCCTATGAAGAAGTATATTTAACTTTGAACCTAATATGGTCTTCAAAGGCTTATCACGAAAAGGAACTTGATTGACGAAAAGTTCCATGCCTGCTACTGGCAAAGTTTGAGGAGGGAACAGATAAGCAGGCTGTTCAAAGCCATTTCTCGACAAATCATACATCTGCTGTAAAACAGATGGTGGTACTTCATTACGAGCAGGAATATCCAAAAAGAATACAGCCTTATATTTCTTATAATAAGACTGATCTAATCCTTGCGCCAAGAGGTTTCCTAAATAGACAAAATCAGTATTCTGACCATACATTCTATAGGCAAGAGCTTCGGTCTGACGAACTGGCATACAGTCAATATACAGCAAATCAGGATAAGAGCTGTCCAAAAGCGGTCTAAGATTATCATATTGCTCTACTCCACTTACAATTTTTTCCTGTACAAGTGAAACCAATTTCAATAAATCCTCTGAAGCAACAGTTATGGAATTTGGAATATAAATCCAAGCTGCCATGTAATCGCCAGTTCTTCCCACATTCAATGGTTTGACTATTGAAAAATAAATTCCAGTCGCATGATAATTCAAGACATAGAAAAGTCTGCTGAGATGCAAGTGAGAAATATAGTTTCGCATATCGTATGTCTTTCCATACCATGCTCCCTTATTTGTCACGAACACATCAGTCAAGCCACCATGGGCTTTTTGTATTAATAATTCTATTTTGCTCATATCTCTTAACTTTTAAACATGTTTATCAATTTTTGTAACCAACTCTTTTCCTCATAATAAGAATAACGTATAAACAAATCCACTACTTTAGTCGCAGAGGTTGCGTCAAACAGACAGTAATCTTTGAAGCATACTTCTCCTATAGAAAAAGGAACAATGTTGACACGCCCGTTATTGATGTTATGCTCTTTGCAGATACGAAGAAGATTATTATAAAAGCCCAAATAATTCTTTGTCATATATTTCAACAAATGATCATCAAGCGATCCTTTATAGGAAGCATTATCCACCTTGGATATAAGGACATAGATAGCATCTGTATTACTATTAAAGAGTCCCATATTATTAAGGTGAGCAGCTGCCGAATTGAGGTACTCTGCCTGCGGAAGACCATTGAAGAGACGTTTTTCTGCACCATATTCAACAACAAAGAAATGAATTTTATTATTATTCGATCTATTGCTGAGCAGAATATTATGCAAAGTTTCCAACGCTTGTTGCTGATCGTCACGTAGTTGTTCTCCTGCATCTTGCATGAACATACAAGTAAACAATTCTCCCGCCATATCAATACATGCTACATGATGGATCTGGTGTTCTTGGTCTTCAAGTTCAAAACGCATTTCATAGGTAGAAGTCACTGGAGTTCCACCAGGAAGGCGACAGACACGTCCAGGAAAGAAAATAGAAGAAAGTCTGTTCATATAGCCAAATCCCTGACAGTTATTATCAGGAATCATGCTACGAGCTACCAATCCATTCTTTGCAGCACTGAGTATAGCACCCAATGCACATGTTTTTCCTGAAGAAGGAATCCCCCAGAAATACACCTCTGTACAGGGTTCTTTGATTGTCTGCAAAGGGCGTGCAGGCTCAAAGTTTTGAATACCTGTATTAGCCAACATCTTGTTGATAAACTCATCGGAAATGCCACACTTACTCAAGTCATTCCGATTGAGAATACCTTTTGAAATGATATCATTGCAAACCGAAGAAGATAATAGATTATGGTCTTGCTCTATCACCTCAAGGAGAGTACTAACAGAAATCATTTCGTTTTCAAGTAACTCCTGAATGATTTTGCAGACCTCTTCTACACTATTTGCATTATTAATCATAGTCTTGAGAACAACAGGAGATTTTTCACGATTACGCTCCTTGTTTTTCTCTTCAGTAATGAGTCTGTTAATTTCAAAAAGATGAGAAGTTTTAGGATATTTTTCCTTGAAAGATTCTAAAAGTTGTACATCACAGGAATCCTTGATTTCCTGCCACTCTTCTTCCTCAATATCATCTACCTGCATTACAGGCTCTGCAGCCAGTGTTGCCTCCAGTTCGTGCTTACGCTGACGGACAGCATCCAAATGCGCAGCAGTTCCCATTGGATACTTATTAAGAAAATCCTGCAAGTCTGCTATAGAGTTTGACTCCATTACTGTCTGAAAGTCTCCGTCTTCATTCCCTGCAAGTAACTTCTCCACATCAAGTTGCATCTTAGCAGTAAACTCTCCTTCGGTATTGTTTCGGAGTTCTTCAAACGTCACAATACCCTGCTGGATATAACTTGCTAAATCTTCTGGAGAATATTCTGTTACATTATTCAATATAGCTGATTTCTTTGGCATAATTATTTTTCCTTATTACTATTCTGTCCTATCTAAATATTTAGAGTGTCGGATAGAAAAATTTTGATTATTGTTTGATATTTTAATTTGTGCTATTGGAATATCTTCTTCTCTTCTGATAGGCTGATCAATCGTGTAGTGCCATGTCCTCCCATTAAAAGCCACCTCAGCTTTGGCCCCATGATTTCTACCGCCATCATAATTCCTAATAAAAAGTGTGTATGTACCATCAGACATCTTTTCCGGATCTGTCCAAATGATATTTTCTACACCAGTACCTTGCGGACGGATGTCATCAACATCTAATACACCAGACATTGATGTCGGATTATTCATGTGTGTACAATAATAAATTTCTTCATTATCAGGCTGAATTGCATGTGCGTCCAGATCTACCATATCCTCACCTTGCTGATTCCAAATGATTGAGAAACGCAAGAAAGCATTGATATTTCCACCATGTTCCAGTACCTCATCACTAATTTCGGAGTGCTCAAGTATTGTGTCTTGAGGGAAGATATAATCAACATCCTGTCCTTCTCCAGAACGCAGATAATGTATCTTACCAGAAGATTCTCCAACATGATATTGATTTCCATCAGTAACTACTACATCATGATAATAACGATTCCACCTATATTCGTTACAACCAGGGAATAGCCAACTGAACAGTCCTAACAGGAGCAGCAATGCCAGCAAAAGGAGCAACCATTTCAGGCATCCGAAACTCGTGAACCACATCCAAAGCCGTGTCAACCATGGAATACTCCTGTATTGTGCCTGAAAAGAGCAATTATTGGCCACACTATAATCCAATGGAGTAATGTTCCAACCAGCAAAAGTATAACCACTGAAAGGAACTACTTGCGGAATCTGCACTTGTGTTATACGGGAGCCATACGGAACCGTAAATGTAGAAATTCCTTTCAACTCTCCATATTTTCCCGGCAGGAAGGTCACTGTATAATTGTTCCGTGAAGCCTTGGCTTTAAAGACCAAATCAGAATGAACAGAACCTAAATATGCAGGATCCCAATATGGGTTACTAAAACCTTCCAGAGGAATCATTTTAGGAAAATCATTCTCTGTGAGTTCATATCCATCTTCAACCTGCAACTGTTCCATTCCGTCAAGTTGGCAACTACCATCCGTTACAAAACGTATGGTATGCATAACAGGAAGGTCCTGAACATTACTAACAACCGGCTCTTCGGCTACAGAGGAAGTTTTGGGATCTTTTTGATATTGCGCATGAAATACCATATCAGACGTAACTATAGTACCCTGTACCTGTGGTTTCCAATCTATAAAATGGAAACCAGGTTTGCATATAAGACGAGGCACATCAGCTGTTACCAACTCCGCTTTCTCTTTTCTTCTTATAATACGGTCATTAGGATTAGCCAGCTCCGCACCTTCACCCGGATCAAAAATAATAGTATAACCCTTTGTTTGCGAGAAGTTGAAGACAATACTACCTTTGGCATCATATACACTATCACGAAGATTCATTCCCCATGCCACCAGCACTACTTTATTATCATAGCAGAATAAGAAATTCTCATTGACAAACTTAAGTGCAGAATCCAGTATGCCAAGAGACTCACCATGGAGTTTGCGCTTCACATCATTATAAACGTTTAACGTATTGCGGTATATTCTATCGTATTTTTCCTTTTCTTCCCCATAAAGGTCGTTGATGCGCCGTGGAGTATCTGTCCAATTAGGAGCAAACCAAACGATAGCATCATCCTCTGCAGAATATTCTGGAACAGCCAGAAAATCCTGCATATCTTTAGGAATATATCGTCCCACTATGCTCTGAACGCTACCAGGACGCATATACATCGGATCATTACCAATGCCCTGTATTTCACAGAAATCTTTTAAAGGTGTGGAGCACAGAGCTTTTTTATCTATAAATATCGTCATATCTGATTATTTAATACCATTCGACATTCTTCTATTATATTTCTCATCTGCTCATTAGCCTGCTCATCTATCTCAGTAACATCACTTGTAAACATGAGACCAATAACAAGCAGATTCTCCCAGCGTTTGAAATTATCCCACAATGGCAAACGACGAAGCATGTTACGACAATGTTCATCGAAAACTTGGAAGCGAAGTGTCTCTACAGACTGTTCAAAAGCCTCCATTGTATCACGTAAGTTAGGTTGTTCTACCTGACTGTCTTCTTGAATATCAACCTGAACATGCATATCTTCAGCAATAGTCTTAACATGTAAAATATCCTCATCTGTCATAAACTTACGCCCCACTGAAGTTACAAAATCATTAAGCATCAGACTAATAGAATCTGCAATGATATTTGACAGTACATCTCTATCTTCAATAGTATTTGCATAGTCCTGAATTTTGTTTGCAACCATCTGTCTGATATTAAACTTCTTGAAAAGCACATTATACATAAATGCTATTCTGTCCGAATGAATCAACTGCTTATTAAGTTTATGTGCAGCAGACTCTATATAATCAGCCCAGTACTCAGAAATATTTTTGGCCAGAATATCCGCATCAGTAGTCATCGTGTTGTTCTGTCCGCAAATCACATCTTCAAGATTGATATTTTGCATTTTTAATCCATCACGAAGCATCTGCTCATTAGTATGATAATAGTCGCAAAGTTTCTTAAGATTAACTTCCTTACCATCATTCGGATTAATACCTGCATTAAGTCTCAGGACATTAATCAGCGTAAAATCCTGTGGCAATTCCTTTTTATGAAGCACAATATCTGTAGCCAGATAGCGAAGATCGTGCGAAGAAACCATAAAATTATTGATTAGCATTCCGAAAGAAGATGGCGAAAGCATATCGAGTCCAAACTTCATTTCGCCAGCAGTACGTCTAATCTCCTCACGCTTATCATTCTCTTCTCCTGAGATATAGAAGTGCTGAAGTGCAGTAAGCATTTCATCACGCATACTCTTTACCTCATCATGGTATTTCTGTTTGCGCGCATCATCGATAACAGTAGCAATCTTCTCCAGAGAAGAAATGATAGCCTGCGAACCATCATGATTGATTGTTGCCGCATCCTCCCAAGCCTGATCCGGATGAGCGAAATGCTTCTTCACAAATGGGAAAGACACAAATGAGTTACGGAGAGCCTCCAAAAATTCTGGAAATTCAGGATGTTCTACAACACGGTTCTCTCCACTAACACCTGCCTGATAGCCAGCAAATATCTGCTGATTTGACGACCAGAAGTAATCACGAAGCATATAGATATTCTGAAATGCATCTGAAGCAAAACCGGCACTTTGTGGAACCCAATGCTCAAACCATGAATAGACACTTGGCTTAATTACCTCATCACATAAATGATTTTCAAAACGAGTCTTCCAACGCTCCTCTAAAGGCACAGTCTTTATGAACAGAGGAGTCTCCTTTGTACGTTGTAAGTCGCAATTGAAAAACGTAGATATGATAAAGAAGGGAGAAGTAAAATTAGTGCTGCTAATATATTTTGCTCGCTGTTCTGGAGTTGCACCAATATTGTTGCTAATCCAACTGTTGAGAACCTCACCCAATTCACTCTCAGGTTTGTCCATATTCTTACAGAAAAGTATTGCATTGATTCGCCATGAATCAGAATACTTATCGAACAAATAAGACACCTTTCCTCTGCGAAGCATCATCGGTAACTCTGTTTGAATACTATTTTCCGGCAACTTCATTCGATGACGGGCTCCAGGAAAGTCGAGAAGGTCAAAGTCACGAAGGAAAGCACGTTTATCAGCTGCTGATGGAGGTAAGACCAACGTAAGTTCTGATATAAGAGCCGTAAACGATGTTTTTGGAAATCCATGAACCAACAAGTTGTTCTGGCTATCATAGATATCACAGAGTAACTCATAGTTTGGATTATTATCTGCCGCATTATCATTAAACAGATTATCGAGCCATGAAATGTCAAGAATGGTACCTTTCTGTCTAAGAATAGCATCAAAAGGAACATAGACTACTGAATTGAAATGCAGTTTACGATATTCTGCAACCAACCTTTCAAAAAGTGAAGTGATATAATCGTTTTCATTCCACAGCAGACTAAATACTTTTCCCCATTGTTCTGGGGCAATATGCTGAATCTTTTGAGATACAAGCACACAGAACTTGGAACTATACACATGAGAAGCACTACCACCCAAAGAAGCATTAAGATACTGCTGAATGGTAAATATATCATCTTCATCTATATAACTCTGTTGGACATTCTTATCAATGAGTTGCGGAAGAAATGTCTCTAATTTACAGTTAATATCATCAGCCAGCAACAAAGTGTCAGCATTGATTTTCACATCTTTATAATAAGTATCAGCAAGCAGTTTAACAATATCTGCAATACTGAGCAGTCTTACCTTAACCTTGTCTTCAGCTGCAGGAGCCATATCTGGACAAATTGTAAAGCGTGTAATGATTCCTGTAGATTCCTTCTTAGATGTATTGCCACCACTTGGGTTAATATCATCTATAAAACTATATATTTTACCATTTCTTCCTCCTTTAATTGCCAGTTCCTCACCTTGATCTGAAAGAAGGCTACTTATAAGGTATGACTTTCCATTCTGACTCTCTCCATAAGCTGCAGCAGAACAATTTTCCTCAAGTGCAAAACGAATTTTCTTCAAGTTTCTACGATATTCTCTGAACGCAGACAAAGGGAAGGCACGTTCTTCATGCTCAGAGGCCCATTTTATAGAGTCCCCGATGACATGAAGCAAATGATCTATATCTTGTATTGTAATCTCTTTTTGCATAATGATAATGTTTAAAAGTCAAAAATACCAGAATCCAGCCAATAACATTCAGATGTTCCAAGACTTTGGATATTAATACGAATGTTTTGTAAATTAATCTCATTACCGGAATTATCCAATATCTGTTCTATTTTAATATCTTCTTTATTATCACTTTCACGTGAAAGAACAATTCGGTAAGGAAGAAGGCGCTTCAACCGATTGATTTCCTCATTTGTCAGATTGATAAGTGCCTCCTCTGGCATATTTGGATTAATATTTTCCATCTGATGCCTGATACGTTTACAAATTCTTATAAAATCATAGTCCACAACATAAAGCGGACGACTCATATAGCTGTCAAAATTTTCCTGTCTGATCTTGAGCGAAACAGGCAATTGCCTGACGATAATCTCGCCACGATTCGTGGTTGGAGTAAGACAGTAATGCGTATTGAGCAACATGGATTCTGGCGTCTCAACATAGTTGATGGTTGATTTCAAATTACTCAATGCCTGCTTGTCAAGCCTAAAATTAGAGAACTGTATGAGGTCTGATGAATAAAAGCCTATCATGGCTCCAACAGCAACTACCGTCTTGGGATTTCTGATATAACCCGTGTTATTTCCAAACGGATACCAGTCGCCTATGTAATAACTGGAGAGTTGAACAAGGCGATTGGGTGCCACTGCATAATACTTTATAAAAAGATCACGTAAAGGAGGCAATGTTGCTGGGCGACCAGAGAGAACGATAATATCGCAATGGTAAGTGTACATAATCGCCGAAATCTTCTTTACTAAGGAATCGAAAGATTTGGCAACAATACGATATACATCCTCACAGGAATAATGCCATTCCAACTCATTAAATTCAAAACCGAAGAAATCATAGAAACCACTCATAACGAGATGATTAGGCAAACTATCTTTGAAAACGTCATCAAAATGTACTACACAATCGTGATTTTGATTCTTCAACAATTCCAGATAATAGCATGCCAAAGGTATGAGAACTTGGATATTAAAGTTCTTACGCAAGATGCGCTGAGATATAGACTGCCCATTATAGTTGTGTCCAAAAAAATCTTTTATTTTCTGTATTCCTTCAGCCGTTTGTTCCAGGCGCGCAACAAGCGCAGAATCCTTATCCGTAAGAAAAATCTCGCGGATAAGTTCCTGAAGCATATCGTCGCCTGCATAATAGTAGCTGTCATAATAAAGAGGTTTCGGACAGACGGTAGATTCATTTTGATTGCCCTTGCTATATTCATTAATCATCAAGTCTGACGTACCTGCACCGATATCGAGAGAACCTAATGTAAATGTGTATGAACCTCGCTCATCCTTTTTACCATAGAGTTCAAAAAAGTCTGCTAATCGCCCTTTGAATTTATGAGCGATTTCTCCATACAGATAAACCATTTGTGAACAGGTGGCTTCATCATAATACCAAACTCCCCTTCCGTCATTTGGATAAGCCGGAACAATCTCTATATCAAACTTCTTGCTCGGCAAGAGGTCTGTCATGGATTTTTTCTCGAAGTTTGTAAGTAGAGTAACAGCATCTTTAGCGCAACGAACCAGAGATTTTCTCTCACATTCAGACATAGTTGTCGGACAAGTGACTACTACTCGTTTGATACGTCGTGGTGTATTTACATCACCATGAAACTTACGATAGTCTTCACTATTGATCTGCATACGTGCCTGAGAGAAAATTTCCAAGAAAGCAAAAGTCATAAGTGAACAGCGAGAGTAAGTATGCTTACTCCCTCCATACCCTTCTTTGTCCACAGTACCATTGCTATTCAGTTGATTTGTAATACCCTTAAGTTCCAAAATGTGACTCATTTCCTCTCCATCGAGCACCAAGAACTGCCATTCTTCTTTTACACTTTCCTTGTCCCACAGATAACGTTTTGGACTTGAATAAGTATATAAGTTCTGAGAAGATTGCTCTTCTGAGGCAACATGAATGAGATTCTCTGCTTCCTTCCCTAAGCGAACCAAACTTGGATAAACAAACTGATGACTGTCACGTGGACCAAAGTTTCCAAAATCAGCTTTTCTGAACACCAAGCGCATATCAAAAGGCTCAGTATTACGACGAACTTGTGGACCATCAGTCTTTTCGGTAATGCTATCTGTCAGATCTGTTAAACTTAATAGTGGAACCTTTGTAAAATCACCATTTTGAGGATCTTCAACGAGCAATGCTGTTGTACGGGAATTACCTATATCGATAAACATATCCACATCCTTCACCACTACACTTTCGTCCTTATACAGTTTTAATACTGGCATCAGGTCTTTTAGAGAAAGATAGTTCATCAGCAGGAAGTAAGTGGCGATATATGACATTTTATGCTTCTCACCTTTAATCTTAGAAACAGAACGAGCTTCGGGATGAACTAATCTACGCAAGTACTCATTGACATAACTGCATTCTTCTGTTCCTTCTGAGCAATAGTCCATCAACAACATCTCGTCAGAGCACAATTGAAAGGTAAGTTCATTCTGAAAATTATCAGGAAAGACGGGAGTCTCCTGCAAGGTAGATGCCTGATAATTTGTACGTGTGTCAAGTGCAAGCAACACATGATAGTATCGCTTGCCATCTTTTTCATCCTTTGGAACAAATTTAACACGAGCCCAGTTGAATGCTCCGAAATCAAACTGAAGTGCTGGTACACGACGACGGAAATAAGGTAATGGAATCCACTTATTTTCATAAAAGGACAATTTGTTTTGACTATCATCGAATGACATAGAAAAGATTTCATCCAACAAATAATCATCTCCTTCAGCATTAGCAGCTAACGGATGAACCAGACCATCTTCACGAACCTCATCAGGATTTACTTGATGCCGGGTCTCAAAAGCGGTAAGATAGCCCTTATCGATAAGTTCCTTCTTGTTGTAATAGAAAGTATCACCATCATCAGTGTGCACACACTCGACAAGATCAAGTTTGTGAATACCTTCTTCTTTATCATACCACTCATGAAACCATCTCTTAAAATTCTGCTTGAGATCTATTTCAAGAGGAAAGGTAAATAATTGAATACCAGAATTAGCTATGATTGAATATTCCATTTCTATTAACGTATTTGGGTTATTGATTTGTCACGCTATCGCGTCTATTTCCAATATATCTTTGTTCCTGTTCATAATCTTGAAATGAAGGGGTAACAAGTACCATCATTCCAGGTTTTACGATACTGACAAGTTCGGCAAGATCATTATTATTCAAGCGAATACAACCCTCTGTAGCTCGTGTACCGATAGACAGAGGATCATGCGTTCCATGAATCCCTATGCCTTTGCTTCCCGGAGTATCCAAACGGATAAAGTAGGGTCCATAGGCTCCCTGTATTTCTCCTCTACCATCCCCGAAATCATGTGTTCGATCAGAAGCATCTTCAATAGTCTGCACGAAAAACATTCCTTCTGGTGTCTTCAAATCACCTATTTTGTGCTTCTGTCCCATATTTCGGCCGCAAGCAATACCATAATCCATCAGTTTTGTACCTTTGAAATCATATACACGCAATCTCATATCCTGTTTCGAGACGACGATGATACGTGCTTGCGGAATATCATCCAGTTGCTTCTGGTAATAACAGTATAAGCCTGCCAAGCCGCCGATAGGTACAAGGAGTGTGATTGTGTACAACAAAAACAATCCAAAGTTCCTGGCTTTATTCGATTTAGATTTATATTGCATAATAATATTCTACCATAATATCAGAACCATCATAACTATATACATCTTCAATGTATTTTGCTGTTGTTTTCTCCTCATATACCAATGTAGGGTTTTCTGCTTCATCAAAACTGAACAGAAGGAAACGGCGATCATCTGTTTTCACATTCGTGATAATAACTGCAAAGTCTGTATATTTAGAATTGCTATCTGTTGCTCGTCCAAACCATACACTGTTAGGTTTCACTCCTTTGGCTCGGGTAAACACTTGCCACTGATTATCTGAATTAGGAACAATCTTTGGTTTGATAGAATCTAATTCACACTGCGAACTGTTTCCTATAAAATTGTGTTCTTTAAAATAATTCAGCAGAGCTCTACGGCATTTGACCTTCTGGATGATTTCTCGCGATGATGCATCACCAAAAATACTGTTGAGTCGATTGAAATCTGATTTATCTACAATATAGTTTGAAGCTATGAATCCACGCTTACCTGCTGCATCCTTCACATCACTCCAATCTGAATCATGACTGTATGTTATCAATTCGCTACCGAAAGGCAGTGAGCCTATCTTATTGTATTCTGCCCCCGACGACTTTGAAGAACGAAGGTTTGTCATATTTGAAATTGTATAAAAGCGAGGCGCCTCACGGTCAATTTTATCAGGAAGATAAACCTTAAAGTAGTAAAAATACCCGCCTATAACAGCACAAAACAACAATACGAATACAGGGATAAGCCAAATAAGTGGCGAACGATGTCTTTGCTCTTCTTCATATACAGGAGGAGCAAAATTCTGATGAGAGGCTGGCATGGGTTGACTTTGAAAATTTGTGTTAGCAGGCTGTGGTACAGAGCCACCCAGATTTGCCGTACCAAATTGTTGATCAGCCCCAAAATACTGAAATCTAACCTGATTTCCACAAATAGGACATGTATATTCAACCCAGTTGTTTCTTACATATTTCCGTTCATCGAATTGAAGTGTAGTGTTGCAATGTTGACATTTCGTTCTCATAACAAATATATAGGTAATCACAGAATTATACTTTTACTCTATAGGTCCTAAAGTTCGAAAAGTATAGACAGAAAAATGGCGTGGACCATTTACTTCGTCTACGCCTCCTGAGGTATCGCCAAACACCATTAGCCACATAATACGAGTAAAAGCCCACGCCGTATTGCGCGGCGTGAGCGTCAAACCTTTACTCTTTGTGGCTTCTTTTAAATTTGGCGATTTTCAGGAAGCAAGAACAAAAAGCTAACGCTTCATTTCCCTATATGTCTTTATTTGTTTATGTCATATTTTCAATTTTATTTTAACATACCGCAAAAATATAGAAAAATATCCACACTACCAAACTTTTTTAAAACTATTTTTTATTTTAATTTCATAAGAAGTCCAATAGTTTATACGGCGTGAGCTATATGAGTTTTTCTAATCATCGAGGACAAAGGTACGAAATAAAAATGGAAATGCAAGAAAGGCATTCCAACCATTTCTTCCATTTCCACTTTTTATTATTAGAATAAGACAAAAAACAGCCGGTCATTTCCGACCAAGGCTTTTTCGGTCAAAATCACTTCACACTATATATAGTTACTTAATCTCCATAAACTCAACAATAAAATTGGAATTCCTCCTGTTTTCCATTTGTATAATGAAATTTTCCATAATAACATCGATTATATGATACACACCAAGCATCTTCTGGTACATTGGTACTACTATAAATTCCAATAAACTTTCCTATCGTTTTACCACGCGAATACGCCTCTAAGACACATTTCTCGGAATGTTTATCATAAGAAACAACACGCAAAATATACTTGTCATTGTTTTCTTCATTTTTATAGTATCCAATCTGTCCGTTTAGCTCAATCTCTCCACAAGCTAATAGTATAGACCCCCTACCCCTAAGAGACATTTCTACCGGATTTGGCTTTGGTTGTGGAGCTTCTCCTTCTTTGTGCATCATCACAAGGAGACCTTTTCTACCATCTTGTCCAGGCCCGATAAGATTGTCTTTATTTACGTTGAAAGCAAACTTCTGTTTACCATCTTTTCCAGAAAAAGAATAAGTATCGTCAGTGACAACTAAATCCATTTTTATCTTACCGCCCAAGTTCACATTCTTATAAACACAATTGCGAACATTGGTTCCATCAGTTTCATACGTCACCTGCATATTGCAATCGTGTCCATCTTCATCATACATCACACCTTCAAAGGTTACTTGCTCCCAGGTTTTCGCACTATCAGCATTAATGCTATCGCTTACCAACTCCGTCTTTTTCTTAAAGAATTTCCCTTTATACAAATATTTCCATCCTAAAAATCCACCTATCAGCAAAAGAACAACAGCACATATAGCAAGCAATATGCGCATATTGTGATTATCATCATCCTCATCATAATACACAGGTGGTGTATCCTGAGTTACAATGGGAGTTACGCCTCCAACTGGAATGGATTCATTGAATAAAGGAGTTCCACACTTTCCGCAAAATTTCTCATTTGCGTCACACTTCTGACCACAATGCGGACAGAATACGTCACCAGCTCCAGTTTGGTTTTCACCATTATTATAAAAGTTTTGCCCAGACAATTTATAGCCACAAGAGCCACAGAAAGCACTTCCTGGTTCGATTTTAGAATGGCAATTTGGACATTCGTCATTTGCAATACCAGGAGATGGCGTTGGCAAAACTTCATATGAAGAAGCAGTATCGGAATACTCTGTACTTACATAATTATCCCCTGTATCTGGTGCATCAAAAACAACAGTTTGATGGCAATGAGGGCATTCGCATTCAACCTGAGTACTTGGGACAGAAGATACTCTGAAAACATTGCCACAATATGGGCACGTCACATCAAATTCTATTTGATCCATATTTCTTATTATTTTTATCCGTTACAAAGACCTGTCATTTATAACCATTCCACATACGCAGGAAAGCAGACAAATTCATCACAAGATATTATTATAGTCTGATATCCGTCAAGAATGGGGCAAACCATTTATGGGAATAACAACAACTAAAAATTCACTTTATAACCTTTATTATTAAACTTCACGAGTTTTCTTTCAAATCTCAGACCATTATGAGTATATTCCATAGAAGTAGAATCTTCATCATCTACCAACTCTTGATTGTCGTCGATTTCCAAATACCCCTTTTTATGGCTTTTTCTAACAGGAACATAACCATCTTCCAAAGCCCATTCTGGTAAGAATATAGGTTCTATTGGCACAATCCATTTACCATTTTTATAGGACCAGATATAGTACCCATTCCAATTAGATGAATAGCCAGAAGAATAAAATGAAATTTCATCGCCTCCATCCCCATCTAAATCACCAGCATTTTTTGGCTTACTATCAGGGACATAAATTCCATGCGTTTGGATTTTTATAGAAGGAAGAGTTTTCTTTGAAAAACACAAATATTCTACAAAAGGACCATCGTCACTTTTCGGGTTGATTGCATACAAAGTTTCCTTGTTCCCATCTCCGTCAAAATCACCAGAAACAGAACACAATAGCTGAAAGCCTGGATGAAGTTTTAAAATATCATCCTCAGACTGTTCTTCAATTTCATCTTGATTGCCCACAGTTGCAAGCGTATCAGAAAGTGAATCCGTCATATTAGAGTTACCAGATAATTTACCATGACCTTTAAAAAAATAAAAGCCTAAAACAGCCAATAAGACAACAACAACTCCAGCTATAATGGAATATTTTACAACCTTATTCTCATCATCTTCCAAATACTCTACATCAGTATTCTTCTGCTGACCTGTTGGTGTTACACTTTTCTGATGGGTTAACGGACAACCGCAACGCACACAATAGTGACAATCGTCACTTACTATAGTTCCACAATTAGGACATTTTTTCATCTAAAAATATACGTTTTAAATTTAACAATACTACGTTAAATTAATATTTTCGAATAACATTTAAATAGGTCCTAAAGTTCGAAAAGTATAGACAGAAAAATGGCGTGGACCATTTACTTCGTCTACGCCTCCTGAGGTATCGCCAAACACCATTAGCCACATAATACGAGTAAAAGCCCACGCCGTATTGCGCGGCGTGAGCGTCAAACCTTTACTCTTTGTGGCTTCTTTTAAATTTGGCGATTTTCAGGAAGCAAGAACAAAAAGCTAACGCTTCATTTTCCTATATGTCTTTATTGTTTATGTCATATTTCCAATTTAATTGTTTAATATACCACAAAAGTATAGAAAATTATCCACACTACCAAACTTTCCGAAAACTTTTTCATTTAAATTTCAAAATTCGTCTAATAGCTTATACGGCGTGGGCAATGAGAGAGTGCTCTCATCGCTGACAAAGGTACAAAATAAAATCGATAATGGAAGAAAGGCATTCGACCATTTCTTCCATTTCTTATTTTTTAGTAAAACAGGGTTCTACAAATTATTGTCGATGAAATGTCAGTACTACTCCATCATCCCCTGTCAGTTTCATAACATTATCTCCATCAAATTCAATATCAAGAGAACCATTAAAATCACCGAAATCCATTTCGCTCTTAAACGCTTCCACCATCTGTCTTTTGGCTTCTGGATCATTCAAAACCATTTTAACCAGGGCATTAACTCCCTCGTTACCCATATCAAAATCATCTACAGTACATTTCACTTTATCAGGATCAAACTCCAAATCCATGAATCCCATAGACACGTCCCATGATCCTCCTATCTTTGCAGTAATTCCTATCTTCATATCCATACCTTCTTCCTCTACGGCTCCGGTTCCTTTGATACGTAAATTTGCCGTTCCATTTTCATTCAGGTCAAGATAAAAATTACCTGTGAAACCATCCTCGGTGACGCTTTCACTTACCCATTTACCAACACACTGCTCCTTGTCAACACAAGAGTTCATTGCCAGCATACTTATGACAGCAACAAAAACTAATAAAACTTTTTTCATCATTTCAGGTTTTTATAATTAAATAATACGATTGTTCAAATTTCTAAATAAAATCAAATGTACTTTTACCCTTTTTATCTACGTAGCCACAAGCACCATTCTTTCTAACAACAGCAAGTCCCTCATGAAAATCATGTAACGGTTCCCAATCTTCAGGTTTATCATAAATAAAAGGAACTATTTCCTTACCTTTCGTATTTATATATCCACTTTTTCCATTTTTAACGACAGCAACCAGTCCTTCTCTAAAAGAAGCGACTTTATCATATTGGCATGGAATAACGTTTTTGCCCTCTTTATTTATAAAGCCCCATTTCCCTGCTTTTTTGACAGCAGCAAAACCTTCAGAAAAGTCTTTGGCTCTTTCATAAAGAAAAGAAATTGCCACTTTACCCTGTTTATCTAAGAATCCTGCCTTACCATTTTTCATGATCATGACAAGCCCCTCATGGAAATCATTTGCCTCATCAGGAGCCCCATATTCTCCCCAATCATCCATTACACCATTATCATAAAAAAGTCTCGAATGGTATGAACAAGGTATAATATTATTACCAAAAGAATCCACATATCCCCATCGGTTTCCTTTACACACAGCAGCCATTCCCTCTGAATAGTTCTGTATTATATCGTATTCACCTGGTACAACCACATTACCATCCAGATGTTTTAACCCCATCTTGTCACCTTGCCAGAAAGTAACTATTTCATGATGGTTTTTAAGTTCTTTTGCAGTTAGCACCTTACCTGTTTTATCTATATATACAGCAGAATCATCAAAATCTAAATAGACAGATGCAATACCATTTTTAAAATTTCCAGCTATACTAAACTTTGCAGGAATAACCTCGTTACCCATCTTATCTATATAGCCATAGATAGGAGAATCATAATTATCGGTACGCATTTGTACTGCAGCCAAACCTTCAGAAAAGCTTATGGCTTTGTATCCTTCTTCAAGAGGGACTCTGTATTTAATAGGAACAACTTCTTTTCCATCTAAATCGATATAACCACACCAAGCGTGATCATGATTATCTTCATTTGCCACCCAAGCTCTTCCTTCTTTAAAATCAGCGACAGAATAATACTTTGCAGGAACAATCACATTTCCCTTCTTATCCACAAAGCCACACTTTTCGTTTTTACTGAACCAAGCACGCCCCTCATGGAAGTCACCTAAATTTTTACAACCATTTACTACCTCTGCTATTTTTTTTAAGGAGTAGTCTTCAGACCTTGAAATGTGTACGTTTGATAAGACTTTAGAATCTGCTATTTTTTTTAAGGAATGGTCTTTAGACAGATACTTCCATCCTATAAATCCTCCTATTCCTAAAAGAACCACTGCACAAACAGCAGCGACTATATACATCGTTGTTTTTGGCTTCGTGTTTACAAACTGAGAAGTTGCATTGTGAGTTGAAATGTTTTTGCTGTGCAAAGGAGTGCCGCACTTGCTACAAAATTTCTCATTAGCCCTACACTTTTGCCCACAATGTGGACAAAAAAGAGAAAAGCCAAAAACTTCTGCCCCACATTGAGGGCAAAAGTTAGAACTATCATCAACAAGATGACCATTAATACACTGTTTCATAAGCGGTGCTTTATATTAAACTTCATAGACATGAGAATAAACACGATAACGCTAAATCCATTGAAACTGCTTAATCACACTTTGTTCCACAATTCGTACAGAAAGTATTACCTGGCTTCAATTGCTTACCACAATTCTTGCAGAAGGTTTGCACTGGGAATCTGTAACCACAGGAACTACAGAAAAGACTTCCTACTTCATTTATTGCATGACAATTTGGACATTCTTTTCTTGCAATATTATTTGCAGATGGCATTTGCGGAACTGCATATCCTGATTCATATTCATCAGAAGCTTGTTCTTGAGAATGAAGATAAAGTGCTACACCTGCCATTATTGCACAAAACAAAGCCCAAGAAGACCATATTGCCAAATCACTAAAAGTTCCCAAATTAACAAATCCCAAAAGAGCTGTTAGTCCATAAATAACAATAAGGGAAATATCACCACCTTTACTTGCATTTTTCCATAGAATTGTAGCTACTGTACCAGCCACCAGCAAGCCCAAAGCAACAAAAAAGCCAGCTACGTCACTCGTATCATGATTATTATCTTCAAGAACATTAACTACACCTGTTGCACATGATTGAAATGTGATAATTAAAAAAGAAACCATTGACAAAATGCCAGATATTAATCTCCAGATTTTCATAATTAAGAAATTTAATTGTTAAACATTTATTTACAGAATATCTTAAAAGAAACCAATATTATTGATTGTTTTCTCTGTCTTTCAGAAACTTTTATGCTTAAAAAACTCTCTTTACTTTATCTAAGAATCCAAATATTTTTATTACATTCATTTATACAGGTAAGAGGGTTATCTTAATTCAGTTATTAGGGTCCAAGTATTCATCATCAGACAGAAAAATGGCGTGGACCGTTACTTCGTTTACGCCTCCTGAGGTATCGCCAAACACCATTAGCCACATAATACGAGTAAAGCCCACGCCGTATGCAGACGTGAGCGTCAAACCTTTACTCTTCATGGCTTCTCTTAAATTTGGCGATTTTCAGGAAGCAAGAATAAAAAGCTAACGCTTCATTTTCCTATATGTCTTTATTTGTTTATGTCATATTTTACAATTTAATTGTTTAACATACCGCAAAAATATAGAAAATCATCCACACTACCAAACTTTTTTGAAACTATTTTTCTTCTTAGTCTCGAAATTCATCCAATAGCTTATACGGCGTGGGCAACGAGAGTTGTCTCTCATCGCCGACAAAGGTACAAAATAAAAATGAAAATGGAAGAATCGGACGCCGACCATTTCTTCCATTTTCATCTTTTTCTAAGGAAGGTTCTTCCTGCCATTTTCCTGCATCCTACCAAACACATATCCTACTACACTCTGAAATTTATTCTCTGCATAAGCGAAGAGCAATGATTCCTCCACTTCGGGATACTTTGCATGAAAATCTGATGTAATCTTCATGACCTGATTATGAAATTCTGAACTTTTTGTCTTCCATGCCAAACCAACTGTTGGTGATGGAAAAATGGAATCACAAAAAGAGCTGATACTCTTTTTATAAGCTTTATCCAACATCGCATCCATCTCCTTTTGCCAATTGTGGCTCTCCACTTTCTCCTTTTCTTCCGAAACAGAACCCGAAAGTGGAGGATTCTTCACGACTACAGACTCTGCGGTAACCTGTTCCTTAGAATCCTGCAAACTCGGGGCCGGGCGTTTTTTACTATCAACCAACTTTTGGTTTCGGGGTGTTTCCTTTGCTTCATTTGGCAAAGGCTGAAAAGGAGTTGCCAAAGCCAACAACAGAACAACAGAAACGGCAACAACAATGGAAACGGCTGCCACTATTTTCTTTTTATTATAGTTTCTTACAGATAAGGCTTTCTGTAATTCCGCAATAGTCTGATAACGGTTTTGAGGATTCTTATCCAAGCACCTTTTTATCACCTTATTATATATAGGGTGATGAGGAAACAATTCCAATATTTTGCCTACTGCATAAATATCTGTTCTAACATCCACCTTCCTACCGGCAAGCTGTTCTGGTGCAGCATACTGCGTAGTATATCCAGTAGAATCAACAAAAGTATCGGAATAACAGCAGCCCAAATCTACCACCTTTACATCACAACCAATGCGAGTCAACATGATGTTCTCTGGTTTCAAATCGAGATGAAGAACCTGATTGTCATGAAGATATTGCAAAGCACTTAATAATTGACCAACAAACTTATCGAAATGTTCTGCATCTTCAAAGTATGTAGGATGATTTTTCAAGAAAGCCAACAAGTCCTCTCCATCTACATACTCCATTAAGATTTCATCATCATGAAAGGAGACATACCTTACTATATTAGGATGTTCCAAGCGAAAGCCAATCTCAAATTCCTTCCGGAGAGCCTCCCGAAAGAGAATATTGTCCTCGTGCTCTGGTTTCAGTTTTTTCAAGAAATGAAGTTTACCGTATATCTTCACACGATAAGCCTCACACATGAAACCGGAGACTGGTAAGGATTCTTTCAAACTATCCTGTTGATTGCCTGAAAAAGAAGAATAATCCATCATTTCCTGATCAGTTTTAAAGTATCAATTCCAGAAACCATAGCAGCAGAATAAGTGCCCAGACATTCTTCTCCCCGGAATACCTGTCTTGCATAAAAAGGATGGTGCAAGATGAAATTCTGGATTTGCAAACGATCACCAAGTTCCAATTTGTTTCCCTCTCGCTCTACCACAACAAAATAATCATCTCCCACATACTCAAAAACTACATGACGGCCAGGCGAATAAGTTATATCTACCCGATCACCTACAGTCAGATTAGCCGCACGAATTTCGTCCTCAGGAGTATCAAAATCCGAACTATATTTTTCCTCTTGATTTACTACATCTTCCCAGTGAACATACCCAAGATATTTTGCCAATACCTCCAGAGTACTGGCATGAGGTGTACGTTCATCCTGAGCAAAACCAAGAAGGCGCTTGAGCGTAGTTGCTCCAATATGTACTCCTAATTTACTCTCTATATCGAGTGAAAGGAATTCACAATCAGACGGCAAATATAAATCGTTTTCTGATTTTTGCCGTAACATCTCTATGATATTCTCTGGTAATCTCATCGCTTTATTGCTTTTATTTTATAATAGGACAATAGACAAATCAGTCACCTGTTTTTGATAACACGTTTTCTAATATTGCCGAAATTGGCGGTAAAGGTAAGCATTTTTTTGCATCGTTGCAAGAAGATAAACGAAAAATCGACACCTATTTATGGCATAAAGATAATTTTTATGTTAAATTATGCATATAGATAAGCCTGTTTAGCGAAATAATCGTATTTTTGTAGGTATGAACACAGATATACTATCAAAAGACAAAGATCCGATGGGTGCCGCCATCCTTGACTACCAAACTAAAGGGAAGGCCGGAAAATTGAGCATATTATCTTCTATGTTTGAGGAAGACGAAATGCCGGTAAAACATCTCTTCCGTAACCTGGAAGAAATGCCGATACTGGAGCAGAAAGCATTGAGCCTCGCCAAAGGAAAGGTGCTGGATGTCGGAGCTGGTGCAGGATGTCATGCACTCGCCCTGCAAGCCCAATCGATTGCCGTAAAAGCCATTGATATTTCTCCTCTGAGCTGCGAAGCAATGGAACTGAGAGGAGTGATGGATGCGGAATGCATCAATCTTTTCGATGAACATCTGGAAACTGGCTTTGATACCATTCTTCTCCTGATGAACGGCACTGGCATTGCCGGGAAAATAGAAAACCTCCCTGCCCTCTTCAACCGTCTCAAGGCTTTGCTCAATAAAGGCGGACAGATTCTTATCGATTCTTCTGACATCAAATACATCTACGAGAACGAGGACGGAAGCTTCGACATCAATCTCAATGCAGCCTACTATGGCGAAGTGGATTATCAGATGGTTTACAAAGACGTAAAGGGAGACTCTTTCGACTGGCTCTATGTTGATTTCCCGCTGCTCAAATCCATCGCAGAGAGTTGTGGATTACATGGCGAACTGATTGCTGAAGGCGAGCACTACGATTATCTGGCAAGATTTTTCTAATAAAACGGAATGTCTAAAACACATAGTCGAGCATACAGAGTGGACTTATTGACACACCATCTCCTACTTAATCGTAGAAATCGTGACATCCGAAAAATCATTCATATAATCCAGTATCTCCAATGTATGAAAGTCGCGTTTCGCTCTGATTTCTATGCTTGCTTCCAGAAATTCTTCCTTCGACAAGCGACGTTCCTTCAACTCATAAGAATGTACTTCCATCCCATCCTGCTTGATGCGCGTGATAAATTCCTTCACACTCTCACGGGATGGAGCTGAAAAGGACAACTCAATGGTGGATAATCCCAACTGAGGAATCCAATAGTTCAGCACCTCCAGTCCTAACAACACCATAGCCGTGGTAAGCACCGCTGCCAAATACATGCCCGTACCGCAAGCTAAGCCGATGGCTGCCGTGACCCAAAGACCAGCTGCCGTAGTCAAGCCGCGTACCACATTCTTCTGAAAGATAATCGTACCGGCACCTAAAAATCCGATGCCCGAAACTACCTGCGCTGCCACTCGGGAGGAATCCTTTAGATCTACTCCAAAGCCAAACTGGGACACGAGACAGAAAAGAGCACTACCCAAAGCTACAAGGAAATGAGTACGGAAACCAGCTTCCTTGGCACGATATTCACGTTCGATACCTATCGCTCCACCCAACAAGAGTGCCAGCGTAAGACGAATAGTCAATTCCATATAAGTTGCATCCATATTCTATAGTTTTTAGTTTCTAAATCAAAAAATCGTTATACGCCATCTTCAGCAAAAATTACTCTACAGCACATCATCAAGAAATCGCTCTACAACAATGGAGAGAGCAGTCTCACAAGCGATTCAAACAATCGCTGGAAGAACGGGCGCTTGATGAAATAAGCCACATCATCTACCAGCATGGAGCGTTCCTGATCTGCCAGGAATATCCGCTTGATACGCAAAGCCATTCCCTCACCAAAGAAGAAGGCATTAGCCTCGAAATTATTCTCAAAACTGCGGAAATCGATATTGGTACTGCCGCAGGAACTCAGATTATCATCGCTTACCAGAAGTTTGCTATGGTTGAATCCATCCTCATAAAGATAAACTTTCACACCAGCCTCTATCACCTCCATCAGATAAGAACGCGAAGCCCATTCCACCAGTTTGGCATCGCCCCGGCGAGGCACCATGAGTCTGACATCTACTCCCGCCAAAGCTGCGGTTCGCATGGCAAAGAGCACGGGCTCCGTAGGCAAGAAATAAGGACTCTCCATATACACATATCTGTGAGCCTGCAGGATGATGCGTACATAGCCCTGCATGATGTCAGGCCAAGGTGAAACAGGGCTGCTTGTCACGATCTGCGTAAGACAATTATTGGAAATACTCTTATCTACAGACGGATAATAGCGGCGGTCGTTGATGAGTTCCCGGCACACGAAATACCAGTCCACAAGGAATGCTCGCTGGATGGCATAGACAGCACCGCCACGGATACGGAGATGCGTATCTCTCCAAGCCTGCTTTGCCGTTCCCTTCACATATCTCATGGCAATATTCATGCCCCCAATAAATCCCACCTTTCCATCGATGACACAGAGTTTGCGATGGTTGCGATAGTTTACCTTACCCGTAAAGGCAGGAAATTTAACTGGCATGAAAGCCTGTACACGCACTCCTGCCTTAATCATCCTTTCGAAGAAGCGGTTTTTCACCTTCCAGCACCCCACATCGTCGTATATCAGTCGTACCTCCACGCCCTCACGCACCTTGTCTATCAGCGCATCAGCCACCAGATTTCCTAAAGCATCGTCTTCGATGATATAAGTATCCAGATGAATATGGTCCTTCGCCTGTCCGATGGCATTCAGGAGTGAGAATGCAAACTCATAGCCGTCCATGAGAATATCCACCTCATTATCCTTGAAAGGGAGCGCCCAGTTCTGGTTGGTAAACAGTTTCATCAGCGGTCTGTTGCGGCGAGGGATATGCAGGTCTTCCTGCTCGGCAAATTCGAGCATGCTGCGCTTGGTGAGCAAGTCCATACTGCGCTTGCTGATTACCTTTTCCTTACGGGTATTCTTGCCGAAGAAAAGATAGAAGATGATGCCGACTACCGGCATGAAACAGAGCACAAGAATCCATGCCATGGCTTTCTCCGGTTGCTTGTTGTCCATGAGAACAGCCACGATTCCACTTATCGTTATCGCCAGATATACTACCAGCAAAAACCAATGGATATACAGCATTTTCTTACCTCCTTATATTATATTTTAGTTGAAGACATTATTCGACTGTGACGCCACGAGCATGTTCATCTTCTTCAGTTTCACGAATTCCTCCAGAAGTTCCCGGTTGCCAGGATTCTGCTTGAACTCCTGCTGCACCTCGATAATACGCTGCGCAATATAGTGGGTACGGAAGGAAAGCATGTCCTTGAATATCTGCTGGCGCAGTTTCTCCTCGTTCATCTTCATCTGCAGACTTGCCGTCGTTATCTCCTGCTCACCCGTCGGAATACCGGCTATCCTACTGATTTCCGGGTTGGGATGAGCTGCGAAATAGGTTTCACATCTGAATCCTTCCTCCTCAATATGCTCCATAGCCTCAGCCATAATCTGATTGTAGATGGAATGGTGGAACTTGAAGTCATCGCCCTCCATGTCCAGATAGATATACTGGGCGGCTGGCAGTTCCACATCATTGCCGTCAGCATCCTGCACCTTGATGATTTCATCGCCATGATGGATTACCAGTTTGATGAGCAGGTCTTCCACCTCCATCAGTTTGTCGAGCGGTGTGACAGCCGTCTGTCTCAGCGCCTGCTGCTTCACCGGATAGCCGGCATCTCTGAGTCCTGCAGCCCGGCGTTCCTCCTTCACCTGCTCGCTCATTCCGTTGCGGATAAAGGAATTGAGGGCATTGATGATAACCGCCTCGTTGACTCCCAGACGATGAGAACAGTCGGTGATATAAGCCGCTCGGGTAATCTGATTTTTGATCTTCGAGATGCTCTCCACGATGGAATTGATGGCCTCACTTCGCTTCACGGGATCGGTAACGCCTTTGAGCATCACGTCGGTCTTAAACTGGATAAAGTCTGTCTGATGGTCTGCAATATATTGTCTGAACTGCTCGGCAGTATGATTGCGTGCAAAACTGTCAGGGTCGTTGCCATCAGGCAAGAAAAGCACCTTGACGTTCATCTCCTCCTCCAGCAGCATGTCGGTTCCTCTCAGGGCAGCATGCACACCCGCCTGATCACCATCATAGAGCAATACGATATTATTGGTAAAGCGATGCAAGAGTCGGATCTGATAGATGCTGAGTGCCGTACCCGAATTGGCCACCACGTTTTCAATGCCACACTGGTGCATAGAAATCACATCAGTATAGCCCTCCACCATAAACACACAATCTTCCTTGGCAATCGCCTTCTTCGCCTGGAAAAGTCCGTAGAGTTCACGTTCCTTGTGATAAATCTCACTGTCGGGCGAGTTGACATATTTCTGGCTCACACCCTTGGTACGGCTATCGAGCACACGTCCGCCGAAAGCCACCACCTTGCCACTCACACTAAACCATGGGAAGATGGCACGGCCTGAGAATCGGTCGAAATACTTTCCCGGTTCATTATCAGAGGCGATGAGCACACCCGTCTTGACCAGATACTTCGGATTATAACCCTGTTTCACTGCCGCCTCACCGAGAGCAGTACGACTGTTGAGCGAAAAGCCGAGCTGGAATTTTCGGATGATGTCATCTCTGAAACCGCGGCTTCTGAAATACTGCATACCGATGGCACGACCGTCCACATCATTCTGAAGGATATCCTGGAAATACTTGGCAGCCCACTCGTTGACGATGAACATAGATTCCCTTTCGCTCTCCCGCTGCTTTTCCTCGTTGGTCAGTTCTCGTTCCTTGATTTCGATATGATATTTCTTGGCAAGCCAGCGCAAGGCATCGGGATAGGTCATCTGTTCCAGTTCCATGAGGAAGTTGATGGCATTACCACCCTTGCCACAGGTGAAACAATGACAGATGCCACGGGTCGGCGATACGGAGAAAGACGGATGGGAGTCGTTGTGGAAAGGGCACAAGCCGATGTAGTTGACCCCTCGTTTCTTAAGGGTCACGAATTCTCCTACCACCTCTTCTATCTTGGTGGAATCCATAATTCTTTCTATCGTCGGTCTATCTATCATATCTGGTAAAATATCAAATCATATTTGAAAAATATCAAAATCAGAAACTATTTAAATGCAAAGTTACTACTTTTATTCGAAATGAGCACATTTTCCGCACTAAATAATGTAAACATTTCTCCCGAAACCCTACATTCCAAACATTTTTAAGAAAAACTTAGTTATTTTGTCTTCAACTATTAGGCATTTCCAATTATTTTGCTTAACTTTGCCTACAGATACAAACGAAAAGAAAAGAAAAATGATAGATATCAAAGGCATAACCAAAAGCTTCGGCTCGCTGCAGGTACTTAAGGGCATCGACCTGCACATCGACAAGGGCGAGGTGGTAAGCATTGTCGGTCCCAGCGGAGCCGGCAAAACCACGCTGCTCCAGATCATCGGAACCCTCGATAAGCCTGACGCAGGAAATATCATCATCGACGGCATTGATGTGAGCATGCTCTCCACCAAGAAACTGAGCGATTTCCGCAACCAGCATCTGGGCTTCGTGTTCCAGTTTCACCAGCTCCTGCCTGAGTTCACCGCATTGGAGAACATCATGATTCCTGCCTTCATTGCCGGCAAGAGTCGCAAACAGGCAAAGGAACGCGCTGAGGAACTGCTGGCGTTCATGGGTCTGAGCGATAGAGCCAACCACAAGCCTGCCGAACTCTCCGGTGGCGAGAAACAGCGTGTGGCTGTGGCCCGAGCATTGGTCAACAATCCTGCCGTCATCCTGGCTGATGAACCATCAGGAAGCCTCGATACCAAAAACAAAGCAGAACTGCACCAACTGTTCTTCGATCTGCGTGACAAGTTCGGACAGACCTTCGTTATCGTAACCCACGATGAGGGACTTGCTGCCATCACCGACCGCACCATTCACCTGAAAGACGGAATGATCGAGAAAACCGTAGAGGCTAATTCTGCTGAAGACGAGACTCCTGCAAAGGACATTCAGGAAGAAAAAGTCCAGGAAAATATTGTTCAGGAAAAGAGTGAACAGGAGGATGTAATCTAAGATCATAGAATTCGCATTCGCAGAAAGAAGAGCAGAATTTACAAGAAGGAATAAGAATCCAAGAAAAGAAGTAAACAAGAAAACATGGCAAACAAGATAAAGCTCGGCGATTACAACCGCCTCAGAGTTGTAAAGAAAGTAGATTTCGGCATATACCTCGACGGAGGCGATGAGGGAGAAATCCTCCTTCCTACCCGCTACGTACCGGAGGGACTTTCCATTGGCGACGAGATTGACGTTTTCATCTATCTCGACCAGGAAGAGCGTATCATCGCCACCACCGAAACCCCTCTTGCCAAAGTGGGCGACTTCGCCTATCTCGAAGTGAAATGGGTCAACGAATATGGTGCTTTCCTCGGTTGGGGACTGATGAAGGACATCTTCTGCCCATTCCGCGAACAGAAGAAGCGCATGGTATTGGGCAATTCCTACATCGTTCATATCCATATCGATGAGGAGAGTTACCGCATCGTAGCCTCAGCCAAGGTGGAAAGATACCTGAAGGAAGACCATCCTCACTACAAGCATGGAGAGGAAGTGGATCTGCTCATCTGGCAGAAAACCGACCTCGGATTCAAGGTCATCATCGATAACCAGTACTCCGGTCTGCTCTACAAGAGCCAGATATTCCAGTATATCCATACAGGCGACAAACTAAAGGGCTACATCGGACGAGTACGCCCAGACGGCAAGATTGACGTCACCCTACAGAAGACCGGCATGGAACAGACTGCCGATTTCGCTGAAACCCTCTACCAGTACCTGCTCGACAATGACGGGGAATGCAATCTGGGCGACAAGAGCGAGGCAGACGATATCTACGAGCGATTCCACGTAAGCAAGAAAGTATTTAAGCGTGCCATCGGAGATCTCTACAAGAAGCGACTCATCACCGTGAGCCCGATGAGCATCCGATTGGCATAACACATTTTTTAAATTATTATATGGCAACAGTTGACGACAAGAAGATCATCTTCTCAATGGTGGGCGTATCTAAGATTATCCCACAAAACCAGAAACAGATTCTGAAGAACATCTACCTATCGTTCTTCTACGGAGCAAAAATAGGCATCATCGGTCTGAACGGTGCAGGTAAATCTACCTTGATGAAAATCATCGCTGGATTGGAACAGCCTACACAAGGCGAGGTGGTATGGAGCCCAGGTTACTCTGTGGGCTACTTGCCACAGGACCCTCCGCTCGACGAAAACAAGACCGTGAAGGAGAACGTGATGGAGGGTGTACAGAAGATTTATGATGCACTCGCTGAGTACGAGGACATCAACAATAAGTTCGGTCTCGAAGAATATTACGGAGACCCAGATAAAATGGACAAGCTGATGCAGCGTCAGGCTGAGGTGCAGGACATCATTGATGCTACCGATGCCTGGAACATCGACTCCAAACTGGAGCGCGCGATGGATGCTCTCCACTGTCCTCCTGGCGATTGGCCGGTAACCAACCTCTCTGGTGGTGAGCGCCGCCGTGTGGCTCTCTGCCGCTTGCTCTTGCAGAAACCGGATGTGCTCCTACTCGATGAGCCTACCAACCACCTGGATGCTGAGAGCATCGACTGGTTGGAGCAGCACCTGCAGCAGTATGAGGGAACCGTCATCGCCGTAACCCACGACCGCTATTTCCTTGATGACGTGAGCGAGTGGATTCTGGAGTTGGACCGTGGCGAGGGTATTCCATGGAAGGGCAACTACTCTTCATGGCTCGACCAGAAGACCAAGCGAATGATTCAGGAGGAGAAGACTGCCTCTAAGCGCCGCAAGACCTTGGAACGCGAGTTGGAATGGGTTCGCATGGCGCCTAAGGCCCGTCAGGCTAAGGGTAAGGCTCGTCTGAACTCTTACGAGCAGATGCTCAACCAGGAACAGAAGGAGCGCGAGGAGAAGCTGGAAATCTTCATCCCTAACGGTCCTCGCTTAGGTAACAAGGTGATTGAGGCTCAGCATGTAAAGAAGGCGTTCGGCGAGAAGGTTCTCTTCAACGACCTCAACTTCATGCTTCCTCCTAACGGCATCGTGGGTGTCATCGGTCCTAACGGAGCCGGCAAGACTACCCTCTTCCGCCTCATCATGGGATTAGAGCAGGCTGACGGCGGTACATTCGAGGTGGGTGAGACCGTGAAGTTAGCTTATGTTGACCAGCAGCACAAGGACATCGATCCTCAGAAGACCGTTTACGAGGTGATTTCTCAGGGCAATGAGACCTTGCGTCTGGGTGGCAGAGATGTGAATGCACGTGCTTACATCAGCCGTTTCAACTTCTCGGGCACCGACCAGAGCAAGCTCTGCAGTGTTCTCTCGGGTGGTGAGCGCAACCGTCTACAGTTGGCTTTGGCATTGAAACAGGAAGGTAACGTTTTGCTCCTCGATGAGCCTACCAACGATATCGACGTGAACACGCTGCGTGCATTGGAGGAAGGTTTGGAGGCATTTGCCGGTTGTGCTGTGGTTATCAGCCACGACCGCTGGTTCCTCGACCGAATCTGTACCCACATCCTTGCCTTCGAGGGCAACGGTGAAGTATTCTTCTTCGAGGGCAGCTATTCTGAGTATGAAATCAACAAGGCACGCCGTCTTGGCGATACAGAGATCAAGAAGGGCCGCTACCGCAAGTTGATGGAGGAATAAAGATTCGGAAACGAAAAAGAAAAAATCGAAAATGATAAGAACCGAAAAAGAGGGTGTGTCATAAGTCTGTGACGCACCCCTTTTAATTTTTTGCCTTTTCACAGATACGAAATCTTTAAAAAACATTTTTATTTACAACA
>ENA-OYYB01000184-OYYB01000184.1-human-gut-metagenome-genome-assembly--contig:-NODE-184-length-46035-cov-28.250413_pt1 | contig 46035 bp, 42 predicted proteins | sample MGYA00244059_ERZ653440 | MGnify/ENA primary metagenome ERZ653440 (study PRJEB26926, sample SAMN06164994) | human gut metagenome | biome: ENVO:00009003; feature: ENVO:2100002; material: ENVO:00002003... | reverse complement strand
AAAAGTTTCGAGAAAATACTCATCGAGGTGATAATTTTGTTCATGGTAATACCAAAAAAGATAAATTTCACCCAAATGGGGAGGTATGGCTCGCATGTTGAGCAAACCTATCGCAACGCATTCGGCTTAAAAAAGTCGAAAAGCATTGACTGGCTCAAACTTAATGTCTCACTTGCCAAGCGCTTCTTTGGTAAACAGGGAAGATGGGCTATTGCCATTGATCCCAGTTACATCAGCAAAGCTGGCAAGAAGACTCCACATATCGGTCGTTTTTGGTCGGGATGTGCACAGTCTGTTAAACATGGTCTCGAAATCATGGGTATTGGCCTCATTGATATTGATGCCAAAGACTGCATGATGTTAAAAGCACACCAGTCGCTAAGTAATAAAGAACTGAGTCTTAGAAACAAGACTATGGTAGATTTCTATATCGGCGTCATTAAGCGTTATCGCAAGGAACTTCTCAAACTCTCAACCCTCATAGTTGCAGATGCTTACTTCTCTACAAGTACATTTGTTAATGGGATAAAGAAAGAAGGGTTCTCTTTGATAAGCCGCTTTCGTGACAATGCTTGTCTCTTTTATGTCTATGCTGGTCCACGTACTGGAAAACGTGGTCGCCCAAAGACCAAGGATGGCAAGATTGATATGAAGAATCTTGACCTCACTCGAATGGAGAAGATGGAGATGAAAGATATAGAAGGAACAGCTTATACTTTGATAGCCTATTCCAAGGCACTCCGGTGTAAAGTTAGACTTGTCATCTGGCAGATGCCGAATGGCAAGAAGAAACTATTCTTCTCTACAGACACCTCACTTTCGGGTGAAGAGGTACTTCTTTATTATAGAACCAGGTTCCAGATTGAATTTTGCTTTCGTGACGCCAAAGGCTATACTGGTCTTATGGACTGCCAGGCTCGCGATAAGTGGAAACTCGATTTTGCTTTCAATGCTTCGTTCACATCACTAAATGTTGCCAAGGTAACTATGAAGGAGATGGGAATGGAATATTCTATGTCTTCATTCAAGTCACTGATGACCAACATTTATCTGGTGAGACGAATTTTTAAAGCATGCGGGTACATCCCGAACCGAACTTTAATTAGCAAGATTTTCAAAGATCTCTCGTGCTTACAGCGTATAGCTGCTTAGCACATTATTGAATTATTAACGAACTATTGCTAAATATACTTTTACACAAAAACTACTACATACATTTCCTATAAAACCACTACAAACACTTCCTATAAAAAGGAAATGAGCGAACAGAATGCCAAGCAGATATTCCTGTTTCGCTAAGTTTGCAAAGTGCCTAAGGAAGGGCACTATTGTGCCAAGATAAGAGCACTTTTGTGCCCCCGAAAAGCGCAATGGTGCACAAGTCAGACACCACCCGTAAACCCAAAGCACAGATTTCTATCTTTCAGAGATACGAGTCGCAAACAAGTCATTTGCACTTTACTAATTATGCAAAATATTAATGCGGAGCCGTTTATAAAAATCAGGAAGTGAAAGCAACTCTCCTTCAATCTATATTTACGAAGCGTATGATCTTTAACACGCTATTGGCTTCATGCTCATTAAAAAGCTCTTCCGCGATTATAACATCCATAAAGTCGTAAGGCATAATCGTATTTCTCCCCATCATCCCATACAGGATAAGCCTCAATGGTTCCCGATTCAAAATCGAGAAGGAACACCTCGTCATCATAACCTTGTGAACAAGTCCAATAGGTAAGCTCTGGAGAAAGACCGAATTTCTTGAGATTCTTTATAGCAATGGCGCTATCAAACTCCTCCCACTCCTCCATCCGATCATTAAAGCTGAGTTCTTCCCCATGCAGGACCTGAGTTTCTCCTAATCGGGATAAGATCAATTTCCAGTCTGTCAAAGAAGGAATGCTCCAATGCAAATACCTATTGCCATGTTTCTGATCATACGCTTCAGCAATATCGATGATTTCCTGCAGGCTATAACTTTGAAAACTGTCGATATCAAAGACTGGCAAAAACCGGATTTGCTCATTAGTTTCATCAAAGATGACACCCAGAACCCGATCTTTATGGGATACGACATCACAAATCTGCCCATCCTTCATTAAATATTTTCCTATATGCGTCATCATATTCAAATACATTTAATCAATAGTTGTCATTTCCTTCCTTTGAGATTTATGATATATAGAGGCAGAAGTAACCTCATTTCTATCAGAGAAACAGTATTTTAGAAATTATTTCCCTTGCGAGGAAATCTTGCTTTTCCATAATGTTTCAAGTTCCTGCTTTTTGGGGCCTAAATAAGTCTTAGCATAACTAAGAATATAATATTCCGCATCTTCCTCATCCACTTCGTCTTCAAAATCGCAGGTGATAGAAAACCCCGTCTTGGCAATAGCAGGCTCAAATCCGACACTATACCTTATTCTTTTTTCATTGGCATTTAATTCCTTACAGAACTCACGGGCCATATCAGCATGCAAATCATTAATGAGGACAGCCCCCAGAAGCGAAATGGCAAACTTACCATCTCGATGAGAAAACACCCGGACAACACCTTCTGGTAAAGCCAGATAAACTTCACCAGTACCATCCTCTCTGCATCCCCTTGTATCACATGCTATTTTTTCTTCCTCCGCCAATAATTTGGCGAGCAAGACAAAGGAACGCCGGTTTCTTATCTCACGCTTGTAAGCCCCCTTCTGAAAGTTGCTGAAGATCCAGGAACAACCAAAGAAAAACGCACACCCTATTATTAAAAGCCAAAAATCAGTAGAAAACATATAAAAAAAAATAGAAAAACGACATATCTATTGTTAAATTACAATACATATCAAACCAGAGCTTTCAAAAACTCAGATAAAGTTTGGTATCTTTCGTCTGGGTTGAATGCAAAGGCTTTTTCTAAAACATCACACTTCACCCCTTCCAGACCTTTATCTATTTGTATATTGCACGACCTTCTCAAAGCCTCTTCATGTGATTCACCCTCCAATATACCGAGATTCCAAAGAGGCAGTTTCTTCTCTTTCCAAAAGGTGCGTTGCTCAAAATAAGCCAAACAGCGAGCCAGAGAAAAAATATCTGCCCGATGGTCATAGCATGAAGTCCATGTTTCTGGAGCTAAACTGCCTAAAGCTCTATCACACAATTGCTCCTTATTAATATTAGATAGCCCTTGGTTAGGAAAGCAAGCCAAATTGATACGATCCAAATGGAAATGAATTCTCCCATCTTTTTGTAGAATCAAAATAATACCTGCCCACAAATCATAGATTCCACCCCCATTCAGATAACTCTCGATGCATTCTACTTCGGAAACGAATGAAGACAAAGGCTCCAATAAGTCTTTCACCTTGGGATTTCGATTCCTATTACGCAAAGAATACATCCATAAGGAGGTATAAGCATGTCCTTCCGTAACATCCAAAACCATCCATGCTTTGTGTCCCTTGTCTGTTTCTTCTATTCCACAATCTATAACTCGTGGCAAAATTTCCGATGGTCTATCCATATAGATTTTCATCTCCAAGGGAACTTTCCCAATAGCTGTATCAACAATGAGATTCGCGGGAACATCACCCATGTCAAAGGCTATGAGCAGGAGAGAATATTCTCCATGAGGATTATTAACAAGATAACCATTGGTACCTGTGCAAGTGATAGGTTGGTAACATCCTATTGGCTGGAAATCTGAGTAATTATTAATAATCATGATACGTATTTGATTGAAAAACGGATTAAAATGAAGAGGATTATAAACTCTTAGCATATTATAATACCTTTTTTATTTATGCTTTACACGTTGTCTTAACATCAATCAAAGATTTCTATGTAACTTGTATATTCAGGAAACCACTTGTCAAGCAAAGCATCTGTTTCGCGCTCTATCTCAGGAGTGATATTCTTGCATACTTTCTGATAGGCAACTGAAAGCGAAAAAGCTTCGTCTATCCATCCTATGATAGGCAGACGCTTAGCTGAAATCAAATCTACAGGGAACACCAAATAGGATATGGTTGACAAAATCAACAACTTATCGCTTTTCGGAGTATCCTTGCTGACCATGATGAAATAAAGCAACAATAGTGGGCGGGCGCTTATACGACCGACTTTCATTGCATATTCATGCAGTTTATCTTTCAATACTTTTGTGTCTATAATACTTGTTTTCATGTCTTCTATGTTTTTTGTTGTACTTTTTATATTATAGAGTGGAAAAAGTTTACCTATCTATCACAGAAAAAGATAAACTTGCAAACCAAGATAGAATTTTAGTTTGCAAGTTTGACGGCTCAAAATTATTATTTACTTTGCCACTTTCTCGTAAATAGCAAAACATTGCAATCGTTCTCCTTTACACTCATTTACAGCATAAAAACCAGATTTGACATTCCAACTCATAGCTATAGCAGAAGTTTCGTCATTATCTGACGAACTCCAGAACTTATACGTATTTTCATCATCAATATCTATCGCATAAGCTCTTAGTAAATAGTTTTTTATCGCAATTAAAAGTTTGGGATTTGCAAAAATATTCTCCAATTCTTTTATGGCAGGGAGATAGAAATCTGCGCCTAATTTTTTGCAAGCATCAAAAATAGGGAAACCGAAATCTTCAGCAGAAAAAGAATGAACAGGAATGTCAAAATTACCCTCTTTTATCCTTTGATAATTCTCTTTTCCTGAATATCGATCTTTAGCCTTAGTCTCCACATCGTGTGATGTTCCTTTTTCTCCAAGATAAGGAGAATACCCATAACTATAGAACCAAACTTCAGCATTCGGAACAAAACTCAACACCTTTATTCTTCGATTGCTTTTTTCAATAAGTACACCTAACGTATTGTTTATTCGTACAAAATCTCCCAATGAAGATTGAGATAAAGGCAAAGCAGTTAACAATGCTTTTTTATACAGTACTTTATGCCGAGCAATACTATAAGCTACTTTGCCTATATCTTTCCCAATTTTTGTAATCAAAGTCATTTTGCAATAAAAATATTTATTAGATGTTATAATGCTCCTTTCTCTTCCAATCTCTTTATCACATCATCTGCGAAATTTCTTGCATCAATTTCAACAGGCTGATAGTAATAGAGACGGAAGTCCACATCGTGCAAAGAGCCGTCATTGTATGGAATGACTATCTTTTGCCCTGTACTCCGATAATACTGATATTGCGAATCGTAGAAATTTTCCCGCCATGTTTCAACTTCCGCTCCAGACTCATGAATACATTTGTCATCCACATTATAATGCTGATAAGCATGTCTCCCTTCATGAATGATAGTTTTGATAACCTCCTTATGTATATTCGAGTCTGCTGAGCCTACATACATAGAGTTAAGCACTATTTTATGGTCTTGTGCGCTTTGATATCCAAGCGTTTTAGCAGGCAAGTTTTCCAACTCTACTTTAAGAGCAGGCCGGTGCTCTATATCAGCAATATGCTGTTCTATCTTGTTCAGCACCTCTTCCTTTTGCTCCAAAGAAAGATTCTGCCAATTTTCATACTTTATACCCTCTACATTTTCAAGATAATCAGCAATACCTTCTGACATTTCCAAATCTGTAACAATCTCTGCCTCTTCATAGCGTGATTGAAGATTCTCTACATCTTCCAAAGGGGCAGACTCTGCACATTCGATAGAACCATCAACCAATGGTTCCAACTTATCTTCCACTATCTCATTATTAGAGATAGTTTCGATTTTCTCTAATGATTCCAATCCCATCTATTTGTGATAATTAGATCCGCAAATACCCAAGCATATGCAGCCTGTACTCACACTGTAGTTAGAGCCACAACTTCCCATGCATTTACAATTGCTCATTTCCATACTTGGTTCATTAACACTCTCTATCGGTTCTACAGACTCATTAGTATTCTCTAAAGGAGTTACTTCATCTGTATTTTCTAAAGCATTTGCTTCTATCTGTTCCAACTTTTCATTGGTTTCTAACATTTCATTTTCCATTTTAATTTTCGTTTTTGATTATACGATTTTATTGATTACCTTATTTATCTGCTGTATAGCAGCATCATTCCCATTTTTTTTTGCCATTTGCAACTGGTAACGGCAATTTGCCACAAACAGCAATTTGAATGCACTACAATGGAAAGGTGATGGTGTATTGATGTCATCAGAGCAAACATAATTCATTCCATAACAATGTGTACAAACCATATTGAGAATACATTTTGCACATTTTCCATTGTTGAAACATGAATGATCTTTGAAATCGATTGTCTTAACAGCCTTTTCTGCCTTTTCCTTTGAAATTGTAACTGGGGAAAACAAATGACAAGCATACGTCTTTCCTGTCCAATCCACGCACACCATATCTTCACCACAACTGCACGTTTTATATTTTTCAGCCTTCGGATACATAATGGCATTAACATCAACTCGCAACATCGAGAATGGTATCAACTGAGAATTTACCAAGTAAAACTCTATCAATTTCTTCAGTTCTGCTTGATAAACGCCAAGATTCTTCTTAGTCCATAATACAGAATCTCCCATCGCCAAGTCGGCAGATATATATTTGAAACCTTTCCGATGCAGGAACTTGACACCATCAGCCATATTCGATATCGTGTCTGGCGAAATGGTCATCTTCACGCTTTGGTCAGGCCAAGTATTGACGAAGAAATCCAAATCTACATTATGGAATGACGACGAACGATTGGCATTTTGCATAGCCATATCTCCATCAAAGCTCAATCCCAAATGAATTTTATCTTTATTCTTGGCAAACCATTCCTTCATGTCATCAGTCAGCAAGGTTCCATTGGTAGGAGCAAACAGCATCATTTGTTTGTCAGTAATTGGTGTTGACCAAAGCCACTCGGCACATTCTTTGATAAGCGGAAATTCCAACAAGGGTTCACCACCCATAAACTGAATTTCAACAGCTTCATAATTATCACCTAATGCCTTAATTTGCTCTTGAATAATGCTTTTGGCTTTTGCCGCACTCATCTTGAAATTGCTTACCTTTGGTTCATAACAATAACTACAACGTAGATTGCATTTATACGTTACCAACAACATGATGACCTTCTGTTTGTCCATACGCTTATCTTTATAATTGTTCTCCGTTCTTGTATTCAGAAATCTTGCCATCTACCGTGAACAGCATACCTTTGTATGGTTTGCCATCAACAAAGATGCCCTCAAACCATTTCGAATTACTCCAAAACAGTTTGCCATAGCCATTGTATTTGCCATTCTTCATCTCTCCGTCAAAAACTTCACCATCGGCTTTTCGGAATACACCACGTACCATTTGGTTGAACTTCCATATTCCTTGAAATACATCGCCACTTCCAAACCAACAAATGCCATTACCTGTACGATTATTGTTTTGCCATGAGCCAACATAAACATCATGATTTGCGTATGTCATTTTACCCTTTCCCTCACGCATTCCATTATTGAAGTCTCCTTCATACTTACTTGCGTATTTGTCCTTGATAGGGTCGTAGAATTTATAAATTCCCTTTCCATGCATCTTGCCAGCTTCCCAATCACCATCATAAATGTCATAATTGGAGAATTTAAACACGCCATAACCTTGGCGAACGCCATCTACCAACTCACCTGTATATTCGCCATTAGCAAATATACAAGTACCATATCCAGTAAATTTCTTTTCTTCTTCCATATTTTTGAATCTATTTTGTTATTATAGAGATTAGAATTTTGCGAAACCTATCTCATTTTTACTTCATTTTATTGATTTGGGCCAAATAGATGTCAGAACTATCACTTGAACCAACATTTGCACTGTTGAACCCTGCTAAGACTGCTTGACCTATAGACAACTTAGCTATTACCTTTTGCTGTTCTTGTGTTAATCCTATACATTCCGCAATGCGTTGTGAGTCGTCTGAGGCAACCAATTTGTGAATAATCTTTACGTTAGTGTTCTTGATGGCATCTTCTATCAATCTTGTAGGAACTTGATCAACCACCATCATACCTTGTCCATAGGCACGAACTTCTGAAAGGAAATTGCTAAACATCTGTCCTGACTTATATTGTGGCAACTCTGGATTCAAGCAGTTTGCCATTACACGATGTGCCTCTTCCACAACTACAAGATGACGGCATTTGTTGGAATTGAAATCCACCTTGCCTGTTTCTGATTCTGCAATTCGATATTCATAGAGGAACTGTAACAATAAAGACATGATGAAAGCTCTGTCTTGGTCGTCGCCTGCGTATGAAAGGTTGACAACAACAGGAGAGCCAAACAACTCCTCCCATGCAATTTCACTATCTTCCCATGCTTTCTTATCGTCATTCCAAATCTTTCCACTTAGTTTTTCATTGTTGAGTAATTCATTCTTCCATCCATATTTCAGACTTTGGAAACGAGTTCGCAATGCTGCCGAGATATTTTGAGTGTTCTCTTTGGCATAGCCTATGTCAGACATTAATTCGTCTATGAATGGAGCATTCACCGTGGTAAGTGTAGGGAAACCTTTCTTCATATAGTTCGCCTTGTCATCCTTGTCAAGCATCTGATGTTTGTCTGTGTATAGCTTATACAATAAATGCTCCATGATGACAGGAAGAATATCCAGCATAGGGAAAGCCGATGCAAACGTAGCCTTTAAGCGGTCTATATGAGAAATAACTCTCATCTCGCTGTTAGGCAAATTTATTACTTCGAATGGATTCAAGCGTAGTTTATCTGGTGTTATTCCACCCTTTGCATATCTTTCACAACCAGGAATGAAAATCTTGATTTTCTTCTTTGGATCTTTGATGGTTTTGTTGTATTCTATTGCCCAATCTACATATTCTGTCTTGGCTGGTTCTATAACAAAGAATGGACGGTCTGCTTTCATAAATCCATCAAGCACGCTTAATACAGTATTAGTCTTACCGCTACCATTCACGCCACAGATGAGAGCATGACGAGAGAGTGTGTCTATAGGGAGTTTGACAGGGATTTCGCTACGACTACCTCCATAAAGCATATACCCAACATCCATAGTTTTTACGTTCTCAGGAATCTCTTGTGGTGTCAAACTGAATTCAGGAGCACTATCCACCACACTTATTCCTGGTACAGAATGCAATGGAAAATTAACTAAAGCTGATAACTCACGTGTTGTCAGCAACGTTTGTAGTTGAGAGAAATCATCACCAAATGGATGGTGGAACAAAGGACCAACAAAACCATTAGTAGGATTATCCTTGAATTTCACCAATAATTGTGGAGATTTTGATGTACCTTTATGTTCAACAATAGAAGAAACATCGTGAATTCTAACAGGTTCAAGTGTTGACTCTTCACCACTTAGTATGGATTTAAGTTGCAGTGAAGATGAAGGATTTGAAAACTCTGTAAAGAGCAAACATTTCACATTCCATGCACCTGTTGCTTTGGCTAATTCAAATCTCTTGGCATATGCATTAAGTTTTTGAGCCGCTGCTTCAGCATGTTTATTAACAAGTGTCTTACTTAACCCTTCTGTCATACTTTTAGAATAGGTTGTAGTATCTGATATTTGCTCTGATATGCCATGATTGCTTCCATCCGTAATAGTTTTCTGTGGAACAAATCCCGAAAGTACATTCATGCCAGATATCCCAGACAGACCAAGAAAAGTTGCCAACGGATTATTAGAAGCCAAAGCACCACCAAGGGCATTTTGAAGCCCTGGCAGTATAGCCATTGCCGGCGGAAAGAACATTCCTGCTGCCATATATACACCTGCTCCAAGCAAAGCAGCCCCTAATCCTTTTTTATGGTCTTTATGAGAAACTGCTTCTGAATGACTCCAACTTTCAAATTTAGAATGTCCTTCTGTATGGGCAACAGAAGAACCCTCTTGGACAGACTGAGAGATATTTATAGACTTGATGGATTCTATTTGCCCTCCCATTTCTCTACATTGGTTTAACAACAAATCCAACCTATCGTTAGAAGTGGGTGTAGCAGTTACAAGATATGCGTATTTCTGACCACGTAATCCACCTATCAAATGCTCCACAGTTCCTAATGCCTGTCCTTTATCAGCAAGCGTAGGAATACCAGTTATAGCTTGAACACTATTGTATGTGGTGTTAAAGTGTCTCTTCAATGACTCGTTTTCTTCATTGAATTGTTCAAAATTTAGACCAGGCCAACATACTTTGGCAAAATTATTCAAAGCAGAGACAGGAGCAACCATTGATTTATTATCACTCCCATCGTTCCTTAGTCCAAGGTATATTTCGTTAGTCTTACCATCACTTACAACAAGAAAAGTCAACTGCGTATCAGGCAAAGCACAGGATAGCAATATCTTCTGAATATATCCAAAACAAGAAGATACGGTATCATTAATAGGCTTTCCTACTTGTGTAATTTTAAGCCATGATATATGCTTAAAAAGATTCCTTGACACATCTGATCCTACAATTTCTACAAGTGAGTTTTCTGTAGATATAGAATCAAGATATTTTCTCTCTGCGCAACAGCTTAATGTCTGTGCCATCATTGATGCAGCAAGCACATTTTCTGCTGGCTGCATTGCGTTTGTATAATGTATTTCTGCCATATTTTTTAGAAATTATATTTTCAATGTTATTCTTTTAAGTTAGCTACATACTGATCATAAGCAAGTTGTACAATTCCTTGTAATGCTGCAAAAAAGGATTATCATTTGATAAGCAATGCATATTATCAAGATTGAAAATTTCCTCAAAAATCTGTTTGGTAAAGTCTATTTTTGATGCTCCACCCGTTAAATACACGTAATGAACCTTATCATATATAGGTATTTTTTTCTTGAAATCACTGATAATATTTTTGACTTTACTAATGTATCCATCAATTCTTAATATCTCTATTACTTTTTCTCTTGGTATATTTATACCAGAAAAAACATATATAGGCGTTTCTTCTGAAAAAGTAAGTTCTGTATAATCAATAAACAGTCTGAAAGCAGAAAGCCTTTTTCCATAAAAATCCTCTTTCGCTTCACAAAATTTATAAAGCATTAGACTATATGGAATTGTCCTTTCGTCTTTTCCGTACAATCTAACAAATTCTGCCATATGTTCATCTGAAGGATTCTCCATTGTATATCTCAGCAATGCTTTTTCCACACCGCTTGCTTCCAAAAGGTAACCCATTGTCATACGACAATGCCCACCTGAATAATATGCAAAATCTATTGTACTGCCCCCAAAATCAGCAATAACAATATTATTTTTGATGCTTTCTAAATTAATTTGCTTGTTAACATAATAAGAAATAGCTTTCATCGAGCTTATTATTCCAGCAATAGGCAATCCTGCGTCTTCTGCAATTTCGAGATATTCGATGGAATTTTCATTGAAATTCATCATACGAGAAGAACCAGACAAATATACTATATGTGAACGATGTCTAAAATCAGGGTGGAGATTTAGAATTTCTGCATATACACCCTTCATGAAGGTAACCATTCTGTTTTTTTCAACATGATTCATTTCAGATGGAACCTTTTTGAAAGATATTTGAAAATCTTTCGCTAATGGTGCATTTCTAATTGCTGCATCGCCAACACAAATAGTTTCTGTGCCTTCCTGTTCAAAGATGGCGACTGCTGATTTTATAATCTTTTGCCCTGGAAATATGTCCAAATTATATGTATCATTGTATTTTAAATTATAAAGAGTCGCAGACGTTTCTGAAGAACCGAAGTCTATACCAATAATAAATTCAGTATTTTGATTAATACTTCTTTGTGTATTTATTACTTTCGTTAAAGGCAAATTCGCTTTTCCTGCAATCTTTAAATAATTGCTCTTATCTATTTCGAAAACTTCCTTAGATAAAGATGTTGCTATATATACTGTATGAGGACGAGTATTAAACTCTGGATTATTATTAATAATTTCAGCATATACACCTTTAATAAAAGTGGCCATATCGCTCCATTCGGACGAGTTCATTTCAGAAAGACACTTTTTAAAACCTATTTGCCAATATTTTGCAAATGAAATACTCTGAATGGCTTGTTCACCAATACATATCGTATCCCTTCCCTCTTGTTCTACAATAGCTACTGCTGATTTGATTACCTTTTGACCAGATAGTATTTCTAAATTTATCTTGTTATGACTTTTTAAATCATAATAAGATACAGAAGTTTCTGTTGGTTCAATATTTATGAATAATATAAATTCCAAGTCTTGACTAATATTTACCTATAACAACATTTAAAAGTTAGTACGAACAAAAAAAATCATACTAACTTTTATAACTATCTATTTAAAGAAAATTGCAAGTTTTGCGTAACTTACATAATCTTCAATCATATTATCAACATACTTCTGCGTTTGCTCTTTGGCTGTATCAATACCTGATATTACAATATCATTTTTACAGAAATACTCCCATAAATGACTTGATAAGATTTCCGAAAAATGTTCTCTATAATAATCATAGTGCTGTTTTCGGTCAGAATCCCATCTATCCTTGTAAAGATTCCAATATACCATACACGGATAACAAGAGTCTACGGCTTTGTATATAATACCATTTTTATCACAAAAGGCAGAAGATAAAAGTTCGGCCCCTGATGAAGTAATGGAAGCTGATAAGCCGTTGATTTTTAAGTTGTCCGATGCTGTCCTTGAATATTCAAACTCAGCTAACGTATCTTGCAATTTTGAGACTATGGATTTTACTATATTTTGAGTAATGGAAGTCTCACAAGCCGTAGCAAAGTCATAATGTACAAAACCATTAAATTGTGATTTTATTTCTTTATACAAAGACCGTATATTTCTAACCTTTACAACACCTTCTTTTTCCTTTTGCATTCCAATATATAAATTGTCAGAAGATTTATTATCTGTCAAGGTCATCCATTCTCCGATGTCACCATCCTTATATCTTATCATGATACTCCAAGCCTTGTCTATTATTTTAGCCTTAACACTCTGATTTATGATTTTAGTGAAGTTGCCATTCCAATCATACTTGTAAATTGCGGATTGGGCAATCTTCTTGAGTTCATCTTCTTTTTCCTTTGACTTTATATCTGCATAGCTAAGATGTGCCACGCCTTGTGAAACTATAACAGAAGGATTATCATCAGAGGGGCAATGTGCCTCGTCTAGATTAAATACTTCCATAAAAATTTGCCGAACGAAATCCATTCTTGAAGCACCACCTGTAAGAAAAACACCAACCACAGGCTGACCTTTAAGTTCTTCTTTAAACTTAACCACTTCTTGTTTGATTTGTTCTATATATTCATTTAGAACATCATTTACTTTCTGTCTCGAAATTTTGAAACTTCCAGAACCAGAGATTGGAGATCCGTCTGAACTTGTAATATCTTCAAAATCCAAAACAAGGCGAAAATCTCTCATTAGTGGATTTGAATAAAATTGTTCCTTTGCAACACGGAACTGATAAAGAATCTGATTGTAAGGAATTGAATCCTTTTTATTTCTATACAATTGAGCAAACTGTTCCATCGCGTAATCAGATGATTTATCCATTGCATATTCAAGTAATGTTCTTTCCACTTGACTTGCACCACACGGGCATCCATCGTCTATTGGTTTCGATAATATACTATTCAGATAAGTAAAATCAATAGTACTTGAACCAAAATCTACAATAAGCACTCCGTCTTTTACATATAAATCTATTTTCGAATCAGGTTGTGTTCTTGCACGAAAGTAAGCTGCTCTTGACTCTTTTTGTATTCCTGCAACAGGTAAACCGGCATCTTCTGCAATCTGCAAGTATGCATTTTCTTCTGACTTCCAAAATTTGTCTTGCGAAGGTCGTGCGATGTATACGACATGATTACGAGTTTTATAATCAGGATGGTTATTGAGAATTCCTGCATACACACCTTTCATAAATGAAACCATTCTATGTCTTTCTATTGGTGTCATTTCCGAAGGACGTTTTTTGAAAGATATTTGAAAATCTTTCGCAAATGGTGCATTTATAATTGCTGCGTCGCCAACACAAATAGTTTCCTTGCCTTCTTGTTCTAAAATTGCAACCGCAGACTTTACTACTGTTAGACCTGGCAATATATTTAAATCTTTTTTTTCCTGAGTTTTAAGATCATAGAAAGCAGCCGAAGTCTCTCCATGTCCAAAATCAATACCTATAATGAATTCGGTATTTTGCGTTACTTGTTTCATAAATTCATTGACATTAATTAGTTGGAATATAAACTATTCCTTGTGCAACGACAATTTTAGTTCCATTTACATCCTTGACAATAGCAGGCAAATACATTGTTTCCTCAGAAACATTGGGATTCATCTTCTTTGTAAAGAACCCTGATGTTGGCAATGTATATTCCACCAACTCATAACCATAGCCCTGCAAACAGAAAAGTATATTTTGCACATACTGATTTTTTGCTTCATTCTTCAAATCCTCCATAAAGAGATATTGAAGTGAAGACAACAATTGCGGATACATATTTTCCAATGTATATCCCTCTTGTTTGTTCTGCATTTTAGCAAGTAAGTCTTTTCTGTCACGTTGTATCTTAGAGATTATCTCATCAATCTCCTTGCACAAAGACTCAATTCCATGCAAGATGTTCTCTATTTCAGATGAAGATATTTCTCTTGAAATATCCTTAGAGACCTCACGATAATTCACTTTAGATTTATTTCTCCTAAAGCAGGCTTTCTTTGCCCCAATAGTACCGAATCCTGCGGCAACGGCCAACCATGGCTTTATAAATGCACAAATCACAGTTGGAAGTAAAGACAAGAAATCTTCTATTATATCAGCATTGTCGTTAGCCTGTTTATTTATCTTATATTCAGTGCGAAGTGACAATGCCTTAAAATCAATGCTTTCTGCTAATGACAATTTTTGGAAAGACAATGCCATCCGCAATGCATGAGTTAACATCTCTGCATCTGAAGCATTAAGTGAATTACGAAAATCATTCTCTTTTACCAAGAGTGATTCTATATGGCTATTAACTACCTTCTGAAGTTCGACGTAATCCTTAGGCAGTTTTAGTCCTTGTAAAGATTGTTTTAACTGTTCTTCCGACTTGAGAAAAACAGATGTTAAAGTTACTGCACTCATAATCTTTATTATTTAATGTTAATATTATAATCCTTAAACTCTTCTCCACCATCAATGGTCTCGCAGAACTCATTCTTGAGCTCATTCATTCCATCAACGGCATCAACGCTATCTAAGACATCAAGCAAATCAGAAAAGTCCTCATTGTCAGAAAACTCCTTCATAACAAGCTCGTCTTCCTGTTTGGTGCTAACACCAGCCATAAAAGCAGCTAAAATATTATTTGAAATGCTCATGATTTTGCCTTAAATATTTTGTTTCTCAATTCTTTAATTGCTTCTTTCTTCAATTTTTTTAATTTGACTTCTGTTATGTTCATTTTAGAACAAACAGTCTCATAACTTGCTCGTTCTATGAATAAAGAGGTTAGTATTTCTCTTTTTATATCATCAGAAATCAAATTAATATATTGTTCCAGATTGCTTATTTCGTTGGAATAAATAGCCAAGTCCCGCAGTTGGTCTAAAGCACGCTTCTTGATGTTGTAGATGTTTGACACTGGCGTATTCATTTCTGAGGCAAGTTCTTCTGGCTCCATATCCTTTATATATAAAGAATATATGACATGTCTGTATCTTTCGTTCGGCATTGCTTGTAGATACTGACTAATGTCAAGTTTTGCTTTGCTATCTGCTTCGTCAGAAAGTTTGTTACTTACATCATCTATATCAACATCGTTGCTATCTTCTTTTGAAAACAAACTGTCATAATATTCAGGAAATCTGTGTTCAACAACAGTCTTAAACTGCCTTATGGCTTTTCTTGCCAAATTTCTGAGTTTCGGCATTTCTACATCCAGCTTAATGGCTACTTTCGTATCTTCCATCTGTTCAACATACTTGAACCACATATATTTACGATACTCAGATTTCTCCAATTCGCCAATCATGCTTTCAAGAACAACCGTATCAAGAATGTGTGCTGGTATATCAAAATTTTTCTTACTTGAATTATAGAAATACCGAACTGCAACAGTCTTAATCCAAGCAAACAATGTTGTTCGATAGTCAAAAGTCCTTAATGCATGCCAATATTCGCCCTCGACATTTGGCTTTTTCAACAACAAATATAGTTCGTTTACAAGTTCGTCATAATCAGAATTATTGCCGAATATCGTCCAAAGTATCTTACTAAACAAAGGACGACATTTTTCATGAAAGAAATAATAGGCAAATTCGTCATCGTTGCATATTCGTGCAACAATAGCTTTTTCTTTCTCTATCAATTCTTCTCGTGACAACCTATTATTACCTCTATTCATTATTCTGTAACTTGTCTAATTTCATCAAAAACGCACTCGGCACATAAGCAGTTATCACCGTTACCAAATCATCTACCACTACCGCTACTCTCTGTTGCCCTTGCCATCTGGCAACTCTTCCGACTACTCCTTTGAATGTTCCATCAATAACCCTTACCAACTGTCCTTTATCAAACTTGGGTACTTCTACAGAAGAAACAATAGTATTATCAGAATCTGCGGAACAGATGATTCTCAGACTATCCATCTGATCATCAGGAACTATTAAAGGAGTTTTGTCTATTCTGGAACCAACGTGAAAATGGCGATAATAAAAACGGAGAAATGGAAGGTTTACATTGTCGTAAACAAAAGTCTTAATTTGTTTTTCAGTACCGTAGGCGAAGAAAATGTTTGGTAAACGAGACTCGGTAACTACTTTGCGCTTACCTTTTATAAGTTTTACTACATTAGTGGTAGGATAGAAAGCCGTAATGCCTTTTGCTGTCATATAATCGTATGCCTTTTTCTCTCTACCATAAGTGGTACGCAAAGCATACCAATGAGGAATATCTTTCAGCTTTTGAGGTTTAGGCTTTGTTACTATTAGAGCATTTCTTGTGGACACCCCTGTTTGTGAACTCTTTGCGGCTACACTGCTTTGAGCTTCGGGGAGGGCGTTGGAGGTAAGTCCAGCGCTGGGAGATGTTTTACCACCTCCTGGGGTGTGACCATCTTCCGATGACCATTCATCGACTTTCATATCGGTGCAAACCAAATTTCTAGACAGAAATTCGTTAAATTGTGACATACAAAAAAAGCGTGGAATCGTCTTGTTGTCTATTCCACAGTCTGAGGCTCTAGCAATTGCCTATCATAGTTGAACAGACAACGTCAGAGCCCACGCCGATATGAAAATCACGTCCGTAAAGAGACCTATTATAATACAATAGACTGCGCCCTTAAGGGTACAATCCGTGCTTACAAGGTCTCCACGGGATTGATAAATCACACCCGGGACATCTACCGTTGACTACGTTCAAGACTATGAATTACTGTTAATTTGCTAGATTTACAGACTGCCTTAAACACAGCGTCGATAAACGCCTTCCATTATGTCTGGACTGTCATCCCACCCAATGCCCGCTTTTATGTAGATATGCCACTTTGACTTCGCTACACTCTGCACGGCGTAGGCTGCCAGGTCAGTGATCATACAAGAACTCGTCTTGCAGCGACAACAATCGTCTGGCTATACAGTCCGATTGCAAAGTTATAAAAAGAAATTGAAAATGAAATAAGAAATTGAAGAAAATATCAACAGCAATGCAGTTTTTAATAGTTTTTAAGTTAATACACTTTTATAAAATAAATAGTTAAAGATTATAAGAAGTTTTTGATAGTTAATTTAAACAACCCAGTTCTCGCTATTCATTTTTATGTCGTATTTACGCCAATCTTGTTGAAATTTTACACTTACTTGTTGAATTCTCAGAGGATTATTAATCAGGTAATTCGTGAAATTCTCTTTATATTTTCCTCGCTGAGATTTCTGTTTTTTCAATTGATTCTTATTTGTGTGTAAATATTGAGAATATGAACAAGGAAAAGAAGATACTGAAAATCAGAGAGTTATGTTTATAAGTTCTCATGTCGACGACATGGCACCCTATAGTCGTACAACATGAGAACTATAGTTGTACGATATGGGAGTATATAGTCGTAGGACATGGAAACAGTAATAAGGCATTACTATTAAGTTTTGATGCGTAAAGTTGTAAAATAAGGATGATTTTTATACTAAAATCCATTTTTCGAATGCTACATTGACTAAAAACAAGTTGGTAAAATCTGAAAGAAAATATTTACAAAGAAGAATACATGATATCATATATTCTTGCTTTTTTACTTCAAAATGTTTCGTCAATCTTTAGAAATTTTAAATCCCAACGTCAAAATAAGTTTGATTGTTTCAATTGACGTATTACGGTCGTATTCCTTTTCTTCCTCGCTCAAATCCTCATATGGGACAAGACAAGGATGTTTCTTTTCTGCATCATTGCGCTCTTCGCCATACGTCCAGCCATCCTTCATCCGTCCAGATGCCCATACCTCATGCACATTCTTGGCAATATCTTCTGCCAAGGCTTGCAATTCCATGGGTAGTTCAACACTTTTCGTGTTGATAGGATTTGGGGTGTAATTGTTCTTATTCATAATTCACATTTTCTATTGAATACTATATAAAGAGGAAAGATAAACATGAAATCTATCGTTCAAACGCAAAGTATTTTTAATCCAAAGCATCCAGCAAGATAAACGATGCCCAATACTTTGCATCTCTAAATCCTTTAGCCCTGACATCCTGCTGCGCTTTTTTCAATGCCTCTCGTTTGCTTGCACCAGCCATGAGATACTTGTAGAAGCTTATCATAAGTTCGGCAGTAGAGTTGTCATATACATTTTTCAGACTCATCAATAGGGTATGTACACCAGCATTTTTAAAACCACGCTGTAAGCCAAAGACGCCATCTGCGCCCAACTTTCCTAATCCTGTTTCACAAGCCGAAAGAGCTACGAGATCACACCCTCTTAGGTTCATCTTTGCCACTTCTGCAGCTGTAACGATACCTGTGTCATCTAAATTGGCACCTGCAAAAGCAAGGATGCTGTTTGACATAGCTTCCTGGTCAGTAACACCCTTTTGAACCCTATATGCACCATGAGTGGCAATATGAAGGAGGTTCAGTTTCTTGTCATTCGACCACAAAAAGCTTGTTTGCTTCTTTTGGGACATATGATATTGTACATAATGAATAGCTTATTAGTTCACTTATTTTATAATCCAACCTTTGCTATTTAATACATGCTTACAAGATTCACAAAAACCTTTAGCATTTACTATTTTCATAGTTCCTTCTGCATCTACCATATAACAAGTTTCATTAGGACAATGTTTGAGACCGAATCCATGACCTAATTCATGAAGAGCCAATTTACAAATATTATCTTTAGACTGTTCCTTCCCATTTAGAGGTATTTTTGTCGAAACTATACTTTTAAAAGTATTAGTATAACTCATACCCATGATACCAAAAGTATCCGATTTTTTATTCGGTTTAAAAATTATATAATCAGTGACTCCTATCACTGCATCATTGTTACGATGTTTAGCAAGTTCATCAAGCAATCCACTTGCAAGGTATCTATTACGCTCTTTGTTGAAATATTGTGAAGGAAGATTGATATTATTCGGCATAACTCTCACATTTGGGAAGTATTTTCTTAGGAAAACTTCCAAATATTGAACAGAATCAGCAGGATAATCACCCATACAATATATGCTGATTTGTTTGGGAGTTTTATTTTTCATTGTGGTTTCTTTTCCTTTTTCCATAGACTTTATGGTGAAATAAGAAAAGGAATAAACAGCAATAGGTATTAGCAACAGAAAAGCAGACTTCACCCTTTCTTTAAAGCCTAAAACGGACGGCTTGACTAATACAATAACGAGAGGAATGACACTACATACAATAAAGAATATCATTACATCTGACATGTCATCATCTTCTTCTACTACAGAAGCACCCAACCACAGTAAAAGCGAAAATAAGATATTAAGAGTTGTTGTCATTATAACCCAACTCCTTAAATGAATAAACCATTCAAAAAATGCAAATAAAAAGATCTTTAATCTATTGCAAATATGCTTCAACTTCTTTACAAAATCTCCTAATGTCTTAACTTCTATAGGGGTCCGATGTGTCTTGTCCGATGTGTTTTGGACTATTTCATAATTATCATCACATAAACTTTTACTTTCAAGTAATATATCACCTTTTTTTACCCAATTTTGCAAATTGAACATTAACTTTCTTTTCTGGTCTCTATCGAAAATATCTATTATATCGTGCCCACCAAATTGAAAACGATAGTATTTACTCAAAGGAACTTTATCTATTTTGACAAAAACTATTTTTTTATTCTCACTCTTTGCATACTCAACTTCTTTACGCGTCCATTCAGAACCGTCAGAAAACTTAGAATACATAAAGAGAAATATATCAGCTTGGTCTATAGCATCAATAATAACATCTATAAATTGCTTGTCACTTTCAATGCCCGTCAAATCTATCCAGCATGTTTCTGTTCCAATAAGCCCTTCTATTTCATCTTTTATTTTGAAGACCTTTTCCTTATCATGTCTTGAATATGAAATAAATATTTTATGCATAAATTAGAATCTCCTATTTAATTTTCTATATGATTAGTTACTTATCACCACCATCCCTGCAATAACTGAAAAATATATCGCATTTTTTACAAATTTATGGTTTCTTTGGCATACCTTGCATTCCTCCCATCGCACCCATCTTACTACCTGCTGCGCTACCCGTCGCATTCAATCCTAAAGAGTTTTGCAGGCTATTAATCAATGGTGTATAGGTTGCTTTGATGATATTATCCTTGCTCTCCTTAAAAGAGGAGACAACATTCATCATGTATTCGTTTTTGGCTTTACCATGATTCTGCAACCTAACCAGCTGCTTGTAGTCTTTGTGCCAATTGCTGGAACGGCCTTTAGTAGGGTTATATTGGCATCGCTCGCTCATCACTACTTTCATCTTATATTCACCAGTACCCCAAGAAGGATTGTTGGCAGCTACAGGCATATAAGAACGAGGAATCACAAAACAGTCGCCCGTAATATCTATCAACTGTTTATGCTTCATCAAAGCCTCCTGGCGACTATAAACATAGACGGAATCCTTTCCCAAATCCATCTCATTGATAGGAATATTTACACTGAAAGAACCCAATTTCACATCTTGATAAACCTGTACTGCCTCATTAATCCATGATGAAGAGAAGTCCATGCGGATATTGATGGTAGGAGATTGCTGTTCGGAGAAACTAAATTTGCTGATCATATTCCAATAGTCAATCTGTTCCTTAGAACTTTTTGAGTCAACACCCCTTATGCGATTGGCAGACAAATTTGGCAGATACGACTGGTATGGATGAAACACGACACTATCCAATACTAAATAAAACTTGCTATGCAAGAATAAATGGGAGAACTTGGTGGTATCAATATGACACACCATCTTGAGAATCTCATTTCCATTACGGCTGGCTCGGAAAGTGATTCCATCAAAATTCATATCGCTTGGATCCAAGGCACCATGAACGGATGGCTTCCTATAGAAATCGCTCTGTCCTTTAGAAGACTGCAAACTATCTATAAACAAACACTCATTTTGCCTCATTTCCATCCACTTTTTCTTTTGCTGTGAGCGTATCTTTGTCAACGATATGATCTCATTACTAATGACAGTGAAAACGGAAGAAACGCCTCCGTACAGCATAGACTTACTTATATCTGTGAATGCGCCTCTGCTTTTTGAACGATAGATAGCAGCTACTTGATTCAGTTTCTTTCTGGTATCATCATCCATTTGGTTGACATTCACCTCAAAATTATCCATCTGCATATTTTGCAAATTACCCATCATGCCATCTTTAGGTTGTACACCCGTCATCGGCCCTTGAGCAAAAGAACGAGAACTGCAAATTAATAACAACAGCAATAAAACAACTTGCTTCTTCATCTTTTTATATCATTTATGTTTATACTTACGTTAACTATATCTTTATATTCGTCCTTCTCATTCATTGCCATCTATCAAGATAAAGGCATCAGAATACATAGGATCATCAAAATTCTTCTCAACAATAAGGTCAGGAAGTTGAGAACGGCGATAACGTTCTTCTATCGTTGCCGTTTTCAGATACAATCTCGCCTTGGAAAAAGCTTCATGCAGTGGATTTCCCTGACCAAGATATTCATACATTTTTCTCATCAACAGCATAGTAGCCTGATCATCAACACTCCACAGACTTGCAATGATGGCTTTCACACCTGCAGTTTTCAATCCGCGTTGAAGTCCATACACACCATCTGTACAAATATATCCTAAGCCCGACTGACAGGCAGACAAGACAACAAGACTAACATGAGACAAGTCTTGATCTGCCAACTCTCTTGCAGACAAGATGCCATCATAATTATCAGGACTGAAACTACTATTGCTCATGCAACTTTCCGCTCCTGCCAAAAATAAGCAACTATTAGATAACTGTTCGTCTGCTGATGCTGGTATCAAGTCAGAAGCATAGGATGCAGAATTTGACAAATATCCATGTGTTGCCAGATGAATGACAGAATATTTCCCTAAGAGATTTCGCAAAACTCCCTCGGAAGCTTGCATTCCAACCAAAATACTATCCTTTGGATTGTTCCTGTAAATAGAAATGCTATCAACCTCTGTTAGTGAACCGGACAAATAAGGAAGACCCATAATCTCATGCGACATTCTGTAATATGCTACCTTATCATTATTCTTTCCTTCTTCTTCTTTTTCTTTCGACTCATAGTTCACACCACCACAAAATAGAACGTTGCTAATTTCCTGTTTGTGTGAACGTTCTGCCAACAACCTGGTGGAAGTCATTCTATAAAATGGTTTCCTTTCCAACTTTTCCGGTAAAAGATATTCTATTGCAAGGAGATGCAATAAATCATCTGCTGCGAAATATATAGACTTAGACTGCCCTATTACATTTATTAATTTACGATTCCATATTAAATTCCTCAAATTCAAATTCCGATAAATCAGGTTCTTCATCTCTGACTCATTGGAAGATAAAGCTTCTCCTAAGGTAATACCATTCTCCAAGGGATAATTAAATAAGGAATCATATGAAATAATCTCTACAAATTCAGGGCTCTTGCTCTCTTTGTTAATCACTAAAGCACCTATATAAATTTCTCCTCTCTTTTCATAAGTGATAAACTCTATGGCCGATGAACCTCGCGGCATAGCTCTTTTCACATCCAGCCAAGTAGTTCGAATGGAAGAAAGAGTTTGTTTTCTATTCGATAGACTCATGTCTGGTTTAAATTGCCTATTCATTTGCAGTAGAATAGCTTTGCTAAACAAGGCTACATCATAGAGAAAACCTGCATCCCTGCCTTCCAGACGATAACAGTCTGTGGCAAAAGGTTGCTCTGCCAACCAATACTGTTCTCTTTCGGAAGCTGACATGCGGACAAAATTCTGATCAATGAACTTTTTGGACAAAGCGAGATATTCCTTATAATATTGTAAAGCCTGAGGGTTATAAATTCCTGTCCCATCATACTTCAACATGAGAATCTTAGCAGTTTTGCGCAATGCTTCTGCTCTTCTTTTGTCGTCACGATGCTGTTTGAAATAACCCAATATGGATTGCATGATTTCATAGGCTTCGTTATATTTCCCGTTACGAGCTAAGCATAAAGCCCGTTGCGACATAATCTCTTGGCGAAGAGATTCCATACCTCTCACTCGTGCATTCTCCTTATATCGAGGTCCAGCCAAAATAGAATCGAGCTGAGTGATAGCTTCCGAATACCTACCCTGCTGATAGTATATTTGAGCCAAGTCATCTCGTAATGCATCAGCAAAATCAAAATCTGCAGACTTCATTGGCAAAGCCATTTTTAGATATGCCTCTGCCTCCTGATATATTCCTTGCAAAAAACAAGAATTACCTGCAATCCTATATAAATCGGCAAGACAAGTATTATAGTTAGCTTGTTCTTTAAAAACATATTTGCCGAATATATCCATCAGACCTTTGCTATAAGCATCCATTTCCTTATATAGTCCTAACTTATAAGCCACCTCTCCCAGACTTTTCTTTACAGCCCAATATGGCATCAAAAAATCATCTTCATGAAGATCGGTTACAGTTATACCTTTCTGCGATAAACTATTGTCCATCTCTATTTCCACCTTTTTTAGCAGATCAAAGGCTTTGATATATTCCTTTTTCTCATTCAGGTCGTAAGCCATGAAATAATCATCTACCACCTGATCAGAGAAGAAATGGTCTTGCGCCTTTCCAGTAAAGGGGGAAAAAGACAACAAAGCAAATAGAAGAAGAACTTTACTCATCATACCTTTCATTTTCCAGGATTGTAATTAACGATTACAAAAGCCATATTTTTACCAGTCTTGTTTTGTATCGATAGCTTAAAACTATCACTCTTTGATACCTTTTTGTCGAGTTGTACAAAGCAAGTCCCATCCCTCATAGTAGCTTTACCAAATATTTTTCCTCCTTTAGTTACTGAAACTGTAAATAACGATGTATTATGATAAGGCAGAACTGCAAACTGTTGCAATCCCTGTCGCCCCGTTATCTCATAGCTCACAGACATATTCTTCTTAATCGTAATCTCAATAAAAGAAAACTTATACCGCTCATCTTGCCCATTACGGAATCTGCCACCCATATTGGTTACGCCATTTTGTCTTTTAGCAATGCGGTATCCCATGTCATTAATCCCGAACATCGTCACCCTATCTTTGACCGTACATTCGCCATGCCTATCTATATCAATTTCATCCATGAGAGTCCATTGCTTGTCAAAAAGGAATTCTCGAGACACTTTATTAGCATTTGCTGAAGTACGCAAAGATTTACACCTATTTATAATAGTGACCATTTCCTTGGGTACATCGGTTTGGGCATAAGCAATATTGGGACATACCATCATCAATATCAAAACTATGACTGTAACCATCTCCTCTGGCCAAAAGTTGACCAAAGAATCAGAATAGTTCTTACCCTTTGCATTGGTTATCTTTTTCTTTGGAAATAGTTTTTTATCCATGTTGTCTGCAATATATTGTTGCAAATCAGACAGTTTGGGTCTTCTTGAGGACTCGAAAAGAAGACATCTATGAATCAGACTGCTCAAAGTTTCGCTACAATGAGAGACACCTATATAAGGAACTTCCGTTTGCGGTGTCTGGGTTCTATCATCATCTGCACCAAAGGCTGGCATTCCCATCAATGCATAAAAGGCAAGATGCCCGATTTGCCAAACATATTCGCTTTCCTCTACATTTGATTTTTCTACATTTTTCTCTAAAAAGCAGAACTCATCATGATCTACTCCTATCATATAAGGATTCAAATGAGCAGGTGTTTTGTCGAACCTTGCTCTCAACAGGAAATCCATCAGATGCCATATGGAATTTTCTGTCATATAGCCGACTATCTCATCCAAACAAATCATCTTCTAAATATTAAAGTATCAATAATATTTCCTCCACGTTGCTTCAATGAAACAATTTCTGTAGAAGGAACTGCCCAAAATGTACCTTGCGTTGCTTGTCCATCCGCCTTAGAAACGATTCCTATCACTAAAATTCTATCTTGAATTTTTGCCAAGACAGGACCTCCAGAATTGCCAGGATTGATAGGTGCCGACATTTGTATACAACCTGCTATTTCGCTATCATTCTTTACCAACTCCACATTCTGACTATTACCAAATGCCTTTGCGCAAATACCTTCTTCTTGGTTATCATTCAATGGAAATCCGATGGCTACAATGTCTTTATCTGCCTGTTTCCTAAAAGCCTTCATATCCTTCATATCTGCTAATTGGAGATTTCCCTTCAGACCTTTGGATTCCACATAGGCAAAATCACCCAATTCCATGTCACGTCTGGATGCTAATGGAACAATGGTTCGCCAATATATAGGATGCTGATCAGTTCCAAGACAAACGACTTGATCTCTCGACTTATTAAAATGGAAATCTGTGGAATAATACTCATATAGTTCAAGACCCTTGCTGATTATACAATGAGCCTTGACTTTATATTTTTCTTCTCCCAACATCATATTACGAGTCTCTGCCATCGTTGCCAATCTCACAGCAGGAGACATCTTGTCATCATAAGAAATTCCATTCCAATCCTCATCATTTATCCAAGGTTCTACACAATGACGAGCTGTTACAAACAAGCTATCACATGTCAGGAAACAAGTTCCAGCAACCTGCCTATCTAAAGCAATAGCTTCCAACATCTGTTCCTCCACCTTTCCATTTATAATGCTGTCTTGTAGAAGATAAACGGAATCTACATGAATATGATAAATAGAAGCATCATAAGCATCTATGTTCTCATGACGAAGGATATGATAATCTTTCCTGAAACACATTGACAAAGCGGATATCAAAAGTGCCAAAAATGCAATACCAGCTATCCCATATTGAATTTTTCGATTTGGCTTATACTTCTTATAAACAACTCCCATCGAAGCACTATATTCGCCATCATTATACATAGAAAACAAAAGTGATATGATCTTTCCATCAACCACAAAAGAAATCAAGTCGCCATCTTTCAAGGATTGGCAAATATTCAATCGTTTCCCATTAATCTGCAACTCATGGAAGTCTGTTCGTCTGATGATAAAATATCCTTTCCCTTCTTGTTTGCACAAAATGGTTGCAAAAACTACAGGTTCAAAATCAGAAGATTCAGGCAATCTAAGTTCGCAACAGTTTGTCTGTCCTATATCCAACTTCTGGGCTCCACATAGGAAGAAATCTCCTACTTGCTTTTTATCTACAGAATTATGGTATGTCAACTTATAATACATGATATTTCGAAATTCATTTAGTAAGAGAACAAAAATGGAACTCCTTAAAAACTAACGGAAACAGCTTTTTACTATGAGCGGAATGCCTTGAGTAAGTGCCAAGTCATAGACATAGACTTGCTTACCTGTCGCATCAGGACGTAGGTCATGAAATGCCCTTATGTCATAGTGTATTTTCTTTTCACGAAATTTCTTTTTTAAAGATATATCCTTCTCTATCATTTTCTGCTCATCGTCAGTCACAGGTCGATAACCAAGAATTAGTTCTTCCATATTCCATCTGTTGTGTTCTACCTCTGTCATCATCTCTATTTCTTGCTTTGACAAAGCATAATACCTTTGCCAATCTTCCTGCCCATGTCCAAGCGAATGCATTTTGGAACCAATGGTCATGGCATTGAATATATTGGAATATTGCTTTGGAAGCGAACCAACTTGTGCCCACAAACAATCCAATTTGCTTTCATCAATAACCGATGGAGACGAAATAGGAACATTATGTGGCAAAGAAAAACAATAGTTATATACATAATTCACTCTCTTGGCAAGTTGCTTCAAGGATTCTAAAATTCCCTTTTGACATATATAACTGCCAAATGGGAGTACTGTTTGATACCTATCGTCATTCTTAATCAAGTTCATCATATCGCTCTCTTCTGTATAGCACAACACAGGAATCTGATTCTTATACAACTCCTCTGGCAGCGTAAACGCTTCTATAAAGTTGCGTTGCTGATCGTCCGTACAAATCGCCACTGTAAGTTGCTGATTTTCCGATTCGCCCCATTCCGACAGTTTTGTCCTCAAAGCATCATTGCGCAAATTTCCGTTCACAAACTCCCACTCCACATCCACAAAATCTTCACGAGTCTTACCATACATAGGTTGATGACAAAGACAATGGGGATTTTCTTCCTCAAGATTGATGATTCTATAATAAGAATTATCAAACAGATGCTGATAGCGTTGTATCAATTGATCTTTCCATTCATAGATATCATCCGCCACAATAGAGATACGTGTTCTCAAACGATGATCACGGCAATAATTAGGATAATGAGCCACTAAAGCTGCATTGATGCCCAAAGCCTCCACCAAATCATTCTTGCCAAAGATGACCAGATGCACCGTGGTTTCCGAGTTTACATCAATAGGTTTTCTGTCTAAAGCTGGATAAGGAGATTTTATATGTGGTAATTTAACGAAGATAGACTTCGCCATAAAATCCTCTTGGGTCGTGGCAAAAACATCCACCTTCTGATATAAATCATCAGGAATGCCTGTTGTCTGCAACAACCACAAAGACGTCATATTGCTCAACAGCAAGTAGCATTCCAATCGCTCATTTCCATGCTCTGCTAAAGAATACTTCTCTGCTTCAGCGATAAGTTTCCGAACGACTTCATTATCATTTCTATCTTTATCTTCTATCAGCATACCTATATGTGTCTTTATTTAGTTGATTTCTGGCAACTCATCAAACTTGAGGATAATACTATCTGTTGAATAACGACGAATCGTATTGTCTTTTACTTTTTTACCCACATTAAAATTCAATTTTTTCAACAACTTTATGATAGGCTGAGGAATTGTCAAATCATTTCCTCCCTTTTCATTATAAGCCATGAAATAGAGATAAATAGGTTTCAAGACAGGGGATTTATCCTCGTCATTTACTACAACAAGATTAAAAGCCTTGCCCAACTTCACGTCGCTTTCGTAGAGTTTCTTCATACAGTAAGCCTTACTATCCAGAAGAATATATGGGCTTCCATCCCTATTAACCGTAGGTAAATCAGAATCTTCGGAGAAGAGATATGTCGTATCCTTTGCCAATAGATAATTTTCCTTTGCCAATAATTTTTCAAAAGTATGTCGTGTGCCACTTCCTGTACTCGTAGTAAACACATTTACATGATTTTTCTTACGATTGGCTATAATTGAAGCAAGTTCAGAGCTGGTGATTCTTCTACTATCAAAATCCTTAATCATGTGTTTGAATACTTCATCGTTTTTCAAACAAACACTCAACGTGTCGTAACCTACCTTCACCTCTATAATAGAACCTTTCTGAATGAAAGAGTTTTTAGAAGTGACTGTTAAGAAACAGCTATCTTTAGCCTGTTCCGCTGATAAACAAATAGGATAATACTGCCGTTGATTAGCAACACCAGGAGTTATCACCTCCTCTGTTAACAAAAGCCAGGCATTACTACTTGGAAGGTGTACATAATAACCGCCATCAAAGTTACGCAGGTTGAAACCAGGATGATTTCTCTCAATGAAATTTGCAGCAGAACCACCACCAGTCAATAATAGTATTGGAGACTTTAACAAGTTTTGAGCCAAGATGGCAACTCCTATCAAGACCACTGCTGCCACCACCAATCCTATCGGTTTGAGATATTTTTTTATGAATCCCTTACATGATTTACTCTCCTTATGTTGCGACACGAACTTCTTGATACGATCCTTTGCTTTCGCAATTAAGTCCTCATTGTTTTTATAAGAAACATAGAACTGGTTGATAGAACCTTTCAAGAGTCCTTCGATATATAAGATATCTGGAGTTTGCTCAGTAAACTCTTTTAAGAATACTAAGATTTGCGGATGCTTTTTCAGTTTGAGCTGCTGATAAGCTACCAAAAATTCTTTTTCCGTATAAGGACCTATTTTACCTTCCAATACGAAAATTATCAAGTCAGCCTTGTCTTGAATATATGTATTATATTCTTCTTGGTTTTCTCCAAAATTCTCATACGTTCTTATGGAGAGACTCGTATCATTTCCAGAATGTTCAAACTCTGCATTGATATCATTTCCTAAGGCTTTAAGAGCCGTACGCTGCAGCTTCAGGTCTTTTGCCCCTGCTACAAAAATATGAATCTTTTTCATCGTTTTAAAATTAAAGATGAATACATAAAACTAATAACTTCTCAATATTTTAGGAATTGCCAGCATTAAGAAGCAATCATACTTCATATTTCCTGGGTCAATTCGTCGAAGATCCTGATAAGAGCAAAGGTCAATGTGATGCCCTTTTTTCTTTAAAGATTTGCGATATACATGGCGGGAAGTTCCGAAAAGTTGAGCATCCTCCCATCGTTCTTCGGGAGTAAGTGGAGAAAAACCAAGAATGAGTTTCTCAACATTCCAACGAGCATGCTCACATTGTGCCAATACTTGAAGATTATCTTTCACTATAGCAAGAAGTCCTTTTTCGTCTTTTGTTAACAAATCATCAGGTTTGTCCAATACAGACTTGATACGTATAGGAATGCAGTCGGAACAAAATACGTTGGAGAGTTTATTACGCAAATTTATCTGATATGTAAGTGTCATATCATTTTCTTTGTCAGAACAAAGACTATCCCATTTTTCTTTTGTTTCTTCTAACGGTTGTTGATAGCAGAAATAGAGCAATGCCTTGCCATAACGTTCGGCAGTATTCGGATCGTCGGGAGGAAGGTTGTCTATGTCTGCACCTACATTATATACCATGTTTACACGACGGGCATTTCGAACGTCTATTTTTTGAGTACTATGGCTTATTTTCCCAAGTACGTCATTATCGATTATGACAGGTTGCAAACTGCTACCTTCTTCCCTTTTCGGGGTGTATTCGTTAAATTCATCGTCTTCGTAGGCTACGAGTTCTAATTCTATGTCAATATATGACTGCTTATTGATTACCTCATAAGTTTCCCTCGTATTACCATTCACAAGACTACACTTACAGACATCAGGCAAATTGCAGAGATATTCATCCTTCTTCAACTCTTTTATAATATTGGAATGCACGGTACGATTGTATAGAATCGTAATCTTTGTGCAGTATTCGGGAATGCACTTTTTGCCTGCACCCTCTCTGAAATTAGGAAAATGAGCCACCAATGCTACTTGTCTGGCAACATACAAAGCCATAGGGGATGTATAATGAATAATGACATGAACATGATCTGACGAAAAGGGATGAATCCCATCAGCACCCATATTCTTATCCTTACTTAATTGTTCGAGTACATATTCCCTTGCGCAATACCAACCTTCAATGATTTTCTCGTCAAAGGAGTCTTGGCATTCTGCAAAATCTCTCTGTTCATAAGGAGGCAACGGACGCATCTTTCTGAAAAGATCCTCCTTGTAACCTATATTATTATTTAAGTCTAGCATTTTCATCTGGTTTTTTACGATAATCGGCAGTTTGCTGCGTAAGATAAATATTACTGTTGCTTGCATCATATCCCGAAGGACTCTGATAGAGTTGCAAGTCGAACCATCCCATCGCCTTAATTACGTGTTCCATAATTTGAGATTGCTGCCATTCAAAGGCATCGAGCATAGTGTCTGTAAGATAGACTAAAAGTTGGAGAGGAAGTCCCTCACTGGTCTGTTCAAGCCAGCGCACTATCAAGCGCGGCTGCTGTGATACGTTTGGATTGTTCATCAGCCAATGATAAATGTAAAGACGGAAAACCTCTATATTTAGCTTGTCACATTTTACTTCCTTTTCAACAAAAAAGTTTTCTACATCCAATGCTCTTCGCAATCGTTTAATATCATTGTCTGTCAATGGGTGAACCCAACCAGAGTCTATAATAAATGTCTTTTTCATCAATCTTCCGAGCGTCTTACCTTCTAACATACGCTGGCTGTTCTTGAAATGATCAGCATGCAGGATAAAAGTAGGGAATGCAGATGTTGTTGTATCCCAGTTTTCTACTGTTACGGTGGTGAGAGATATGGTTCGTACAAATCCTTCTATACCCTTTGCAGGTACTGCAATCAAGTCACCAATCTGCAGCAGTCCATTTGCACGAAGATAAAAAAATGCAGCAACACTCTTGATGGTATCCTGGAATATCCAACCGAGTACCGCACCAAATACAGTAATAATTGCCGTATCTGTGGGATTATTGTTTTGTAAATTTAAACAACATACTATCACAACAATCCATAATCCAAAAGCAGCCAACAAAGAAATTTGGCTCCATGTGATATACGTTTCCTGTCTGCGCAGACTGAATATCCTATTTAAAGTTTTAGTCACAAACCATGCACCCCACAGAAAAAGCGTCATTAATGTGACTATCAATATTTTAGAAACAAATATATATCCTAACCGCCAAAAAACATAAGCTATCAAGACAGATGCCAAGGATGCAGGAATCATACAACGTTCACACTTCGTTTTAAGTAATGCTCCCCAAATCAACCTATGGCATTTTGTGGACGATAACTCTCTCCGATAGTCATACACACTACCCATGAACCATAAAAAAAGAGCCATAAGTATGATTGATGGCAGGATTATGTCTCCATAAGTAAGATCCTGTAGAAAATCTAAAAATCTCCTGAGGATATCATATTGCCCAAATAATGAATAAACACGACAAGAAGACGAAATACTATCCATGGATAGAAGAAAATACAATACAAGTTTTATAACAAGACATACAGCCCATAAAACAAGTAAGGGTATCATCAATCTGTTATTTGTTTTGCTTTTGAATATTTGCATATTTTTATTTTCTCTTTATTTCAAATCCCAATTTCTTTACCAGTTTCAGTGTCTGCATCGCCATTTCCCGATCATACAGTTTCGCATCAAGAGAAACATCATCAAGATTGATAGGAAAAGGCCCATATACAAACTTTCTACTTTGAAAACGTTTCAATTCTTTGTATAAAATCATTCGGGACGTATGCCGTTGCGACATTACAAAGACCTTCAAGTACAACAAATACTCGTTGCTGTCCAGCAGCTCTTCCTACACGACCAACAACTCCAGTAAATGCGCCTGCAATTACTCTCACCAAATCACCACTCTTAAAATGGCAACGTTCTGGTGGCAAAACCATGATGTGCTCACTATTTACACTTGTTAGTTTAATGAAGTTCATCATCTCGTTATCTGGGATGATTACAGGAGGATTTTTACCCGTTACTGGTTCGATAGGTTTAGTCTTGTCGGTGTAGTATTTTAGCCAAGAAGCAGTGAGCGCAGGCTTCCTAACAAACTCATAAGTTTTCTCACGAGTCATATAGGCAAAAATAATATTAGGAAGCAGAGGCTCTTTAATGCGTTTCCGCCTCCCATCAATTTCTTTTATGACATCATGCATTGGCAAATATGTCTCAATATTCTTGGCTTGAAGAAAACTGAGAGCCTTCTCTGTTCTACCATAAGTAGCACGTAGAACAAACCATTGCTTCTTTTCTTTTGGCACACAATCCGAGGACACCCCTGTTTGTGAGTTCATAGCCTTTTGACCTTGAACTTTGGGGGAGGTACTGGAAGTAAATCCAGCACTGGAGGGATTTTTACCGCCTCGTCGGGTGTCTGCATTAGGCAATGCGTCCATATCTATGTTTCTGTTCTATTATAAGAAGAACGTGACTGTACACAGTCCGAGTACAAAGATATGAAAAGAAAATGAAAATGAAATAAAAAATTGAAGAAAATATTAATATTGAGGCTTAATTTTAACAATCATTAAATTAAAAATCAAGATGTTTCTAGTAAGTCTTTAGAATACTTTTAACCAAAAATATACTAGTATTTTCGAATAGATTTGTCGCTTTTTGTCATTTAAAAATCAAGCGACAACTATTGAAAAAGCTTTTCCAAAAAGGAAACAAATATATAAACTATAACGAAGCGCTTTATTGAGGTCTAATGATGCGCTTCGTTAGGTGTTAATGATGCGCTTCGTTAGGTTGTAACAAAGCGCATCGTTAGGTTGCAATAAAGCGCATCGTTAAGTCATGTAGATTTTCTATGAGTTATGTTCTTGAAAATCAGTAACTTATTAATAGCCCGAAATAGATTGTTTTATTCCATTAGCAAAAGATTCAGGAGTTGCAAAGCTGTGAAACTCCTGTAGTCTGTGATTTTTTCGCTTTACTACAATGGAAAGTTTTTTTACTATACAGCAAGCAGATGTTCTTGACCCACCAAGGCTGTAAAAAGTACAAGTAAGACGCCTTTTGGTAGTTTTTCCACTACCAAAAGGCGTCTTAAATTTAGATTTGAAGGCCGAGGTACAACTTTTTTATCTTTTTTCCAGAGATAAATGATATGAGACGTAAACAAGTCATTTGCACTTCGGCAACAAGCGATATAAATTTCTTAGAATCTAAATCCAAAGAACATCCGTACACGCCATTTATTTCTCTTCACCTGAAGGTGGTCCTCATCTCCTGCAACAGAGAAATTATAAACTGCTGTGGCACCTGCAAATTTATTTCTCCAAGAATAGACAGCTGCACCTCGGCCCGTAATTATGGCTGACGGGAAATGATATTTCATACTATTGCGGATGATTTGGTATTCATTATCACCACTCCCCTCTTCTACTTCCGCCTTCATCTTGGTATAGTCATGGGAATAAACCGTGATGGTAGGCAAGGCTGAAAGATGAAAAAGCCAATGAGAAGATGGAACGAAATTATATCCATATCCTGCTCCAAGTGCGAACTCGTTAAGACGAATGGTCATACCCTTCACTTTCGTCTTGGACCCATCAAAACTGGCACCTATCATCCAACTGCCGGCACTCCGCTTCTGTATATAACTTTGGCTGAAAGCTGCCGGGAAGGAGAATTTACGATAATTGAAGGCATAATAAAAATTGAGATTGAGCGCCTGCTGGGAAATTTCTCCTTTATGAACATCAATCTGATTGGATCCTATTTCCTGGCTACCATGAAAAGTCTTTGATGAAAGATACACGACATCGAAACCATATCGATTGCTATAGGAATTAAGATTGAACTCATAATCCTGATTCTTACCTGCTAACTTGGCGGGATTAACAGCCAAACCCAGCCCTAAACCTCTATAAGCCACTGCCATAGAGAGAGTTCCACGACAGTCTGCCATCACCTTTGTTCTGGATTCTATATCATTCGTCTTCACCATTGTTTCCAAATCAGCTCCAGAGAGATTGCCTCTCATTTTTATCGTCCATCTGGCATTGGGACGGGTGATATAATTGGTATCATACTTGACCTTGTAATAATTGGCAGCCAAGAGAGAATCACCCCAAAAGAGACGGCGGTCATAGAGACTCAAGCGTTTTTGAATCTTGGCATAATGCTTCAGGAATCTTTGCTTTTTCTTTTCACTCATTTTGCTTTTACTCAGTTCTGCCATGAGAAGAGAGTCGCCCCATTGAAGCATACGCCCCTTATCAGCAGATTGCCGCAACTGGAGCCGCAGACTATCCGCCATCTGGAGCCATTCCTTCAACTTCTTGCGAGGTTTTTTATTCTGGGCGACACCAGGGGTAAGTATTATCATCAAAAATACGACCACCAGAAATGATACTTTCAATATCATTCCTGATTCCGTATTCATTTTTCTTTGTCTATCAAAATTCTTAGTCATGAGAAATCTATCTTTCTATTTTACGCTCTAATTGGTTACAAAAGTACTGCAAAACTTTGAGAATAGAAAGAAAAATGCTCAGAAATCAAAGATTTAAGGTCCCAAAAAGCGATAGGAATACAGGATTTAGAAGATATGGAGATGAGAAGTTATGGAAAAGAACTCGTGAATGAAATAAATTTCGTATCTTTGCATCGTCAACCAAAATGGTTGATTTCGCTATGGTAAGGAAGACTTACATGTACTCTCCTACCCTACTGGCGAGAACAAAAAGGTACCTTTTAGATATGGCAAGAAGAAAAAAACAAAATAAAAAGAAACATATAGGCAAGAAACTTATCTATCTTGCTATTATCCTCTTAGCAGGATGTATCATCGGGTTTGAAGCATATAGAATGATCACATCTTATATAATAGAAAAATCATCAGATAACAAATGGCCTACCCATGATTTGACATCAGGTCAATATTCAGGAAGTTATGACGGGATTGATATCTCGAGACATCAGGGAAGAATTCATTGGGAAGAACTCAGTAATGTAAAACGATTGAAATTCATCTATGTGAAAGCTACAGAAGGAACAAGTATCAAGGATCCTTGGTATGAAGAAAATATTAAAAATGCGAGAAAACATCAAATATCCGTAGGTTCATACCATTTTCTTACTAAGATGCCGGCAGTTTTACAATTTGAGAATTTTCGGGCTGTATATGATAAGGAAAAACAAAATCTTTTGCCCGTAGTGGATGCAGAGGATGATGGTACCAAGGGACTCAGTAAAAGTGAAATCCAGTCACTCCTGAAAACTTTCTGCAAACTCTGTAAATCCTACTATGGACATACACCTATTTTATATTGTAGTGAGAGTTATTTCAAAGATTATCTTAGTCCAGAGTTTGACGGCTACTACCTTTGGATTGCCAGTTATAATCATGAACCTGTTTTACCAGGTAAACCCCATTATGATATCTGGCAGTACAGCAGACATGGTCGTGTGCCTGGAGTTTGGAACTGGGTGGATCTTAATAGATTTGCCAAGAATAGAAGTATTGACGATATACGAATCAACTAAAAAATAGGCATTAAAAGCTTTTGAAGTCTGCCATCATCACTGCCAGCAGACTTCAAAAGCCTTTAATTAACGTTACTCTTTATCTCACTTTCAATAGAGCAATTACATTGTAGATTTAAGACTTAACCTATTGACACATTTTACCCACATGAAATTGATGAATCCTCAGTCCTTTTTCTCGGGATAACACCTCAAAGCAATGTTCTCCCGTACAATGTCCTGTGTAAAAAACTACATAAGGATAGCGGTTCGCTAATTCTGATGCAATCTCCTGCAACTGCTCATCCGTTTCATAATACTCACTCAAATGACTGTCTAATAGATGGAAACCTCCTATGCTCAGCCGAATAAGTTCCTGTATGGATTCCAGAATATTCAAAATGCCATGATGAGCACAGCCAGTAAAAAGAACATCTCCAATCACAAAAGCCAGTTCATGAGAAAAATCATCCCTTACATACTCACCATTATCAGTTTTAATCAATAATGTTCTATCCCCCAATGGCTTTGCATGATGATGAGCCAAATGGGTATAAATATGGATACCATCCACGAAAGTATCCTCATGAATAAAAATGAAACGCTGATGATACTTCTGAAAATCAACATTGCCAGTTATTGAATGATGATAACGTCTAACAGAAGCATATTCTGCCCCAGGAATCTCATCAGACAAGATGATCTTTGCTCTGTGATTCATCTCCAAAAAGACAGAAAGCCCACCTATATGATCATTATGTCCATGAGAAATCAAACAATAATCCACTTCGCACAAATTAACTCCAAGCTTCTCTGCATTGCGTATAAACAAATCCGAAGCACCAGTATCCAGCAGGTACTTCCTACCATTATACTCCATATATACGGATAATCCATGCTCAACTTCAAGCAGAGGATTAACGGTTCGATTGTCACTCAATATGATAATTCTAGTATCCATCTTAAAATACAAGTTTTTAATGAAAACAACAATTAAAAAGGAATAAATTCCAAAAAAATAAAATTAAATTGCATTTTTGAGATGCAATATTACAAAAAAAAACTGTAATATAGGTCTTTAAAAGGAAATAATTGTAAAAATGAATAAGTCTGCCTGCATTACAGAAAGCAAATCTCAGGAGAGAAAATAAATAGAATCTATTATTGAATTCATGTCTGAACTCAACACTACAACATTGAAAGACTAAAGTTATTGTACATCTTAATATCTTTAGTACGACTCGAAAAACCAAGCTTGTTTGTATGCAAACATGTTTATTTGCTTAACAAACAATCTTAAACATTGTATATCAGGGATTTAAATAAATGTTTGCAAATCGTTATGCTAACTACACAACATGTAGTCTTGCAAACATTTATACATTTCTACATAACAACAAATTATTTAAATATACAGTCATCATGTCGTATTCCAATCATACAAACAATTACACAAAGATGAGATTTTGGTACCACACAAGTAATTATACAAAAATATAGTTTTGCCATAATGACGACAGAAGAACATGTATGTATGTTATTTCGCAAACAAAAAAGACTTTAAGGAAATTTACAGAGACAAGATAATATGATATAAAAAGTTTAAGACATGAATGAAAACATGAATGCAAACATAAAAGGATACACGAATGCAAACATAAAAGGATACATGAATGCAAACATGAATGAAGACAGCCAGAAAATTTGTAAGCAACAAATCATGTAGACTAAATTACAAATTCACAATCAAACATTCGGTATTGTTTACTTGTAGTTTTTTCATCATGTATTCTTGTAGCTTTGTTTGCATTTAATTTTGAAAGTGATAGAAATAGAAATAGAGAAAATATAAATGTCTGTGTATGAGGGATTTGAACAACTTGCTATCAAAACATCATTCATTCATACCATCATGTTTGCATGGTATCACACAAACATACGCAAAATATAAGTAAACCATATAAAACAACATATACAAGATTAAGCAAAAGGATTCAAAATTGTTTGCTACCAAAATTCACAACAAACATACATGTTTGCATAATAAGGAGTAAAAATAAAAACCGAGAACTTGATTCCCGGTTTAAAAAAAAGAGTTTTATTGATAATTCTTTATATATTCAATCAAACTGTCATGCAAGATCTCCTCAAATTTCTTTTTGGTTCTAATCTTTGCAATCATCAGCATTTCGTATTCCTCATCAGTTAGATAAGTTTGTACACCATGCAATTTGGATCTTCTTTCAATAGCGGTCATCTTCTTCTCGACAGGAGCAGCAGGTTGAGAAGCTGCCGTCTGAACGTTACCTGCACCACCTGGACGAACCGCTTGATTCATATTACTGAAAGCTGCACGAAAATCTTTTGCCATAATTTCAAAATTTAAAGAATGAACTACTATAATATAAATTAAATACCAAAAATCTCTTTAATAACCGCTGAATAATCATTTGCTGCTGTACAATATGGAGCGTAGTGAAAGAGATCGGTCATTTCGGTCTGAGCCTCATTTACTTTGATGCATCTGCGAATACCATGTTCGATAACTTTTCTTCCATATGTATCCTTCAAGTATTGTATTGCCTGACGTACTATTCTTGGACGCTCATCTACCATAACAGGCAGTAAACCAAGGAGTTCCAGGTCCTGATTCAATGCAAAACGACCATTTTTAACTTCCTCCATAGCTCCCAAAATTGCAGCTAATCCATTTACAGAAAGACCTTCCATCTGTACAGGAACCAACAAATGACTGGCTACTACCATAGCATTATAGGTTGATTGAGATAGGGCAGGAGGGCAGTCAATAAATATATAATCAAAAAAATCAATTGGATTTTTAATACCTTCACATGTCATATCAACACAATCGCTGTTAATACATGCACCCAAAACCTGTCGAGGAGCACCAGTATTCTGAAGGAATGGATCAATATCCTGCATCTTTGCAGCTCCTGGTACATAATAAATACCTATATCAGATTTATAAATCGGCATACCCTTGCATTCAACCATAGACTCAAAAATCGTAGCGCAGCCTTCTGGTGCATGATTCAGCAATGTTAGGTTACATTGAGGGTCTAAGTCTATTTCAAGGATTTTTAATTTCTTGTTTTTACGAAGCATACCGGCAGCTAAATTCTGCACAGTAGTTGTCTTGCCAACACCACCCTTATTATTGACGATGGCGAGTATCATTTTCAACTGATTCTCCATATTTAAAATATAAATTGATTTCTGTTTGCAAAGATACAATATTAATTTGAAATATACAAGGAAATAAGCAAAATTGTTTGCATGTAATCAATATTTTAAGTTGTTTTGTGTTTTTAGAAACATGTTTGCATGTTAGCATCAAAACAAATATTACGCAATCTGTTAATTATCAACTAAATAGCGAATAGAGTGGAGTAATAATATTTGTATGCATATAAACATTACAACAATATAATTTGTAATTTTGTAGGTATGCAAACATGTAGATAAGCTTTCATGTTACTAAGAGTCTGAAGTAAGTGATTGTATTTCACCTAAATAATTCCCCATTTCCTTATGATCACGCCAGACGAAAACATCATTAATAAAATCAAGCAATTTATCGTGTAACAACAAAATCTGATTTTTCAAATCAAAATGGTATTCATCCTCCTCAGCGAAAGATTCAGCCTGCAAGTTTAAATCATCCAGGTTATCTAAAAGCTTACTAAGTTTCAGATATACCTGCTGATAATATTTTCTTTTTTCCAACTCCTGCTGATGGGTTGATTCTAAAATGGCACGGATACTTTCATCTTCTACAGAAAAATCTCCATCGGGTAAAGGCAAAAAAGCATTAGCAGCTTCATCGCCAGCTAAAATGAAAAAGACAACCAAACGATCCCTTCCATGCCAAACATGAAAAGGATCATTCAGCAACCAATTCTTCACTTTTCTAACAGAAGGAATAGAAGAATTAAATTTTGTAATTATCTGAATCATAGATAGTTATAAGCATAATGAATTAAAAATTAAGTCTGGATTGTGTACCCTTGCCTGGCTTGCCATTCATATAGGGTACACCAAAATCCTCATAAAGCATCTTGCACACAGAACCACAAATTTTACGTTCATTGGTGTCAAAATCCTCTTTATTATACCGAGTTGCAATCTTTTTCAACTGCTTCGAAATACTATTAAGGATTTCCACTCTTTCTGACTGACTATCGACCTTGGCCACAGTTTTACTTATCGCTTGAACATAATAATTTGACTGTTCCACACGGAAATGACTTCTCATAAAAGTATTGATAATGGTAAGCAGCTTAGTAAGCTTAGCTCCATAACTCTCAGAAAGCATAGAGATTTGAGGAATTGTAGGCTTTTGAGCACCTAATTTAGCAGTATTACCATTTGTTTCAATAATGAAATAATAAGCAGTTACTGCACCTCGTGAATTCTTGCTCTTTACCTTATAATCGAAACAGACATCACAAAGACCGGCATCAAAAACCTTCCGTATATCATCTTTCGCTTTATCAAGCACTCGTTTTTTGAAGTCAGAACCATTTTTATATTGCTCTTTCTGAACGACATTTCCTTTTTCATCGCGAACTTCCAACAAATTGAACATCTTTTTGATATCCTGTACAGTCATGAAGAAAACCTTATCCTCCTTGTTTCGATATTGGCAACAGAATTCATAAAAGCGCTGTGAATAGACACTTTTGAACCCCATCTCTATATACATGTCAAACACAGTAAATTCAGATGAAAGATTGGTGAAGTAGGGGAGGAGAACAGGAGTAATACCTACAGTATAAGTTTCCTGATCTGGATGCTCATCAACATATGACAAAAGACCGGCATAAATACGGTGTCCATCCTTGGAATGAAAAACCTTCTTAGCATCCGTGATATTCTTGAGTGCATTGAAGGCATAATCCAAGTTGGAACTATGCCCGGAGACACATTCCAGAAGCTGGGTACGTGAGAGCGTAATCTGGTATTTTTCAGGATGCCCATCAGGAAGATCTTTCTTCTTTTGAATGCCACGGATAATCTGCAGCCAACAGTTTCGTTCCACAGCAGTCAGGTTACTGATTGCCTGCGTCACGTCATTAGGCTGAGTGATGAAGTAGTGCGGAATATTACTGAGAATATCCTTGTCTGTTTTCTTGGGTCTTCCACCTTTACGCTTCGGAATATTCGAGTTAGAAGAAGAATCTGAGGGATTGATTTCCTCAGCCTCTATCGTCTCGATGTTGTCATTTGAATCCTTTGTCATTTTATTATATTTTGTAAATTTGTCGCAAATATACATCTTTTTGTGCGACAAACAATGCAACAATGTCGTATATTATGTATTTTTAACCTAACTAAGACTATAGGTCTCTTTAAAATTTATAAAACTGTCGCAGCATTATGTTAATCGCTGATATTCAATACATTACATATTCTATTGCGACAAAAATATAAAGTTTTGAAGTAAAAGATTAATTGTATTTGCGACATTGTAATAAGTTTATTGTCGCAAATACTTTCATCTATTAAAACTCCTTTCTAATATTGTCTGGTTAGTAAAGTTTTCCATATGAACTTATCTATTTGATTTTCTGATAGTTAGATATAAAACAGTAAATTTCACTTTAAATTATGTTGATTATCTGTTACGACAATTTTATAAAGTTATTGGTGAATCTGCGACAAAATTATAAGATTTTCAATTTTGCTGCGACAAGATTATAAATGGGCATTAATGACGATAGAAATCTATAGTAAGCTTTATAATTTTGTCGCAAATGAAATTAATATCATAGGAGAAGGCTTATTTTCATATTTTGATGAAATACATGAGCGAAAACTCTTTAACTAATTGATATAAAGTCTATTATATGATTTTTGAAATGTAATGTTGCGACAAAATTATAAGATTTAACTACTTTATATGTACTTCTGGAATGTTAATTAGGTCTTATATTTGGGTTCCACGAAAGTAAGATACGACAAAATTATAAGCCAAAATTATTATTTGATGTTATTTGAGACTAAATTATAAAGATGTCGCAAATGAATCTATTATATTTATATTTTTGTCGTATATTATAAATAGGAATATTTTTAGATGGTTAATGTCAGCTGTAAGTTTTTGGGGTAGGGAGATTTTCTACTTTATAATTTTGTCGCAGAAACGATTCAAGAAAGAGTTTTTATTAGGATTATTCAGTCAGTACTAAGCAGGTATCTATCAATGCTGCGACAAAATTATAAAGTTATTCCCTTTATTTTTTAAGTTCTCATACATGATGTTCATAGTTTTTGAAGGTAGTGATATAGTGATATGTTATTTTTACGTAGTAATAGTTCTATTTGCGACAAAATTATAAGGTTGTACAACAAGATATAGGTTATGATGAGTGGGGCAAGTATACTTTATAATTTTGTCGCACCTTCTATATAAGATAGCATTTCTATCTTTATAATTTTGTCGCAGTAAAATTGTTGTTCTTTCATTTTTATGGTATTTTAAACACAAAAAATTAAATCTACAAAACAGAAATATACATATTTTAACGCGCATAAAAGTCTGTTTTCTATTTAAGATGCTTGGCTTTCCAAAAACAAGCAGGAAAAAGGGTAGATTCCAGTAAGATGGGGACAAAAATAGTCTTTTTAGGATAATATATATATAATATAATACCTATTAATATATTATATTGTTCTGCTCATTTTTATCTCTTTTATTTTGGCTTATTATTTTCTGAATTTGTAACATATTGAAAACCAATTATTTACAAACATAATCTGCGACAGATTTATAAGATGTTACGACGAAATTATAAGATGGATATGGACAAAATAATAAAGTTTATTTTTTATCTGCGACAAAATTATAAGGTTTGCGATAAATTCATAACTTCTTAAAGGTGCGACAAAATTATAAAGGTAATATTGTTGCTTCAGTTTTTTAAATGTATAAGCTCTCCACATATTTTTTCCTCTAAAGGTGGATTTCTTCTTATTTTATTTGCAGGCTCAGACTATCAAGGAGACTATTCGGGGAAAGAATGGAGAACTGCAGGGTACAGCTGTGACTACCGTTCGAGGGAATAAGTCTGTTACTGTATATAAGGACAAATATGGTAAGATTACCGGAAGATCTGAGAGTACTACAAATTCCCAGGGAAAGCCCCATACGGTATATCGTGATAAATACGGGTAGCGTACGGGTACAAGTACCACTCGGCAAACTGGCAATTCCTCCACTACAACCTATAAGGATAAGTATGGAAGAATCCAAAAGCGAGGAAACAGTCAGAGGAAGTAGTTTTCATGAATAAGTCATCTATACAGAGCTTATCACAGTTGTTTTTCAATCCAAGTCATCAGTACCGTAACAGCGTATTGCTGCTCTTCTTCTGTCAGCAGTTTTCCGGCTGGTATATGATGCCATTTGAAGAAGCAACTACGGCAACAGCAGCCTGTGGCATGTTGGGCAATAAATACAGGATGTCCTCTCATTGGTGTTTGCTTACCGTCATTGGGAATTATGGCAGGTGCAAGGCGTTTGGCAATGAAATCCTCTGCATGTTTACGGATTGTTGCCAAGCCTTTTTCTTTAATATAATCTTTTTCCTTCTTCGAAAGACGGAATCGGCTGCGGAAAGCAGATTTGGACAGTCTTTCAAACAAATCTGCCAGATTGTACTCTTTGTTAGTAGGAGAGTACAATCTTTGACACACAGAAATATCATATTCTTTTTCATTGTTTTCTGAGGAGATAGAGTTTTTTATATTGTCATTTTTCTCTTCTTCAGGAAATAGTGAAAGTTCAACATATTTCTGTTGATTTTTTCTTGCGTTCTTTCTCATAATTACTCTACATTTACTTCGAATTTTCATCAGTTTCTTCAATGCTTCTTTTCTGCGTATTTGGTAAGAACCCTGCTATGATGCCGGGCAATGTGTCAGGAAGGCATTCACTTGAAAGATGAACTTGAGGCTTATTTTATAGAATTACCATCTGTATTACCGAAAAATACAAATAGCTTTCCTGTATATTCAAGCATGCAAAAATACAAAAAATATTTGTGACAAGCAAATAATCTTAAGAAGTAATTTGGCAGATAGTGAATTCCAATGCGCCATTTTGGCTTACTGACGATGACAGAAATTGATGAAAGTCAAGAAATATAGGCTTTTTGGAAAATATCCCTTCAAAATTTGTGCGCGTACACAAAAAGGCATTACCTTTGCACTTGAAAAGATTGAATAACGATAATTAAAGTAAAGAAAGGGTAACAATTATGATGATTTTTGGAATGACATTAGCTGTATTGGCTATCACATTTGCTGAGATTGTAGAGATCAACAAGAAAATGAATCTTAGCAAGTAAAAAGGCTTGAAGATGAGCATCTTAGGATGCTCAGTTTGAGAGCAGATATATTAAGGTAAAGATTAGGATAACAGATTTTAAGAGAGAAAGGAATTATATTATGATAGTATTAGGTATGATTTTAGCAGTGGTGGTTGCAGCCGTAGCAGAGCTTGGTGCAATAGCCAACAAGAAGAACTTCGCTTAATAGCGATATTCTTCATTTTAGGAGAAATAAGGTTTTCCATATATAAGAGGTAAGGCAGTTGTAGGCAGAAGATGCTTGCAGTTGCCTTTTTCTTTTTATGCTATTTGCCATCATCTCATTCTAATAAACTTGAAAAGATAATCTATATGAAAAAATGCCATTCCCCAGTTTTTTGTGGAATATTTCCACACGATTTCCCCATTTTCCACAATCTTTGTTTTTGGCGCATATAGTCTAACTATCTGATAATCAGCATGTATTGTATTTTTGCCTTCTTTTGGCACGCAGATTGTGAATATCATTAGTGGGTTCGCCAATGAATCCACAAAGAAAAAATAAATATTCACAATTAAAAACGATAAGATTATGAAAAAGTTCGTATTTGCAGCTATCGCAGCTATTGTAATGGTTTCAGTAAGTAACGTATTTGCATCCAATAAGATGATGAGTAACGCTCAGGTTGCTCCAGTTGACACCGTAGCTCCTGCTACTCCTACAGATTCTTCAGCAGTAAGTACTCCTGTCACTCCACAGGCTGGTGCAGAAGATTCTACTGAGCAGCAAAATCAGGAGATTTCTACTCCTACAGGGACAAATCCTACAGAGGCAACAGAAGTTCAGGCTTCTTCAGAGCAGCAGGCTGTGGCTGAATAAATTCCAAGATAATGGTCTTTTTTAAAAGCATACTATAGAGAAAAGGGTAGAATAGTTTTCATTGAAAGATTAGGTTTTTAGGATACGTTTTAATTGATTATTGCTAAGTAAATCAGTAACTACAGTATTAGAGTAAATTAGCGAAAAATGAAGTCTGTTGGCAGTGTGCTAGCAGACTTTTTGGGTATAATATTGTATATAAAAACAACAAGATTTCGCACGACATCCTATCGCATTTTAAAGGCGATGAAGAAAGGTAACCATTGAAGACAAGTTAAGAAATAGTCTGCGAAGTTCTATACTTTTTATAAATAAAAGTTTTTGTGTAATAGTTGTTTAATGACTAAAAGCAGACTTTAGGGAGTGCACTGACTACAGTTTTTAAATTTACGTATAGAAACAGTTATGAAAAGTAGTAAAAAGTAAAAAAATAATAGATGTTATAGTTGATTTGTAAGCAAAAATTTGTTTTTATCATCTTTTTTACTTCAATACTGCGTTAAATTAATATTTAATCGTCTGTAAATCAATAACTTATATTAAG